>OOBR01000071.1_pt1 | contig 114656 bp, 104 predicted proteins | sample 1671281 | NCBI WGS metagenome assembly OOBR01 (sample SAMN06348140, study PRJEB24527) | human gut metagenome | biome: human gut; feature: ankylosing spondylitis patient; material: feces | host: Homo sapiens | place: China | collected 2015-10
GCCCTTGCTCGTCCAGCCAGCCGTTCTTTGCGGACAGGCTCATGCGGTCCAGCAGAATGCCGTATAGCGTCCGGGCATCGGTGGAGAGCTGCCGGAAGCGGTGGTCTTGGAACAGTGCCTTGGGGATGCGGAAATAGGAGAACAATTCGCCCGACTGACCATAGAAGTAGTCCCGCGTCATTTGGTGTGACCTCGGATTTTCAACTGTATGGGTGCGTTCATGTGAAAAACTATCACTCCTTTCCTGTCAGATGTAAATATTGGCTCCAATGAAAAGGGTACTAAGCAAACAGGACTGCCTCACATACATTGCGCTGTGGAGCAGTCCTGTTCATTTAATATGTAATTGTCATTGCACCTTCATGGCAGTCCTGTGCATAGGTGCGGAGCAGATCGAGGTGCTTTGAGGATTTTCGGACGATAGCCGTTGCACGGTCGCCGGACATAAACTCAACGACCGCAAGCCGTGGAATCGTCAGTGTGCCACGGATTTTGAAGCCCACAAGGATCTTCTGATTGCACCATCGCTGGATGCTTTGTGCAGAGTAGCCCGTCAGTTCCGAAACTACCGGGGTGGTCAGCAGATCATCATATCCAACCGTGAGATTTTCCCATAGGGTATACAGCCCTGTTTTTTCCGGTTCTGTAAAATTGAAGCGGATGATCTCTGCGCGAGGCTTGTCCGGGTGCCGTTTGGAGCAGCCGTTCTTTCCGATATAAAAGCCCGTTGGCACTTTATACTTTTCGGGGTTATCTTCACGGTCACACAAGTAGGTGATCACATCGTGGGTCGCAATATGGTATTTGCGTGTTTTCTTTCCTGTATTGATACATGGAACGAGACCGGAATCCAGAAGGTATTTTGCGTGACGCTTGCTGATGTGAGCAATGCGGTAGAACTGGTCTTTTGTCATGCTGTCCGGGTACTGTTCAAGAATTTTATAGAACTCCAACAGGGTCGTCATTTTTATCCATCCTTTGATGCTTTGTTTTTCGTCAGCGGCAGAAGCAACATATTTCATGGATGGATGATAGGCTTCTGGAATCTCTCTCGCTCGTTCTCTCCAACGGGCGGGAAATCTCTCCTAATTCTCTCTTTTGGGCGGATTTTTCGCACTTTTTTCAAGTGGGTTCAAATCCGCATGAAGCCTAGGTTTTTCGGACTTTGATAAAATTTTGAGCGTAATTTCGATGGTTTGTATCTTCCGGTAAAGTCGGGCAACTTCCACTATGTTCCACTAAGTACTGCGAAGCGGGTAAAACTCGAAATCGTTTTGTCCTTAACCGGGCACGTGGGTTCGAATCCCACCATCTCCGCCAACAAAAGGCACCGGCTCAAGCTGGTGCCTTTTTTGCGACTAAGATGGTGAGGATGAGAACAGGGCGGCGGTCCGCAGGCCCCTCCTTGCTCTTGTATAGTATAACGCACCCAATTGTGAAATGCGTGGGCTTCGTAGGCCTACATGGTGAGCCTGATAAGTCTGCCTTTGGAAATATATTCCATTTCTCAACGCGCAGGCATGAAAAAAGACCGGGCTTTGCCGGCCTTCCCCGAAGCATCCTATGAAAATCAATCAAAGTTTGCAATTCAAAATCTTTTTCAGTGTTTCTGAAAATTTCACATCCTGCTCCTTTGTCCGTTTCGCACTCCCTTTCGGGTGCTTGCCGGCACGAAGGAGCTTTTTGTTTTCATAACGCCGCAGCATGAGAGCTTCCATGTTGTCGGCGGTGTATTCCAAACCGTTCTGATTCAGCACCCGGGCGCACTTGGCAAGGCACATACTCGCCAATCCGTAGTCCTGTGTTACGACCACATCGCCGGGTTTCACCCGGTTGACCAGCGCAAAGTCCACACTGTCAGCACCCTTATCGAATACGAGCGTCTGCGCACCCTTACGTTCGATCTGGTGGGAGGTATCACACAGGATAATGACCGGGATGCCGAACTGCTTTGCAATCTGCAAGGCCAGGTCAACCACGGGACAACCATCGGCATCAATCAGAATATTCATCGCATATCCTCCATCGCCCATCGAAACGCCTTTGCCGTGCGCAGGTCGGCATCCTTGAAATGCCCGCCGTTGTTCCATTCAAGGGTGCAGTTCTTGCCGCGTCCGGCAAGTTCACGGTGCAGGGCGCGGATGTTACCGCCTACAGCGGCCATTGTCAAGTTTTTTGTGCGCTCTTCCCGGTCGCCAAGGCTCAGATAAATGCGCTGTGCCTGAATGGGGTGCTGCTGTTCAAACTCCATCCATCCCGGAAACCATACGGAAGGCGAAGCGGCCGCAACACCAGAAAACAGAGCTGTCTGCGTGGATGCCCACAGGGCGAACAGTCCGGCCAGCGAGTAGCCGCCCAGAATGATCCGGACGTTTTCCGGCAGTGCAAACTGCTGTTTCAGGGTGGGGATCACCTGTTCGGTCAGAAAGCGCAGCGTGCCCGCCGCATTGCCGCCGAAACTGTCTTTGCCCCACACCGCAGGAGATTTCCACGGGGAAAGTTCATCGTTCCAGCTTTTTACCGGAACAGCGGCAAACAAAAACGAATGTGCCGAACCCTGTGCAATGGCTTCAACTTCGCTGTCCATGTTCTGTAATTCATGCTCGTCCGTCATCTGAAGCAGAAGATATTCGGCACAGTCTGTGCCGTAAATGTGGCAGGGTCTATCTCCGATTTGAACTTGCTTTGCGGTCACGGCAGCGGCCTCCTGAAAAAATTTTGATATGCGAAAATTAGAATAAAAGAGCTCGACGGTGTCGAAAAAGAGAAGAGCCAATCCATCCGTACCTTTTTGTACAGGGATGCCTTGGCTTTTCTTGACGCAGAGACAGTGCGCTGATGTTTTACGCTGTGGAACTGTTTGCGGCCAAGATGGTGCAGATGAGGAGCGAAAAGCGTTCCCGGTTTCGGCAAAGGTGCCTTTTCACGGGAGCCTTTTTCCACAGCTCGGGCAAAAATCAACGTCGTACATTGATTTTGTGGGAAGATTTTTGTGGCAGAAAGGACATCGCCAAAACAGAAAATAGACGATCAGGCCTGCCAGGGCCGCCAGGATGCCGGCGATCACAAGGATCGGGACGAGGATCTCTGGAAGAGAAAAGAAAACGGCGATGCAGAGCAGGAAAATGCTCAGAAGAAACAAAACCTGCCCGAGGACCCTTCCGGTTCTATAGTTCATCGACAAAATACCTCCCATTGATCGGTATGAGAAAAAGGCGTGAGGAGATTGGCTGCTTCCATTATAGCATATTCGGGCGGAGAGACAAGAAGCCCGGATGTGCGGCACGCTCTGCAGGGACTTCCTGCATTTCTGTATGGGAGAATCGACACAAAACCGGTTGACATCCACCGGAAGAAACCCTTACAATGGGAACAGAGACCATGTCGGGCAATGGAACAGGAGGAATTTTGGAATGAACAACACAGAAGCATTTGAGTTCTTACTGAGCTGGAAGGATGACGTCCTGATGAACTGCCTTTCCGGGCGGCGGGATAAGGCTTTTGATCCGCAGGCCATGCAGAAGGTCCGGGCGGCCTGTGCCGTGCTGGCCGAGGACGGGACCTATCCGTTCGACCTGTCGGTCACAGACCCGGAGATCTACCGTCAGGTCAGTGCCTGGTTCACCGACCTGCTGCGCAAGTCCTGAACCGTTCCGACACGAAAGATGCATTTATTTTCAACAAATGCTTGACATCTTGTGCAATCTGCATTATCATAAAGCCATCAAGTGTTTGTTCAGAGAAGCGAGCAGAACAAACAAGAGGGAGCCTGTTCCCTTTTGTTTGCTCTGCTCTTTTTTGTTCCCGCTACGCAAACGAGCATGCTGTGACAGGCAGAAGATCAGGAGGTTTTTATGCTGGATGTAGCAATCATCGGCTGCGGTGTCGTTGGCGCGGCTGCCGCCTATGAGCTCTCGCATTATCCGCTGCACACTGCAATTTTTGAGGCCGAGAACGATGTGGCCGACTGCACCACCAAGGCCAACAGTGCCATTCTGCACGCTGGGTACGACCCCGAGCCGGGCACCCGGATGGCACGGCTCAATGTGGAGGGTGTTGCACTGGCCAAAGAGATCTGTGCCCGGCTGGATGTGCCGTACCGGCAGTGCGGCAGTCTGGTGCTGGCCCTCAGCCCGGCGGAGCTGCCGCATCTGCAGAAGCTGTACGAAAACGGCCTTGCCAATGGGGTGCCGGGCATCCGGCTGCTGTCGGCAGAGGAAACACGGGCCATGGAGCCCGGTCTTTCGCCGGAGGTGGCCGGAGCGCTGTATGCACCCAGCGCGGCCATCGTCAGCCCGTGGGAATATGCGCTGGCCATGGCGGAGGTGGCGGTGCGCAACGGGGTGGAACTCCACCTCAGCAGCCCGGTCACCGGCATTCAGAAAACCGCGTCCGGATGGGCGCTGACCACGCCGTCCGGCGTGGTGGAGGCCCGTTACGTTGTCAACGCCGCCGGCATCCGGGCCGATGCCGTGCACGACATGGCCGCTCCGCATCAATTTACCATCCAGCCTACCCGCGGCGAATATTACCTTCTGGACAAATCGGAAGGCACGCGGGTGCAGCATGTCATCTTCCAGTGCCCCAACGAAAACGGCAAGGGCGTGCTGGTGGCACCTACCGTTCACGGCAACCTGATCGTTGGACCCAATGCCGAGCCGGTGGCGGGCGATGACACCGCCTGCACCGCCGCCGGGCTGGCCTTTGTCAGCGCGGCCGCACGCCGCAGCGTGCCGGACATCCGCTTCGGCGAGTCCATCCGCAACTTTGCAGGCGTCCGCGCCAATGTGGACACCGGGGATTTCGTCATCGGCGAGGCGGAAGGTACACCCGGCTTCATCGACCTGGCCGGTATGAAATCGCCGGGCCTGTCCAGCGCACCGGCCGTTGCCAAAGAGGTGGTCCGCATTCTGGAAGGCCACGGGGATCTGCCTGCGGCCAAAACGGATTACCGGGACGGCCGCACCCGGGTGCGGTTCAAGGAGCTGCCGCCGGAAGAAAAGGCAAAGCTCATTGCCCGGAACCCCGCCTACGGCCGGGTGATCTGCCGCTGCGAGACCATCACCGAGGGCGAGATCCTGGACGCCCTGCACACCGAGATCCCGGCCACCACCATCGACGGCGTCAAGCGCCGCTGCAACGCCGGGATGGGCCGCTGTCAGGGCGGCTTCTGCGGGCCCCGGGTGCTGGAGCTCATCAGCCGGACGCGGGGCATCGACCCGCTGGACGTCCTGCAGGACAAGGCAGGCAGCAACGTCTTACTGTGCGAAACCAAGCAGGAGGGAACCAACCATGATTGATCTGGTCATCGTCGGCGGCGGCCCTGCAGGCCTTGCCGCAGCCTACAGCGCATGGCAGCACGGCCTGCGCGATATTCTGATTTTGGAGCGTGACAACGAGCTGGGCGGCATCCTGAACCAGTGCATCCACAACGGCTTCGGGCTGCACCGTTTCGGCGAGCAGCTCACCGGCCCGGAGTACGCCGGGCGCTACATTGAAATGCTGCGCTCCACCGGCGTCCGGGTGGAGCTGGGCACCATGGTGCTGGAGGTCACGCCGGATAAAAAGATCCACTGTGTCAGCAAGGAGAAGGGCTACCAGATCCTCGAAGCAAAGAGCGTCATCCTCTGCATGGGCTGCCGGGAGCGCACCCGCGGGGCCATCGGCATCCCGGGCACCCGCCCGGCCGGCATCTACACCGCCGGTGCCGCCCAGCGCTATGTCAACATGGAGGGTTATCTGGTAGGCAAACGGGTGCTCATTCTGGGCAGCGGCGACATCGGCCTGATCATGGCCCGGCGGATGACGCTGGAAGGGGCCAAGGTGCTGGCCTGCGTGGAGGTCATGCCCTATTCCGGCGGCCTGACCCGCAACATTGTGCAGTGCCTGCAGGATTTTGACATCCCGCTGTACCTGTCCCACACCATCGTGGACATTCAGGGCGATACCCGGGTGGAAAAGGCCATTGTGGCCAAGGTGGACGAGAACCGCCGCCCCATTCCGGGCACCGAGATGGAGTTTGACGTGGACACCATCCTGCTCAGCGTGGGCCTGATCCCGGAAAACGAGCTGACCCGGCAGGCCGGCATCCCGATGGACCCCCACACCAAGGGAGCCGTGGTCTACGAGAACATGGAGACCGGCATTCCCGGCGTGTTTGCCTGCGGCAACGTGGTGCATGTGCACGATCTGGTGGACTTTGTTTCCGGCGAGAGCGACCGGGCCGGAGCCGCAGCCGCCACCTATGTGCTCCACGGTGAGACCCCGGACGCGGCCGTGCTGGACCTTGTCCCGGGCAATGGCGTGGGCTATACCGTCCCCCAGCGGGTGCGCCCGGCGGACGTGGACAAGGGCGTGGAGATCTCGTTCCGGGTGCGGCAGAATTACGGCCCCAGCCAGATCACCATCACCTGCGGGGAGAAGCAGCTGGCCCGGTTCAAGCGCCAGCGGATGGCACCCGGCGAGATGGAGCACATCACCCTGCCCGGGGTCCTGCTGGCAAAGGCCGACGGCCCGCTGACCGTTGCAGTAGAGGAGGTCGTAGCAAAATGAACAAAAAGCGTGAGATCATTTGTATCTGCTGCCCCCGTGGCTGCCACTTGCAGGTGGACCCGGAAAACGATTATAATGTAACCGGCAATGCCTGCCCCAACGGTGCCGCCTATGGCAAGGAAGAACTGACCCACCCCACCCGTATCCTGACCAGTACGGTGCGGGCCGAGGGCGGGCGCTATCCGCGCTGCCCGGTCAAGACCGCGCAGGCGGTGCCCAAAGAAAAGATCGTGCAGGTCATGGCTGCGCTGGACGGCGTCACGCTGCACGCACCCATCCGCACCGGGCAGGTCGTGCTGACCGACGTCTGCGGCACCGGTGTGGATGTCGTAGCCACACGGGACCTGTAAAACCGCCCCTGAGCGAAACGGAGGTCGTTGAACCATGTCGACAAAGTATGTTCTTGCACTGGACCAGGGAACCACCAGCAGCCGCGCCATCCTGTTTGACAACGAGCAGAACATCATCGCGGTGCAGCAGCGGGAGTTTGAGCAGATCTACCCGCAGCAGGGCTGGGTGGAGCACAACCCCATGGAGATCTGGTCCACCCAGTACGGGGTCATGAACGAGGTGGTGGCCCAGAGCGGCGTGGATGTCCATGACATTGCCGCCATCGGCATCACCAACCAGCGCGAGACCACCATCCTGTGGGAAAAGGCCACCGGCCGCCCCATCTACAATGCCATCGTCTGGCAGTGCCGCCGCACCGCCCCGCTGGTGGACGAGCTGGTGCAGCAGCCCGGCATGACGGAATACATCCGCGAGAATACCGGCCTGATGCCGGATGCCTATTTTTCCGCCACAAAGATCAAGTGGATCCTGGATAACGTGCCCGGCGCGCGGGAGCGGGCCGAGGCGGGCGAGATCCTGTTCGGCACCGTGGACACCTGGCTGGTGTGGAAGCTCACCGGCGGCAAGGTCCATGTGACCGACCGCACCAACGCCAGCCGCACCATGCTCTACAACATCCGCACCCTGGACTGGGACGACACCCTGCTCAAAGCGCTGGACATCCCCCGCTGCATCCTGCCCCGCGTGGCGGATTCCAGCGAGGTCTACGGCACCACCGACCTGTGCGGGGTGCAGGTGCCGGTGGCCGGCATTGCCGGGGACCAGCAGGCTGCACTGTTCGGGCAGGGGTGCTTTGCCAAGGGTGAGGCCAAGAACACCTACGGCACCGGCTGCTTCTTGCTGATGAACACCGGTGACACCATCTGCCGCAGCCAGAACGGCCTGATCTCCACCATTGGCATCAGCCTGAACGGTAAGGTGGAGTATGCTCTGGAGGGCAGCGTCTTTGTGGGCGGTGCCGTCATCCAGTGGGTGCGCGACGGCCTGCGGATGATCCAGGAGAGCCGCGACGCCGAATACTATGCCCAGAAGGTGCCGGACAACGGCGGCATCTACATCGTGCCCGCCTTCACCGGTCTCGGCGCGCCCTATTGGGATATGTACGCCCGCGGTGCCATTGTAGGCATCACCCGCGGCACCACCCAGAACCACATCATCCGGGCGGCGGAGGAGTCCATCGCCTACCAGAGCGCCGACCTTGTGGCCGCCATGGAAAAGGACACCGGTGTGCCCATCACCTCCCTGAAGGTGGACGGCGGTGCTTCCCGCGACCAGTTCCTGATGCAGTTCCAGGCCGACATCCTGAACAAGGACGTTCTGCGCCCGGCCATCCGGGAGACCACGGCCCTGGGCGCTGCCTATCTGGCCGGCCTTGCCACCGGCGTGTGGAAGAACCGGGACGAGATCCGCAGCCTGTGGCACTGCAACATGACCTTTACCCCCGCTATGCCGGAGGCCGAGCGCGCACGGCTGCTGTCCGGCTGGCACAAGGCCGTGGGCCGCAGCAGTGACTGGGCAGAGCATTAAAAGAATTTGTCTGGATTTTGACTGCTTCCAACAAAAAATCACGAATTTGTGAATTGTCTGTTGACAAACCGTTGAGAAATGGTATACTGAAAGCATCCCAAGAGAATTGAGATGGGGATGCACTGTGCCACACGACCGCAGTGCGTCCCCATTTTTTTGTTCCCATCGCACCCCTTGTCCGCCCGTTCACATCTGTTCCGGGGGCTGGTTCTGGAAGTGCAGCCGCCGGGTACGTCCCTGAAAAAAGAAGGAGGATCCCCATGAAAAGCACCGCAAAGGCCACCGAAAAGCATTCGCGCACGGTCGTTGTGCTGGCGATCGCTGTGGCGTTGATGCTGCTGGGCAGCATTTTTGCCCAGATGTTCAACACCTCATTCTACAAGGTCAAGGTCTCCCGCATTTCCTTTGATACCGACTCCGGCACCCTTTCGGGCCTGTTGTACATGCCCAAGGGCGTGGACGCCTCCAACCCGCACCCCACCATCGTGACCACCCACGGCTACCTGAACAGTGCCGAGATGCAGGACGAGACCGCCATCGAGATGTCCCGCCGCGGCTATGTCGTGCTGGCACTGGATATGTATGACCACGGCCATTCCCACGGGAACGCCGACAATACCGGCGGTTTCTTCAACTTCTGGCCCACTTCGCTGTGGGATGCCGCACAGTACATGTACAGCCAGGACTACGTTGCCAAGGATGCACAGGGCAACGGTCAGATCGCGGTCAGCGGCCACTCCATGGGCGGCTTCTCCTCCGAGATGGCCATCTATCTGGATGAGCAGAACTACGCTGCCGCCGGTTACCGCATCATCAAGGCCGGTTTGAGCATGGGTGCCGATTACTCCTGGACCTCCTACCTGGGCCTGGACGAAGAGGCTGCAGTTGCCACCTTCGGCGGACGCACCATCGGCAAGATCTGCGGCCAGTACGACGAGTTCTTCTTTGCGGCCGACGAGCCTCCCACGAAGAGCGGCACCGTCTACCACAAGGACTATGTTGCCACCACCGCTGGCAAGACCCTGCTGGAGCAGGAAGCTCCGCAGGCTGACACCTGGTACACCGGCTCGGACGGCGGCCAGCGCATCATTTACCAGCCCAGCGAGATCCACCCCTGGAACCACTTCTCCACCGCTTCCACCAAGGATGCCATCGAGTTCTACGCCACTGCATTTGCCGACCAGTCCGGTCTGGTGCAGAACATTGCTTCCACCAGCCAGATCTGGTACTGGAAAGAAGTCTTTGAGCTGGTTGCTCTGGTGGGCTTCCTGCTCATGCTGGCACCTCTTGCCCTGCTGCTGATGAAGCTGCCCTTCCTGTCCAATGCAAAGCAGGCCGTCGCAGCACCCACCCCGGCCGTCGGCACCCTGTCCGGCAAGCTTGGCACGATCAGCCTGTTCGTGGTCGGCATGCTGATCCCGGCCATCATCTTCCCCGCCGTGTACGACGGCAGTCTGACCGCAGAGCCCATCCGCTGGATGCGCTACGCCAGTGACATTGCCCTGCTCCTGTCGGTGGTGGGCATCGTTCTGGCAGCCCGCAGCACCGAGGACAACCGCAAGACCTGGCTGTCCGGCTCGGTGTGCGTCCTGATCGCTTCCATCGTCCTGCGTGTGCTGGTGACCAAGAACATCTTCGAGACCAATGCCACCTGGCAGGGCCCCACCGTCAACAGCATCGTGACCTGGGCTCTCATCTGCGCCTGCATCTCCATCGTGACCATGGTCTGCGTCTACCTGTTCGGCGGCCGCAAGCAGAAGGGCATCACGCTGGAACAGTACGGCATTGCCGCAAAGCCGGTGTCTGTGGCCGCAGCCTTCTGCGTGGCACTGCTGGTGAGCGTGATCGCCTACGCCTGCCTGTTTGCCGTGGATGCCATCTTCAAGACCGACTTCCGCATCTGGACCTTCGCCTTCAAGACCTTTGAAGCCAGCGCCATCCCGGCGGCGGTCAAGTATATGCCGTTCTTCTTTGTGTACTACTTTGTCAGCGGTGCCGCCGCCATCTCCAACACCAGCAGCGAAAAGCTGCAGGGCGGCTGGGGCTACCTGCTGGCTGCTCTGACCAACATGGGCGGCATCCTCCTCTGGCTGGTGCTGCAGTACGGCACCCTGTTCCGTACCGGCGTTGCCTTCTACCCGGGACAGGCCCTTGGCGGCATCCTGCTGTTTGCGCTGGTGCCCTCGCTGGCCATTGCATCCTGCCTGGCCAAGTACCTGTACAAAAAGACCGGCAGCGTGTACGTTGCGGCCTTCCTGAATACCATCCTGATGACCATGATGACCGTGGCCAACACCGCGATCTATTTCCAGGCATAAGCACAACCGCAGACTGGGGCTGCACTTTACAGTGCGGCCCCTTTGTGCGATAATGAGAACCATCTGAGAGAAAAGGAGTCCTGCCCGATGCATCCACTTGCTGAAACTCTGCTGGACGAGCCGGTGATCGCAGCCGTCAAGACGGATGACGCTCTGACGGCCGCCCTGGCCTCGCCCTGCAGCACGGTCTTTCTGCTGGCGAGCACCCTGCTCAATGTGGGGGAGCTGGTCCGGCGCATCCACGCGGCCGGAAAGCTGGCCGTCGTGCACATCGACCTTGTGGACGGCCTTTCGGCGCGGGAAGTTGCCGTGAATTCCCTCATTGCGCTGTGCCACCCGGACGGTATCATTTCCACCCACCCGTCCCTGATCCGGCGGGCGCGCCATCAGGGCCTGCTGACCATCCAGCGGGCGTTCATCCTGGACTCCCTTTCCCTGAACAACCTTTCCGGCCAGCTGGAACAGGGCAAGCCGGACTTTGTGGAGATCCTGCCCGGCATCATGCCCCGGGTCATCACCGAGATCAGTACCCGCACCCGGGTGCCGGTGATCGCGGGCGGTCTGCTGCGGGACAAGGCCGACGTCATGGCCGCCATGCGGGCCGGTGCCTCGGCAGTGTCCACCTCTGCCCCGGAGCTGTGGGACATCTGAACCCCGGAAAACACAAAAATGCCTGACCGCTGTCGTTGGCGGTCAGGCATTTTTTATGGAAAGCAGCAGCGTTACGGTTGGCTCTTTTTGACAAGATCTTTGGTGTACAGGGCGCGGGTGGCGTTGAGCACGGCAATGACCATGACGCCCACGTCGGCAAAGATGGCTGTCCACATGCTGGCCATACCGATGGCACCCAGCAGCAGGCAGGCAAACTTGACCGCCAGCGCGAACACGATGTTCTCGTACACGATGCGCAGGGTGCGGCGGGCGATGCGCATGGCCAGTGCGATCTTGGCCGGGTCATCGTCCATCAGCACCACGTCGGCGGCTTCAATGGCGGCGTCGGAGCCCAGGGCACCCATGGCGATGCCCACATCGGCGCGGGACAGCACCGGGGCGTCGTTGATGCCGTCGCCCACAAAGGCCAGATTCTCCTTGGACTTCTTGGCGGCGATGAGTGTTTCGATCTGGTCCACCTTGTCGCCGGGCAGCAGACCGGCGTGGTATTCGTCCAGACCCAGCTGGGCAGAAACGGCCTTGGCCACCGGCTCGGCGTCGCCGGTGAGCATGACGGTCTTGCGCACTCCGGCGGCCTTCAGGGCCCGGATGGCCTCGGCACTGTGGGGTTTGACCACGTCGGCGATGAGCAGGCAACCGGCGTATCTGCCGTCGATGGCAACGTGCACGACGGTGCCGGTCTCGCTCACGGCGGGGGCAGAAAGGCCCAGCCGCTCCATCAGACGGGCGTTGCCGGCGGCAACGGGCTTGCCGTCCACCTTGGCGGTCACGCCGTGGCCGCCAAGTTCCTCCACGTCGGTCACGCGGGAGGTGTCGATCTCCTTGCCGTGGGCGGCCTTGATGCTCAGAGAGATGGGGTGCTTGGACCAGCACTCGGCCAGGGCGGCGGCCTCCACCAGCTGTTCGTCGGTGATGCCGTCGGCCGGGTGGACGCCGGTGACCTTGAAGGTGCCCTGGGTCAGGGTGCCGGTCTTATCAAACACCACGATGCCGGTGCGGGCCAGCTCCTCCAGATAGGTGGAGCCCTTGACCAGGATGCCGCAGGCGGAAGCACCGCCGATGCCGCCGAAGAAGCTCAGCGGAATGCTGATGACCAGTGCGCAGGGGCAGCTGATGACCAGGAAGGTCAAAGCGCGGTAGATCCAGTCCCCAAAGCGGGCGGGCTGGCCCATCAGCAGCAGCACGATGGGCGGCAGGAAGGCCAGCGCCAGCGCACCGTAGCAGACAGCCGGGGTGTATACCCGGGCAAAGCGGGTGATGAAGTTTTCGGCACGGGCCTTTTTCATGCTGGAATTTTCCACCAGATCGAGAATTTTCGAGACGGTGGACTCGCCGAATTCCTTGGAGGTCCTGACTTTCAGCAGGCCGGTCATGTTCACGCAGCCGCTGATGACCTCGTCTCCGGTCTGGACGTCGCGGGGCAGGCTCTCACCGGTCAGGGCGGCGGTGTTCAGGGCGGAGGTGCCCTCTACGATCACACCGTCAATGGGCACCCGCTCGCCGGGCTGCACCACGATCACGGTGCCCACCTCCACGTCATCGGGGTCCACCTGCTCCAGTTTGCCGTCCTCGTCCTCCACGTTGGCGTAGTCCGGGCGGATGTCCATCAGGCTGGAAATGCTCTGGCGGCTCTTGCCCACGGCCACGCTCTGGAACAGCTCGCCGATCTGGTAAAAGAGGATAACGGCGCAGCCTTCCACATAGTCGCCCAGGGCAAAGGCACCTACGGTAGCCACCGCCATCAGGAAGCACTCGTCAAAGGGCTGGCGGTTCTTGACGCCCTTGATGGCCTTGCGCAGCACGTCCTTGCCCACCACAAGGTACGGGATGAGGTAGAGCAGCAGCTCCACCGGGGTGGGAAGTGCCGGCAGCACACGGAGCAGCAGCTTGAGCAGGATCACAAGGGCCAGCGCGATCAGGATCTGCTGCAGGCTCTTTTTTTGCTTTTTGGTCATACAAAACGCTCCTTTTGTCGGATTGCGGCGGTTCTGAGAAAAAACGGGAAAACGCAGTGGAATTCAACAGGTTTTCCCCACAAAAATGGATTTTCCACCCTTTCCCCCGTGTTTTCCACGGGGTTTTCCCGCAGAAAACTTGCTTTTCCACGTTTCTTTTTGGAATTTTCCGCGAAAGGTGTTGAAAAGTGCGTGGAAAGTGTTGAAAACTGCCCGTTTTTTCCACGAAAAAGAGGAGCTTTCCGCTGCCCGGCGGCAGAGGAAAGAAAAACTCTCCCACAGGGGGAGAGCTGCCGCCCGGCAGCGATGCCGGGAACCGGACCGGAAGAGGTCAGATGTCAAAGATCTCGCAGTCGTCCTCCACCTTCTTGCAGGCGGACAGCACATTCTCCATGGTGGCGTGGGGGTCAGCACCCTCGGCAAACTCCACCTTCATCTTCTGGGTCATGAAGCTGACAGTCGCCTTTTCCACACCGGCAACGGTGTTGGCAGCGTCCTCCATCTTCTGGGCGCAGTTTGCACAGTCCACTTCGATCTTGTAGGTCTTTTTCATCGTAGATACCAGCCTTTCTGTTTTTGTGCGGGCCGCAGCCCGGAAAATCATTCTTCGATATGGTCCATCCCCAGAGAGAGGATGCTGCGCACATGGTCGTCGTCCAGTGCGTAGTACACGGTCTTGCCCTCCCGCCGGAAGCGTACCAGCTTGGAATCCTTGAGCACCCGCAGCTGGTGGCTCACGGCCGACTGGCTCAGCTGCACGGCGTTGGCAATGTCCTGCACGCACAGCTCATTGTCGTGCAGGGCGTACAGGATCTTGATGCGGGTGGAGTCGCCGAACACCCGGAACAGGTCGGCCAGCTCGTACAGCACTTCGTCATCCGGCATGTCCAGCTCTTCCGGCTGCACGAGGGGTTCGTTCTGCTGTGCCATGGAAGCATCTCCTTTCGGGATGAAATCATATGAACGCCTGTTCATGTGTTCATGATATCACGCACATGCCTGCCTGTCAAGCCCTTTGCAGAAGAATTTTGACATTCCCGCTGCATTGATGAAAAAACACCGCAAAACGCCAAAAAGATGCAAATTGAAAAAAGAAAACCCGGCCCGCTGGAAAGCGGACCGGGAGCGGACGGGTGGCGGAGCGGCTCAACGCTTCTTCCCGGCTGCTGCCCAGGGGGCGTACATCAGCACAAGGGCCAGCGCGATGGCGGGCAGAAAGCCCAGAATGTAGAATTTTTCGCCAAACCACGCGGTAAAGGTGCTGGTGATGACGTTGCCATAGGGGTTATTCAAAAAGTAAAAGTTGGTGTGCAGGGGTTTGTTAAGAAAATAGATGGGCAGGGCCGAGCCGAACAAAAAGGCCAGCACCTGCGGCACCCGGCGCACGCTGGGGCGGTATCCGCCCGCCACCAGCAGCACAGGGTAGAGCACCAGCAGGGCGTGGATGCTGACCGAGTGTAGGTTGATGAGGGTGAACCACCCGGGCACATCCCGCCAGCTGGGGCACAGCAGAGCCAGTGCCGCGCCGGGGATGCACAGGGCGTACAGCTCCTCCTTGCACCAGCTGCGGTCGGTGAGGGTGTTGTACAGGCAGACGAACACGTTGATGCTGCACAGGTGCAGCGGCAGATAGCTCCAGTTCCACTGGCCGGTGCAGGCCATGCCCAGCAGCAGGGCGGCCTCGTCGGCCAGCAGGGCCGCCGTGACCCCCACCAGAATGTGCCGCCGGGTGCGCGGCGTGCTGCGGCGGTACCACCACACCATGCCCAGAAGAAACAAAGCCGACAGCGCCAGCTCTATGAGATGGACAGTGCCGAACAGCGGGTAGCACTCATAGCCCGCACCGTATTCGGCGGCGGTGATGTCATAGGATTTCCAGAAGTCAGACATGGAGGTCCCCTCTCTTTCAGAGCCTATCATAGCACAGACAGCCGGAAACCGAAACGGTATTTTTTACAAAATGCGCCAAAGTGGGTGCATTCTTTGCCAAGCTGTGGTATCTTATAAAAGTATAAAACAACAAACTGCGCAAAACGCACAGGAGGGAATTTTTTATGACACTGGAACCTGGCATCCGCGGTGAGCAGAGCGTGTCTGTCACTGCTGCAAACACTGCAAAGACCATGGGCAGCGGCACACTGGATGTGTTCGCCACCCCGGCCCTGGTGGCCCTGGCCGAAAAGACCTGCTGGATGAGCGTGGCCCAGGCCCTGGCCGAGGGCGACGGCACCGTGGGCACGAAGCTGGAGCTGGAGCACACCGCTCCCACCCCCGTGGGCATGACCGTGACCTGCGAGAGCGAGCTGGTGGCTGTGGAAGGCCGCAAGCTCACCTTCAAAGTGAGCCTGCACGACGAAAAAGGCCCGGTGGGCGGCGGCACCCACGAGCGCTTTGTGATCCACAACGACAAGTTTGCGGCCAAGGCGGAGGCAAAGAAGAACTGAAAAAGCCTTCCCCAAGGGGGAAGGCTAAGGCTCCCTCTTTGACGGAGGGAGTTCTTCCGGCTCCAGCCGCAGCGGCGGCGGGTCCTCGGCCAGCAGCTGCTGTTCGGCGTGGGCCTGTGCGTCCTGCAGCAGCTGTACGGCCTGCACGCTGGCGCGGAACAGCTCAAAATACATCGCTTTGTAATCCGGCACGGCCCCACTCCCCTTTTGCATTCCGTGGGGATAGTCTGCCCCGCAGCACGGGGCCTGATACGCTGCCGGAACGAATCGCCTGAAACGAAAAGGAATCATTATGAAAAACAAAAATCTGTCCTGGGCGGCGGCACTGTTCGTGTTTGCCCTGCTGCTGTGGTGCACGGCAGCCACTCCCGGCAAGATCGCCGATCCGTCTACCTACACCTGTGCGGTGTACAGCACCTTCTTCTCGCTGCTGCCGCCGGTCATCGCCATTGTGCTGGCCCTGAACACCAAGGAGGTGTACACCTCCCTGCTGGTGGGCATCGCCTCGGGCGCGCTGCTGTATGCCAACGGAAACCTGGAACTGGCCCTGAATACCCTCTTCTTTAACGAAGAGGGCGGCATGATCGCCAAACTGTCCGACAGCAGCAATGTGGGCATCCTGGTGTTCCTGGTCATGCTGGGCATCCTGGTGGCCCTGATGAACAAGGCCGGCGGCTCGGCCGCCTTTGGCCGCTGGGCATCGAAGCACATCCACTCCCGGGCGGGCGCACAGTTTGCCACCCTGCTGCTGGGTGTGATGATCTTTGTGGACGACTATTTCAACTGCCTGACCGTGGGTTCGGTCATGCGCCCGGTCACCGACCGGCAGAAGGTGTCCCGCGCCAAGCTGGCCTACCTCATCGACGCCACGGCGGCCCCCATCTGCATCATTGCGCCGGTGTCCAGCTGGGCGGCGGCAGTCACCTCCAGCGTGCCGGAGGGGTCTGGCATCAACGGCTTCACCATGTTCCTGCGCACCATCCCCTACAACTACTATGCCCTGCTTACCGTCGTCATGAGCCTGTTCCTCATCTTCACCGGCACGGACTTCGGCTCCATGAAGCTCAATGAGGACAACGCGAAAAACGGCGACCTGTTCACCACCGAGGACCGCCCCTACGGCGACGACGTGGACGACGGCACCGAGACGAAGGGCCATGTTGTGGACCTGATCGCACCGGTGCTGGTGCTGATCGCGGCCTGCATCTTCGGCATGATCTACACCGGCGGCTTCTTTGACGGGGTGGACTTCGTCACCGCCTTTGCGGACTGCAACGCCTCTGCCGGCCTTGTGATGGGCAGCAGCATTGCTCTGCTGTTCACCTTCGTGTTCTACCGGGTGCGCAGCGTCATGACCTTCCAGGACTTTGCGGCCTGCATCCCGGAGGGCTTCAAGGCCATGGTCAGCCCCATGCTCATCCTCACGCTGGCCTGGACCCTGTCCGGCATGACCGGCCTGCTGGGTGCCAAGTATTATGTGGCCAATCTGCTGGGCGGCTCCGCTGCAGCGCTGCAGTATCTGCTGCCGGTGATCATCTTCCTGGTGGCGGTGTTCCTGGCCTTTGCCACCGGCACGAGCTGGGGAACCTTCTCCATTCTGATCCCCATCGTGTGCCACGCATTCCCGGAAGGTGAAATGCTGGTCATCTCCATCGCGGCCTGCCTGTCCGGCGCCGTGTGCGGCGACCACTGCTCCCCCATCTCCGACACCACCATCATGGCCTCGGCGGGTGCCCACTGCAGCCATGTGAACCATGTGTCCACCCAGCTGCCCTATGCCATCACGGCGGCGTCCTGCGCGGCGGTGTGTTATGTGATTACCGGCCTGGCACAGGCGGTACTGGGCAGCCGGGCCAGCCTGTTCACCTCGCTGGTGCTGCTGGCCGTGGCCATCGTCGTGGAGCTGGTGGTGCTCAGCATCATCCGCGCCCGCACGATCAAAAAGGCAAAAGCATGATTGGGCTTTGCCGTCGCGGGCAACTTGTGATAAACTGAAAGAAAACGAACGAGCGGAGGCGCGATCCATGCTGGAACAGGCTTTTCAGGATGTATACACCAAATTCAAGCTGCATTTTTATCAGAACGTATTCCAGCGTTTTGCCACGCGGGAAGCGACCCTGACCACAGTGGAGTCCTTCTGCATGGAGGGCATCATGGCCATGGGCGAACCCACCATTGCGGAGTTCTCCCGCATGATGCAGATCTCCACCCCCAATGCGGCCTACAAGATCGGCAGTCTGGTCAAAAAGGGCTATGTGGAAAAGATCCAGTCCACCGTGGACCGGCGCGAGTACCACCTGCGCCCCACCCAGAAGTATATCGACTACTACAACATCAGCTACTCCTACCTGAGCACCGTGATCGAGCGGGTGCGCAAGCGCTTCCCGGAAGAGGACGTGGACAAGCTGGAGCAGATGCTCACGGTGATCAGCGATGAGCTGATGCCGGAGCTGGACCTGATGAATAAGACCCGGCAGCGGCTGTCGGAATAAAAAATGCGCCCGGGAGTATCCCGGGCGCATTTTTGGTAGGGCGGCTTTACAGCACCATAAACAGGGTGCCGGCGGTGATCAGGGCACAGCCCACCAGGTTTTTGGCGGTAAAGGGTTCCTTCAGGATCACAAAGGCCAAAGCCAGGGTGATCACCACGCTGAGCTTGTCCACCGGAACCACCTTGGAGGCGGCCCCGATCTGCAAAGCGTGGTAATAGCACAGCCAGCTGGCCCCGGTGGCCAGGCCGGAAAGGATCAAAAACAGCCAGCTGCGGCGAGAGATATCCCCCACGACGCCCTGGGTCCCGGTGAGGAACACCATGCCCCAGCTCATGACCAGCACCACCACCGTGCGGATGGCGGTGGCCAGGGTGGAGTTGACCCCCTGGATGCCGATCTTGGCCAGGATGGAGGTAAGGGCCGCAAACACGGCACTGCCCAGTGCAAACACGAACCACATAGTAAGATGCGCCTCCCTTTTTGTCCAGTGTAACACCGCAGCCCTCCCGGCGCAAGGGTGCACAGGCAAAACCGCCGGGCAAGCACTGGCCTGCCCGGCGGCTTTATCCTCAGTGGTAAAAGGTATCAAAATTCACCTGACGGTAGAACCGCTGCTGCAGCTGGTCGAAGCTGTCGCAGTTCTGGGCCAGCAGCCACATGCTCTTGGTGACCACGGCTTCGATGGTCATATCATGGGCTTCCAGGAAGCGGAATCGGTTCTTCACCCGCTTGCCCACCTCGTACACGCCCACGTCGCTGCCCTCATAGGTCACCTGCGTGGTCAGGATGAGCACCTTGTGGGTCTGCTCGTAGTGGCCCAGCCCCTCGGCAAAGGCGTCCATGAGCCGCTGCGGGATGCCGCCCACGCCGAAGCTCTCCACGATGACGCAGTCGTACAGGCGGAAGATTTCCGGGATCATGCCGGGGTCCATGCCGGGGATGAGCTTGAGCAGGAACACCCGGGGGTTCATGGCGCGGCCGAACTCCACCGGGCCGGTGGGCCAGGGAGAAGGGATATACCGCACCAGACGGTCGCCCTGCACCAGAGCCAGTTCAGGGAAGTTGACCGAGGCAAAGGCATCGTAGCTGATGGTCTTGTTCTTTTTGGCACGGGTGCCGGCAATGACGTGCCCGCCAAACACCACCATCACGCCCCGGCTGCCCGGGTCCAGTGCACAGATCACGCTGTCGCGCAGGTTTTTCTTGGCGTCGGTGATCTCGTTGGAGATGGGCTGCTGGGCACCGGTGAGGATGATGGGCTTGTCCGCGTTCTGGATGAGGTAAGAAAGTGCCGCTGCGGAATAGGCCAGCGTATCGGTGCCGTGGCAGATGATGAAACCATCGTACAGGGCGTAGTTCTCCTGAATGGCACGGGCCATCATCAGCCAGTGTTCCTGGCCGAGGTCGGTGCTGTCGATGCTGCACAGGGCCAGCGTTTCCGGGATGCACAGGTCGTTGAGCTCCGGAAGATGGGCCAGCAGCTCGTCGCTGCTGAGCACGGGCCGGAGGCCCTGCGGAGTATGTACGCTGGCAATGGTGCCGCCGGTGGTAATGAAAAGAATGCGCTGCTTGGTCATAAAAAGCCTCCATGGCAGAAAATCAGAGAAACAAACCCAGTATAACACACTCTTTTCCGGCTGAAAAGTGCCCCGCAGCGGCAAAAGGCTGCTTTTTGCGACCCGGTCACAGAAGTTTTGCGGAAAAAGGTGTATACTATATGAGGAAAGGGGCTTCCGTCGATTGGAAGGCCCCTCAGTCGCTGCGCGACAGCTCCCCGGTGGGGAGCGCTTTCCATAAAAAGCGGGTTCACCCGCTGCGCTTCGGGCGCAGCCCGACAGCAGCCGATGCCGTTATCCGCCACGACCCCCACTCCGTGAAAAGGCAATTCCGGCAGGGCCGCAGCCCTGCCGGAATTGCGAATAAAAAATATTATTTCCGCTGAATATGGCCAGAGCGAAGCGGAGGCCATTTCAAACCGTCAACTTAAAAAGGAGAACCACCATGCCCAACATTGTGATCGTCGGTTCCGGCCCGGCGGGCGTGTCTGCCGCACTGTATGCGGTCCGCGCGGGGGTGGACACCACCGTGCTGACCAAAGGCCCCAGTGCGCTGGACCGGGCCGAGAAGATCGAAAACTACTACGGCCTTGCTCAGCCGGTTTCCGGCGCAGAGCTGGAGCGCCGCAGCATCGAGAACGCCAAACGCCTGGGGGTGCGGTTTGTGACCGCCGAAGCCGTGGGGCTGACCTATACGGATAAACTCACGGTAGAAACCATAGGGAAAGATTACCCGGCGGACGCGGTGATCCTGGCCACGGGGGCTTCCCGTGCGGTGCCGCGCATTCCGGGCCTTGCCGGGCTGGAGGGCCACGGCGTGAGCTGGTGTGCCGTCTGCGACGCCTTTTTCTACCGCGGCAAGGATGTGGCCGTGCTGGGCAGCGGAGCCTATGCCCTGCACGAGGTGCAGGCCCTGCTGCCGGTGGTGAAAAGCGTCAGCCTGCTGACCAACGGCATGCCGCTGACCGCAGAATTCCCGCCGGAGGTGACCGTATACCCGCAGAAGGTGGAGGCTGTTCTGGGCGAACAGGTGGTCACCGGGGTGCAGCTGTCCGACGGGCAGGAGGCTGCCCTGTCCGGTGTGTTCGTGGCGCTGGGCGTGGCGGGCAGCACTGCGCTGGCCCGCAAGATCGGGGCCGCCGTGGAGGGCAGCCGCATCGTGGTGGATGAGAAGATGCAGACCACCGTGCCTGGCCTGTACGCTGCCGGGGACTGCACCGGCGGCCTGCTGCAGGTGGCAAAGGCTGTATACGAGGGGGCACAGGCCGGCACGGAGGCCGCCAAGGCCCTGCGGAAAGGATGAGTGCCATGCAAAAGACTCCGGAGGACCGCAATTGTCTGGCCTGCGCGTTCCCCTTCTGGGCGCAGCTGACCGCCGACGAACAGGAGATGCTCTGCCGCTACACCCGCCCGGTGCACTACCGCAAAGGAGCCCGGGTGCACAGCCCACTGGAAAGCTGTGTGGGCATCCTGCTGCTGCGCACCGGCCAGCTGCGGGCCTATCTGCTGTCGGAGGACGGCCGGGACGTGACCCTCTACCGCCTGTTCGGCGGGGAGGTGTGCATCCTGTCGGCGTCCTGCGTGATGGACTCGGTGAATGTGGACCTGTACATCGACGCTGAGGAGGACACCGAGGCACTGTGCATCAGCGCGGGCATCTTCCGCCGTCTGATGCAGCAGAATGTCTATGTGCGCTGCTACGCCTACCAGCTCACGGCAGAGCGCTTTTCCGACACCATGTGGACGATGCAGCAGATCCTGTTCATGAGCGCCGACCGGCGGCTGGCCATCTTTCTCACCGACGAGCTGGCCAAGACCGGCGGCGACGAGGTGCGCATGACCCACGACCAGATGGCAAAGTACATGGGCTCTGCCCGCGAGGTGGTGAGCCGGATGCTCAAATACTTCGCGCAGGAGGGCTGGGTGCGGCTGTACCGCGGCGGCGTGCAGGTGCTGGACAAGCCAAAGCTGCAGCAGCTGGCAAGAGGCGAATGAAAAAAGAGGACGATGCGTTATGCATCGTCCTCTTTGCTGTTACGGGAGATCAGCCCTTGCAGCCCTGCTCTTCCCAGTCGCCGAAATCGCTGGCGTCAGCGATCTTGGTGGCGTCGAACTTGCCGTTCTCGTCCTTGGGGGCGACGGCGGGGCCGGCCTCCACGGGGTTGGGGTTCGGGGCCTCGGGGTCATACACCGGGCGCTCTTCGCTCAGGTCCGGCAGGGCCACCGGCTCGTTTGCGGCGGGTGCCTCGGCAGCGGGCTCGGCAGGAGCTTCCGGGGCGTCGGCTTCCGCCGGGGCGGCGGGCTGCTCTGCGGCGTCGTCCGCTGCTTTGGCCTCTGCTTCGGCGTAGGCCTCAGCGGTCTTTTCGGCCTCGGCGGCGTCCTGCTCGGCTTCTTCGGGGAACTCGACCTCCTCCACATGGAGCGGGTCTTTCTGGTTCAGGATCTTGTCCAGTGCCACGATGGCGGCACCGGTGACGGCCACGGCAGCGGCCGTGCCCAGAATGCGGAACAGTGTTTTCATGCCAGAACCTCCTGTTTACAGATCGATCAGAACGTTAAGAGAACGTTACGACTTCATTCAGCGGCTTTTCGGCAGGCTCCACCGAAATGGCGGTCAGCACCGGGCCCTTGCCGCGGTAGATGTTGTGGAACTTGTAGCTCACCTTGGCGGTCACCCGCACCCAGCTGCGCTGCTCCAGAGCCTTGTAGCCGTCGTAGCTGCAGGGGAAGCCCACGAACTGGATATCCTGCACGCAGCAGGTCATGGCAAAGCGGCCGGGCACGAAGCTGTTCTTGCCGGCGCGGTTGGTCTGGCACACCTGTGCCAGGAATTTGACCGTCTTGCCGGTGTACTTCTGGGGCTCGTCCTGGCAGTCCATGTACCAGATGCCGAAATCGTCGTCATGGATGTCGATGACCGGGGCGTTCACGTCGAAGGGCAGCGGGTCGGGGATGTCGTCATAGGCCACGCTGCCGTCCTTGAACTCGTAGGCGATGTCGCATTTGCGGGAAGCCTGACGCACCAGCTTGTGCAGCTCCTGCCGGGCCTCGTCGTTGTTCACGGCTTCGGCGCGGTTGAACACGATCAACTCACTGCGGGCGATCTTGTCCAGCAGCAGGCTGCGCATGGAGTTGTCGCGGGCGTAGGTCAGGGCGGTGGTGCCGTCGGCGGTGGCGATGCACTGGTACACCAGCCAGTTTTCCGGCAGGGCATCGGCCAGCTCCTGCAGCAGCCACATGCCGTTGTACTCGATGACCACGCGGCCTGCGCCGGATTCCTTTTCCAGCTTGGCCAGGTTCTGCGGGTTCATCTCTGCCTTGTCCTCGATCACCTTGACGGTCACACCGGGGAAGGCGAACTTCTTGGGGTTGTACTCTTCTTCGCCCTCTTCGCAGATCAGCAGCAGGGTCTTGTCGCCGGAGTCGAAGTTGGGGTCCTCAAAGGTCTCCTGAATGAATTTGGTCTTGCCGCTTTCCAGAAAGCCCACAAACAGGTAGACCGGAATTTCTTTTGCCATAATGGATGATTTCTCCTTCTTTTACATCTCAGCAGCCGAACAGCTCTGCAATGGCCTTCTCGTTCAGCTTGGAGCCGATGACCACCAGTTTGCCGCCCACGTCGGCGCCGCGGGCACGCACTTCCCACTCGCCGGGCACATAGTCGAACTCCAGCCAGCCGTCGGCACCGCCGTCCACGATGCCCTTGCTGCGCAGGATCATGCCGTAATTGCCGGTGTCCAGCTCGGTGAGGGCGTGCTCCACTTCGGCCTTGGTAAACTTGCGGGCCGTCTCGACGCCCCAGCTGGTGAACACCTCATCGGCGTCGTGGTCATGATGATGGTGGTGATGGCCGCAGCAGCAGTGGCCGCCGTGCTCATGATGATGCTCGTGCTCGTCCTCATCCTCGTCGTCATCGTGATGGTGGTGGCCGCAGCAGCAATGCTCCTCGTGGTCATGATCCTCATCGTGATCATGGTGGTGCTCATGCTCGTCGTGGTCATCGTCCTCGTCATGGTCGTGATGGTGATGCTCGTGCTCGTCCTCATCATCGTCATCATCGTGGTGGTGATGGCCGCAGCTGCACACGCCGTTCTCGTCGTCGTGATGGTGATGATGGTGGTGCTCTTCTTCCTCGTCCTCCTCGGCGTGCTTCTCGTTTGCCTTGGCGGCCATGGCGATCAGCTCTGCCTTGAAGTCGTCCTTGGTGGACATGGCTTTCAGGATCTGCTCACCGGTCAGCTCGTCCCATGCGGTGGTCACGATGGTGGCGGTGGGGTTCTTCTCGCGCAGCATGGCCACGGCGGCGGCGATCTTCTCCTCGCTGGCGGTCTGGGTGCGGCTGAGCAGGATGCAGCTTGCATGGCTGATCTGGTCGTCGTAGAACTCACCGAAGTTCTTCATATACATCTTGACCTTGTTCACATCGGCCACGGTGACAAAGCTGTTCAGCTGCACGTCCAGGTGCTCGGCCACGCCTTCCACGGCGCGGGTCACGTCGCTCAGCTTGCCCACGCCGGAGGGCTCGATGACGATGCGGTCGGGGTGGTACTGCTCCACCACCTGCTGCAGGGCGGTGCGGAAATCACCCACCAGAGAGCAGCAGATGCAGCCGGCGTTCAGCTCATTGATCTGGATGCCGGACTCCTTCAGGAAGCCGCCGTCGATGCCGATCTCACCGAACTCGTTCTCGATCAGAACGACCTGCTGGCCGGCAAAGGCCTCCTTGATGAGTTTTTTGATCAGAGTGGTCTTGCCGGCGCCCAGGAAGCCGGAAAAAATATCAATTTTGGTCATAGTTTGAATGCCTCTTTCTTTGTTAGCAGACAGAGCCGCAGAGCGCTGGCCCGTAAAATCTTACATCTCTATTATAGCAAGCCTGTCAATGGGAAAACGGCCTTTTTCAAGAAAAAATTGTAACATTTTTTGCAATTTGGTTGCGTTTTCGCGTTTTGGACGACAAATAAGGGGAACCGGCGGCCCCGGCGGGCAGCGATTCGGCAAGGGGCAGGCTCCGGCAGAGGGACGGACGCCCCCGGACGGCAAGACCCCGCCAACGGACGGTCAACGACCGGCAGGCGGTCCGCCCCCGCAGGATGCAGGCGACACTCCCGCATTGCATTCTTTGCGCCGGAATGCTACAATATGCAGTAGCAAACCACCGCCGCCGGACGTTCTTCCGGCAAATATGAGAAAGAAGGCTTTTCTATGAGCATGAATACAGTTCCCGAACGGCTGGCCGCCCTGCGCGCCGCCATGCAGGCAAACGGTGTGGACGTGTACCTGATCCCGGTGGGCGACCCCCACTCCAGTGAGTACCTGCCCGACCACTACACCTCCCTGACCTACTTCTCCGGCTTCCATGGTGAAAACTCCAACTTTGTGGTCACCATGACCGAGAGTGCTGTCTGGGCCGACGGCCGTTACTTTGTGCAGGCCGAGAAGGAGATCGCAGGCACCGAGATCCAGCTGATGAAGATGGGTGAGCCGGGCGTGCCCACCGTGGAGGAATACTGCGCCAAGGTGGTGCCTGAGGGCGGCAAGCTGGGCCTGTGCGGTCTGACCGCCAGCTGCGCGCTGGTGAACAGCGTGAAGAAGGCGCTGGAAGCCAAGAACGCCGCCATTCAGACCCTGTTCCTGGAGGATGAGCTGTGGACCGAGGGCCGCCCGGCTCTGCCCGCCACCCCGGCCTGGATCCTGCCCAAGGAATACGCAGGCTTCTCCCCCGCCGAAAAGCTGGGCCAGCTGCGTGCAAAGCTGGCCCAGTTGGGCTGCACCGCCCAGCTGGTGGGCAAGCTGGACAACCTTGCCTGGCTGCTGAACCTGCGCGCCATGGACATCGAGTGCACCCCCTACGCCATGGCCTACTGCTATGTTACCCCGGACCGCGCCGTGCTGTTCATCAACACCGCCCGCGTGACCCCGGAGGCAAAGGCGGAACTGGAAGCCAACGGTGTGACCCTGGCCGAGTACGACAGTGTGCTGGACTTCATGGCCGCTGAGACCGAGCCCCAGACCGTGCTGGCAGAGAGCGCCACCGTGAACTATGCCGTGTATCAGGTGCTGGAGAACAACGCCGCCCTCACCGTGAAGGACCTGGCCGACCCGCTGCTGCCCATGAAGGGCGTGAAGAACGAAGTGGAGCTGACCCACGACAAGGAAGCCCACCTGCGCGACGCTGTGGCGATGGTGCGGTTCCAGATCGAGCTGGAAAAGCGTCTGGAAGCCGGCGAAGAGCTGACCGAGCTGACCGTGGACGAGATCCTGCACAAGTACCGCAGCACCACGGATAAGTTCATCGTGGAGAGCTTTGGCACCATTGCGGCCTACGGCGGCAACGCAGCCATGATGCACTACCACGCCACCCCGGAGGACCACGCAAAGCTCCAGCGCAAGGGCTTTTTGCTGGTGGACAGCGGTGCCACCTACATGGACGGCACCACCGACATCACCCGCACCTACCCGCTGGGTGAGCTGACCGAGGACGAGCGCAAGTTCTACACCTGGACCCTGCAGTGCCACATCGACATCGCCAAGGCTATCTGGCTGGACTACTGCGACTGCCATATGATCGACACCATCGCCCGTGAACCGCTGTGGCAGCACCTGATCAACTACCGCTGCGGCACCGGCCACAGCGTCAGCTTTGTGGGCAACGTCCACGAAGGCCCCCACGCCCTGAACGGCCGCAACACCACCCTGATGCGCCCGGGCATGATCGTGACCGACGAGCCCGGCGTGTACGAGACCGATCTGGTGGGCATCCGCATCGAGAACGAGCTGGTGTGCGTGCACAAGGCCGACAACCAGTACGGCACCTTCCTGGGCTTTGAGCCGATCATGTTCGTGCCCATCGCCACTTCTCCCATCGTGCCCGGTGTGCTGACCAAGGACGAGCTGGACTGGCTGAACAACTACCACCGTCAGGTGTTCGAGAAGCTGGCACCCCGCCTGAACGACGAGGAGCGCGAGTGGCTGGCCAAGAAGTGCGCCGCCATTGGCTGCTGAGCACCCGGCCGCTGAACATCGCATAAAAAAGCGGGAAGCCGTGCCGGAGCGTGCAAGCTCCTGCGGCTTCCCGTTTGTTGCTTTTGCTTATTCTTTGGGGTCGCTGTCGTGCCGGGCCTTCCACTCGGCACTGCGTTCCTGCGCCGTTTCCCGCAGCTCCTCCCGCATGCCGTTCCAGCGCTCGCGCGCTTCGGCGGTGCGGGTCTGCACGTCCTCGCGGGCATCCTTCCAGTAGGCCTTGGCCTCGTCGATGACCTCCTTGAAGGGGCCGGAAGGGTAAGTGCTCTCCGCAATATCCACCAGGAATTTGTACAGCTGCGGGCGCACCTGCTCGTACATGCCCAGACGGGTGTACAGGTCCTTGTAATAGCGGAACACCTGGATCTTGTTCTGCACGAGGGTGGCGGGGTTGATCTGGGTGTGGCAGATGCTCTGGGGATTCTGCACATAGTAGTAGCCCGGCTGTGCAATGGAAGCAAACACCGCAGCGTACTGGATGTACTGCATGTTGAACACCAGATCTTCGGCCCAGCGCATCTCACTGGTGAACCGGATGTCGTGCGCAAGCAGCATTTCGCGGCGGTAGAGCTTGTTCCACAGCACGCTGTAGAAATAGGAGGCGGGCTTGTCCATCAGGCGGCGGGCAAAGGTGTCCTTGTCGTACACGCCCTCGGGCAGAAAACCGTACACCCGCACCTCCGGCGGGCGGGCGACGTGCATCACGCCAAGGTCGTCCTGCAGCTTTTCCAGCACCTGTTCGGGCTTGGTGGCCCCGGCGGGGATCACCATCTTGTAAGGTGCGATGACCAGGTCGGCGCTGTTCTGTTCGGCAGCGGTGACCAGATGCTCGGTGAAGTCCGGGTCGATATAGTCGTCGCTGTCCACGAACTGCACATACTTGCCGCTGGCCAGCTTCAGGCCCAGGTTGCGGGTGTCGGACACGCCGGAGTTGGCCTTGTCCACCAGCACGATGCGCTCGTCCTTTGCGCGGAACGCTTCGCACACGGGCAGGCTCTGATCCTTGGAGCCATCGTTCAGCACGATGACCTCGATGTTCTGCCAGCTCTGGGCGCAGATGCTCTCCAGACAGCGGGCGATGTGGTTCTGGGCGTTGTACACGGGCAGAATGATGCTGACAAGGGGCTTTGACATGGCGGCGTCTCCTTTGTTGTTTTTTGATTACTATACCCCCGCACCGCGCAAAATGCAAGGGCGGGTTTGAAGAGGAGGGATCCTGTGATTTTTCACATTGCGGTGTGCAGCCCGGACGCGGGCCTGCGCAGCGGGCTGGAACGCCAGTGCATGGAATTTTTTGCCCGGCGAGCGGACGCCTGCATCGTGGAACACCTGCCGGACACCGACGCCCTGCTGCGGAAGGACGGGGAGGGCGTGCGGTACGACCTGTACCTGCTGGAGCTTTCCGGCTCGGCTACGCCGGTGGGGCTGGCGGCTGCCGGGGAGCTGCGCCGCCGGGGCCGCCGGGCCCCGCTGGCCTTTGTGGCCCGCACCACGGCCCACGCTTACAGCGCCTACAAGGTGGATGCGCTGCAATATCTGCTGCTGCCGGTGCGCCAGCGGGAGCTTTCGGCCCTGCTGGCCCGCGCTACCGAGCCGGAATACGGCCCGTCCGTCACGGTGAACACCGCCGAGGGCCTGCGGGCGCTGCCCTATGCGGGCATCGAATATCTGGAGTGCACCCACCACATCGTGCACTTCCACCTCACCAGCGGGGAGGACGTGCCCACCCTGTCGCTGCGGGTGCCGTTTTCTGCGGTGGCACAGCCTCTGCTGGCGGATGGGCGCTTTTTGCAGCCCCACCGCTCCTATGTGGTCAATCTGGCCGAGGCGGACCTGCTTTCTGCCGGGGAGCTGCGCATGCGCAGCGGGGCCCGCATCTCCATCCCCCGCGGGCGGGAGGGTGCCGTGCGGGACGCCTTCCAGCAATGGGTGCAGCAGCAGAAATACAGCCTGAAATAACAGCACGCCGGTGCTCCCACAGCGGGAACACCGGCGTGTTTTTGTGCATAAAAGCGGCTCAGATCTTTGTCCAGTCCAGTGCGGTCCAGTCCGGCAGGAACTGGTCGCACACCTGCGCCATGGCAGGGGCATCGGCGGCACTGGCGGCGTCCTGCACGCCCAGCACGGTGAACCCGGCCTTGTGGGCAGTGGAAGCGGCGTAAATGGCGTCCTCGCACACGGCGCAGGCGGCGGGGTCGGCCCCGCCCAGCCGGTGCATGCACTCGAAGAACACCTCCGGGCGGCTCTTGTGCAGCACGCCCTGCGCCTCCACGATGAAGGAAAAATAGTCCGCGATGCCCAGCCGGGTGAGCACGGTGCGGCACTGGTCGGCCCAGGTGTTGGAGCACAGGCACAGCCGGGCCCCCTCGGCCTGCAGCTTTGCCAGCAGGGTGCGCACACCGGGCTTCAGGTCCACCGTTTCGTACAGCTGGGCGATCACGTCCCGCATCACGTCGTAATATTCCGCCTCGGTCAGGGGCAGGCCGTATTCTCGGATGAGGTAGCGGGCACCGTCGGCCATGCCCATGGTCAGCAGCACGTCGTTCAGGTCTGCTTTGGGCGTGCGGCCATAGCGCTGCAGCAGCGCCAGCGGGGCACCCCGCCACACCACGGTCATGCTGTCGGTGAGGGTGCCGTCCATATCAAAGATCCATTGCTTGCAGCGCATGGGGCAAAGTTCCTCCTTTAAGATGATTCCTGCCCAGTATACCACGGATCTTAGCCGTATAAAAGCCGTGAGGAACCAAAAAACGGGGAGAAATTTTCCGGAAAATATGGTATAATTTCAGCAAAGACAGACAGGGAGGCAGGCAGTATGGAAAACCAAACCATTCCGTGCAAAGCGCTGGTGCTGGCCGGCGGCGGAGCACGCGGCAGCTATCAGGTGGGCGTGTGGAAGGCTCTGATGGAGCTGGACTGGCACCCGCAGATCATCACCGGCACCAGTGTGGGCAGCCTGAACGGTGCCATGTTCGTGCTGGACCTGTACGAGGTGGCGCGGGATATGTGGCTGACCATCCGCAGCAAGGATGTGATGGAGCTGCCCGAAGAAAACGCCGACCTGTCGGCCCTGCACAGTTTTCTGCGCAGCGTGGTGAAGGCCGGCGGTATGGACGTCTCGCCGCTGGAAGAGATCGTGGAACGGGTGCTGGACGAGGACGCGCTGCGCCGCGCCAACATCCGCTTTGGCCTTGTCACGGTGGAGCAGCGGGGCCTGAAGCCCCGGGAGCTGACGCTGGACGAGATCCCGCAGGGCCGCGTGAAGGATTACCTCATGGCCTCGGCGGCCTGCTTCCCTGCCCTGCGGGCGCGGGAGATCGACGGGGTCAAGTTCCTGGACGGCGGCTACAGCGACAACATGCCCACCGGCCTTGCGAAAAAGATGGGGGCTGACGAGCTGGTGTGCGTGGACCTGGAGGGGGTGGGCATCACCCGCCCCAACCTCACCGGTCTGCCCACCACCATGGTGCGCAGCTACTGGGAGCTGGGCGACATCCTGCACTTTGACCCCGATACCGCCCGCCGCAATGTGGAGCTGGGTTATTACGACACCCTGCGGGCCTTTGGCCGGGTGCGGGGCTGCGCCTATGCCGTGGACAACGGCCCGGACAGCAGCGCCGATGCTGCCGCGTTCCGGGCACGGTTCGACGCGGTGCAGAAGGCCGTGCGGGAGAAATACCCCGTGACCCTTACCGCAGACGCGGCCCTGCTGCTGGCCCGGATGAAGGACGCCGAGCTTGCCCCGCTGGAAGCCGTGGCCGAGGACGTGGGGGTAGACCCCACGGTGTACTACACCACCCGGACGCTGGGGCAGGCGTTTTTGGACAAATGCGACCGTGCGCGCATGGTCGGGTTCGCCCCGTTGTTTGCAGGCAGCGCGGACGCGGGCCGGGCGGCGCTGGCAGCCCTGCTGCCCAATACATTCTTGCAGGCGCTGGTCTGGCAGGCCCTGACCGCGCCGGAACTGCCGGAGGTGACCGAACATGAAGATCTGTAAAGGTGTTTCTGCGTCCCCGGGCCTTGTGCTGGGGCAGGTGAGCCGGTTGGAACGCCATGTGGAAACGTTCAGCACCGGGCCCTTTGACCCGGAACGGGAGCTGCGCCAGCTGGAAGATGCGGTGCGCACCGCCCAGAGCGAGCTGGACTGTATGGCAGAGCGGGCCGCTTCCACCGAGCAGGCCATCCTGCAGTTCCAGAGCATGATGCTGGACGACGAAGGCATGATGAACGAGGTGCGGTTCTGCATCAAGGCAGGCATCAGCGCCGCCGCCGCCATGGACAAGGTGGGCCAGCGTTACGCCGACCAGCTGGCCAACATGAAGGACAACCCCTACATGCAGCTGCGCAGCGTGGACATTCTGGACGCCACCAGCCGGGTGATCAACATTCTGGGCAACCGGCCCCGCATGTGGCTGGCGCTGGACCACCCGGTGATCCTGGCCGCCGACCGCCTGATGCCCACCGACCTGTTCAGTGTGCCCTCCGGCATGATCCTGGGCGTCGTCACCACCGAGGGCAGCGGCCAGAGCCATGCCGCCATCATTGCCCGGGCCATGAACATCCCCGGCATCGTGCAGGTGGGAGCGGATTTTCTGGAGGATTGCGACGGCCGCACGGTCATTCTGGATGCCACCAAGGGCGAGTGCATCCTGGACCCGGACGCGGTGGCCCGCCAGCAGGCAGAGGCCCGCATCTGTGAGCTGCAGCGTGAAAACGAAGAAATGCGGGTGCTGGGCCGCCAGCCCGGCTACACCCGGGACGGCGCAGCCTTTGAGCTGCTGGCCAACTGCTTTGGCCCGGAGGACATCGACACCGCCATGCAGTCCGGTGCCCGGGGCGTGGGCCTGCTGCGCAGCAGCTACATGATGCTGCCCGGCCGCATTCTGGACGAGCAGGAACAGTTCTATTTCTATTCCTCCTGCCTTGCAGCGGCACAGGGCTGCCCTGTGACCGTGCGCACCTTCGATTTTGGCGCCGACCGCACCATGGCGGACGCCTATCAGGGGGTGCAGTCCTCCAAGCTGGGGCTGCGGGGCATCCGCAACAGCCTGCGCCAGCCCCGCCAGTTTGAGACCCAGATCTGTGCCCTGCTGCGCGCAGCGGCCCGGGGCCCGCTGCGGGTGATGTTCCCCATGGTGACCGATGTGGAGGACTGGGACGCCGCCATGCACATCGTGGAGCACTGCCGCCAGAGCCTGCGGGAGCGGGGCGTGCCCTTCAACGAAAAGACCCCCTTCGGCGTCATGCTCAGCGTGCCGTCGGCCTGCCTGACCGCGGAGGAATTCGTGGCCCACGGGTGCGATTTTCTGGTCATCGGCACCAACGACCTGACCCAGTACACCCACGCCGCCGACCGGGAGCTGGCCAGCGCGGAGCGGTATTACCGCCCCGCCAGCCCGGCCATGAAAAAGCTCATCGCCATGGTCATGGAGACGGCAAAGGCCGGCAGCGTGCCGGTGACCATCTGCGGCCTTGCCGTGGGCAATCCGGTGAATACGGTGCAGTATCTGCAGATGGGCCTGCGCAGCTTCTCGGTGAGCCCGCAGAACCTGCTGAGTACCAAAAAGGCTCTGCTGGAAGCCGACGCCCACCCGGACGACACCGAGCTGGAATAAAGCGATAAAAGAAAGGGGCTGCTGCACGCTGTGCAGCAGCCCCCTTTGTTTGGGGAACCTGCCGTGCAGCTTGCGGAATGCACGGCAGGAGAAGATGGCTTTTATAAAAATGGTTTCTCAGTTCATGCGGCGGCCTTTGCGGTCCAGCACAAAGCCCGCTGCCAGCAGGAACAGACCGCTCAGGGCACTGCCTGCCACTGCCAGCCAGTTTGCACCGGTCTGGGGCAGGGCGGCGGCAGAAACGGCAGCTGTGGCAGCAGCTTCCGGCTTTGCGTCCTGCACGACGTTCTGGGCAGCCGCAGGGGTCACAGCGGCATCTGCCGGGGCAGTGTCCGGCACGGCGTCCGGGGTCACGGCGGGGTCTGCCGGGGTCACCTCCGGGGTGGACGGGACGTCCGGGGTGCTGGGCGTGTCCGGCTTGTTGGGGGTGTCCGGCGTGTTGGGGGTGTCCGGCGTGTCCGGAGTTTCCGGGGTGCTGGGCGTGTCCGGTTCACTGGGTTCCGGGGTCAGTTTGGGCAGCGGCACACGCTTGGTCTGGCCGCACTTGTCAATGCTGCAGATGCAGTCTACATAGCCGTCCTCTTCCAGCGTGGGCTCCTTGTACTCACCCTCCGGGTCCGGCTGCCAGTCGTGCAGGTCCTCGTCCTTCAGCTTGCTGGTGTCAATGTTGGGGTTCTCCTCCATGTACTTGCGGTTGTGGACGACCTTGGTGAGGTCACCTTTGTTTTTGTCAGAGAGGGTGTGCTTCGCATTGTAGAGAGCGCCATAAGCTTCATAAGTGGCATGAAATGAATAATCATCAAGTGTTTTGGGCGCATTAAAAGTGGCAGTGCCCAAAGTAGTGTTGCGGTAGGAATTGATGATGGCAGCGTTGTCTTCGCCCAGATTGGAAGAGCCATCCTCGTTGTATTCTGCGCCCTCAGATGGGCTGATGCTATCATATTTATGTGTAGAAGAGTCGTAATGATCGGCGGTGCCAATTAAAGGTAGGGAGTCACTGCTGGTCGTGTAGGCATTTACGGTCGTTTTTCCGGTAGAGCTGTTGATCGTAAGGTCCAAATTGCCATAAACTGTGCCAATAGCGGGTCTGGATTCTTTGCCACAGGTGACGGCATTTACTGTTCCACCGGTAATATTGATCACAGTGGAGGTGCCTCCATTATACTCATGGCCATAACTGGTGCCGATGGCAACACTATGACTAACGGCAGTAACGTCAGCATGATCTTCGATGTTGACCGTAGCAGAAGACGTGTCACTGCCAATGGCTGCTGAATAGTCTTGGGCTTCGGCGTGTACCGATGCATGACCAGAAATTGTGATAGTGGCTTTACCAGAAGCATTAAGACCGTCACCGATGCCACAGGCATCATCGCTAGCAGCCTCCACAGTGGCATGATCGGTGATGGTAATATCGCTGTTGCCATTCGATTGATAACCGGATCCAATGGCAGCACTACCGCTTCCAAAGGCGGCAACATGTGCATTGCCCTCAATGCGGATATTTGATGCATCTCCATAGCAACCAGCGCCGATACCAGCGCCGTAAACACCGCCGTTGGCAGTGATATCACCACCGGTGATGGTAATGTTGGAAGTATCGGCATAACTCTTTCCATCGTGATATCCGCCGCCGCCGATACCGGCACCATTATCGTAGCCGCCTGCCACCAGCTTGCCGGTAGTGTCCGCCTCGGTACCGGTCTTTGCAGTACCATCATCGTTCACATCGTCCTTGATGGTCAGGGTGCCGGTGCCGTTAACGTCTGCTTTTTCAATACCGGCGTGTTTTCCATTGCCGCTGAGAACGGTATTATTGCCGTTCAGCTCAAGCTTGGTATTGCCGTCGCCCTTGATCTCGATGGGTGCGGGGTCAGTATTCCCACTCCAATGGGAGTCTGGCTGCTCAATGTCCACATTCTCCAGGGTCACATTGGCGGTGTCGCCCTTGTTTTCGGCGGTAATGGTGACGGTGTTGGAAGTGGTCTCGGTCTCGCCGGTGTCTTTGTTTTTGGTGGTCAGGATGATGTTGGAATCTTCGCGGTCTTTGATTGCGCCCTTGTCATCCGTCACGTAGGTGCCTTCGTCCTTATCCGCCCACTGGGTGATGGACTGGATACCATCTTTAGCCACGATCTCCACACTGCCGTCTGCTACATTGTATTCTGCCGCAAACGCCGCCGTGGCGATGGAAGAGACCATTGCCATCAACGCAGCTGTAGAAAGTACCCGCAAGGCCAGCTGTTGTTTCACGTTTTTCCGCATTACAAAACCCTCCAAACAAAAAAACTTACAGAGACGTGAACGTTACCGGGAACGATGCCGAAAACCGGCAAAACCCGGAACTTCGGGGCAGAAAATCACATGGCTGTGCATTTTCATGCCCGGCGTCTCTTTGTGGCGCAAGTATAGTACTGTGCCGTGGAGAATGTCAAGACAAAACGCTGAATTTTCGGGGGGGGGGGTAAGCAATTTTGTAAAATAAGCATAAAAACAGCTGAGAATTTGAGGTAGAATGACAGGGCAAACCTGCACAAAAATCCGGGAGATCTTTATACGGGGCAAAAAATAAAAAATGGGCCCGGGAAAGCCCGCAGACTTTCCCGAACCCGTGGGTCGGATTTTTTCTTGGATGGAAGGTGCGCCGCCCGCCGGAGCCCCGGTTATTCCAGATTGCCGGTCAGGGTCATCACGGCGGCAAGCACGGCCAGCGGGGCGGTCTCGCACCGCAGGATGCGGGGGCCAAGGCCAACCGTTCTGGCTCCGGCTTTGGCGGCCATTTCGGCCTCCTCGGCGGCAAAGCCGCCCTCGGCCCCGGTCACAATGGCGATCTTTAGCTTTTTGCCGTCGGCGGGTGCGGCCTCGGCCAGCAGCTGGCGCACCGGCGCGCCGCCGCACTCGTAGCAGAACAGCACCAGGTCGTACTGGTCAAAGGTACGGCACACGGCCCCGAAGTTGGGCAGCGGCAGGGCCACGTCCGGCAGCACGCCCCGGCCGCACTGCTTGGCGGCTTCCAGCGCGATGCGGTTGTAGCGCTCGTTCTTCTGCTCCTCTTTTTTGGGGGCGGCCACGCAATACCGGCTGAAGAAGGGCACCACATGGGCGGCCCCCAGTTCCACGCCGTGCTTGATGATCTGCTCCAGCTTGTCCTGTTTGGGGTAACCGGCCAGCAGGGTGACCTCCACGCTGGGCTCGGCGGCGCTGGGGTAGCCCGGCTCTACCGAGAATTCCACGCAGTCATCCCCGAAGCCGGTGATGGTGGCGGTGTATTCCACGGCGCTGCCGTCGCATAGAATGACAGTATCGCCCATGCGGGCACGCATCACGCGGGCCAGATGATGGGCATCGGTGCCGCGCAGCACAGCCGTGCCGTCGGCGATCTCAGTGGTAAAATAACGGTGCGGCATTTTATCAGTCCTTTTACATCTTATCGCTCGCCCTTCGGGAGAGCGGACACGTCAGCGCCTGAGAGGGTTCTCCTTACGCCTTCTTGCAGACGATGCACTCCCAGCCGCGCTTCTCCTTCACTTCCACAACGGCAAGGCCGGCGGCTTCCAGGCCTGCCAGCACCTCGTCCTTGCGGCTGTCAATGATGCCGCTGGCAATAAAGGTGGCACCGTCGGCCATCAGGCCGGGCACAGCCGGGGCCAGGCTCAAAATGGCGTTGGCCACGATGTTGGCCGTGATGATGTCGTATTTGCCGCTGGCCTTGTCGGACAGGTCGCCCACCAGCACGGTCAGCTGATCCTGCACGCCGTTCAGGGCGGCGTTCTCCCCGGCGGTGCGCACGGCTACGGGGTCGATGTCCACGCCCTCGGCCACGGCGGCACCCAGCTTCAGGGCTGCAATGGCCAGGATGCCGCTGCCGGTGCCGATGTCCAGCACCCGTTCACCGCCCTGGACCCGCTCGTCCAGCGCTTCCATGCACAGGCTGGTGGTCTCGTGGCCGCCGGTGCCGAAGGCAAGGCCGGGGTCCAGCACCAGCTTGACGCGGTCGGTGTCGTACTCCTGCCAGGAGGGCACCACGGCCAGCCGCTTGCCGATCTCCAACGGGTGGTAATACTTGCGCCAGCCGTTCTGCCAGTCCTCCTGCTCCACACCCTCGGTCTCCACGGTGTAGGCGATGCCGGCAGCCTCCATGCGGGCAGAGATCAGGGCCAGGGTCTCCACGGGGGAAGCGCCCGGCTCCAGATACATGTGGATGATGACCCGGTCGCGGGGCTTGTCCAGCAGCTCCTGCTCGATCAGGTCCACATGGGCGATCTCGGCCACCTGCTGCTCGATGTCGCTGTAATCTTCGATATAGATGCCGCCCTCGGCGATCATGGTGGCAACGGCTTCGGCGTTGTCGGCGTCGGCCTTGGCCACGGTCAGGCGGATGTCGGTCCATTCCATGGGGAAAACCTCCTTCAAAATTCTGTGTTTCCTTATACTAGTATAGTACCCGATTCCCGTCTGGGATGCAAGCCTTTGGGCAAAATGCCGGAGAAAAGAAAAGATTTTTCAACATAAAGCCGAGGATTGTACACGAAAACCAAAAAATGTTCACGCAAAAATACGCAAATAAGGACTTTTGACGCAATTTGATAGACTTATCGCGGAAAGGACTTTCCTTTTTTGCAAAAGTATGTTAATATTCTATTACGGAATTATGGACGGCTTACAACCAGAGACTGTCTGTAAACACAAACATTTCTTAAGGAGGAATGTGCTTTATGATGAAGTATCTCCAGAAACTGGGCAAAGCACTGATGCTTCCCGTCGCTGTGCTGCCGATCTGCGGCATCCTGATGGGTCTTGGTTATGCCCTCGCTCCGGGCGTTATGGGCGTTCCCGGTGCACCGACTTCCGGTGCAGCATACACCGTTGGCTTCCTGCTGGTCAAGGCAGGCGGCGCTCTGATTGATAACATGGCATGGCTGTTCGCCATTGGTGCCGCTGTGGGCCTGGCCGACAACGACGGTACCGCAGGTCTGGCCGGTCTGGTCAGCTTCCTGATGATGCAGCAGCTGCTGAACCCCGGCGTGGTCGGCATGGTGCGCCATCTGGAAGAGGGCACCGCTACCTACATTGCCTTCCAGAAGGTCGCCGGCAACTCCTTCATCGGCATTCTGGCCGCTGTTGTGGGTGCTGCCTGCTACAACAAGTTCAAGAATACCCAGCTGCCTGACTGGCTGGCATTCTTCTCCGGCAAGCGCTTCGTTGCCATTGCTACCGGCGTGATCTCCATTCTGGTGTCCGTCGTTCTGCTGTTCGTCTGGCCCGTCATCTTCGGTGCTCTGGTCGCCGTCGGCAACGGCATCGCTGGCATGGACGGCATCGGCGCTGGCATCTACGCCTTCCTGAACCGTCTGCTGATCCCCACCGGTCTGCACCACGCTCTGAACAACGTGTTCTGGTTCGATACCATCGGCCTGGGCGACCTGTCCCACTTCTGGGCAGGCGAGACCAGCGCAGATGTGGGCTGGAGCCTGGGCATGTACATGTCCGGTTTCTTCCCCTGCATGATGTTCGGTATTGCCGGTGCTGCTCTGGCAATGGTCAAGACCGCCAAGAACAAGAAGGCTGCTATCGGTCTGGTTCTGTCCGCTGCCATCTGCGCCTTCGTCTGCGGCGTTACCGAGCCGTTTGAGTTCGGCTTCATGTTCCTGTGCTTCCCCCTGTACATTGTGTACTCTGCCCTGTACGGCATCTTCACCATCATCACCTACTACTCCGGTTTCCGTGCTGGCTTCTGCTTCTCCGCAGGCGCTACCGACCTGGTGTTCTCCGCTTCCCTGCCCGCAGCTGCTAAGACTTGGATGATCATTCCTCTGGGCATCGCAGCATTCCTGGTGTTCTACTTCGTGTTCTACTTCGCCATCACCAAGTTCGACCTGAAGACTCCCGGTCGTGAGGATGACGACGAAGAGGCTGAGAAGAAGGTCGTTCTGGCCAACAACAACTACACCGAAGTCGCTTCTGCTGTTCTGGCTGCTGTCGGCGGCAAGGAGAACGTGAAGGAAGTTGGCTACTGCGCAACCCGCCTGCGCTTTGAGGTGCTCGACAACGCTAAGGTTGACGAGAAGGCTGTCAAGGCTGCCGGTGCTGCCGGTGTCATCCGTCCCAGCAAGAACGCTTGCCAGGTCATCATCGGCACCAAGGTTCAGTTCGTGTACGACGAGCTGAAGAAGATGCTGTAACTGGCACTTCGGTAAAACAAAACAGGCGCGGAGGGCTGGTTGCCTCCGCATGACACCGCCGGGGGCGGGCGCAGAAAGCGCCCGTTCCCGGCGGCTTTTTTGTTCACACAAACTGCTTTTCTTCCAAAATGGAACGTGCTATACTCAGATCAAATAGATGCGGCTTCCCCGCAGGGAGGCGGCCGCTGAGAAGAACGAGGTGTTTTGTATGATCCTTCAGAATGCACTGGTTTATACGCCGCGCCACACCTTTGAGCGCGGTACGCTGTTCATCCGCAACGGGCGCATCGTGCCCTTTGCCGCCCCGGAAGCGGGCGAAGAGGTGATCGACGCCGAGGGCCTGTATGCCCTGCCGGGTCTGGTGGACATCCACTTCCACGGGGCCATGGGCAAGGACTTCTGCGACGGCACCGAGGAGGCCATCCAGACGCTGGCCGATTTTGAGGCCAGCAAGGGCGTGCTGGCCATCTGCCCCGCTACCATGACCTACCCGGAAGAGTTTTTGAACCATGTGATGGACGCCGCCGCCGCCCACAAAAACGGCAGGGGTGCAGATCTGGTGGGCATCAACATGGAAGGCCCCTTCATCAGCCCCAAGAAGGTGGGTGCCCAGAACCCGGAGTATGTGCAGGGTGCTGACGCGGGGATGTTCCGCCGCCTGCAGAAGCGCGCGGGCGGCCTGATCAAGCTGGTGGACGTGGCCCCCGAAGAGCCGGGCAACCTGGATTTCATCAAGGAATGCCACAATGAGGTGCGCATCTCCATTGCCCACACCTGCACCGACTACGACACTGCCGTGCAGGCCTTTGAGGCCGGTGCCACCCACATGACCCACCTGTACAACGCCATGCCCGGCATCACCCACCGTGCCCCCGGCCCCATCATTGCGGCACTGGAGCACGGCGCAGAGGTGGAGCTCATCACCGACAACGTGCACATCCACCCGGCCATGGTGCGGTTCACCTTCAACACCTTCGGGGCCGACCATGTGTGCCTGATCGCCGACAGCATGATGGCCTGCGGCCTGCCGGACGGCCAGTACAGCCTGGGCGGACAGGCTGTCACGGTCAAGGGTCCGCTGGCCACCCTGACCGAGCAGCCCGGTACCATTGCCGGCAGCAATACCTGCCTGTACGACTGCATGAAGCGTGCCGTGCTGGAGATGAACGTGCCGCTGGAGAGCGCCGTGCGCGCCGCCAGCGAGAACCCGGCCCGGAGCATCGGCGTGGACAACGACTACGGCAGCCTGGCCGCCGGCCGTTACGGCAACGTGATCCTGGCCGACAAGGAGCTGAACATCAAGGCCGTGATCCAGAAAGGGACCCGCATCGTATGAACAAGACCTTTACCTGGCGGCTGCTGACCCCCGGCGAGCTGACCGACGTGTATCTGCAGGAAATGCGCCGCGACTTTCCCGCCGGGGAGCTCAAGCCGCTGAGTATGATCCTGACCAGCGAGGCCGAGGGCCTTGCCCACACCTGGGGCGTGTTTGACGGGGAGACGCTGGCCGCCTACCTGCTCATGGTGCGCCCGGATGGCAGTGCCATCAGCCAGCTGGACTATTTTGCCGTGGTGCCCGCCTACCGCGCGGGCGGCCTTGGCGCAAAGCTGCTGGCGGCCCTGCCGGAGTACGAAGCCGGGGCACAGGCCATCATCATTGAGGCCGAAATGCCCGAAAAGGCTGAGGACGAGGCCATGGCCGTGCGCCGCCTGGGTTTTTACGCCCGGTGCGGTGCCCGCGACACCGGCTACTATGAGCACCTGTTTGACGCGTGGTTCCGCATCCTGGTGCTGCCCTGCCCCGGTGCGCCGGAGTTGAGCGACAAGGACGCGCTGGACGCCCTGGTGAGCTGCTACAAACGCACCATCAGCGAGAGCCAGTGGCGCAAGTATGTGCAGTTCTACGCCCCGGACGGGGGCCTGCACCTGTAAGAGAGACCCCGACGCAGGGTCGCAAAGGTAAAACAGCAATTGCTGAAAAGGAGGTTTTTCTTATGACAACAAAAATGACTCGGCGCACGTTTCTGAAGGGGGCTGCGGCTGCTGCGGCAGCAGTGTCCCTGTCTGGCCTGCTGACCGGCTGCGGCGGCAACCCGGAACTGCCTGACAACGAGGTCCAGATCGGTGCATATACCGTAAAGGTGTATGGGCTGGATGTGGACCAGGGCACGGAGATGAACAAGGCTGGTGCCATCCTGGGCAAGGTGAAGCTGCAGTTTTCGGACGGCGGCGGAAACTGGCAGACCATGAAATATGATGGGATGTTCAGTGCTACTGTCAATGAATGCACTCTGACCCAGGTGGCTCCCACCGGAAGGTTTATTGTGACCGATTCCATGGGCGGAAAGCTGCACAGCACTGTGGAACAGGAGCTGCGGCTCAGCTTCCCCAACGAGGGTTGGCGTTACCAGTACCAGAACGGTGCAATGGCAGTGCTGACCATCAAGATCAACGGCATGACCGGCACGCTGTACCTGGTAAAACGGGGCGACGGATACGTTGCCACCAAGACGGTCGGCTGATCGGATCAAGAACCCTTTGCCCCGGGCACTCTGGAAAGAGTGCCCGGGGCTTTTTGCCGTTCTGCCCAGGGGCAGAAGGATGGTTTTGGGCAGTTTTTCCGGCAATGTAAAGAAATGTGCCACGGTTTTCACCGTCAGTTTACAAGCTCCTTGCAAAAGCCAGGCCCGGCCCCCAAAGTTTTACCTGCATTTTGCCCGTGTATGGTCGCAGCCTCCGGCGGGAATGCGCTACAATAAGGCCGTTCCCAAAGAAGCACAATAAGAGACGCCGGGCGGGTGCCCGGCCCGATCTGGAGGAAAATACCATGAAAAAGATCACACGTCGTTCGTTCCTGGCTGTCTGCGGCACCGTGGCAGCCGCTGCTGCCCTGACCGCCTGCGGCGGTTCCGCTTCTTCTGCTGCGGCATCCACCGCTTCTTCCGCTGCCGGGAGCACTGCTGCCGGCACCCTGAGCGGCAATGTGGCCACCGGCGGTTCCACTTCCATGAAGAACGTCATCGCTGCCCTGACCGAAGGCTTTGCCGAGGTGGAGCCGGGCGTTACCGTCAGCTATGACCCCACCGGTTCCGGCGCAGGCATCACCGGTGCCACCGACAAGACCCTGGACATCGGCCTGTCCTCCCGTGCCCTGAAGGATGACGAGAAGAACGATGTGGACGGCACCACCGTGGCACTGGACGGCATCGCCATCATCGTGAATAAGGACAGCAAGGTGGCGGACCTGACCGTGGACCAGCTCAAGCAGATGTTCACCGGCGAGATCACCAACTGGTCTGAGGTCGGCGGCGACGACGGCGAGATCGTGCTGATCGGCCGTGAGGCCGGTTCCGGCACCCGGGACGGCTTCGAGAGCATCGTGGACGTGAAGGACAGCTGCAAGTATGCACAGGAGCTGACCGCTACCGGCGCTGTCATCAGCGCTGTGGAGGCCAACCCTCTGGCCATCGGCTACGCTTCCCTGTCTGCGGTGGGCGATACCGTAGCCATGGTCACCGTGGAAGGCGTGGAGTGCAGCGAGGCTACCGTCAAGGACGGCAGCTACAAGATCCAGCGTCCCTTTGTGTTCGTCACCAACAAGAGCGTGGCCCTGTCGGAGCAGGCACAGGCCTTCATGGACTTTGCCGCCAGCAAGGACGCTGCCGACCTCATCCGCACCGCAGGCGCTGTGCCCGTGAACGAGTAAAAGGCGCTCAGAGCCAGCCCGGCTGGGAGTTCCCCCGCGAAATTCGGGGCTTCCAGCTCCCGCCCTATTGCCTACGGCAACAGGGTCCCACCCTCGGATCATTCGCTGGTGAAACTCCCGGCCGAACTGACCCGGTAAACAGGATGGGGACAATGATAAAATTAGCCCACCGCGTTGGCCTGCCGTTTCTGCGAGCCGACGCGGCTTTTTCAAAGGATTCTAATATGAACAAAAAATCCTCGATTCTCCGCAGGGTGCAGCTGCCCCGCACCCCTGCCGACTGGCTGGAAGCGATGATGAATTTCATCTTCTTCCTGTGCGGCATGCTGGCGGTGGGCTGCGTGGTGCTCATCACGGTGTACATGGTCCTCTCCGGCGTGCCGGCCATCCACAAGATCGGCCTGTTCCGGTTCCTGCTGGGCACCGAGTGGGCCTCCACCGCCGCCGACCCGAAGTTCGGCATCCTGCCCTTTATCCTGTCCAGTGTGTACGGTACGCTGGGTGCCACCCTCATCGGTGTGCCCATCGGCCTGCTCACGGCGGTGTTCCTGTCCAAGGCGGCCGGCCCGAAGGTGCGCACGGTGGTGGTCACGGCCATTGAGCTGCTGAGCGGCATCCCCAGCGTGGTGTTCGGCCTGCTGGGCATGCAGGTGCTGGTGCCCGCCGTGGCCAGGACCTTTGGCAAGGCGTCCGGTGCCTGCCTGCTGTCGGCCATCGTGGTGCTGTCCATCATGATCCTGCCCAGCATCGTGTCCGTGTCGGTCACGGCCCTCAACGCCGTGCCGCCGGAATATGAGCAGGGCAGCATGGCCCTGGGTGCCACCGACACCGAGACCTGGTTCAAGATCAGCGTGCCCGCTGCCAAAAGCGGCATTGCCGCCGGCATTGTGCTGGGCATCGGCCGTGCCATCGGGGAGGCCATGGCGGTAATGATGGTGGCCGGCAACAGCCCCAATATGCCGGACAGCGTGTTCCGCAGCGTCACCTTCCTGACCACGGCCATTGCCAAGGAAATGAGCTACGCCGGCGGCCTGCAGCGGCAGGCGCTGTTCAGCATCGCGCTGGTGCTGTTTGTGTTCATCATGCTCATCAACATTGTGCTGAACGTGGCGCTGAAGGGAGGCGACCGCGATGCATAACGGGTTTTCGCTCTCCCGCCGCGCCTGGAACCGTGTGATGACGGTGCTGGTGTGGGCGGCTGCCCTGCTGGTGATGGCGCTGGTGGCGGGCATCATCGGCATGGTGCTAGTGCGCGGTGTGCCGCACATCCGCTGGAACTTCCTCACCACCACGGCCAGCGTGCTGAAAGGCACCGACGGCATCCTGCCGGCCATCCTCAACACGCTGTACGTCATCCTGCTGACCCTGCTCATCGTGCTGCCGCTGGGTGTGGGCGCAGCGGTGTACCTGACGGAGTACGCCTCCAACCGCCGTCTGATCGAGGTGATCGAGTTCACCAACGAGACGCTGGCCGGCATCCCCAGCATCCTCTATGGTCTGGTGGGCATGCTGGTGTTCAGCCAGGCGCTGGGCTTCCAGACCTGCCTGCTGTCCGGCAGCCTGACGCTGGTGGTCATGAACCTGCCCACCATCATCCGCACCACCCAGGAATCCCTGAAAACGGTGCCCCAGGGCTACCGCGAGGGTGCGCTGGGTCTGGGTGCCGGCAAGTGGCATATCATCCGCACCATCGTGCTGCCCTGCAGCATGGACGGCATCGTCACCGGCTGCATCCTGGCCGTAGGCCGCATCGTGGGCGAGAGCGCCGCGCTGCTGTTCACCGCCGGTGCGGCGGAAGTGATCGCCAAGGGTGTAGTCAAGGCCTACACCTCCAACGGTGCCACCCTGTCGGTGCTGCTGTACCTGCGTGCCTTTGAGGACGGCGATTTTGCCTCGGCCTGGGGCATCGGTGCGGTGCTGCTGGTGCTGGTGCTGGTCATCAATCTGGCCGCCCGGCTGGCCAAAGCAAAACTGAAACAGAAGCAGTAAAAATAAAGAGGTACTCTATGGAAAACACGAAGGTGCCGGTGATATCGGCAAAGGACCTGAACCTCTGGTACGGGGATTTCAAGGCCCTGAAAAATATTTCTCTGGAGGTTGGCCAGCAGGAGATCACGGCCCTCATCGGCCCCTCCGGCTGCGGCAAGTCCACCTTTCTGAAAACGCTCAACCGCATGAACGACCTTGTGCCGGGCGTGCGCATCGAGGGGGATGTCCGCCTCAAGGGGCAGGACATCTTTGCCCGGGACATGGAGCTCACCGACCTGCGCCGCCGGGTGGGTATGGTGTTCCAGAAGGCAAACCCCTTCCCCATGAGCATCTACGACAACATCACCTACGGCCCCAGGCTCCACGGTGTGCGCAATAAGGCAGAGCTGGATGAGCTGGTGGAAAGCTCCCTGCGGGGTGCGGCCCTGTGGGACGAGGTGAAGGATCGCCTGAAAAAGAGTGCCCTGGGCCTGTCCGGCGGCCAGCAGCAGCGCCTGTGCATCGCCCGCGCCCTGGCGGTCAAGCCCGAAGTGCTGCTGATGGACGAGCCCACCAGCGCCCTGGACCCCGGCTCCACCATGAAGGTGGAAGAGCTGATGAGCGAGCTGAAAAAGAACTACACGGTGGTCATCGTCACCCACAACATGCAGCAGGCTGCCCGTATCAGCGACCGCACGGCCTTCTTCCTGCTGGGCGAGCTGGTGGAGGTGGGCCCCACCAACCAGATCTTCAGCGCCCCGCAGGACAAGCGCACCGAGGATTACATCTCCGGCCGGTTCGGTTAAATCGAGGAGGAAAGACCAATGAGCATCCGCAAACAGTACGACACCGATCTGGAAGCCCTCAAGGCGGCGCTGGTGGAAATGGGCAGCAACTCTGCCGAGGCCGTGGAGGCCGCTCTGGAAGCACTGTGCACCGCCGATGCCGAAGCCGCCCAGAAGATCGTGAAGGGCGACAGCCGCATCAACAACATGGAGCGGGACATCGAGCACCGCTGCATGACCCTGCTGCTGCGCCAGCAGCCGGTGGCCGGTGACCTGCGCCGCATCTCCACCGCCATGAAGGTGGTCACCGACATTGAGCGCATCGGCGACCATGCTTCGGACATTGCCGAGATCATCCCGCATCTGGTCACCGTGCGCAAGGAGGGCGACCCGGCGGTGAGCCAGGCCATTGCCATGGGCCGCAAGGCATACCAGATGATCCAGGACGCCATGGCGGCACTGACCGCCGAGGACGAGCTGGCCGCCCGCAAGGTCATTGCGGCCGACGACGCCGTGGACTTTGACTTCAATGCCATCAAGCACACCCTCGCGCAGGAGATCGCAGCCGACCCCGCTAAGGTGGACGCTGCGCTGGACCTGCTGATGGTGATCAAATATCTGGAACGCATCGGCGACCACGCGGTGAACGTGGCCGAGTGGGTGCAGTTCGTGCGCACCGGCCGTTACAAGGACGAGAGCATGTTTTGATTAAGCGATTTTCCTCATTTTCTTCCAGATGGGCCGCGCTGTGCAGTTCGTGCACAGGCGGCCCTTTTTGTTGGGGAAAATAATTCAAAAATTTTTATCATTTCGTGCAATCTTCCGGGACCGTGTTTCGTATACGAAGTGTAAGGGCCTTCAAGCAAGACCTGCAGTTCCCGTGCGGTGGGTGTCCGGCTTCCCCCAGTCCCCGCCCGCCGCACCGTTACAGAGGAGATCCAGATGATGCAGACCAAGAACGAGATGCTGGAGAGCCGCACGGAAGCCGTCAGCCGCGACGCGCTGGTGCGGGCGGCTCTGCAGGAGATCACCCAGAATTACCGCGAGGCCAGCCTGTCCAACGTGGCGCGGGCCTATGGCGTTTCGCTGGCATACGTCAGCGAGTGCGTGCGTGCGCAGACCGGCAAGACCTACAAGGAGCTGCTGCAGAGGCACCGCATGGAGACGGCGGCCCGCCTGCTGCGCCGCAGCGATCTGAACATCCAGCAGATCATTGCCCAGGTGGGTTACGAGAACACCAGCTATTTTTATCGTCTGTTCCACGAGCGCTACGGCCTGAGCCCCCGTGAGTACCGTCAGGTGCGCGCAGTCCGCAGCCGGACCACGGCCTGAGCATTCCAGGCAAGAGAATCACTTTCCCCCCTGAGCAGGGCACCGGTGTGAGACGCACGGTGCCCTGCTTTTTTGCAGTTGTGCCGATGCACAAAAAACTGGTGTTTTCTGGCAGGATGTAGTATAATAACAAGTGCAACAAAGCTGTGCCGCGCCTTCCTTGCGGAGAATATGCGGCAGGATAAGAGGGTGTAAACAGATGTTTCGTGGAGCAGTGAGAGGAGATCTGCCGCAGATCCTGCAGATCTATGCCCATGCGCGGGAAGCCATGGCGGCTTCGGGCAACCCCACCCAGTGGGGCGACAACTTTCCCCCGCAGGAGCTTCTGGAGGAGGACATCGACTCCAACCGGCTGTTCGTGTATGTGGTCAACGGCCAGCTGATGGGCGTATTCGCTTTCATTCTGGGGGCGGACCCCACCTATCAGGTGATCGAGGACGGTGCATGGCTGAACGATGCCCTGCCCTATGGCACCATCCACCGGCTGGCCTCCTCCGGCAAGAGCAAGGGGGTGGCTTCGGCGGTCATCGAGTGGTGTCTGGAGCACTGCCAGAGTCTGCGGGCGGACACCCATGCCGACAACCAGATCATGCAGCATCTGCTGGAAAAGAACGGCTTTACGCGCTGCGGCATCATCCATGTGGCGGACGGAACGCCCCGCATCGCCTACCAGAAGCTGGCCCTGACCCAGCAGCACAGCTGAGCCCAAAACGTATTATAACACCCCCTGCCCCGAGGCCCGGCCCCGGTGCAGGGGGTGCTTTTTTGTCGTCAAAACCGCAAAACTGTATTTTATACAAATACAGTTTTGCGGGAGAAAAAATAAAAGTTCACAAAGATTGGAAAATGAGAGGGGAAAATGCCTGGAAATACTTCCTCTTTTGGGCCGTCTGTGCTATAATGACACTTGTTCTTGGGAAAGAGACAGAAAACTGTACGCATGAGGCGTACAGCATAAAGAGGAGTGTTATCATAGTATGAAGACCCTGAAAGCCGTTGTTGCAAAATACAACAGCATCAGTCTGATCCTGCGCATCCTCGTCGGCCTGGCAGTCGGCGTGGTGCTGGCACTGGTGGCCCCGGGTGCCGGTTGGGTGGCTGAGTTCGGCAGCCTGTTCGTCGGCGCATTGAAGGGCATTGCCCCTGTGCTGGTGTTCGTGATCGTGGCAAGCGCCCTGGCACAGGGTTCTTCCAGGCTGGACCGCCGCTTTGGCACGGTGATCTGGCTGTACATGCTCACCACCTTTTTGGCAGCAGCCCTGGCGGCAGTTACCAGCTTTATGTTCCCGGTCAAGGTGGTGCTGGCAGACGCTGCCCAGTCCGACGTGGTGCCCCAGGGTCTGGGCGAAGTGATGGGCACCCTGCTCACCAACTTTGTGGCCAACCCCGTGGCGGCCATCATGAACGGCAACTACATCGGCATCCTGTTCTGGGCCTGCATGTTCGGCATTGCCATGAAGGGCATCGGCTCTGAGAGCACCAAGACCTTTATGGCCAACACCGCCGATGCGGTGTCCCAGATCGTGCGCTGGATCATCAATCTGGCACCCTTCGGCATCATGGGTCTGGTGTACACCAACGTTTCCGGCAACGGCCTGGCCATCTTTACCCAGTACGGCAAGCTGCTGGCCCTGCTGGTGGGCACCATGCTGTTCATGGCCCTCATCGTTTCGCCGTTCATCATGTTCATCTACCTGCACTGCAACCCGTACCCGCTGGTGTTCCGCTGCCTGAAGGAGTCCGGCCTGACCGCCTTCTTCACCCGCAGCTCCGCCGCCAACATCCCTGTGAATATGGCCCTGTGTGAGAAGCTGGGGCTGGATAAGGACATGTATTCCGTGTCCATCCCGCTGGGCGCCACCATCAACATGGACGGTGCCGCCATCACCATCACCATCATGACGCTGGCCGCCGCCAACACGCTGGGCATTCAGGTGTCCCTGCCGGCCGCCATCGTGCTGAGCGCCATGAGCGCTCTGGGTGCCTGCGGTGCCTCCGGCGTGGCCGGCGGCTCCCTGCTGCTGATCCCCATGGCCTGCTCCCTGTTCGGCATCTCCAACGACGTGGCTATGCAGATGGTAGGCGTGGGCTTTATCATCGGCGTGGTGCAGGACTCTGTGGAGACGGCCCTGAACTCTGCCGGTGACGTGGAATTTGCCGCCACCGCAGAGTATCACCAGTGGCGCAAGCAGGGCAAGGCTCTGCCGGGGTTCCTGGCTCAGTGAGAAAACCTAAATTTTAAAAAATGCGAACGACCGCTGTCCTCGTTGCGAGGGCGGCGGCCGTTTTTTGCGTGTAAAATTTGAAAATCAATAACGATTGGGGTTATCCGTCTGGCAAAGAAGATAGTCGATGCTCACGTTGTACAACAAAGCAAGAGAAACCAGCAATTCTGCTGTGAGCTGTTGAATGCCTGTCTCGATGTAGCTGTACTTCCGCTGTGTGATACCGATTTGGTCAGCAACCATCTGTTGCGTAAGGTCGTGATCTTCTCGTAAGTCTTTGAGTCTGTTCTTCATGGCTGTTGCCCTCCTTACTATTAAGGATAGGCAAGAAGAATTTTTCTATTGACTTATAGATAAATATTATCTATAATACAAATATGCAATAAAAATACGGCTTTTGGCGAGAGAGGAACTGCAAATGGTCGTAAAGTCGGAATCTGTGATGGGAGAGATCCTGAAAAAACTTCCGTGTGAGCCGCCAGAGATAGGCGGAATTCTTGGCGGAAAAAATGGAGTGGTCACATGCCATGTCTTGGACTACGGAAAGACGGGCGGTTCTCCGTGCAGTTATACGCCAAATATTGCGTATTTGAACCGGAAGATCGAGGAATGGTTCAAAGATGGAATTGAATTTATGGGCATCTTTCATGTGCATTTTGGTGGAGCAGAGAGTCTTTCGCCGGGTGACAAATTGTACATCGGCCAGATTTTGGAAGCAATGCCAGAAGAAATAACTTGTTTGTATTTTCCGGTCGTTAAAATGCCTGAGCGGGAAATGGTGGTCTATCGGGCATCGAACGATCATGGGAAAATCAAAATAGAAAAAGAGCCAATCTTATATCAGGGAGGAATTGACGATGGAAAAAGTTGATACCCGGAACAAGCGCATGATCGTGCTGCCGGAGGGCTGCTTCTGTGGAAACTGCATGGAGTGTATCTATGCTGACCGGAGTGACTGGAACGGGGATAGGGTTTACTGCCGCTGCCAGAAAGGCTGGACCCACGGCTACAACCGCCCGGAAGATCGGAACGGCTGCATCTGGTTTGAAGAACGCTAAGAAAGTGATGGACCTGTAGTAAAGGAGCAGATCGGCCATCAGGATCAGTGTGGAACAATGAACTCACCGGATCTGCTCTTTAAAAGCTGCAAAGTGCGGCTTGCTTTGGGGAAGGCTGCACTGGAATGAATCCAGAAAACGGAGGAATAGAAAATGGATCAGTTGGTGGTATTGATCGTGATTCTGCTGATCGGCGCATGGTTTTCCTGGCGGGATATCAGCAATGGCCGGGGATGGATGTGCCGATTCCTTTCGGCAGAAACACTGCAGTCGCTGAATTCGGACGGCGGGCAGGTGAAAAAAGCACTCCTGTCGGTGGTTGTGGGCTATGCAACTATCTGCGTAACCATCGTTAAGTGGCTGTTTTTGCTGGCAATTCGGTTGACAGATGGATTCTGAGCAATGGTACAGATGAAATAAAGCAACAGCCGTCTGCTTTCTTCAAAAAGAGGGCAGGCGGCTGTTGCTTTTAAAGGGAGGATGGAAAAATGTATTTAACGATGTTGATAGCGGGTTTTGTGATCGCATGCATTTGTCCGCCGATCGGCTGTCTGATCATTGCTGTGGATGCATACATGGTAGCGGCGGCGTATCCGATCCTTGTCGGGATCCTATGCGGAGTGGCATATCTTGCAATGAGTGCATGGATGATCTACAGCTGATTTGGAGGAAAGATCAATGGGATATTATAATCAGGCTCTGACCGATTATGTCGGAAAAATCTGCGATGTAGAAAGGGAACTCTATACGACACAGCGGTTGATCGCCAATCTGGACTACCAGATGCAGCGGCTTGGACACCCAAGGGAAGTCGATCCTCCAGAACCGACAGACGGCGGAAATCCGTTCGTTCAAAACGGCGGCTGGTATATGGTTTTTCTTCTGGGGATCCCCATCTCTGGTGTTGTTCGAAGCATCTCGTTGGGCATTGTTATTGCGATCGCTCTCGGTGTGTTCGGAACGGTCTGGGGAAACATCTACCAGCGTGCTGCGGATAGGGAAATACGCAACGAAAAATGGGCAAAGTATGATAGTGCCGTGGCTGCAGACAAAAAGAGAGTAGAAAAAGAACGTGCTTACAGGAAACAGCTCCAGAGTGAAAAGGAACTGCTGCTGCAGCAGCAGGCAAAACTGGAGCAGGCCCGGGCAAGACTGTATTCCCGCGGAACGATCCACGAAGCCTACAGAAGCCTGATCCCCATGGCTTGTTTCCACCACTATCTCTCAACGGGCATTACGAACACACTGGAAGGAAAGAAAGGCTGCTATGACCGGTTTGATGAGGATTCGTGGAGGCACGCTGTCCTTACAAATTTACAGCAGGCAGTACGAGAACTGCGAAAGCTGCAGCAGGTCAATCAGGGCCTTTATGAATGCCTGAACCAGAGCAATCATACCCTGAACCGCATTGAGCAGGGAAACCAGAGGATCTATGGGCAGCTGGACGCTGTGAGGACAAATACCGAACTGACCGCATATAATAGCCGGGTATCGGCACTTGCGAACAGTGCGATGACCTATATGTATTACGACAGAAATTATCGCTGATGCGCTTTCCCGAAAAGGCCTTAGTCCATAAACCCTGCCTTTTCCAGGGCCGTGAGGATCAGGGGGATCAGCACCAGCTGGGCCAGGATGCCCGGCACGGCGGTAAGCAATGCACCGGACAAAAAGGCCTGGAAGGGGAAACTGCCTCCGGTGAGGCCTGCCAGCATGAAGCGCACAGCACCCCACACCAGCCGCCCAGCCACCATGGCGGTGACGAGAGCGGCATACATCATGGGCAGGGTGTGCTTCACTCTGCGCCAGACAAGGCCGGACACAAGGCCGTAGGCGGCCAGCTCAAAGGCCATGGAGACGGCGATGGGAAACATCGGCGGCATGCCGAACAGCACCGAGCGCAGTAGCGGAGCCACAAAGCCCACGGCCAGCCCCCAGGGGCCGCCCAGCACAAAGCCGCACAGCAGAATGGGAAAATGCATGGGGCACAGCATGTTGCCCACCTGCGGCACATGGCCGGTGACCATGGGCAGCACAAAGGCCAGCGCAAGGAACAATGCCGCCAGCACGATGCGGCGGGCGGGCGAAACAGTCTTGGTGTTCATGAAAAAGTCCTCCTTTGCACAAAAAAGGGGCCTGCTCCCGGCGTTCCGACCGGAAACAGACCCCTTCGTGGCGTCTTTTGAAAAAATACTCTGGACAAAAATATCCTCCGCATGGAGAAAACGGACTTCTGCCCGCACACCCGGCTCCGTGCCGGATTTTGACAAAATTATAGCAAATGCCCCGGCGGCTGTCAAGATGCGGCAAACGACCCGCAAATTGACCAAAAAGCGGAACTTTTTGGGCAAGATTTCCCCGTGTATGTACATTTTGCATGAAGGAACTTGACCTTTTTACATAGAATAGCTAATATAAACTTGAAAAAGAGCGCACTGCTGGGACACACCTGCCCGGCGGGGCGTAAAACGGCTTTTTTGGAACGCTTGCAAATCTGAGGTTCATACGGGAGGACCATCATGACAAATGCAGAAAAACTTACCCTGGCAAAGCACGCCTGCCACATCCGCATGGGCGTGATCGAGGGCACGCACAGCGCAAAGTGCGGTCATCCGGGCGGCAGTCTGGACATCGCCGAGCTGCTGAGCTACCTCTATTTCGTAGAAATGAACATCGACCCGAAGGATCCCAAGATGGCCGACCGCGACCGTCTGGTGCTGTCCAAGGGCCATGCCGCTCCGGCGCTGTACGCTGCTCTGGCAGAGCGCGGCTTCTTCCCGGTGGAGGACCTCAAGACCCTGCGCAAGATCGGCAGCTACCTGCAGGGCCACCCCAACATGAACGAGACGCCGGGTGTGGACATGTCCACCGGCAGTCTGGGCCAGGGCATCTCTGCAGCCTGCGGCATGGCACTGGGTGCCAAGCACGCAGGCAAGCCCATCAACGTGTTTGCCATCGTGGGTGACGGCGAGGTGGAAGAGGGTGAGTGCTGGGAGGCCTTTATGTTTGCCGCCCACTACGGCCTGAGCAACCTGTGCGTGTTCCTGGACCGCAACCGCCTGCAGATCGACGGCTCCACCGAGACGGTCATGAGCAGCGAGCCGCTGGAAGAGAAGATGAAGGCCTTCAACTTCAACGTGCTGACCATCAATGGCCACGACTATGACCAGATCGAGGCCGCCATCCAGGCTTTCCATGCCGAGAACGACAAGCCCACCTGCATCATCATGGACACCACCAAGGGCAAGGGCGTTTCCTTTATGAGCAACTCCGTGGACTGGCACGGCAAGGGCCCCAACGACGACGAATACAAGGTCGCTATGGAAGAACTGAACGCCGCCTACGCCGCGCTGGAACAGGAGGAGAAGTAAGATGGCAGACGTGAAAAAGATCGCTACCCGTGAAAGCTACGGCAACACCCTGAAGGAGCTGGCCGCTGAGGGCCACGACGACCTGGTGGTGCTGGACGCTGACCTGGCTGCCGCCACCAAGACCGGCATGTTCCGTAAGGCTTACCCGGACCGCCACTTTGACTGCGGCATTGCCGAGGGCAACATGATGGGCGTGGCCGCCGGCCTGTCCACCATGGGCTATGTGCCCTTTGTTTCCAGCTTTGCCATGTTTGCCGCCGGCCGTGCCTTTGAGCAGGTGCGCAACTCCATCGGCTACCCCCACCTGAACGTGAAGATCGGTGCCACCCACGGCGGCATCTCGGTGGGTGAGGACGGTGCATCCCATCAGTGCTGCGAGGACTTTGCCCTCATGCGCAGCATCCCCGGCATGACCGTCATCTGCCCCGCCGATGATGTGGAGGCCCGCGCCGCTGTGCGTGCCGCCTACGCCATGGAAGGCCCGGTCTACCTGCGCTTCGGCCGTCTGGCGGTGCCCGTGTTCCACGATGCCGACAACTACCACTTTGAGATCGGCAAGGGCGAGCAGATCACCGAGGGCAATGACATTGCCATCATCGCCACCGGCCTGATGGTCAACGAGGCCCGCATCGCTGCCGAGCAGCTGGCCGCCGAGGGCATCCATGCCCGCGTCATCAACATCCACACCATCAAGCCGCTGGACGAGGAAATCGTCCTGAAGGCGGCCAAAGAGTGCGGCAAGGTGATCACCGCCGAGGAGCACAACGTCATCGGCGGTCTGGGCGAAGCTGTGTGCGCCGTCCTGTCCGAGAAGCTGCCCACCCCCGTGCGCCGCGTGGGCGTGCAGGATGTGTTCGGCTGCTCCGGCCCCGCATGGGACCTGCTGGCAAAGTACGGCCTGGATGCTGCCACCATCTGCAAGACCGCACATGAGATGCTGAACAAGTAAAACCGATTTTGCAGCGCGCTGCCGTGCCTGAGTGCCCGGCGGCGCGTTTTTTATGTGACCCGGTCACGGAAAAACATGCGGCATCCGGGGTATACTGATGCTGTCAGAAAAACAAACACCTTTTACGGAGGGATAAAATATGGCAGTTGTGACCATTACGACCGAAAACTTTGCGCAGGAAGTGCTGCACAGCGACAAGCCGGTGCTGCTGGACTTCTGGGCCAGCTGGTGCGGCCCCTGCCGCATGCTCAGCCCCATCGTGGATGAGGTGGCCGAAGAGCGCACCGACGTCAAGGTGGGCAAGGTGAATGTGGACGAGCAGCCGGACCTGGCGGCACAGTTCGGGGTGATGAGCATCCCCACCCTGCTGGTGTTCGAGCAGGGCAAGCTGGTGCGTCAGGCCGTGGGTGCCCGCCCCAAGGCCGGTGTGCTGGAGCTGCTGGGTTAAGATGTGCTGACTGAGCCATCCGCAGGAGACTGCGGGTGGCTTTTTTGTGTTCGCCCGCCGTCAACTCTTGCGGCCCGGCGGTGAAACATTTTCGCCTTTCTGTACAAACGCACCGAAAAAATGTAAGATGGAGCTGCAAACACCGTCACTTTCATGCTTTACAACTTTACCAAGATAAAGTAAAATAAAGACAGAACACACCCGGGTGTGCCCATTGTGTGCGGAAGGTGCCGCACCCACCGGCCGGGAGGACCGGTGCAGGATGGTGTAAGAAGAACAGGGGGGAACCGACATGGAATTTGATCTTTCGACGCTGCAGCCCAAGGAGCGTGCCTCCTTTGCACTGCGGGCGCTGTACGAGGCCGCAGGGTGCCGCAAGTACCACATGGGCCGGTTTGAGGAGTACAGCCTGTATCAGGCCAACCGCAGCTTTCTTTCGTCGGAGCAGGTCATCACCTTCACCGACCTGGACGGCCGTCTGCTGGCTCTCAAGCCGGACGTGACCCTCTCCATTGCCAAAACGGCGCAGCCCGCCCCCGGCGAGACGCTGCGCTACTACTACTACGAAAACGTCTACCGCCCCTCGGCAGAGAACCACACCTTCAAGGAGATCGGCCAGATGGGTCTGGAATTTCTGGGCGGTGTGGGCGAAGCGGAAGTGCAGCAGGCCGTGTGTCTTGCGGCGCAGTCGCTGGGGCAGCTGGGCACCGACTGGGTGCTGGAAGTGAGCCACATGGGCTATCTGTTCGGCCTGCTGGATGCTTTGCAGGTGCCGGAGGACGCCCGCGCGGGCCTGCTGCGCAAGCTGGGCCAGAAAAACGCCCACGAGCTGCGGGCCGCTGCCCTCGCCGCTGGGCTGGACGAGGACGCCGCCGACACCCTGTGCCGGGTGCTGACCCTCTGCGGCGGCTACGCCGACACCCTGCCCCGTGCCGAAGCCCTGTGCCGCAACGACGCCATGCGGGCTGCGGTGGCAGAGCTGCAGGGGCTGGCCGGGCCGCTGGAACAGGCGGGCGGTGCCATCCGGCTGGACCTGACCCTGGCCGGTGAGATGGAATACTACAACGGCCTTGTTTTTCAAGGCTACCTCAAAGCCCTGCCCCGCCCCCTGCTCAAGGGTGGCCGGTACGACCTGCTGATGCAGCAGTTCACCCCCGGGGCCGGGGCCATTGGCTTTGCGGTCTATCTGGACGAGCTGGACCGCCTGAGCGCTCCCCTGCCGCCGGTGCAGAAGAACAGCACCGACAAGGTGATGCTGAACGTGGCCCTGCCCAAGGGCCGTCTGGGCGACAAGGTCTACGATCTGCTGGCCGGCATCGGCTACGGCTGCCCGGAGGACTACAACGCCACCCGCAAGCTGGTGGTGGAGAACCCTGCGGCCGGCATCCGCTACTTCCTCGTCAAGCCCAGCGATGTGGCCATCTACGTCGAACACGGCGCGGCGGATGTGGGCATCGTGGGCAAGGACATCCTCACCGAGGCGGAAGCCGACGTGTACGAGCTGCTGGACACCGGCCTTGGCAAATGCCGCATGTGCGTGGCGGCCCCGGCCGATTATCAGGACGACCCCGGCCGACCGGTGCGGGTGGCCACCAAGTTCGTCAACATCGCCAAGGCCTATTACGCCTCACTGGGGCGGGACATCGACATCATCAAGCTGAACGGTTCCATCGAGCTGGCCCCGATTTTGGGCCTGTCGGATGTCATTGTGGATATCGTGGAGACCGGCACCACCCTGCGGGAGAACGGCCTGAAGGTGGTCACCGAATTTTTGCCCATCTCGGCCCGGTTCATTGCCAACAAGGCGAGCTACCAGTTCAAGCACGCTGAAATGGACACCATGCTGGAAAAGCTGCGGGCGCAGCTGCAGAACAAGGAGGAAGCAAAATGATCAAGCTGTACAACTTCGACGAGCTGAAGCCCGAAGAGATCCTGAACCGCGACATCCGCGCCGAGAAGAACGTGGAGGACGTGGTGGACGGCATCATTGCCGATGTGCGTGCCCGGGGCGACGAGGCCCTGAAGGACTACGCCCTGAAATTTGACGGGGCTGTCATTGAAAACCTGCAGGTCACACAGGAAGAGATCGACGAGGCCTTTGCGGGCATGGACCCCTATTTCCTCGAGACTCTGCGGCAGGCGGCGGCCAACATCGAGAACTTCCACCGCCAGCAGGTGCGCAAGAACTTTGTGGTGAACGATAAGCCCGGCATCGTGCTGGGGCAGAAGTACACCCCCATTGAAAAGGCGGGCGTGTATGTGCCCGGCGGCACGGCGGCTTACCCCTCCACCGTGCTCATGGACGTGATCCCCGCCAAGGTGGCGGGCGTGGCCGAGATCGTCATGACCACCCCCGCCGGGAAGAACGGCAAGGTGAACCCGGTCATTCTGGCCGCCGCCGCCACGGCAGGCGTGACCAAAATTTTCAAGACCGGCGGCGCACAGGCTGTGGCGGCGCTGGCCTACGGCACCCAGAGCATCCCTGCCGTGGACAAGATCGTGGGCCCCGGCAACATCTATGTGGCTGCCGCCAAGCGCAAGGTGTTCGGCAAGGTGGGCATTGATATGATCGCAGGCCCCAGCGAGATTCTGGTGCTGGCCGACGGCGGCTGCAACCCCGCCTGGGTGGCCGCCGACCTGTTGAGCCAGGCCGAGCACGACAAGCTGGCCAGCCCCGTGCTGGTCACCGACAGCGCCGACCTCGCCAAGGCCGTGCAGGCCGAGCTGGAAGTGCAGATCCCTCAGCTGCCCCGCGCCGCCATCGCCCGCGCCAGCGTGGACGACAACGGCAAGATCATCGTCTGCACCGACCTGCACAAGGCCATCGAAGCCTGCAACATCATCGCCCCGGAGCATCTGGAAGTGTGCGTGGAGGACCCCTTCGGCGTGCTGAACGAGATCAAAAACGCGGGCAGCATCTTCCTGGGCCGCAACGTGCCGGAGGCACTGGGCGATTACTTCGCCGGCCCCAACCACACCCTGCCCACCAGCGGCACGGCCCGCTTCTCCAGCCCGCTGGGCGTGGATGACTTCGTGAAGAAGTCCAGCTTTATCTACTACACCCGCGAGGCACTGGGCGAAGTGGCCCCCCGCATTGCCGACTTTGCGGAGCGCGAGGGCCTGCACGCCCACGCAAAGAGCGTGACCATCCGGTACGAGAAGTAAAAGAGGCGAGGTTGTTCGCCATAACAGAATAGACCTGAGGAAACCATTATGAGCCGTTTTCTTTCCCCCACCCTGTCTGCTGTCACCCCCTATACGCCGGGCGAACAGCCGCAGGACCAGCAGTACATCAAACTGAACACCAACGAAAGCCCTTATCTGCCCAGCCCGGCGGTGGTGGCGGCGGTGAGTGAAGCCGAGGTGGAAAAGCTCCGTCTTTACTCCGACCCCGCCTGTGCCGACCTGCTGCGGGCAGCGGCGGCCCATTTTGGCCTGCAGCCGGATCAGATCATGCCCGGCAACGGCAGCGACGAGAACCTGTTCTTTGCGTTGCGGGCCTTCTGCGACGAACAGCACCCGCTGGCCTATGCCGACATCACCTATGGCTGCTACGGCGTGTGGTGCGGGCTGCTGCACATCCCCAGCCACATCATCCCGCTGAAGGACGATTTCACGCTGGACCCGAAGGACTACGATGGCCTGCACCAGACCATCGTCATCGCCAACCCCAACGCCCCCACCGGCCTTGCCCTGCCGCGCAGTGCTATCGAGGGCATCCTGCAGGCCAACCCCGACAACGTGGTCATCGTGGACGAGGCCTATGTGGACTTTGGCGGCGAGAGCTGCGTGCCCCTCATCGACCGGTACGAGAACCTGCTGGTGGTGCAGACCTTTTCCAAGTCCCGCCAGCTGGCCGGTGCCCGGCTGGGTCTGGCCATGGGCAATGCAAAGCTCATTGCCGACCTGAACCGGGTCAAGTTCAGCCTGAACCCCTACAACATCAACCGCCTGACCCTGAAGGCCGGGCAGGCCGCGCTGGAAGATACGGCCTACTTTGACCGCACCCGTGCCGCCATCGTGGACACCCGCAGCTGGACGAAGCAGCAGCTGGAAGCCCGCGGCTTTGCAGTGCTGGACAGCCGGTCGAACTTCCTGTTTGCGAGTACGGACCGGAAAGACGGCGGAGAACTTTACAAAGCGTTGAAGCAAAACGGCATTCTGGTGCGGCATTTTGACGCACCCCGCATCGCCAACTGGCTGCGCATCACCATCGGCACGCCGGAGCAGATGCAGGCCCTTGTGGAAACACTGGACAAAATTCTGGAGGAATGAACCATGGAAAACCGGATGATCTCTCTGGAACGCAACACCAACGAGACCCAGATCGACCTGACGCTGGATCTGGACGGCTCCGGCCGTTACGAGATCGACACGGGGTGCGGTTTCCTGAACCACATGCTGGAGCTGTTTGCCCGGCACGGCCGGTTCGATCTGGTGCTCACCTGCCACGGGGACGTGGAGGTGGACTACCACCACACCACCGAGGATGTGGGCATCGCGCTGGGGCAGGCGTTTGCCCGGGCGCTGGGCGATATGCGCGGCATCCAGCGCTACGGCAGCTTCCACCTGCCCATGGATGAAGCGCTGATCCTGTGCGCGGTGGACCTGTCCGGCCGCTGCACCCTGAACTGGGACATCCACTGCACCACCGAGAAGGTGGGTGATTTTGACGTGGAGTGCGCCAAGGAATTCTGGCTGGGCTTTGCCCGCAGCGTGCCCGCCACCGTCCACTTTGTACAATTTGCGGGCGAAAATACTCACCACATCCTCGAAGCCTGCTTCAAGGGGGCCGGACATGCGCTGGGTGCGGCGGTGAAGATCGACGAAGCCCACAAGGACGAGATCCCCTCCACGAAAGGACTGCTGGTATGATCGCGATCATGGATTACGGCGTGGGCAACCTGTTCAGCCTGAAATCCAGCCTTGCACAGCTGGGGCAGGACACGGTGGTCACCGCCGACCCCGATACCATCCGCAAAGCCGACCGGCTCATCCTGCCCGGCGTGGGTGCCTTTGGCGACGCCATGGACAAGCTGGTGGCCACCGGCCTTGTGCCGGTCATCCGGGCCGAGGCGGAAAAAAAGCCGCTGCTGGGCATCTGCCTGGGCATGCAGCTGCTGTTTGAAAAAAGCTATGAGTACGGCGAACACGCGGGCCTGGGATTTATCCAAGGCGAGGTGTGCCCGCTGGAGCCGGACCTGACGGACAAGAGCCTGAAGGTGCCGCAGATCGGCTGGAACGCTTTGCACATCGTGAAAGACGACCCGCTGTTCCAGTATATCCGCGAGGGCGAGTATGTCTATTATGTGCACAGCTATTACGGCAAGAACTGTACCGAGAGTACACTGGCGACCAGCGAGTATTCCATCCCGGTCACCGGCGCGGTACGGGCGGGCAAGGTGTACGGCACCCAGTTCCACCCGGAAAAGAGCGGCGACACCGGCCTGCGCATCCTGAAAGCGTTTGCGGAGTTATAAGGAGAATATGATGCAACTGTTTCCAGCCATTGATCTGCGCGGCGGCAAGGTGGTGCGCCTGACCCAGGGCGACTACAGCCGCATGACCGTATACGGCGAGGATCCCTGTGCCCAGGCACGGCAGTTCTTGACCGCAGGCGCAAAGAACCTCCACGTTGTCGATCTGGACGGCGCAAAGGACGGCACCCTTTCCAATTACGACACCATTGCCGCACTGGCCAAACAGGGCGGGCTGTACATCGAGGTGGGCGGCGGCATCCGCACCGAGGAGCGCATAGAAAAGTACCTCGCTCTCGGCGTGGGGCGCTGCATCCTGGGCAGCGTGGCGGTGACGGACTTTGCGTTTACCGCCCGGATGCTGCAAAAATACGGCGACAGGATCGCCGTGGGCGTGGATGCCAAGGACGGCTATGTGGCCATCCATGGCTGGAAAGAGGTCAGCGCCGAGCCGGGCGTGGACTTCTGCGGGCGGCTGGCAGACGCCGGGTGCACCGCCATCATCTACACCGATATCGCCTGCGACGGTGCCATGCAGGGCACCAATCTGGCCCTGTACCGCCAGCTGGCAGCAGAGGTGCCCGGCGTGGCCTTTACGGCCAGCGGCGGCATCTCGTCCGAGGCGGAGCTTCTGGAACTGAAAGAGATGGGCACCGCAGCCGCGATTCTGGGCAAGAGCCTGTACACCGGCGCACTGGACCTTGAACGCTGCGTACAACTGGTACAGGATTGAACGGAGGGGAAACCGATATGATCACAAAACGCATCATCCCCTGCCTGGACGTGCGTAGCGGGCGCGTGGTCAAGGGCACGAACTTTGAGGGCATCCGGGATGTGGCCGACCCCGTGGAGATGGCCCGGATGTACAATGCGGCCGGGGCCGACGAGCTGGTGTTCTACGACATCACCGCCAGCTTTGAGGGCCGCACCCTCTTCACCGACATCCTCACCCGGGTGGCCAGCGAGGTATTCATCCCGCTCACCGTGGGCGGCGGCATCAACACGCTGGAGGACTTTGACCGGGTGCTGAAATGCGGTGCCGACAAGGTCAGCGTCAACTCCGGTGCCCTGCACGACCCCGACCTGATCCCGGCGGCAGCCCGGCGCTACGGCAACCAGTGCGTGGTGCTCTCGGCGGATGTCAAACGGGTGAACGGCCAGTTCCGGGTATTCGCCAAGGGCGGCCGCGAGGACACCGGCCGGGATGCGCTGGACTGGATCCGCTGGTGCGTGGACCACGGTGCCGGGGAGATCTGCCTGAACAGCATCGACACCGACGGCGTGCGCAATGGCTTTGATCTGGAAATGCTGGACGCTGTGGCGGCCCGCGTAGACGTGCCCATCATCGCCAGCGGCGGTGCCGGAAAAAAAGAGGATTTTCTGGAGCTGTTCCACCACAAGGGCATCGACGCGGGCCTTGCGGCCGGCATCTTCCACCAGAAGCAGCTGACCATCCGGGACCTGAAGAAATATCTGGCGGAGAATGGCGTGGAAATGCGCCTGTAAAAATACGCCGTACCCCTTGCGTTTGCAAGCCGAATACGCTAAACTAGAGCTATCCCCATCCGGGGAGGGAGAAACGACCATGGAACTGAAATTTGACGAAAAGGGCCTGATCCCTGCCATCGTGCAGGATCACTACACCAAAGAGGTGCTTACCCTCGCGTACATGAACGCTGAGACGCTGGCCCTCACCATTGCCGAAGGTCGCACCGTGTTCTGGAGCCGCAGCCGTCAGGAGATCTGGCGCAAGGGCGAGACCAGCGGCAACGTGCAGCGGGTGGTGTCCATCACTGCCGACTGTGACAAGGACGCACTGGTGGTGGAAGTGGTCAAATCCGGCCCGGCCTGCCACACCGGGGCCGAGAGCTGTTTCTTCAACGAAGTATACGTCTCCCCGGAGCTGAAACAGTTCAGCTGGCAGGGCCTGTATGAACTGATCAAAGGCCGCAAGGATTCCCCCAAAGAGGGCAGCTACACCACCTACCTGTTTGAAAAGGGCAAGGAGAAGATCCTGAAAAAGGTGGGCGAAGAGTGCACCGAGGTCATCATTGCAGGCGAAAAAGAGGACAAGGAAGAAACCGTTTACGAGATCAGTGATCTGGCCTACCATGTTCTGGTGCTGATGGTCAGCGCCGGCATCACGGTGGAGGACGTGACCCGTGAACTGGAAAAACGACACGTCATTGACCATAAGGTCAAGCAGGAAAGGATGCAGTGAAGCAATTATGGCAGATTATAAGAAGTCCAGTGTCCATTGCCACTCCACCATGTGCGATGGCAAAAATACCTTGCAGGATATGGCAAGTGCTGCGTGCGCGCAGGGCCTGACCACGTTGGGCTTCACCGGCCATAGCTACACCCAGCGCGACCGCGAATACTGCATGAGCCCCAGCCGCACCGCCCAGTACAAGGCCACCATCGCCAAGCTCAAGGCCGAGTACAAGGGCAAGGTGGACATCCTGTGCGGCATCGAGTGGGACATCCTCAGCGAGGACAAGCGCACCGGCTACGATTACTGGATCGGCAGCGCACACCACCTGTACGGCAAGAACACCGGCAAGTATTACGAGATCGACTTCCGCCCGCAGGACCTGTGGGACTGCATCAACGACGACTTCGACGCCGACCCGCTGGCCGCTGTGGAAGCCTACTTTGCCGAGGTGGAAAAGGTGGCCGCCCTCAAGCCGGATATTCTGGCCCACATCGACCTGATCAAGAAGCTGAACGCCAAGGGCGAGTTCTTCGACGAGGAGTCGCCCCGCTACAAGGCTGCTGCTCTCAAGGCCCTGCAGGCCGCAAAGGACAACGACTGCCTGCTGGAAGTGAACACCGGCGGCGTTTACCGCGGCTACCGCAAGGACTTCTACCCTGGCCCCTGGCTGCTGGGTGAGTGGCAGAAGATGGGCGGCAAGGTGATCATCACCTCCGATTCCCACGACATTGCCAGCCTGACCTACGGCTTTGACGAGGCCGCTGCCGCCATCAAGGCCGCAGGCTTTACCAGCGTGGAGGTGCTCACCGGCCACGGCTTTGAGACCCAGGAGCTGTAAAGAGCACGATTGGAATTGCCGCCGCTTGCGCTCTGGCAATTTTCAGCGGAAAAATGTTTTTGATTTTGCAGTCAGAGCGGCCTGCGGGCCGCTCTGACTGCCTTTTCACGAGAGGGGCCGCCGCGGGCAGCTTCTTCGTAAAAAGCAACTGCATAAAACGACAAAACAAGGGACTGCTTTCCGGGCGGCCCCTTGTTTTGCGGTAAAAATAAAGTTGGAGGAACCCTATGACCCAGACCCAGTCCCGGAAGAAGAACCTCTTCCAGATGAATGTAGACCTGATGCACGGCCCCATCTTCAGGAGTCTGGTGCTGTTCATGCTGCCCATTCTCATTTCCAACCTGTTCCAGCAGCTGTACAACACCGTGGACACCATGATCGTGGGCAACGTGCTGGGCGACACCGCCCTTGCTGCCATTGGCTCCTGCGGAGCCATCTACGAGCTTCTGGTGGGCTTCGGCCTTGGCATCGGCAACGGCCTTGCCATCGTGGCAGCGCGCGCCTACGGCGCTCAGGACGAGGATCTGCTCAAGCGCACGGTGGCCGGGTCGCTGGTCATCGGACTGGCGGCGTCGCTGACCATCACCATGGCAGGCTTTTTCGGCCTGCGGCCCCTGCTGGAGCTGCTGGACACCCCCGCCGAAATTCTGGAAGATGCCTACCGCTACATCATCATCATTGATCTGGGTGTCATCGTCATGTTCGCTTACAACCTGTGCGCGGGCCTGCTGCGGGCCATCGGCAACAGTGTGATGCCGCTGGTGTTCCTGCTGCTCAGCTCGGCGCTGAACGTGGTGCTGGACCTGTGGTTCATTGCCGGGATGGGCATGGGCGTGGCCGGTGCCGCTGTGGCTACCGTGATCGCACAGGGCGTGTCAGTGGTGCTGTGCATCCTCTATGTCATGGCGCGGGTGCGCATCCTCATCCCGGGCCGGAAGCATCTGGACGTGGGCCGCAAGCTGTACTGGGACCTGTTCAGCCAGAGCATCTCCATGGGCCTGATGAGCAGCATCGTGTCTGCCGGTTCGGTGATCTTGCAGTACGGCATCAACGGGCTGGGCACCCTGACCATCGCCGGACACACGGCGGCCCGCAAGCTGTTTGCCTTCACGGATATGCCGCTCATCGCCATGGCGAATGCGGCGTCCACCTTCGTTTCCCAGAATTACGGCGCAGGCCAGCCGGAGCGCATCCGCAAGGGCATGCGGGAGATCTACCTGTATTCGCTGGTGGTCATGGTGGTGACGGTGCTGCTGATGCAGGTGAGCGCCGAGTGGCTGGTGCGCATGGTGTCCGGCTCGTCGGAGGCCCTCGTGCTGGAAAACGGCGCACGCTATCTGCGCTGGACCTCCCCCTTCTATGCGGTGCTGGGGGTGCTGCTGTCCACCCGCTACGCCCTGCAGAGCCTGGGCGAAAAGGTGCTGCCGCTGTTTTCCAGTGTCATCGAGTTCCTGGGCAAGGTGGTGTTCGTGCTGGTGTTCATCCCGCACTTTGCCTACAATGCGGTGATCCTGTGCGAGCCGGTGATCTGGTGCTTTATGGCCCTGTATCTGGTGGCGGTATACCGCTGCAATCCCTTTGTGTTCCCCAAAAAACAATGACCCGGTGCCCCGGGCAAACAAAAAGCGTCTGCAGAGGCTTCTGCAGACGCTTTTGTATTGGGGGGTTCCTTACAGGGCCGAATAGCCAAAGCTGTTGACCAGGGCGTCGATGTGCTGGCCTGCTTTGCACAGAGGGCAGTCACGGCTGTCGAAGCTGGCGTAGTCCGGCAGGCTGGCGGGGTCGAAGATGGAGGTGACCGGGTAGCCCATGCACTCGTGGGTGGTGGCAAAAATAGCCGAAAGCCCGGCCACCATGCCGCCGTAGTAGTTCACGGCCTCCACAGCAGCCTGCACGGTGTAGCCGGTGGTGATGGAAGCGGCCAGGATGAGCACATGCTTGCCCTTGACCATGGGGGCCAGATTGTCGCGCAGGATGATCTGGCTGCCGGTGGTGTACTCCGGGGTGATGACATAGATGGTCTGGTGGGCGTTCATGTTGGCAAAGCCGTCCTTGGTCAGCTCATTGGCCAGACAGGTGCCGATGACCTGGGTGCCGTCCAGACAGAGCACGGTGTCCACGATGGTGCTGTGCTGGTAGGCACTTACCAGTTCTCTGGCCACGGCCTTGGCCTCCGACAGGCGGGACTTCTGGGTGGTGACGTCGATGTAATAGTTGATGTGGCTGTGGCTGGTGGCAAAATGTCCCTTGGCAACGCGCAGGAACAGGTCGCTTTTCTTGGTGGGCAGCTTGACCATGTTGATCATAACAGACAGCACTCCTTTTCAGCCGGGCGGGCGTACCCGCCGCAAAATATAACAGCGCGGCGGCAAGTGGCTCTGCCGCTGCGCTTTGTCCGTTGCTTGTTCTTTTATTGTACCGGAAAACGGAACTGTGCACAAGACACAAAATCACTAAAAAACGATAGGCACTTTGCGACGAACTGCCCAACAAAAGGGTCAAAAAAGCCCGCACCAAGGGTGCGGGCTGAAATGTAAAGATTGGAGAATTACTTGACGAGGTCTGCACCGAGGATCTTCCAGGTTATGCGGAGTTCAGGAGACTTGGCCGGGCGAGGAATGAAGGTGAACTCCAGGGTGTCCTCAGGGCCGGGAGCATGCCCGGCATAGTCGGGGACATGGACCTTGTACTCACCTACAGTCCGGACCGGGAGCTGGGGGAGAATATCAGGAACCTTGCCGTCCGCCCCCGGAACAGCCTCGATGGACAGGTTGAAATAGTTGCTCCACTTGCTGTTGCCGTCTTTGTCCAGGACCTTTACTACGAAGCTCTCGTTGGGGTCCATAGGAAGGGGAGCATCGGAGTTGTTCTTCACCGTGAAGGTAAAGACCCCGTTACCGGTAGTGCTATCCTTATCCACGCTCTTCAGCAGGCCGCCGGTGGTGCCCAGGGTCGTGCCGTAACCCAGCTTTTTGATAACAGGGTTGTTGGGGTCCTGGATCTCACAGCCCGTCAGCAGGCCGGCACCGGCCACAGCCACAGCGGTCATGGCAGAATACTTCAGAAAATCACGCCGGGAAAAAGTGTAAGACATGATACGTTCCTCCGTTTATCAACAAAATATGGTGTAAGGGTCAGCCCAAAGCAGGGACCGCAGTATCCGGGGAGATGATCCAGTTTGCGGTGTACTCGTTGTACTCGGTATCCGGGGTGTAGATGATACGCAGGGAGGCGATGGGGCATTCGGTATCCTCGGCCTTCATCACAGGCAGGCCGGATGCAATAACGGTGCAGATGCACTCCTTACCGCGGCTGATGGGGTTGGTATCGCCAGGGGCCAGGGCGGCGTTGAGGCTGCCCTGGGTAGAACCAACAAAGATGTTTGCGATGCAGTTGTTGTTCTTATCGTAGGCCTTGACTGCAAAACGATTGGGGCTCACGACGATGGGATTCTTGCGGCCGTTGACGATATGGATCGTAAAGGTCGCATGGCCGTCGGTGGGATCATACTCCAAAGTCTCCAGAGTAGACTTTACCTTCAGCACGACATTATCACTGGGATAGGTGGTCTGGATCGCAGTTTCTGCGCCAGAACCAGAGCAGCCGCCCAGCAGGCTGGTACCGGCCACAGCCACAGCGGTCACGGCGGTGTATTTCAGAAACGAGCGGCGGGAGAAAACGGTAGACATGATTTTGTTCCTCCTCCTGGAATGTAAAATTATACAGTTTATGCCAATGGAAGTTACTTATACAATAGGCGAAATGACCGCAAAAGTCAATGCTTTTTATAAAATAATTGTGAACATTCTGTGGGCATATCGTACAAAATGGACGAAATCGAATGCAATTATCCGCGGATCACATCGGCGGCCTTCATGGTAAAGGTCAGGGTCTTGTCCGGGGCAAAGGTGGGCATGTAGGTCACCTGCAGCTCCTTCCAATTCTTGGGCACCATCAGCATCAGCACGATGTAGCCGGAGCCCTGCGGGGGCAGGCTCTCGCTGTCGGAAAAGCTCTGGGAGTTGGAGTTGTACAGGGACACCGTGGCACTGATGGCAGCACCCTGACCGTCGCAGGTGGCAACAAAGTCGGTGGTAGCAGCGGCCATGGCCTGGAAGTTGGCGTCCACGTTGCTGAGAGGGGGCACGGGGTAAGCGGCGTTGATGGCATCCACGCCCTGTGCACCGATGGTATAGGTCTCGGTCTTGCTGCGGTTCAGCACAGTCACGCGCACGCCCAGGTACTCATAGCCGGGCTGTGCGGGGTCCTGGGTCAGGTGGAACACGCTGGACAGCTGCACGCCCAGACCGTTCCAGTTCTTGACGGTGTCGCCCACCTTCACGTCGTTGACGGTGGTGTTGCTGCCATTGGTCTTGCAGCCGCTCAGCAGGCTGGCAGAGCCGACCGCTGCAGCGGAAACACCTGCACACTTCAGGAATGCACGGCGGGAAATCTTGTTCGACATAGGTATTGTCCTCCTCTTGATCGGTGGAAATGTTGTCCTTTCCAGAATCTTCTACTCTGTTTATACCGTTTTTGGTGCACAGATGCAAGAGTTTTGGGGAACAATTCACAGGAATATCACCCCAGTACGACGGGATTTCAGTCCTCGGGGGTCAGGCCCTTGACGTGGGTCTCGCTGGTCTTGACCAGATTCAGCAGGCTGGGGGTATACAGCGGGAACTCGCGGGTCAGGCTCTCGGTGGTCATGGCAAGGCAGGCGGGGTCCTTCACGCCTTCGCCGCCGTTCACGTCCTCCCCGGCCAGCAGGGCTTCCACATTGGCCTCGGACATGCGCATCACGGCGTCGGAATAGCCGCGCCAGCGGTGGGCACCGATGCTGAACATGCTGGACGCGTTGTGGGGCTCGGCCGAGTACAGCAGGCGGAACATCTTGGCCACGGCCATCATCAGGTAGGCACTCACCTCGGTGGTCAGGGCCTTGCTGTGGCACTGGCCAATCTTGGCATACAGCACGTTCAGGCTGTTGGAGATCAGCTTTTTGTTCATGGTGGGCAGCACGCTGCCGTGGTAGATGTTGTCCTTCATCTTGTCGGGGTTGGGCAGGTCCTCGGCCGAGAGCATCATACCGTTGCGCTCGGCGCTGCGGCCCAGCAGATAGTCGCAGGAAACATTATAATAGTCGGCCACGCGCACCACAAAGTCCAGCCCGCACTCGCGGATGCCTTTTTCGTAGTGGGACAGCAGGGCCTGCGAAACACCCAGATCTTCCGCCGCCTGCTTCTGGGTGATGCCGCGCTCCTTGCGCAGCAGTTTGATGATACGATTGAATTCCATGATCTCTGACTCCTCAATGACCCCGGGTTGGGGAACATCCTTGATTTTTGGTTTACAGCAGGTTGATTATACACAACGGAAAACGAAATGTAAAGCAAGAAAAGTGACGATATTTTTCATCAAATTTCGTCATTTCTGTCAAAGGCCTTGCCGGGTACACTACATCTATGTTAAACTACAGGTATAACAGCATACATTTTGTGGCGGACGCCCGGGGCACAAAGATGCCGGGCGGGAATATTTTTGGCAGAGGACGCGCTTTTCTGCCAGAAAATGGCTCCCGTTCCGGCCAAAAGAAACGGCACCCGGCGCAAAATACAAAAATTCCAAATTGGAACTTCCATCTTTCCTGGTTTTGTGCTATAATGCTGTTTTGGCACCTGTCCTTGCCCGGCGCACAGCTTTGTGGTGGGCAGGGAAGCTATAAAAATAGGAATAGGAAAGAGGATTACCCAAATGAAACGCAACACCATCACCCGTCTGTGCAGCCTGGCCGCTGCCGCTGTTCTGGCTGTGAGCTGCATCGCCCTGACCGGCTGCGGCAGCAGCGCATCTTCTGCTGCTTCCAGTACCGCTTCCACCGCTGCATCCGCTGCTGCCGCCGGCGACAACTCCTGCGGCGAGAACGTGACCTGGACCCTGGCCGACGGAACCCTGACCATCAGCGGCACCGGCCGTATGACCGACTACAGCAGCAACTCCCCCGCTCCCTGGGCGGATCAGGCCGACCAGATCACCGCTGTGGTCGTGGAAGCCGGTGTGACCACCGTGGGCGGCAGCTCCTTCAAGGGCTGCACCAACCTGACCACCGTGACTCTGGCCGATGGCGTGGAGTACATTGAGACGGCCGCCTTCAACGGCTGCACCGCCCTGTCCGACATCACCATCCCGGAGAGCGTGGGTTACATCAAGACCGGCGCCTTCAAGGACTGCAATGCACTCACCAGCGTGACCGTGCGCAGCAACTGCCGCATCGACATGAACGTTTTCCCCGTCACCGTTGAGGTCAACCGCTACGCCGACTGATCTTCCGTGCACCGCGCACCGGCTCCGGGGGTTTGGATCTTTGCAAACGATACGAGGTATTTTGCATGAAAACCTTTAAGCTCCATCTCATCCGTCACGGCGTGACCGCCGGCAACCTGCAGGGCCTGTACATCGGTAGCGGCACCGACATCCCGCTGTGCGACGAGGGCCGTGCCCAGCTGGCCGAACTGAAGGAACGCTTTGAGTACCCCCAGGTGGATACCGTGTTCTCCTCGCCCATGCTGCGTGCGGTGGAAACGGCCAACATCCTGTTCCCCAACGCGGCCCACACCTTTACGGTGCACGATCTGCGGGAGGCGGGCTTTGGCAAATTCGAGAACAAGCCCGTGAAGGAACTGGTGCACGACGAGGACTTTAAAAAGTGGATCACCCCGGGTTCCGGCTTTGTGCCGGAGGGGGCTGAGCCCACCGAGCAGTTCCACGCCCGCTGCGCCGAAAGCCTGCTCAAGCTGTTTGAGTATATGATCCGCATGGACGTGACCGAGGCCGCCTGTGTGACCCACGGCGGCGTGATCATGAGCATGCTCAGCCAGCGTGCTCTGCCCAGCCGCCGCCCCGAGCAGTGGATGGCAGACCCCGGCTGCGGCTACACCGTGCAGACTGACGTGCAGCTGTGGATGCGGGACAAGCTGGTGGAGGCCATCGACATCGTGCCCTTCGGCTATGCCGACACCCTGCGCGGCCAGGCCGAGACCGAAGAGAACGAGGCCTACGAATAAACGCAAAGAATCGGTTACAATCCGGGGCAACCGCTTGACAGAACGGTCACAATCCTTTATTGTATAAAGGAACCACTTTTTCGTTTCGCCAAGGAGGAAGTTCCCATGTCACAAGCCATCTCCCGCCGGTCATTCCTGAAATGTGCCGGCTCCGGTGCGGTCAGCCTTGCGGCTGCCCTGCTCACCGGTGTATCCGCAGCAGCGGCCGAGCTGCGTGCTGCGGGCGACCCTGCCCTGCTGGACGGCAAGGCGGCAGTGGAGCTGCTGGGTTATGCCCCGGCTCCGGGTCTGGGCGGTGTGCTGGTGTATCTCTCGGTGGAGAACCTGTCCGGCCATGCGCTGCCGGTGGGCGAAAGCTACCTGCAGAGCCGTCGGGTGTCCACCCGGGAGGACCTGTACAGCATGGGCACCGGGGTCACGGCCGCCTGCAACGGCCGTGCGGTGCGCTGCGGCAGCTTTGCCGCCCCGCTGTACGGTGAGAACGCGGCGGATGCTTCGATTTTTACCCTGAATCTGGCCGCCGGGCGCGGTGCGCTGCTGCACTGCTTCTGCGCCGTGCCGGAGGACTGGCAGACGCTGGAGCTCACCTATGCCCCGGACTTTGCCGCCGGGCGCAGCGTCACCTTCACGGTGCAGCGCGGCGCGGACGAAGCGGAACTGGGCATGGTGCCTGCCACCCCTGCCGAGGTGGGCAGCGTGGTGGATCTGTAAACCGAATAAACGCAAAAGCTCCCCGTGCATCTGCACGAGGAGCTTTTTGTGTGTCAGGGCTGCAGCAGGTCGTTCCCGGCGGAATCCTGCACGGTGACTTCCTCACCGGTCAGGCTGGAAAGCCATGCAATGTAGCTGCGGCCGCTCAGGATGCGCAGCGGGCGGCCGTCGGCGTCATAAAAGGCAAAGGTCGAGCCGGTGCCCTGGGTCCAGGTGATGTGCCACAGGTGGCCGCCGTTGAGCCACAGGCCGCCGCCCATGGTCAGGTCGTAGTCCAGGGTGCGGCCATCGTCCCGCGGGGTGGAGGCACTGTACAGCACCAGAAGGTTGTCAAAGGCAGCCTGGATGCCGGTGTTGGCGTCCAGCTGCGGGGTACCGTCATGGTGCATCATCCCGTAGGTGCCGGTGTCGGTATCGTAGGCAAAGCGGGTGGTGCTGCCGGACGGGAACTGTACTGCCGCCTGAACTGCGTCGGCAACGTCCGCATCCGGCAGGTGGCCGTCGGTCTGCTGAGGCAGCAGGGCCGGGACAGTGGGTACGGCGGGGGTGTCCCCTTTCTGCGTGCTGTCTGCGGATTCCGCAGGGTCCTCGGACAGCGCGGACGAGAGGCTCAGGCTGCTCAGCACCTTGGCCACAGATTGACCGTTGGTGCACCACAGCGGGCTGGCCCAGTCGGTATTGCCGGTGGTGAAGGCGTTGCGGCCTGTTTCCAGCGCGTCCACCGCGCGCAGGTTCCAGTAGTCCAGAAAATTGCGGGTGTACAGGTCGCAGCCGCGCTGGATGGGCAGCACCTGCTGGCCGCTGAGCAGCCGCCAGAACAGGTCCTGCCCCAGCGTGACCGGTCCCACCGTCGGCATGGCCGACACGGAGGGATAGACCAGGCACAGGCTGGGGGCGGTGTCCGCACGGGCTGCGGCCTCCAGCACCACAGAGGCGCTGCCGATGCCCCACTGGGTGGTGCTGCCGGGGGCGTTGTCGATGACCACTGCCGCCGGACGCTGGCCCGGGTATTGCTGCTCCTGCCCGGTCAGGGGGTCAGCAGAAGCCGTGCTGTCGGCTGCCGGGCCGCCCGGCATGCAGCCGGCCAGCAGCACAGCGCACAGCACGGCCGCACCGATGCGCTGGATCCAGATGCGTTTCATGGCGTTCCCCTCGTTTACTGATAGCTGAAATTGGACCACTCATCGTCGTCCACAATGGCAAGGTAGGTCTTGCCGCGGTTGAAGAGCAGCTCGGCCCCGGCGTCATCGTAGACCTTCAGCGGATGCTCCGGGGAGACCTTCTCCCAGCGGCCCACCTGTACCCCGCCCCGGCTGAAGAAGTAGGCTTCGCCGCCGGAAATGTAACTCACCTGCTGCACGTCGCCGGAGTCGCCAGGGTAGGCGGCGATGGGGGCAAAGCAGATGAGCAGGTTGTCGAAGCTCAGCTGCTTGCCGTTCAGTTCGTCCACGGTGTTCTCGAATCCGCCGGCGGCGTGGCTGTACATCTGCATTTTGTAGGTGCGGCTCAGTGCACTGTAGCTGAAGCTGGTCTTGTAGTTGTCGGAGTGCACGATGCGTATCGTCCGGCCGGAAGCGGTGCCGCGCATGGTATTCTCGGCCCCGGTGCGGTAGTCCGCAAAACGGAAGAAGGTGGTGTCGTAATCGTGGCTCAGGCCGATGCCGGCATTGGCGGCGGCCTGCCGGATCTCCTTGCCGGAGGTGAACTCGGTGTGTTCGTAGGCAACGTTGCGGCCGCGGCTGTCCCGGTGGGCCACATGGGGATGGGTGGGCGTGTTGAAGTAGCTCTTGCCGCCGATGTTCAGACCGGAGTAGTTGTAGACGCTGATGAACTTGGTGCAGGGGGCGCTTTCGCCGTCGTGGTAGTACAGCGCCTGCCAGGGCATCAGCAGCTGCAGGAACTGGTCCCGGCCGGAGCGCATGGGCCCCACCTCGGGGATGCTGTCGGCGTCGCGGTACACGGCACAGAAGCGAGTGATGCCGCCCTCCACCTTGCTCTCGATGAGCAGGTCAGCGGAAGAAAGGCCCCGCTGAGGGCGGGCGTTCTGCCGCTCGGAATAGCTGATGTTGTTGACCATCACGCCCACGATGCGGCCGCTGCTGCGGTTGGCCTCGCCGGTCAGCGGGTCAGCGTCGTAGGCAGGCAGCCAGCTGGACGCGGCCGGTTCCTCCGCTGCTGCGGAAGATGCGGCGGCCTCACTGGAAGCCGCTGCCTCGCCGGAGGCTGCCGCCTCCGAGGATGCAGAGGAAGAGCTGTTGGCGAGCTTCTGCCGCAGCCAGTCGGAAAAGCGGCTGCCAACGGCGGCAGAACCGGCGGCCCGGCAGCTGGTCAGCGCCAGCGAAGCGGCCGCCAGCCCGGACAGACGAAGAACGGAACGGCGAGTGATCTTTTTCATAGAAAGTACCTCCTGCAGGGGGAAAGGATCGCGGCGGGGTCAGGCACTGCCTGCCCGGAAAAGAGCCCAAATCGGATTTACTTTGATTGTAACGATTCTGTCCGGTTTTGTAAAGAGGATCTTGTCGGGATAAAACCTCTCCATCTCGCCTGCGGCGAGATCGTTCGGTCGCTTAAAGTCCCCGCGGGGAACTTCATAAGTGCAACGCAAGAATTTTCGGCCGGGCACTTGCATTTTATCGGCATTTATGGTAATATTATTCGGCAGTATTGTATTGCTGCAGAATATGCGCTCGTAGCTCAGCCGGTAGAGCATCTGACTTTTAATCAGAGGGCCAGGGATTCGAGTTCCCTCGAGCGCACCAAAATCCCACGAAGAATCGTAAGATTCCTCGTGGGATTTTCTTTTTATACGCCATTTGCACGGTCTCTGCACGGTTTTTGCACGGTCCGCATTTTTCGTGTCAGATGGAGTAAGTCTGTGAATTACTCTGCAATTCGTGCTATTTTTTGCAATTCAGGTCAGCAAAGCCAAGCGGAGCTGCGCTTTTACAGAGGGGTCTGCGTCCTTCAGAAGCTCCAACAGTGCCGACACGGAGATGGTCGGCTCTGCTTCAACCGGGGCAGCCTGCACAAGTGTTGCTCCCGGCTTGTAGAAGCCTTCCTCGAACCTTTTACCCAGCTTTTTGCGGGAATCCTGCTGGATGTGCGCATAGGTGTTGACCAGCAGGTTTGCGCTGGCATGACCTGTTGTTCCCTGAACGGCTTTCACATCACCGCCGGAGATCATCAGTTGGTAGGTGGCACTGGAATGCCGCAGGCCGTGAAACACGATGCGGGTGAACTCCGGGTGCTCGTCCTGCCACTTGATGAACTTTTTGCGGATGAGGATCGGCTCCACCGCCAGACCATTGGGCAAGCGCAGGAGCATCCCGCTGTTGCGATAGCGTTCCGGGTCAACGGCTTCGTCCATTTCCAAACGCTTTAGCCAGTGCTTCAATTCCTCTTTCAGCACGGCCGTCATGAAAATGGTTCGGTTGGAAGATGCTGTTTTGGTCTTTTTCAGAACCAGAACCGTATTGCTGCCCTCGCGCTTATCCTCAAACTCCCGGAGAATCACGGTTTGCGGCGAGCTTCAAGATGGTTTTGCAAATTTTATTGCAGGAATGCAGTGATAGTAGGACTTATAGCACGGCGTTCAAGCGCTTTCCCGTTCAATCAATGTATTTCTGCATTTTGACAACCTGCCTATAAATCCCCCATGAACGTTGTGGAATCTTCCAAAGCATCCATGGATAGTTTCTTGCACTGCATCAAACGTTCAGCTTATTGCAACGAAATTCCATAAAGCTGCATTGCATCTTGCGGAGGTTCTTGCTATACTCTGTATCGAACGCAACTTTATCCGATAAAAATGTTGCGCAATTTGCGCAACCAAAGGAGGCCGCTATCATGCAGCAGCTCAGATTACTTCATGGCGGAGACTACAACCCGGAACAGTGGCTGGACCGGCCCGATATTCTGGCGCAGGATATCGAACTGATGAAAAAGGCACACGTTAATACTGTGACGCTGGGCGTGTTCTCATGGTCCACGTTGGAACCGCAGGAAGGGGTATTTGAGCTGGATTGGCTGGCAGACATCGTCCATAACCTGTATGCCAATGGAATCCATACGATCCTTGCAACGCCCAGTGCGGCCCGCCCCGCTTGGATGGCACACAAATACCCCGAGGTGCGCCGAGTCCGGGCAGACCGGGTCCGGGAGCTGTACAACCGGCGGCAGAATTACTGCTATACATCGCCGGTTTACCGGGAAAAAGTCCGCATCATCGACCAGATGCTGGCGCAGCGGTTCGGCAATGACCCGGCTGTCCTGCTCTGGCATATCTCCAACGAGATGAGCGGCGACTGCCATTGCGAGCTGTGTCAGGCCGCGTTCCGCTGCTGGCTCAAGGAACGGTATGGCTCTTTGGATGCCTTGAACAAGGCGTGGAACGCCCGGTTCTGGAGTCACGACTATACCGCTTGGGAACAAATCGAAAGCCCTGCCCCGCAGGGGGAAAATGCCGTGCAGGGCCTTGCGCTGGACTGGAAGCGCTTTGTCAGTGATCGACACATTGATTTTTTGAAATTTGAGCGTGATACCGTGAAAAAATTTGCACCGGATGCAAAGTTCACGGTAAACATGATGTACCGGTTTGACGGCATCGACTATTTCAAAATGTCCAAGGAGATCGACATTGCCAGCTGGGACAACTATCCCACATGGCACAAGCCCAGCGAAACAGTGGAAGAAACAGCGTTGGATACGGCCCTGATGCACGACCTGTATTACTCCATGAAGGGCAGGCCCTTCCTGCTGATGGAATCCAGCCCCAGCTTTACCAACTGGCAGCCGATCTCCAAACAGAAGCGCCCCGGCATTGCGGAGCTTGCGGCTCTGCAGACGGTTGCACATGGTTCGGACAGTGTGCTTTACTTCCAGTGGCGAGCCAGCCGCGGCGCGGAAGAAAAGTTCCATGGTGCAGTCGTCGGCCATGATGGGCGGGAGGATGCCCGTCCCTTCCGGGAAACAGTCGGTGTGGGCCAAAAGCTGGAAGTGCTCTCGGAGATTGCAACAGTCTGCCGCGAGAAGCAGGCGGCGATCGTCCACGATTGGGAAAACAAGTGGGCATTGGAAGGTTCCTGCGGCCCGCGCAATGCAGGGATGGGCTACTGGGACGAGCTGAAGCTGCACTACAATGCTCTTGCGCGGGAAGGCATTGCGGTGGAGTTCGTGAATCAGGAATCCGATTTGACGGGTTATGGCTTGGTCGTTGTTCCGATGGTTTATTTGCTGACCGATGCCTTTGCCCAAAAACTCTGTGATTTTGCCCGGAATGGTGGTACGGTCGTGGTTACATACTGGACCGGTGTGGTGGATGAAAGCGATTTGTGCCGCCTGGGTGACACGCCCTACGGCTTGACCGACCTGCTGGGCCTGCGCCGCACTGAGATCGACGGAATGTATGACGGCGAAACCTGCCGCTGCACCCCGATGGACGATTCCATTTTGCCGGAAACGCAGGCTTCGGTCCTATGCGAGGTCGCAAGTCTGAACGACACCGACCCTGCCGCACCGCTGAGCGTTTATGCCGAGGACTATTATGCAAACTGCCCGGCGGTGGCTGTCCACTCCTACGGGGAGGGCCGTGCCTATTATCTGGCAAGTCGGTTCGAAGAAGCGTTCTATCGCGCATTTTATCGTGCTGCTGTAAAGGAAGTCGGCCTGACCCCGGCCTGGCCGGAAGCTCTGCCGGACGGCGTTCTGGCCGCGCGGCGCGGTACGTTCGTCTTTGTACAGAACTGCAATGAACATCCGGTCGAAGTAGGCGGTGTTGCGCTGAACCGTTACGGAACGGCCGTCTGGAAAAACGGCGAGCAGGTCCTGTAAGGCACAAAAATACCAACTTTCAGCGTTCTGTCAAAAAAAGCAGAACGCTTTTTGTTTGCTTTCATACTTGACAAAGCGGGCTTACCCCGGTATGCTGGGGTGGCGCATTGTTGCGCAGTTCTGTGAAAAGGAGAGGATATCCTGTGGCTGCAAAGGAAACTGAAAAAATGACGATCGAGCAGGTGGCCGATGCGCTTGGTGTTTCCAAAACAACGGTATCACGCGCACTTTCCGGAAAGGGACGCATCAGTGAGGCGACCCGCGCCAAGGTATATGCCTATCTAGGACGCACCCGCACCGAGCCTGCCGCCCCGCAGGGCGGCGAAAAGGTGCGCACCAACAACATTGCCATGATCGTGCCACAGCGCTTTATTACGCTGGATCTGCCCTTTTTGCGCAAGTGCATGGGCGGCATCTGCATCATGGCAGACCAGCGCGGCTATGACCTGATGCTTTGCTACGCCTCCAACACTGAGTATTCGCAGCTGCAGCGGCAGCTGGCCAACCACAAGGTGGACGGCGTGATCCTGACTTACGCCATGGCGGATGATCCTTGCATCGAACTTTTGCGGCAATACGAGACACCTTTTGTGCTCATCGGACGCAGCGAGGACAAGACCATCCCGCAGGCAGACAACGATCAGGTCGCGGCTGCCTGCGAGATGACACGCATCCTTTTGCAGCTGGGCGCCAAGCGGATCGCGCTGCTGGTGGGCAGTACCATCTACGCCGTCAACACCGACCGCATACGCGGTTATCTGCGTGGATTCGCGGAATTTGGTGTGCCAGTAGACCAGCGGCTCGTTCATTCCGGTGTGGAATCTGCCGGGCAGACGCTCGATGCACTGGAGGCTGCACTGGAGCAGAAGGCGGATTGCATCCTTTGCGGCGATGATGAGGTCGCCTTTGAGGTCATGGGGGAGCTGCGGACGCGGCATATCCTCGTGCCCAACGATCTGCGAGTGGCCAGCCTGTACGACAGCTCCATGCTTGCCAGCATCACGCCGTCTGTTTCGGCGGTGCAGTACGATGCCGAGCAGCTGGGCAAGACCGCTTGCCGGATGCTGCTGGACCGGCTGGCCGGAAAAGAGATCGTCATGCGGCAGCTGGAAGGTTATCAGGTCATTTTGCGGGACTCTACCAAGTGGAGGGAACGCTCCCGCAGCATCAAATAACGCGCTTTTTGTGCCTGCTCCTTTCCCGGAGCGGGCATTTTTGCTCTTTGCATGGGCGAAGGTTGCGCTAAAGTTGCGCACTTTTGCCCATGTATCCTAATTTTACCGTCACTTTTTCCAGTTTCGACTCAACAATACCGTGAATTTCGTCCATTGACGTGAGCAAAAGAATGCGGTATCCTATGGGTACAGAAAAACAGCCGCTTGGATGTGCGCAACTTATAAGCGCAACAAAGAGCACCCGAAGATTTCAGATTGAGAACGAAGGAGAACTGGATCATGAAAAAGCTGATTTCCCGCCGTAAATTCCTTGCTGCTATGGGTACGATGGCTGCTGCCGGTGTGCTGACCGCCTGCGGCGGTTCTTCCTCTGGCACTGCTTCCTCTGCTGCCGCTTCCAGTACGGCTGCCTCTGCTGCGGAGAGCTGGGGTGACGTGAAGCTGACCATGTGGGGCGCAGAAGAGGATCAGACCATGCTGCGCGAGATGGCAGATGCTTTCATCGAGCAGAATGCAGACAAGGGCAACGTGACCATCGAGATCGGCGTGCAGTCTGAGTCCAGCGCAAAGGATACCGTTCTGGCTGACCCGGAGTCTGCCGCAGACGTTTTCGCCTTTGCTGATGACCAGCTGAACGAGCTGGTAAACGCCGGTGCGCTGCAGGAAGTGCTGCTGAACCCGGACGACGTGAAGAGCCGCAACCTGCCCGGCTCTGTGGGCGCTGCCACCATGAACGACAAGCTTTACGCCTACCCCATGACCGCCGACAACGGCTATTTCCTGTACTATGATGCAAGCGTGCTGAGCGCCGAGGATGTGCAGAGCGTGGACACCATGCTGGAAAAGGCTGCAGCTGCCGGCAAAAAGTTCATGATGAGTGTGAACGATGCATGGTACATTTACAGCTTCTACGCCGGTGCAGGTCTGGTGGCTACGCTGGCAGATGACGGTATCAACACCGTCTGCAACTGGAACGAGGCTCCCGGCGCAGACGTAACGCAGGCCATTCTGGATATCACCGCAAACCCCGGCTTCAAGTCCGGCGCGGATGCTGATATCGTTTCTGCCATCAAGGATGGCAGCTGCTGCGCCGCTATCTCCGGCACATGGAACGCCAGCACCGCCGAGGAGGCTTGGGGCGAGGGCTACGCCGCCACGAAGCTGCCAACCTACACCCTGAACGGCGCACAGGTCCAGATGGGCTCCTTCTCTGGCTACAAGCTGGTGGGCGTCAACCCCCACAGCGCCAACGTGGGCGTTGCCATGATGCTGGCCGACTTCATCACCAACGAGGACAACCAGAACAAGCGCTTCAACGACCGCAAGCTGGGTCCCTCCAACATCAACGCAAACGCCACCGAGGCTGTGCAGTCTGCACCCGCCATTGCCGCACTGGCTGAGCAGAGCTCCTACGCTACCCTGCAGCGGGTAGGCGCAAACTACTGGAGCTCCGCCGCAAGTCTGGGCGAGATCCTCGCCTCCGGCGACACGCAGGGCAAGACCACGCAGCAGCTGGTGGATGACGCTGTGGCCGGCATCACCGCACCTGTGGCACAGTAAGTTTCGGTTTTTCCCGGCGGGCACGCAGCAGAATGCGGTGTGCCCGCTTTTTATCGCAATACAAGAAATCGGCGTCAACCTAACATCCTGTTTGCTATAACCCCCTCTGCATACCAAGAAAGGAGTTGACTTCTGTGGCAGAAATGGTCCTTACACCACCCTTGCGGGCAGATGGCCGGGAGCCGAATTTCCTTCAGAAGTTCGGTCACGCATTTGTTCACGGAGATATTTTTACAAAGCTGTCCCTCTTTGTCTGGGGTCTGGGCTACATTGGCCACAGCCAGCTTATCAAGGCACTGCTGGTAACGCTGGTGCAGGGGCTGGGACTGTATTTTCTGGGTACCTCCGGCATTCCTGCGCTGAAAAAGTTCGGCACGCTGGGCACGGTGCAGATGGAGATGCAGTTCAACCCCCTTACCTTAAAGAACGAGGTCAACAACTACGACAACTCGTTTGCCATCCTGCTGCTCAGCGTGATCGCACTGGTGGTCATTGTAACGCTGATCGCTGCTGCCATGCTGGTGGTGCAGAGCAATTACGCATTACAGGCGCAGAAGGCCGCTGGCAAAAAGCCCAACAATTTCCGGCAGGATATCACCTTGTACCTGAACGAAAAGTTCTACGTTACCCTGCTCACCCTTCCGGTGCTGGGTGTGGTGGTGTTCACCATCATCCCGCTGTTCATTTTGATCGCTGTTGCCTTTACCAACTACGATCAGCAGCATATGCCTCCCGCCGCCCTGTTTACATGGGTGGGGCTGGCGAACTTTGCTTCTCTGTTTGGCGGGCAGTCGCTGAGCCTGACCTTCAGCTACGCTTTTGGCCGGGTGCTCAGCTGGACGTTGGTGTGGGCCTTCTTTGCCACCTTCACCAACTTCTTCGGCGGCGTATTTCTGGCTATGCTCATCAACAATAAAAAGACCAAGTGCCAAAAGCTCTGGCGCACATTGTTCATCATCACCATTGCGGTGCCGCAGTTCGTCACCCTGCTGCTGGTGCGCAACTTCTTCTCGGATGCCGGCATCTTCAACACCATGATGGCCAATGCAGGCGTGACCGATTTTTTAAAGGCCATCGGTCTGCTGGGGCAGAACATGAACCACATTCCATTCCTGACCGATCAGCATTGGGCTAAGTTCATGATCATCCTCATCAACATCTGGGTGGGCGTGCCCTACCAGATGCTCATTGCCACCGGTGTGCTGATGAATATTCCCACCGATATGCTGGAGGCCTCCACCATTGATGGTGCATCGCCGCTGCAGAGCTTTATCTACATCAAGCTGCCCTACCTGCTCAGTGTGCAGGGCCCGGCACTGGTTACGGATTTTGTGCGCAACGTCAACAACTTCAACGTCATCTATCTGCTCACGCAGGACGTTTATATCACCAAGGATCAGGCGCTGGCTTCCTCCAGTGCAAAAGAGGTGGATCTGCTGGTCACATGGCTGTTCCGCCTGACGCAGGAGCAGTACAACTACAAGATGGCCGCCGTCATTGGCATTATGGTGTTCATCATCTGTGCCGTGTTCACGCTGGTATGCTTCCGGTTCCTCAATAAAAAGGAGGCGACGTTCTCTTGACACAGACAACTGTTTCTCCGGCACGCCGGGCAGAGACCGCAGCGCAGCTGCGCCGCGGGCGTATCCTCCGCACAGTCCGCAGCATCCTGCGGCATCTGCTGCTGGCCCTGCTGGCAGCTATCTGGCTGGTACCCATTCTGTGGCTTCTGGTCACTTCCTTCTCCACAGACCGGGGCATCAATGTGCGACAGTTCTTCCCGGCCAGTTACACACTGCGCAACTATGTCAACATTCTGTTCCACCCGGACTCTGTGGCGCAGTTCCCGCGCTGGTTTACCAACACCCTTGTGGTGGCCTGTTTCAACTGCGTTATCTCCACCTGCTTTGTGCTGATGGTAGCCTACGCGCTGAGCTGCTGCCGCTTCAAGGGGCGCAAGCTGATCCAGAACCTTTCGGTCAGCGTCAACCTGTTCCCCGGCGTGCTGGCAATGATCGCCGTCTATTTCGTCCTGAAATATCTGAATCTGACCAACTCCTATGCCGGTCTTATCATGGTCTATGCCGGTTCGTCCGGTCTGGGCTATCTGATCTGCAAGGGCTTCTTTGATACCATCCCCATCTCCCTGCGGGAAGCCGCCAAGCTGGACGGCGCATCCGACGCCCGTGTGTTCTTCCAGGTCGTTCTGCCCATGTCCAAGCCGATCCTGGTCTATACCATCATCAGCTCTTTCATGGTTCCATGGACCGATTTTGTGATGGCAAAAATGATCCTGAATTCGGGCGTCTCTGCCGACTGGACAGTGGCTATCGGTCTGTATAATATGCTGCAAAAGACCCTGATCAACAATTACTTTGCGCTCTTCTGTGCAGGCGGTGTGCTGGTGTCCATCCCCATCTCCATCCTGTTTGTCATCATGCAGAAGTTCTACGTCGAGGGCATCACCTCCGGCGCGGACAAGGGTTAACACGTTATTCTCTTTCTCCTTCACCATAAAAGCAATCCCCACAGTCCTTTTTGTGGCTGTGGGGATTGTTTTTTCTCAATGGCGGCAGGAAAGCAGTTTGTTCATGGTGAACCTCATTTCTATATCAAACGGTGTCTGTTCGGATGTCCTGAACCCTGCCATAAAACCGGTGGTTGATTTTAAGATTGCTTAACTTCAACAGGGGCTTTCCATCCTTTGACAAGAGTGTACCGTGAAAAGCGGCAGAAGTTTATGGACTCGTAGTCCAAGTTACCCACCCTCTTAGTCCAAGTTCTTGGATACAAGTAAACAAAAATAAAAAAATCCGAACCGCTCCCGTGATGAATCGGTGAAGATTCATCACAAAGAACGGATTTGATTTTGATTTTTCGTTGAAGGAGGTGGAAATCGAAAAATGGATTGAAGTGTTCGATGATGACCTTCAATCAAAAAATGAAATGCATAGCAAGCGATTTCTTTATTGAATTGAAAATAGCGGATGACAATTTAGAGGGAACACAGTTGTAGCAAGCAGGGCAGCTGTATATACATCTGCTTATTTTGCGTTGCAAAATGTTTGTTGGAACACCCAAACCCGTGAACTGCATCCGGCAGATGCAGGCTGAGCAAGCGCAACGTTGAAAAAGAATCGTTCTGCTGATATAATAAAATGTGATACTATCACCAAAATTTTGAGAAGAAAACCGTTTGCGGTTGGCAAACATTCAGGAGGAACGCATGGTTACAGGAGCCATTAAAAATAAGGTGGATAAAATCTGGACGGACATCTGGGCGGGCGGCATCACGAATCCGCTGACCGTCATTGAGCAGCTGACCTATCTCATGTTCATCCGGTCTCTGGACGAAAAGGAGCTTGCCACCGAAGAGTTTGAGAGCATGGCGGGCGAGAAGATGGAGCACATCTTCCCGGCCAGTGCGGCAGGCCAGTCCATGCGGTGGAGCAAGTTCAAGGATAAGGACTCCCGTGAGATTTTCCTGACCATGCAGCAGCGGGTATTCCCGGCCATCAAAAAGATGAAGTACGGCCGCCTGCCGGACTTTGACGAAAACGGCGAGCTGGTGGAAATCGAGGACGACCCCACCCGCCCGGACGAAGGCAACACCGCCTTTGCACGGTACATGGATGATGCCATGTTCCTGATCCCCACGCCGCAGGTGCTGCAAAAGATCATCACCGGGCTGGAAGACCTATACACCCACGATATCGCCGACCTTGATATGCAGGGCGACCTCTACGAGTATATGCTGGGCAAACTGGCAACTGCAGGCCAGAACGGCCAGTTCCGCACGCCCAAGCACATCCGCGACATGATGGTGGAACTGGTGCAGCCCACGCCCGACGACTTTATCTGCGACCCAGCCTGCGGCACGGCAGGTTTTCTGGTGTCCAGTGCACAGTATCTCCGTGCGCACTATGAGGATGCCATGACTCCGGAGCAGTGGCAGCATTTTGCGGGGCCGATGTTCGCAGGCTTTGACATGGACCGCACCATGCTCCGCATTTCGGCCATGAACCTGATGCTCCACTCCATCACCAACCCGGATATCGACTATAAAGACAGCGTTTCCAAGCAAAACTCCATTTGCAGCAAGTACACGGTCTGCCTTGCGAACCCGCCGTTTAAGGGCACCGTGGACGCAGAGAGCATCAACGACGACCTGAAAGCCGTCACCAACACCAAAAAGACCGAACTGCTGTTTCTTGCACTCTTCCTGCGAATGCTGAAAACCGGCGGCCGCTGTGCCTGCATCGTGCCGGACGGCGTGCTGTTCGGCTCCAGCAAAGCGCACCAGAGCATCCGCAAAGAACTCATTGAAAACCACCAGCTGCGGGCGGTCATCTCCATGCCTTCCGGCGTGTTCAAGCCCTATGCGGGCGTGTCCACGGCGGTGCTGGTGTTCACCAAGACCGGCGCAGGCGGCACCGACAGGGTGTGGTTCTACGATATGAAAGCCGACGGTTTCTCGCTGGACGACAAGCGCACCGAGGTGAAGGAAAACGACATCCCGGACATCATCGCCCGGTTCCACAACCTCGACGCAGAAGCTGACCGCAAGCGCACCGAGCAGAGCTTCTTTGTGCCCAAAGAGGAAATTGCCGCCAACGGCTATGATCTGTCCATCAACAAGTACAAGGAGACCGAGTATGTGCCGGTGGAATATCCCTCCACGCAGGAGATTCTTGCCGACCTGCATGAGCTGGAAATGGAGATCACCAAGGGACTGGCAGAGTTGGAGGAAATGGTATGATGGAGAAAAACACAATGACAGAAAATGATAAGCTGCAAATGTTTGAGGACCGACCGATTCGCACCGCATGGGATGAAACACAGGAAGAATGGTATTTTTCGGTGGTGGATGTGGTAGCGGTTCTGACAGAGCAGACGGACAATCGACGTGCCGCAAAATATTGGAGTGTTCTGAAAACCAGACTGAAAAATGAGGGCAGTGAACTGACTACAAATTGTAGTCAGTTGAAAATGAAAGCGGCAGACGGAAAACGCCGTTTGACCGATGTTGCCAACACGGAACAGCTCTTGCGCATCATCCAATCGGTGCCCTCCAAAAAGGCAGAACCGTTCAAGATGTGGCTGGCAATGGTCGGGCGGGAACGCATCGAGGAAATCATCGACCCGGAACTGACCATCGAGCGTGCACTCGACACCTACGCCCAAAAAGGCTATTCCCCGGAATGGATCAATCAGCGTCTGCAAACCATCCGTGCCCGAAAAGAACTGACCGATGCATGGAAGGTGCACGGCGTGAAAGAGGGGCAGGAGTATGCCATTCTGACGGACGAAGTGACCAAAGCATGGTCTGGCATGAGCACGCTGGAACTTGCCTTGAATATGCTGGCAGAAGCCACTACAACGGAGTTGACGAATGCCCAGAACCCGCAGGGGCTGGAAGAAAACCGTGTCGTTGCCAAACAGGGCGGTGCGGTGGCCGGAAATGCCCGGAAAGAAATCGAATCCAAGACTGGCCGCCCGGTGGTCACCGCCGAGAATGCAAGTACCATGCTGTTGGGCCAGACAGTTGCCGGAATGATCGAGAGCGTGGCAACGGAAAAAGATGACGAAAAATCGGAGTGACCTGCGGGAATGGGAGGAGATGGTGTGATGGTTGAACTAAAGGACTTATGTAAAAAGGCTTCTTCTAATATTGCACAGAAAGACCTTGATGGACATACTGGAGAATATCCAATCTATGGAGCAAGTGGTCTGATTGGATATGTAGATTTTTACAAACAGGAAAAGCCATATATTGCTGTTGTAAAAGATGGTGCTGGAATAGGGAGAATCATGAACCTTCCGGCAAAATCGTCGGTCATTGGAACGATGCAGTATATCTTGCCAAATGATGATGTTGATGTTCAATATCTTTCTTTTGCAATGGAAAACATGAATCTTGCAAAATATTTTTCAGGCGCAACGATACCACATATTTATTTCAAGGATTACTGCACAGAAAAATTACCGACGCACTCCGAAAAGGAGCAAAAACAGATTTCAGCAGTTTTAAGCAAAGTGACTGAGCTGATTTCTCTGCGCAAACAGCAGCTTGCCAAGCTGGACGAGTTGATAAAGGCGCGTTTTGTGGAGATGTTTGGAGATATGCTACTGAATTCGCTAGGATGGTCGGAAAAACCATTGGAATGTTTGGCGGATATTGTTTCTGGCATCACAAAAGGACGAAAAACCACGGAAACAGACTTGCAGGAAGTGCCTTATATGGCAGTCTCGAACGTGAAAAACGGATACATCGATTGGACAACAGTTAAAACCATTTTAGCGACAAGACAAGAAATTGAGCAATATCGCCTGCTACCTGATGATATTCTGATGACCGAAGGCGGCGACCCTGATAAAGTGGGTAGAGGTGCCATTATTAAAAAGCCATTGGAAAACTCGATTCATCAAAACCATATTTTTCGTGTGCGGCTAAATGAAAATGAACTTTTACCTTCTTTTTTTGCGGAATATTTACAGCATCAAAAGGCAAAACGTTACTTTTTAGGATGTGCCAAGCAAACAACAGGAATTGCCAGTATCAATATGCGGCAGTTAAAGGCATTGCCAGTTTTAACTCCCCCTCTCTCCCTCCAAAACGACTTTGCCGCCTTTGTGGAGTGCGTAGACCAGCAGAAGCAGACCGTGCAGCAGAGCCTTGATAAGCTGGAACTGATGAAAAAAGCACTGATGCAGGAATATTTTGGGTAAAAGGGTGTGTAACAGCGGATTTTGGCGGTATAATAACGTTAAACAGAACATTTTACCATGAAAGGAGCATACGCTGATGACTTTTGAAGAAGAAAGAGACTATAATAATGCGAAGATTGATGCAATCAAGGCAAAGAACTCGATTCAAAAGCTGAAACCTGAACTTCGGGAGCAACTGCTGAAAGAACTGGTTAGGGCAGAAGCGTATGCTACGATATTGAAGGCTTTTGATAGGGCCGGGTAATAATAAAACACTGAACAAAAGTTTATAGTAACAGAGCTAATACAATATACCACATCTGTCAAAAATCATGGAGGACACACTATGGATATCTCTTTGAAAATGAAAAATATCAAAAATGTAGCTTCTGCAGAAATGAGCTTGCCGTTTTCAAAAGGCTTATACGCAATTGTTGGCGAAAACGGTTGCGGAAAAAGTACAATTATGTTGGCAATGTCTTTAATGGTGAAAACATCTTCTGCACATATGTTGTCGGGAGATGCTGTATCTCCTGATTCGTTTATTGAAATAGAAGCAGATGGAAAGAAGGACACATGGGTATATAATGAAAAAAGGAAAGAACTAAGCACGGGAAAGTTTCATAAGCGAAATGGCCGAGCGCAAATGATTGCCAGCGCACATTTTGAAGGCTTTTATGAAGGAAGTATTTTTTATGGATGCAGATTCGATGATTATAATCTAATTGATACGTTTATGCAAAATAAAGATTATACTAAGCATCTTATTGATGCAGATCCATTTGTTATAGAAACGCTTGGATATATTCTTCATAACAATAAAAAACACTACATAGGACTAAAGAAAATAAGTGATAAAAAAACTGCAACAATCAACGGATTCAAGGGAATTCCGTATTTCTATGAAACGAACGGGAAGATCATTAGCCAGTATAAAATGAGCAGCGGTGAATGTATGCTCATTTCTTTAATAGACTTTCTCAATAATGTTATTATTAAAAATCCGCGACGAAAAGACAAGTTGCTTTTTTTGATTGACGAAGTCGAATTGGCACTCCATCCTAGCGCAATCGATCGGCTAGTATTGTTTTTACAGGAACTTGTAAAAACAACCAAATCAGAACTGGTAATTTATTTTTCAACTCACTCAGCAGAACTAATCCATCGTATCCCGGCAAAAAATATTTATCTTGTGGAAAATAATAGCGGGCAGGTTGACATGGTCAACCCTTGTTATCCGAACTATGCAATCCGTAATCTGTATATACCTAACGGCTTTGACTTTGTCCTTTTAGTTGAGGATGAATTAGCTAAAGCAATCGTAAAAAAAGTGATTCTTGCGAATAACTTGTCCAAAAGTAAACTTTGCTGTATTTTACCGGCGGGTGGTTGTACTCAAATGTTAAAGCTTCACCATGATATGGTAACATACAACACACTTGGCGTCGGAAAAAGCATTATTAGCATTTATGATGGAGATGTAAAAGATTCTATTTCTAAACGAGAAGAATATAAAGACTTGCCAAAATGTTTTTTGCCTATTCCAAGCGTTGAAAAATACCTGAAAAGAAAATTGGTTGATGAGCCTGACAGAGCTTTTATAAAGCAAATCGGCGACAAATATTTTACACAGAGATCTCTTGATGATATTATTGCTGATTATATAAATGATCCTAGGACGTCAAAAACGAATGATCATGATGGAAAGAACCTATATAAAGTCATCACATCCAATCTGGATAAAATAGGAATATCCGAAGACGAATTTATAAAGTATCTTGCGGATGATATTTATGACTATGAAAAACCCACAAAATTTGTCGAAACATTAAAAAAACAACTTTCGTAATGGTTTTCGCTATCATTTAGAAAGGAGCCCCCTCATGTCCAACTTCTCCTATCTTGCCACCAAACCCGAGTATTCCCTCTTTGCCTCTGCTGCCATCGAAGCCGAGAAAGTGTTCGCCACCTCCCCGGCCATGTGCGCTGTGGGCTGTCGGAAGGCGTTGGAGCTGGCGGTGAAGTGGGTGTATGCGGCGGACAAGACCATCACGATGCCCTACAAGGACAATCTGCAATCCCTGCTGCATGAGGAAAGCTTCCGCTTTGCGGTGGACAAGGATGTGTGGAGCGTACTGCCCAGCATCGTGAAAGCAGGCAATCTGGCGGTACATACCGGGCACAGCGTGTCGGCGGCGGATGCCGTGTTCAGCCTGCGGGGGCTGTTTGATTTCATCCAGTGGGTGGATTACTGTTACGGCACGGACTATGTGGAGCGCTCCTTTGACGAAACCGCCATCCCCGGCGAGAAGGTGGAGCTGGACACCCGGAAGATCCGGGAGCAGGAAAGTTTGCTTACCCAGAAAGATGCCGAGTTGGAAGCCTTGCGCAAGCAGGTGGAGAGCCTTTCGGCGGCATACACAGCGGGCAAACAGCAGAATCAGCAGTGCCGCACGTTTACCGCCGCCGACCTGACCGAGGCCGAGACGCGGCGGAAGATCATCGACATCGACCTCAAGACCATGGGCTGGAAGTTTACCGGGGCGGATGCCGATGTGCGCGTGGAGTACGAAGTGGACAACATGAACGGCGTGCTGGGCCAGAAGGGCTATGCAGATTATGTTCTCATGGGCAAGGATGGCAAGCCGCTGGCGGTCATCGAGGCCAAGCGCAGCACCAAAGACCCCAACATCGGGCGCAAGCAGGCGCAGCTCTATGCGGACTGTCTGGAACAGAAATTCGGCCGCCGCCCGATGCTGTTTACCACCAACGGCTACGCCACCTATTTCTGGGACGAAGCAAGCGGCCCGCAGCGGCCGGTGAGCGGCGTGTTCTGCAAGGATGATCTGCAAAAGCTGATGAACCGCCGCACCGAGAAAAAGCCGCTGGACACCATTGAGATCGACGACAAGATCACCGACCGCTACTACCAGAAAAATGCCATCCGTGCGGTGTGTGCCCACATCACGCAGGGATTCCGGCGCAACCTGCTGGTCATGGCCACCGGCACCGGCAAGACCCGCACGGCATCCAGTCTGACCGACGTGCTGAGCCGGGGCGGCCATGTGACGAATGTGCTGTTTCTGGCCGACCGCACCGCGCTGGTCAAGCAGGCGAAGGACGATTTCAAGAAGTATCTGCCTGACCAGTCCCTGTGCAACCTGTGCTCCTCCAAGGACGACAAGGCCGCGCGCATCGTGTTCTCCACCTACCCCACCATGCTCAATGCCATCGACAACGCCAAGACGAAGGACGGCGTGCCGCTGTTCTCCCCGGCTCACTTTGACCTCATCATCGTGGACGAGAGCCACCGCAGCATTTTCAAGAAATACCGGGCCATCTTTGACTATTTTGATGCCATTCTGGTGGGTCTGACCGCCACCCCGAAAACCGACGTGGACCGCAACACCTACGACTTTTTCGAGATGGAACACGGCATCCCTACCTACGCCTACGATTACGACACTGCCGTTTATACAGACCATGTTCTGGTGCCCTATTACAACTATGAGGTCAAGACCAAGTTTCTGGAAGAGGGCATCCACTACGACCAGCTTTCGCCGGAGGATAAAGCCCGCTACGAGGACGATTTTGCCGAGGACGACACCCTGCCCAGCTTTATCCCGTCCGAAAAACTGAACAAGTTCATCTTCAACGCCAACACCGTGGACACCGTTTTGCAAGACCTGATGGAGCGGGGCATCAAGGTGGCGGGCGGCGACCGCATCGGCAAGACCATTATCTTTGCCCAGAACAAGCTCCATGCGGAATTTATCCGGGAACGGTTTTGCAAGCTGTATCCGCAGCTGGAACAGCAGTATCCCGGCTTCATCCAGCGGGTCGTCTGTGACGATGCTTATGCGCAGTCCATCATTGACGATTTCAAACAGCCGGACAAGCCGCCGTTCATTGCCGTTTCGGTAGACATGATGGACACCGGCATCGATGTGCCGGAGTGCGTCAACCTTGTCTTTTTCAAAAAGGTGCGCAGCAAAACGAAATTCTGGCAGATGATCGGCCGGGGCACCCGGCTCTGTCCGTCCCTTGCCTGCGTAGATGCCATCGACGGCGAATATACCGGTAAGCAGCGCTTTCTGATTTTCGACTATTGCGGTAACTTTGAGTTCTTCCGCCAAAAGCCCAACGGCTACGAGAGCACCGACACCAAGAGCCTGTCCGAAAGCATTTTCTGCAAACAGGTGCGCATTGCCGCCGCACTGCAGGATGGTGCATACACGGATGAAAAATACCAGAGCTGGCGCAACGTCCTCACCGAAACCTGTCGGGCTGAGGTGGGCGCACTGAACCCGGAACTGGTCTCTGTGCGCCTGCACCGGAAGGCCGTGGAACACTACCAGAAACCAGAAGCGTTCACCGCCCTGTCCGAAACGGACAAGGGCACCTTAATGCGGGAAGTTGCACCGCTTATCTCGCTGGACGACAAGGACGAAGCGGCCAAGCGGTTCGACAACTTTGTGTATGGCTTGCTGCTCTGTGAGCTGGAAGGTCTGCCCGGCCTGACGCGGGCACAGCGGCAGCTGAAAAACACCGCCGCTCTGCTGGAACAGAAAGCCACCATCCCGCAGGTGCAGGCCAAGCTGCCGCTCATCCGGGAAGTGCAGACGGACGAATTCCTGACCTCCCACGATTTGCTCCGCTTTGAGGAAATGCGGCAGGAGCTGCGGGAACTCATCAAGTTTCTGGTGGAGGGCGGCGAGGGGCAAAAGCCTGTCTACACGGCCCTTGCCGACCCGGTACTGGAACAGACCGAGGGCAAAACGCTGGATTCCGGCTACGATTTCGGCGAGTACCGGGAGCGGGTGAATCGCTACATCATGGAGCACCGCAACGATACACTGGCCATCCACAAACTGACCCAGAACATCCCGCTCTCACAGGGCGATTACATTGAGCTGGAACACATCTTCACCAGCGAGCTGGGCAGCAAAGAAGATTATGCCCGGGAGTTCAAGGACACTCCTTTTGGTTTGTTGGTACGCAAGGTGGCAAAGCTCGACCACGAAGCCGCAATGCAGGCATTCTCCAAGTTCATCAACGATGAATCACTGAATGCAAAGCAGATCGCTTTCGTGCAGAAAGTTATCCATTACATCGAACAGAACGGCTATGTGGAAAGCAAAGCCGTTCTGATGAAACCGCCTTTCGACCAGCCCATTCTGTTCACCCGCCTGTTTGACGGCAAAATGGGTGGTGAGCTGATGGAAACCATTGATGCCGTCCGGGAAAATGCGGTCCATGTGACGGCGTGATACGGCGGAATGCAGAGCGCAGCAAAAAATGTGACCGGGAAGAAGATCCACCGGCTTTACAATTGCCGGAAAAGGCGGTATTCTTTATTTATGACAAACATCCGCAGGAGGAAACCATGGACATCCGCCAGCTGCACTACTTTCTGGTATTGTGCGAAGAAATGAATTATACCCGGGCCGCACAGCGGCTGTTTTTGTCGCGGCAGGCGCTGCGGCAGAGCATCTCTGCGCTGGAAGCGGAACTTTGCGGGCCGCTGTTCCTCAGTGCCCACCACAAGCTCACCCTCACCGACCGCGGCATGAGCCTGCAGCGCCATGCCACCCCGGTGGTGGAGCAGTTCCAGCAGATGCAGGCCGCCCTGCGGGCCGAGATCCAGTCGGCCCAGCCGGTGCACATCGGCATCAGCGTGGCGCTGGTGCCGGACTACCTGCCTGGGCTGGAAACGCAGCTGGACAAGTTCCGCCAGCAGTACCCTCATGTGGAGATGCGGTTCCGCCTGCTGGACAACGACGCTGTGGCCGATGCCGTGGAGCAGGGCGAGCTGGACGCCGGTCTGGTCATCGACCTGGGCTGTGCGGCCCCGGTACTGGCCCGCACCACCCTGCGGGCCGACCCTGCCTGCCTGCTGGTGCCCCGCGGTCACCCCTTCTGGGACCGGGAGAGCATCCCGCTGGCCGACCTGCGGGGGCAGCGGGTGCTGCTGCCCAGCCTGCGGCAGGACCTGTTCAGTCCGCTGTGGTCGGCCTGTGCCCGGGCCGGGTTTGCGCCCAACGCCGAGATCGGCCCCAGCTTTTACCAGGCCTATTATCTGGTGCAGGAGCAGCTGTGCACCTGCCTGACCCGCTACGAGCCCGGTGCCCGGCGGGAGCTGGACCGGGTGCGGGATGTGCTGCTGGAGGACCTGCCCCCGCTGTGCGTATCGCTGGTGCAGCGCCGGGACTATACCTCGGCCTACATCGACCTGCTGCGCAGCTACCTGATGGAGGTGCTGGGCGGGGCCGCCTCGCTGCCGCCGCGCCGGGGCCGTCCGGCCAAGCCCTTCTACAACTTCCCGGTGCTGTCCAGCACGGCGGCAAAGCCTGCCGCTCCGGTGCACCCGGCCCCTGGCACCCAGCTGCCCTTTGCGGGTGCGACCAACTTCCGGGAGCTGGGCGGCTATCCGGCCGATGAGGGCAAGACCGTGCGCTGGGGCCAGATCTGGCGCGGCGTGTGCACCGCGCGGCTCACCGACCCGGCGGACCGTGCCCGGCTGGATGCGCTGGGCTTGCGGCTGATTCTGGACCTGCGCAGCACTGCCGAGGCCCAGGCCGAGCCGGACTATGTGCCGGACGGCGCCCGGCTGGTGCAGATCTGTGCCCTGTGCGGCGACGACGGCCATGAGATCAGCTTTGCCCCCGGTGACATCGAGCGCATGATGCGCACAGCCCGGGAGGGCGAGAACATCCTGTACCGGATGTACCGACAGATGCTGTTCGGCAACAAGGCCTTCAAGGAGCTGTTCCGGGCGCTGGAAGCCGGCGAGACGCCCATCCTGTTCCACTGCTCTGCCGGCAAGGACCGCACTGGCGTGGCCGCCATGCTGATCCTGCTGGCGCTGGGTGCGTCTGACGAGACGATCTGCGCGGACTTTGTGCAGACGAATGTCTGCCGCAAGGCCGAGATCGACGCCCTTCTGGCGGGCCACGCGGAAGAGATCGCCGCCGACCCGTCCAAGCGGATGCGGTTCTGCACACAGGCGGGCGTGGATCCGGGTGCGGCACCCTATGTGCTGCAGGTCATCCGGGAAGCGTGCGGCAGCGCGGAGGAGTATCTGGCCCGGGAGTACGGCCTGACTCCCGCCCGGCGGATGCGCCTGCGGAGGATGTATCTGGAATAATGATGCAGAATGAGCCCCGGTGTATGCAGATGCACCGGGGTTTTGCGGCATAAAATCGGCTATGTGCACAAAAAATATGCGACGGGAACCGGTTTTCCCTTGACAAGCGTGCAAATGTTTCGTAATATAATTAGTAGTATGGAATAAAAGACGCTGTGTGCAGGTCGTCCCCGTGACCGGAGTTTCTCCACAGGCGAAGCGCGCCTGTTTTATATAAGCCAGAACCGGATAGAAAAAAGCCGCAATGCCCGTGCAGGGTCTGCCTGCGCGCGTGATTTTTGTTGTCACTTTTTGCATGGAAGGCTCCCTTATAGATCGTTGCCCACAGCCTGCCGCACAGCGTCTCCTGCTTGTTTGAACCTGAATGAAAAATCAGAACAAAGGAGAGTGAACACGATGACCGCGATCGAAGTGATCGTGGCCCTGATCGTGGGTGTTGTCGGTGCAGCTGCGGGCTATTTTGTTGGTTACAACAACCGGAAAAAGACCGCCGAAGCACAGATCGGCAGCGCCGAAGCCGAGGCGACCCGCCTGGTGAACGAAGCGATCAAGACCGCAGACCAGAAGCGCAAGGAAGCGGTTCTGGAAGCCAAGGACGAGGCCTTCAAGCTGAAGGCCGAGGTCGATGCCCAGAAGGCAGAGGCCGACAAGGAGATCAAACAGCGCCGTGCTGAGATCAGCCGTCAGGAAAACCGCATTGACCAGAAGGAAAATGCCCTGGACCGCAAGACCGAAGCCCTGGAGCGCAAGGAAGAGGACCTGAAGAAGCGTACCGCCGAGGCCGACGCCCGTCTGGCCGAGATCGACGCCCTGCGCGCCAAGGAGATGGAGCGTCTGGAAACGCTGGCCGGCCTGAGCCAGGAGGACGCCCGCGAGGTGCTGCTGCACAAGGTGGATGAGGAGCTCACCCACGAAAAGGCCGTGCGCATTGCCGCCTATGAGACCGACCTGAAGGAGAACTGCGACAACATCGCCCGCAACCTGATCGGTCAGGCCGTGAGCCGCTGCGCCGCCGACCACTGCAGCGAGACCACCGTGAGCGTGGTGCCGCTGCCCAGTGACGAGATGAAGGGCCGCATCATTGGCCGCGAGGGCCGCAACATCCGTGCGCTGGAAACCGCCACCGGTGTGGACCTGATCATCGACGATACCCCGGAGGCCATTACCCTGTCCTCCTTCGACCAGACCCGCCGCGAGGTGGCCCGCATGACCCTGGAACGCCTGATCGGCGACGGCCGCATCCACCCCGCCCGCATTGAGGAAACGGTGGAAAAGTGCCGCCACGAGCTGGAGCTGCAGATGAAGCGCGAAGGCGAGCGTGCGGTGATGGAGCTGGGCATCCACGGCCTGCACCCGGACCTGATCAAGCTGATCGGCCGGTTGAAGTACCGTACCAGCTTTGGCCAGAACGCCCTGACCCACAGCATGGAAGTGGCCTGGGTGGCCGGCCTGCTGGCAGGCGAGATGGGGGTCAACGTGACCATGGCACGCCGCGCCGGTCTGCTGCATGACATCGGCAAGGCACTGGATCACGAGATCGAGGGCAGCCACGTCCAGATCGGCGTGGACATTTGCCGCAAGTACAAGGAAAACACCCAGATCATCCACGCCATTGAGGCCCACCACGGCGACGTGGAGCCCAAGACCCCGCTGGCCTTCATCATCCAGGCTGCCGACGCCATCAGCGCCGCCCGCCCGGGTGCCCGCCGCGAGAATGTGGAAAGCTACGTCAAGCGTCTGGAAAATCTGGAGGAGATCTCGTCCAGCTTTGAGGGCGTGGAGCAGGCCTTTGCCGTGCAGGCAGGCCGCGAAGTGCGCATCATGGTCAAGCCCGACGTCATCAGCGACGATCAGGTCATCCTGCTGGCACGCTCCATCGCCAAGAAGATCGAAGATACGCTGGATTACCCCGGCCAGATCAAGGTCAACGTCATCCGCGAGAGCCGCGCTGTCGAGTACGCAAAGTAAAAACCGGACAAGGCCGCTGCCGTTTGCAGGCAGCGGCCTTGTTTTTTGCCCGGAAGCATGATATCATGAACAAAAAGGCCCTGCCGGTCTGGGGCGGCGGGAACGGATGCAGCGTGAAAGGAGCCGATCAAGATGAAACACTGGAAAAATCTGCTTGTCTGCCTGCTGGCTGGGGTGCTGGCGCTTGGTGTGCTTACGGCCTGCAGCGGGCTGGGGAGCGTGAACACCGGCACGGACGCTGAAAAAGCCGCAGAGCTGGCGCGGCAGCTGAAAGTTGCCTATGCGCCGGAGCTGGATAACACGGCCAAAGCGGTGGCAGAATGGTTTGTGCAGGAACCGGACAGCCTGCGGGTCAGCGGTCTGGATCTGGTGTACACCGTGGCGCTGGATGCGGACAGCAACATGGGCCATACGGATAATCTGAACGCCTTCCTATACTGGTCCGGGTGCGATGGTGTCCCGAACGATGTGACGGTGGCGCTCCTGCTGGATGACAGCGCGGCCATGACGGCCTGGCTGTATGCGCCGCAGGCCGACAGCGCGGCGGCAGAGCTGCTGGATGACGCGGCCGGTCACAGCGAATTGGGCGCGGCCTTCATCGACTACAACGGCACCGCCTATGTCGTGGCAGTGTTCCGGTAAGCACAGGTGATCAAAGGGACGTTCCGTGGAACGTCCCTTTTTTGGAAGCGGTATCTCTACCGTCAATGCTCTGCGTTGCCTGACATTTGAAAGGAGTGAACATATCCATGACTGAAAAGCAGGAAAATGACGTTTTCTATGTTTGCAGTCTGATCGAGTACATTGCCCGTAAGACGAAAAATCATCGGCAGGATGTGATCGCTTGCTTTTCCAAAGCCGATATCGAGCGGCAGCTCCGGCTTGCCGAAGTCAACCACTGCCTTTCCTTTGAGCAGGTTTCGGATGAACTGATCGAGGACTTCCAGATTGCAGAGGGAACATTCGACACGGTTTCGGAATGCCGCTATACGGTTCCTTCGACTACTTCCATCGGAATGCTGTATCAGGGCTTGGTACTGTCTACTATGAAAAACGACGATGCCGCACAAGGTATTCTGGATATTTTTTCCTCTTTTATCACGGATGAGATCTCTGACTTCAATTCCAATGTTTACTATACCAATCCCGACTACCTCCGCTGCTCCTATCTGGAGGGCAGGATGCTTGCCTGAATATAGTTTTTGCACCGATTGCCAATCAGCAGTCGGCATACAAAAAAAGAAGCACGAAGGCCGAAACCTTCGTGCTTCTTTTTTGTATGGGCCAGCCAGGACTTGAACCCGGGACCAAGCGGTTATGAGCCGCCAGCTCTGACCAACTGAGCTACTAGCCCGCAGAGCGCCGCAGCGCCATTATTTAGTATAACAAATTCTGCGGCAAATGAAAAGCCCCTTTGCCCGCAAAAATCACCGGGTGCGGTGGGCGTCCAGCTTCTGGGCCATGAATTCGTCCAGCATCTCCTGCGGGAACAGCGGCTCCTTGTAGCCAAAGGCCTCCCGGATGAAGATCAGGGTGACCACGGTCTGGCGGCCGGGGTCCAGCCGCAGGGTGTACAGGGTGTCCAGCGGCTGCTGGGTGGGCTGGTGCAGGGTCAGGTGCAGCAAAAAGCCGCCGTCCCGCTCCCGGCGGCAGTCGTAGACGAACACGTCGGAGTCGTTGTGTTCGTCCAGCCGGTCGAAGCACTCGTCCAGTGCAAGGTCGGTGCGGAATTCGGACAGCCCGGCCGGGCCGTACTGACTGCGGCGGCCGTTTTCCCGCCGGGAGAGCAGAAACACGATCACGCCCAGCACGGCGGCCAGCAGGACGATGGAAACAACAGCGTTCATGGAAAACCTCCGGAATAGTTTTCCTTATTGTAACACAACCTGCGCGGTTTTGTGCTATAATATTTTTAATTCTTTGAAAAATTCAGCAGGCCCGCTGCACGCTGCACCGGGCGGGAGGAACGCAATGAAGCTCAAATTCACACGCAAGACCTGGTACTTCTTTCTGCTGGCCGCAGCGGCGGTTTCCATGCTGGGCGGCTTTGCCGTGCTGGGCGGCATGGACTTTTCAGCGCTGGAACTGGTGGCGTTCTGCCTGACCGGCATCGCGGCGCTGTTTCTGGCAGCACAAAAAGGTGCCCCGGCGGCCGAAAAGCGCAATTACACGCTGGTGTTCGTACTGCTGATGCTCAGCAAGCTGGCGGCCGGCGGCTGGGCGGGCGACCTGTGCTCGGCACTGGTGTGGCCTGCCCTGCTGGGCATCGAGTACAGCCGCGGCAAGCCCATTCAGCGGCAGCTGCAGCTGGTGTGCGCGGCGGAGGTGCTGCGCACGGTGTTCTGGCTGCTCACCCGCTATGCGGGCATGGCCGGGCTTGCCTTCTGGACGAACCTGCTGTTCGTGCTGCTGGCCTGTGCCCGCGGCTGGGCGGCGCTGACCCTGTATAAATTGCAGGAGGAAGAGCTGTGACCCGGCGCAGCCGGAAAAAGACAGGACGCAAAAATCGCCGCATGGGGCGGCGCACCTTTCTGCTGGGGGCCGGGGCGGCTGTGTGTGCCGCGGCAGGGCTGGCCCTGCGCCGGGGCACTTCCCCTGCGGCCGCCGACAGCACCCCGGAGCCCTCGGCAGACCCCAACCCGGCGCTGCCGGCCGGGGAGTGGCGGGCCGTGTGGGTGAGCTATCTGGAATGGGCCGCCATGGACTTTTCCACGGAGGATGCCTTCCGCGCCGGAGTTGTGCAGCTGCTGGACAACTGTACCGGACTGGGGCTGAACACGGTCCTGGCCCAGGTGCGCCCCTTCGGGGATGCGTTGTACCGAAGCACCCTGTTCCCATGGAGCCATCTGTGCACCGGCGTGCAGGGGCAGGACCCGGGCTTTGACCCGCTGGACGTGCTGCTGCAGGAAGCCCACACCCGGGGCATCTCGGTGGAAGCGTGGGTCAACCCCTACCGCCTGCGCTCCTCGGCGGCCATGCCGCCGAACCTTGCGGACGGCAATCTGGCCAACACCCACCCGGAGTGGGTGTGCACGGTGGACGAGGGCCTTTACCTGAACCCCGCCGTGTCCGCCGCCGCCGACTATGTGGTGCAGGGCGTGGCCGAGCTGGTGCAGAACTACGCGGTGGACGGCATCCACTTTGACGATTACTTCTACCCTACCACCGATGAGAGCATCGACGCGGCGCAGTTTGCGGCGTCCGGGGCGGGAAATCTTGCCGCGTGGCGGCGGGAAAATGTGACCGCGCTGGTGCGGGCCGTGCACGACACGGTGAAAGCGGCGGACCCTACCCTGCGGTTCGGCATCAGCCCCCAGGGCAACCCGGACAACGACGAAAACCAGCAGTACAGCGATGTGACCGGCTGGCTGGCGTCCGGCGGCGGGGATGCGGTGGTCGATTATCTGTGCCCGCAGGTGTACTGGGGGCAGGGCTTTGCCCTGCACAACGGCAGCACCCGCTTTGCCTTTGAGAACATCGTGCCTGCGTGGCTCGCCTACCCTCGTGCGGAGGGCGTGGCCCTGTACTTTGGGCTGGGAGCCTACCGTGTGGGAGTGGGCGACGGCGGCAGCAACGAAAACAGCCTGTCGGGCTGGAGCACCGGCCGTGCGCTGGCCGACCAGGTGGCCTTTCTGCGGGAGCAGGGAGCCGGGGGCTGGGCCCTGTACCGGTACGGTTCGCTGTTCGGGCCGGAGCAGACTTCCCTCGCCGCTGCCGAGTGTGGGGCACTGGCGGCCGCCGACGGCAAAGAAACTGCATGAAATCGGGCGGCAGCGCGCGCAAAAGCCGGGCGGCTCTCTTGTGCGGTGCTGCAAAATGCGGTATACTATACAGATGGACCCGGCTCTGCCGGAACCCGAAAAAACAGGAACATCAAACCCTTTGACAGGTTGAGGAAACGTTTATGAAAACGAAAAAACGCTTTTTGGCCGTTGTGCTGGCCGCCGCCCTGCTGGTGGCCGGTCTGACCGGCTGCAAGGACGCACTGCGCGGTGTGGCGCAGAAGATCTCCGGCAGCTCCGGCGAGGTGCAGGAAGAGGACACCACCCGCTGGGCGGACACTACCGCAGACCCGCTGATCATTCAGGGCATTGCGGACGCTTCGGCAAAGTTTGACACTGCCATGGTGGACGGCACCCTGTACGCCGTGTTCAACGGCATCTGGAGCCGCCAGACCAACTATTTTGCGGCACCCACCGGCACGCTGACCGTCATGGCCTGCGGCACCGCCGAGGGTACCCAGAAATTCAAGGTGGCGCTGTGGAAAAAGGTAGACGGCGGCGTGGAGTATGTGCCAGACAGCACCTACTACATCAAGACCGACGGCACCGACTACACCTGCACCATCTCCGGGCTGGACCCGGCGGCCATCTACCGCATGACCATCTCCTATGATTCCAGCCGTTACTACCTCTACGGTCTGCTCAAGGTGGAGGGCGTCGGCTGATGAATACACAACGCAAGAATTCGCTTTTGCTGCTGCTGTGCGCGTTTATCTGGGGCACGGCCTTCGTGGCCCAGAGCGCCGGTTCCGGCATGGGAGCCTGCAGCTTTCTGGCCGGGCGCAGCTGGCTGGCGGTGCTGGTGCTGCTGCCCACGGTCAAGGTGTTTGACCTGGTGCGTCAGCGCAGCACCGGCACCACTGGGGCACCGAAAACGCCGGAGGAGCGCCGCTGCCTGCGCAAGGCGAGCCTTGTGTGCGGCACGCTGCTGTTTGTGGCGTCGGCTGCCCAGCAGTTCGGCCTGACGCTGAACCCCTCCACGGCCAAAGCAGGCTTCCTCACGGCGATGTATGTGGTGCTGGTGCCCATCTTCGGGCTGGCACTGGGCCGCCGCGGCAGCCCCCAGCTGTGGCTCAGCGTGGCCATTGCGGTGTGCGGGCTGTATCTGCTGTGCATGCAGAACGGCTTTGGCGGCGTGGAACCCAGCGACATGGTGCTGCTGCTGTGCGCTGTGCTGTTCAGTTTCCAGATCATGGCGGTGAACCATTATGGTCCGCAGGTGGATGGCGTGCGCCTGAGCCTGCGGCAGTTCTTTGTGGTGGCGGTGGAAAGCTCGGTGGCAGCGCTGCTGCTGGAGCACCCGGCCCCGGCGGAATTTGCCGTGAACGCGGTGCCCCTGCTGTACTGCGGCGTGATGTCCAGCGGCGTGGCCTACACGCTGCAGATTCTGGGCCAGCGGGATATGAACCCTGCCGTGGGCAGCCTGATCATGTGCCTGGAAAGCGTGTTCAGCGCACTGGGCGGCTGGGTGCTGCTGCATCAGAGCCTTTCCCCGCGCGAAGGCGTGGGCTGTGTGCTGATCTTTGCCGCCGTGGTGCTGGCCCAGCTGCCGGCCCCGCAGCGGGCCCCGCAGCGGGCAGAGCGTGCGTCCTGACGTGGCCGCACAAAAACCGGAAGTCCAGCTGCGCAGCGCGGGCGGCATCCAGTACGAGCTGTACCGCAAAAAGATCAAACAGCTGCATCTGCGGGTACGGGACAACGGCACCGTGATGGTCAGCATCCCGCTGCGCACCAGCCTGGAACAGGCAGACGCCTTTGTGCGCAAGAACGCACAGTGGATCCACGACACCCGGCAGAAAGTGATGGCAAAAGCGGCCCGCGACAATGCCGACCTGCCGGACAAGGAGACCGCACTGGCCTACTTTACCGCCATGAGCGATCAGGTCTACCCGGCCTTTGCCGGGGTGCTGGGCGGCCAGAAACCCACCCTCAAGGTGCGCAGCATGACCACCCGCTGGGGCGTGTGCTGCCCCGGCAAAAAGCAGATCACCTTTGCGCTGCAGCTGTATAATATGCCGCCTGCGGCGCAGATCTATGTGGTGGTGCACGAGTACTGCCACTTTTTGCAGGCCAACCACAGCCCGGCGTTCTGGGCCGAGGTGGCAAAGCTGCTGCCGGACTGGAAAGCCCGGCGGGAGCTATTGAAGAAGTAGAAACAGGAGGCAGACTTCCCTTGGAAAACGAAAAAAAGTCCGGCGGCGATAAATACTCCAAACTGGCCGGCAACACCCTCATCTTTGCCATTTCCAGCTTTTCGTCCAAACTGCTCACGCTGATCGTGCAGCCGTTCCTGACCTACGCCATGGCCGAGATCTCGGATCTGGGCCTGTCCAAGATCCTGAGCCAGTACGCGAACCTGCTCATCCCCTTTGTGTCCATGGGCATGTCCAATGCGATCATCCGCTTTGGCCTGGACAAGGGCAACAGCGAAAAGCAGGTGTTCACCAACGGCCTGCTCACCATTCTGGGCGGCTTTGGCATCCTGGTCCTGTGCTGGCCCATTGCACGGTTCCTGCCCGATATGGCCCAGTACGGCCTGCTCATTTACCTCTATGTGCTCATGAGCTGCCTGCGCACCCTGTGCACCCAGTTCGTACGCAGCCGCCAGTGGAACAAGCTGGTGGCCGTGGACGGCGTGCTGTGCACCGTGGCCACTATGGCGTTCTATGTGCTGTACCTGGTGGGCTTCAAGTGGGGTGCCAACGGCTACCTGCTGGCCATCATCAGCGGTGATCTGGTCAGCGTGCTGTTCCTCATGATCACCGGTAAGCTGTGGAACTATGTGGAGCTCAAGGGCATCAACAAGGACCTGTGGAAGCAGATGCTCCACTTCTCGCTGCCCATGATCCCCGCGCAGATCAGCTTCTGGATCATCAACGCCTCCGACCTGTTCTTTGTGCGTGAGATGTGCAACGGGCTGGACGGCCGGGACGGCAACGCCTGGAGCGGCCTGCTCTCCACGGGCTACTTCCTGCCCACCATCCTCACCACGCTGGGCCTGATCTTCTACGACGCCTGGCAGCTCTCCGCTGTGACCGAAGAAGAGGGCCGGGCGCGGTTCTTTACCAAGATCTTCCGCACCTATTCCAGTGTGCTGTTCTGCTGTGCGGCGGGCATCATCTGGCTGTGCCGCCCGGTGATGCACATCATGAAGTCCAACTACTACTACGCCTGGCACTTTGTGCCTTTCCTGGTGCTGGCCTCCACCTGCAGCTGCTTCAACCAGTTCATGAACAGCGTGTATGTGGTGACCAAAAAGTCCAGCCGCAGCATGGTCACCATGATGGCCGGTGCCATCAGCAACTGCATCATGAACTACTTTTTCATCAAGTGGTGGGGCCCCATCGGTGCCACATACGCTTCCTTCCTGGGGCTGGGGCTGGTGTTCACCCTGCGCTCCATCGACGCAAACCGCATGATCCATATGCATGTGCATCCGGGCCGGGTGCTGCTGAACGTGGGTCTGCTGGTGTTCGAGGCCTTTGTGCTGCTGGCCGAGACCCCGCTGTACGGCCTGTGGACCGGCCTGATCACCGCAGTGGTCATCCTGATCAACTTTGCAGGCGTGTGGGCCATGGCCCGCGTGCTGCTGCCCCGCCTGCTGGGCCGCCGCGGCAAGGCGCTGGTGGCCGCTGTGGACGGCTGGCTGAGAAAATAAAAACCGATAGAAACAACAATGCCCCCGGAGAACTCTCCGGGGGCATTGTTGTTGTGTGCGAGGAACAGCGAGCTTTTTACGGCTCACTGGGGGTTGGTCTTGTCAGCGCATCAGTGCTTGCTCTTGGCAAACAGGCTGGTGAACGCACCGGCTACAGTGAGGGCCATGCCGCTCAGAGCCATGGCCAGAGCGGTGAACCAGTTCACGCCGGTCTTGGGCAGGGCGGCCATGGTATCGGGGGTGGCATCCTGCACAGAAGGATTGGCGGGGTTCCCCGGGGTCACAGGCGTCTCGGCATCATCCGGAGTGGCGTCCTGCACGGGAGGCGTGGTGGGGCCTTCCGGGCTGACGGGGGTATCCGGAGTTTCAGGCGTTTCGGGTGTAGTGGTTTCGGTGCGGCTGTCGGTGGTGATCTCTACTTCGTCCTTGCTGGCGGTGTAGGTGTATTCGTAGTCTGCAGTGCCGTGACGGACGACAGTTTCTTCTTTGTGGGCGCTTTCGGCATCTACACTGGCATCCTGCGTGGAACGGTAGGTATAAGACAACGTTCCATCGCCCTGTTCGCCGGTGCGCTCGGTGGTCTGCTGCGCAGCTTCCTTCCAGGTCTCGTGGGTCGCAGTACCCAGGGCGGAGTAATTCACTCGCGAGCCGGAGACGGTGGTGGTATAGTTGTAGCGGCCGCTGACTCCGCTGCCGGTATCGGCTTTCTGTGCGGAATCGGTGATGGTCAGGTGGTTGTTGGTCAGCGTGGTGGCAGGCAGGATGCGGGACACGGTGATGGTCTTTTTGCCCTGTGCCACAAAGGTTCCGTCCTCCACCTGACGGAAACCGGTCAGGCCAAGGTCGTAGCCGCCGCAGTAGGCATCAGGATTGAAATACTTGTTCTTCAAGCCGTACATTTCCTGATTCCAGTTGTGAGCATTGACACAGGTATTGCTGTCGTAGGACAGATAACCATAGGAGACCAGCTCACTCTTGTTCAGGTAGATACGATAGGAGGCGTTTGCAGATGTCTGCAGATGCTCATGTTCGGTCGTGTAGAAGGTCACGATGGAAGCATCGGCATAACCCTCCGCCTGAAGCTGCTTCAGAAGGGCTTCGGCCTGCTCCTTCGTAAGCTCAGAAGTGCCGTCCTCCAGCTTGTACTGGTTGTAGGCCACCGTACCGGACACCTTGTAATAGGTGCTGGCAGTGGGGTGGTTGTTGCGGACATTCCAGTTCAGCTTGTCGCCGTCACTGAAGCTGGTGCGGGCATATTCATAGCGATCCATGGGGATGTCGTAACCGATCTTATCCTGCAGGTTGACCACGCTGGTGCCCTGGCTGTCAATGAGCTTATCCAGATCGTCGCTGTATTCCAGTTTCTTGTCCACCAGAACACAGTCGGTCTGGCTGACGTTGCCGTCAGCGTCCTTCAGCAGGTCGGCCTTGGTCGTTGCGTTCAGCTCCAGATGCTGGATGTAGTTGCCATCATAGGACAGATACTCTTTCTTTTTGGTGGCGAAGATACCCGTGTCAGGCCTGCCGTACAGGTTTTTGTTGCTGTACTCCGGGTGCGAAACATCCATGTCGCCCGTATAGCTCTTGCCGGCGGCATCGGCCTCTGCCTTTTCCTTTTCCAGCAGAGCCTTCAGCTCCTCGCGGGTCAAGCGGGTGAAGTCGGTGGTCTCGCCGACCTTATGGAGGATCTCAATGATCTCATCCTTCGAGGTCGAGATCGTTACCTGGTAGCCGCCCACATCCAGAATTTCGCCATCCTGCAGATCCTTTTGCATCTGCTGGATCTTTTCCAGCAGCTCTGCCTGATCAGCATCGGTGGTGACCGTGCCCTCGGTGGTGAGAACGGTCTCGATCTTCAGCTGACTGCCATAACTGACCTGGTACTGCTTGCCGTCCTTGGTAAAGGAGGCAACGCCGTCTTTCACGGTGATGGCAGCGGCATCCACGCCGTAGCGCTCGGCCAGCTCGGTCAGAGCCCTGCTTTCGCTCAGGCTGCCGGGTTCAACGGTGACGGTGTAGGTGGTCTTGACACCGTTTTCATCGGTCACGGTTTTGGTGTAGCTGTTGCTGCCGACCCGGATCAGATCGTCATAGGTGACATTGTTCTTCTTGTCTACGATGGTATAGGTCAGGCCGCCGCTCTCATCCTTGCCGGAAGAGATCGTCCACTGGTCATCCGCCTGCTCTTCGTTGCGGATCTCGCCCAGATCCCAGGCCTCCCAAGTCACTCTGGTGAAGGACTTGCTGTTGATATTGGTCTTTCCGTCAACAGGCGCATAAGACGGCAGATTCGAATCCGGAACCTCAACGCTTTCGTAAGACAGCTTAATGGTCTTGCCGTCGGTGGTCTGGTATTCAATGATGCGGCCGGTATCATCATACTTGATGGAACCGGCAACGGCGTTTTTCGGAGCGGTCTTGAAGTCCACGCCAAGGCCATAGAGGGGGCTGTCCTTGGTGATGGTGGTATAAGCACCGTTGGCATCTGTGGTGGCATTGCCGGAGACAAAAACACCGCTTTCGATCAGAGTGCTCTTGTGATCTGTCTTTCCGTCCGCAGCCTCCACATCTTCTTCAGGCTTCACATGAATGCCGCCGGTAAAATAACCCGCTTTCATGACATCGTCGCCGAAACCGGTGATATGGTTCCGTGTATCGTCGTAGGCAAATTTGTAAGTAAAGGTATACTGTTTGCCGTCCGAGGCCGTATAGATATAGGTGCGCTTCAGCTTGTCTCTGTTTTCAAAGACATTATCCACACCTTCGGGGAGAGAAACATCCTCGTCTGTAATGTTCAGAGAAGAGGGGTCCACCGTGGTGCCGGTGCAGGCGTAGATCGCTTCTGCCAGAGCCTTCTGCAAAGCGTCCTTTTTGGCACGAAGCTTGGCATCCTCCAAGGTGCCGTTGTCCTTGGACAGCTGGTTGTCGGCATCGGTCATAGTGACGGAGATCTGGACCTTTTTCAGCAGCTGCGTGGCATCATTGTAGCTGATCTCGCAGGCTTCGCCGTTGACCACCTTGCAGACCTTGCCATCTTTGACAATGAACTCGCCGTTAGCGGAATTGCTGTTCAACAGACCGGCCAGCTCGTCGGCAGACAGATCCTTGACCTGTGCATCGGTGTACTCGTTCGTCTCGTGGTAAATGATCTCATAGGTCTTGCTGCCGTCCTTCACAGTGATGACCTTGTCACCGGCAGCATTGGTGCTCTCGGTTTTGTCCGGCTTCTGAAGCAGCTCATCCAGATCCACATGGAAGGTGTTGCTGTTCTTGTCTGTAAAGGTCAGCGTTTTGTCCGTTTTGTTGGGCAGCGTCACGTCGTCCTGCTTCACGTCGGCGGTTCCAGAGTGCTCGCCCTTTTTGACATCCACATTCAGGATCGTATCCACGGTGCGGGTGGCCTTGTTGCCGGTCACGGTGATGTACACGGTCTGCTCTCCGGCAGAGGTACGGATGGTCTTGGTCAGGGTGTAGCTGCCGTCATCGTTCTCGGTCTTGGCGTAATCCGCTTCCAGAAGTTTGGCAAGGTCTTCACCGGTCATCTCAAGGTCAGTGTCTTCCGTGTGCTTGGTCAGGGTGTAGGTCTGGCGGTCGCCGTCCTCTTTCATGCTGCCCACGGTATAGCCGTTGAGCGAGATGTCGCTGGCGGTGTCCCACTTCAGTTTTTCCTGATAATCCTCGCCCAGCTCCCGATTCAGATCGACCTCTGCGCCATCCGTCACAAAGGTCTCTTTGGTGTCAGCGGTGACCGTGCCGGTGGTGGTGTTGGTGATGGTCTTGTCGGCAGTGTGAGAAGTCTCGTAGCGGTTGGTCACAGAACCGTCCGGGTTGACAGTGCTGTCTACCAGCTTTTCAGAGTCCGGGCTGGTGGGTGTGATGGTGGTTTCCTGTTCGGTGCGCTCCTCCTTGGAGGCAGTGCCGATGATCTTGCCCTCGGCGTCCTTGACCGGTTCGGAGATGTCCGCATCGGGAGCTTTGATGCCCTTGCCTTCCTCGGTGGTCTCGCCTGCTTCAGGAGTTTCAGCAGAACCCTCGGAATCCTTGCCTTCTCCGGCAGTCTCGCCAGAAGCGGCTTCGGTGCTCTTATCCATCTCCTTCTGGACGATAGCACCGGAGGATTCCTCCGATTTGACGGTGCCGTCCTTATTATAGGTGAACTCGCGGTCGGTGTACTCGACATCGGTCGTGATTTTCTTGTCCTCAGTCTCCCGGTCCTCCAGAATGCCCTCGGCGTTTTCGTGCTCCTGGTTTTCTACGGGAGCAGTGTTTGCACTTTCAGAAGCCTGTTGTGCAGGAGTTTCTGCTTCGGAACGTTCTTTGTTCTCTACAGGGACTGCGTTTTCAGGGGTCTCAGCGTTGGCGGCCAGAGGGGTGGCTGCAACACAGGCGGTCAGGGCCAGAGCCATTGCGGCTTTTTTGAAGTTCTTGTTCGTCATAAGATTCGCTCCTTTCGTTCTGCACACAAAAGATACCATAAAACGTATCTATTCGTAGATAAATGTCCGCATTGATCTACAGCTATCATATAACATATAAAATGAAAAAAGTCAATAAAACTGTCGATAAAAAGCAAATTTCAGCGGGATGCTAAAAATAAAAAAGGAGAAATATGCAGTTTGTATGAGAGTGACTCCAACTGAGTTACACAACAGATACGGTTTTGAGATGCTTCTGAAACGCTATTGAAACGCTATTGAAACGCTATTGAAACGCAGTGAAGATCCAGCCTGCGGGCCCGGGATAGTCACTGCCTGCCGGGCCGTTTCCGGGCAACAACAAAGCCCCCGGAAAACTCTCCGGGGGCCTTGCTGTTGTGTGCGAGGAACAACGGGTTTTCAGGCCCGTTGGGGGTTGGCTTTTAGTGCTTGCTCTTGGCAAACAGGCTGGTGAAGGCACCGGCTACGGTGAGGGCCATGCCGCTCAGAGCCATGGCCAGAGCCGCCGTCCAGTTCACGCCGGTCTTGGGCAGGGCGGCCACGGTGCTGTCCGGGGTGGCATCCTGCACAGAAGGATTGGTGGGGTTCTCCGGGTTCGCGGGCGTCTCTGCTTCGTCCGGGGTGGCGTCCTGCACGGGAGTATCGGTGGAGCCTTCCGGGCTGACGGGGGTGTCCGGGCCCTCGGGATCGACCGGGGTGGGCTCCGGATCGGGGGTGGGCTCCGGATCCGGTTCCGGGGTGGGCTCCACGACTTCACGCAGGGCACCGTAGATGGTCACGGTGTAGTCGTCAGAGCTTTTGCCGGTGATGTTGTCGCCGGTCACCTTCACGTTGGAATCGGCATCGAAAGCATCCAGAATGTTCTGGTCGCGCCCGGCAGCGCCGTTGGCGTTGTTCTTGTGCTCGTAGCCCCACACGATGGTGTAGGTCTTGCCTTCGTACTCGTACTCGGTGCCGTACACCATATCGTAGGCGTTGGGGGTACCGTCGGCGCGGTTCTCGTAGTTGCCCCAGATCAGCTTGGTGTTGCCGTTTTCGTCGGTGGTCTTGGTGAAGTTCAGGCTGTGGCCGTTCACCACCATATCCCGCAGGACGAACACGCCGTCGCTGGGCTTGTACGGGGTGTTGAAGTTGTAACCGTCGGCCCGCAGGTCAGCCAGCAGCTTGCCGACGATCTCCGGGTCGTGGCTGCCATCCACATCCAGCATGTATTCCAGCGCGGCGGCGGGCACCCACACGGACAGGTACTGCTTGCCCTTTTCCTTATTCAGGTCGGAGACGTACTCGTACTTGGTGCCGTTGTAGGCAAAGGCACCAAAGTCGGCGTGGTCGGCGTCCTTGGTCAGCAGGAAGTTGGTCAGCTTGTTGCCCTGTTCGTTTTCCGGCCAGAGAGTGTTGGCCTTGCTGTAATCATAGGTCAGGGTGCCGCCGGTGACGACGAGCTTCTGACCGGGGTAGTACGTGTTCCCTACAATGGTGGGAGCTTCCACATGGGCGTTATTCTTGATAAGAATCTTGGAGTAGGGGCCGTCGATGTAGATGCCGCTGTGGTTATAATCGCCCTTTACAAGGACGGTGCCGTCATCCACAGTCAGGGTGCAACGCATGCCCAGATTGATGCCGGAATACGAATTGTGTAGGTCCATGGACAGAACGCCGCCCTTGTCCACCAGAATATCGTGGTAGGCATAATAAGCAAGAAGGTTATAGTTATCGTGAGAACCATCGGTCATGTTGTAGACGCTGCCATCCGTGATATGCAGCTTGGTTCCCTTGCTGTTGCGGAGCTGGATGGCCATATCCCGCGTGGTGGAATCGACCGTGCTGTTGCCCGAAATGAGTACATTCCGGTAGCCGGCAACGATGCCGTAGTTCGCCTGCAGGTTGAGCTTGCTGCCATTTTTGACGATCAGGCTGCCGTTTTTACCCGAATCCTCGCAGTAAATGGCATATCTTCCGACGTTCTCCTCCTTGGTCAGTTCTGCCGAGATATTGGCAGTGGTATGATCAAACGTGACGGTCGTATCGCTGTTGTTGCCGGTCTCAATGCCGAGGCTCTTGCCCTCAATGGTAACGTCCGAATCCTTGAAGGTGATGTCACCGGCGGCTTCCAGCTTGGAGCCATCCTTAGCCGTACCGCTGCCTTCGTAGCGGATGCCGGCATCGCTGTTGGTGATGTTGAGGGTGCTGTTCTCGGTAGTCAGGCTGGTGCTGGCACCCTGATGGCCGTAAATGCCGGTCTGGGTGTTCTTGATGTTCAGCTTGCTCTTGGCCTTGACGATGATGTCGTTCCAGCTGGCAATGCCAATACCGCCGTTCTCGTGCGTTTTACCGTCTTCCCCTACATGCGAACCGTCGATGGTCAGGGAAGAACCACCGTCCAGCGTGAGATCACCGTGCTGGGTGACGCCACGGCCGCTCTGGGTGGAGCCGGAAACATGGGTGTCCTGGATGGTGACGTCCGCGCCGTCCGTGATGGTGACGCTGGAATCCTTCTCGTCAGAGCCGCCTGCGATCACCATACCGGTGGTGGTGTCCTTGATGGTCAGGCTGCCGCCGGTGGTCTCTTCGGTGGTGTCGGAAGTCTCTTCCTTGTCGCCCTTGATGGTCAGGTGGGCGTCCTTTTCGGCGCCCGAGAAGTCGGAAGCCACTTCGCCGCCCACGCGGATGCCTTCCACGTTGATGTTGCTATCCGTGAGCTTCTTGCCTTTACTTTCGGCCTCTTTGGTGGCACTGTCGACGGCTGCAGAGCCGTCGATGACGTTGTCGCCCTTGAGGGTCAGGTCAACGTCCGAACCCTGCCGCACGTCCAGACCGGCGCTGTTCTTGTTGGTCTGGTTGATGGTGGTATCTTCCAGGGTCAGGTCCACCTTGGTGTTCTTATTTTCGTCGGTGCCGTCCAGATCCTTGCCGATGTCGATGCCGTTGCCGCCGGTGGTCAGGGTGGAATCCTTGACGGTTAGGTCAACGTTTGCGCCCTCGCCGACGGTCACGGTGGACTCGCCGGTCTTGCTGGTGTCGGCGTTCACGCCGTCGATCACGATATCCACGTCGCGGCCTTCGGAGCCATCATCCTTTTTGGTCTTTTCGACGTCCTCTTGTACGGTGACGGTGTTCTCAGTGGGGGTATCCTTGTCACCCTTGATGATGATCTTGCCGTCGTCCTCTTTGTCCTCGTTGACGTAGGTGCGGTTCTCCTTTTTGTCCTCGCCCTGATAGCTGAACGCGCCGCGGTCGGCGTCCTGATCAATGGTGACATCACCGTCGGCCAGATCATAGCTCACGGCAGAAGCGCTGGCGCTGATGGTGCTCACGGCAATGGCGGTGGCCAGTGTGACAGCAACGACCTTTTTCTGTTTACGCAATCTCATGAGTAATACCTCCTCAAAAATGGGAACCTGATCTCCAGGCGGTTCCGGCTCACACACAAAAAGATACCAGAAATTGGATCTATATGGGGATAAAACAGAGTAATAAACTCTGCTTATGATATACTATTTTCTGGCTGCACTGTCAATAAGTTCACGGAAATACGCGGATAATTGGCAAAATGCAAAAAAATGCAGCAAGATTTTACGCAGAATGCAGAGAGAGCTGTACGCTATTGTTGCGCTGTTGAAATGGTCTTGATACGCATTGAAATTTCTTGTTGTAGAACGCAGAAAAGCCGCTGCCCGGTGTGCCGGGCAGCGGCTTTGAAAAATGCAAAGAAGGTGCGGTGCAGTGTGGTCAGCGCAGCTGATCGTTCAGCCAGGCGGCAATGTCGGCAAACACTTCCTGCCGGTTGGTCTCCACCAGCAGTTCGTGCCGGGCACCGGGGTACAGCTTGCAGCGGATGTTCTGCACGCCTGCGGCCTTCAGGCTCTGGATGGCGCGCAGCACGCCCTTGCCCCGGTCGCCCACCGGGTCGGCGGTGCCGGCCAGGAACAGCAGGGGCAGGTCTTTGGGCATCCGGGCCAGAAAAGCCGGGTCGTGCAGGCGCAGGATGCCGCTGAACATGCTGTAGTAGGCGTTGAGCGTAAAGGTAAAGGTGCAGCGCTCGTCGGCCAGGTACTTGTCCACCTCGGCGGCGTCACGGTTGAGCCAGTCGTGGGTAGTGCGGCCCTCCAGTCCCTTGTTGTAGCCCATGAAGGACAGGTTGGCCACCAGCTTGCTGCGGTACTGCCAGCCGTGCACGGCCGCCAGCGCCCGGCAGGTGCTGCGGGCAAACTGCACCAGCGCTTTGGGCTGGTGGCCGGTGCCCATGATGATGGCACCGCTCAGTTCCTGCCCGTATTCGCACAGGTACTGCCGGGCATAGAACGAGCCCATGCTGTGCCCCAGCAGAAAGTACGGCACACCGGGGTAGCGCTCCTTGGTGCGCAGGGTCATGGCGTGCAGGTCGTCCAGCACGGCACGGTTGCCGTCCGGCTCGGCAAAGTAGCCGTAGTCGGCCTTGGTGCGGATGGACCCGCCGTGGCCCAGGTGGTCGTGGCCGACCACCACGATGCCCTGCCCGGCCAGATACTCCGCCAGCGGCTTGTACCGGTCGATGAACTCCACCATGCCGTGGGACAGCTGCAGCACGGCCCGCACCTCGCCTTCCGGCTCACAGCAGAACGCGTGCAGGGTGCGCCCGGGCACGGTGGAAGGGACAGTAAAATCGGTCATGCGGCTCATGGACGCAGGCCTCCTTTTGGTTCTGATTTACAGCGCGCCGATCTTGCGGCGGCAGGCGGGGCAGATGCAGTACCCGGCAAACTGGATGGCGTTGGCGTCCACGTCGCCGCAGAAGTCGCAGCTGCCGGCGGGGCGGTGCTTCTTGAGCACGATGGCGTCGCCATCCACAAAGATCTCCAGCTTGGTGTCCCCGTCCAGATGCAGGGTGGTGCGCAGCTCCTTGGGCAGGACGATGCGGCCAAGCGAGTCGATGCCGCGGACGATCCCGGTGCTTTTCATAGGTATCATTCTCCTTCAACGTTTTCTCCATACAGGCAGGCAGCTGGCACAACAGGAAAATTGTGCCAGCACCGTTTGAAATTAGTATACAAAAAAATACAGCCTTCGTCAATGATTGCGGGCGATTTCGACAAAATGTCCCGCCTTGTGTCCCAAAAACCGCAGCTTCGCACAAAACACGTTCCTCCGTTGACAAATCGCATCAGAACAGGTAAACTAAGACGTAGCTATCCGCATTTTTTGCATGAGTATAAAAGGAGCGTTTTTCTATGCCGAGCAACAAAGTCCGCACCCGTTTTGCCCCCTCGCCCACTGGCTATATGCATGTGGGCAACCTGCGCACTGCGCTGTATACCTATTTAATGGCAAAGCACGAGGGTGGCACCTTCATCCTGCGCATTGAGGACACCGACCAGGGCCGCTATGTGGAAGGTGCTGTGGACGTGATCTACAACACTCTGCGCGAGACCGGCCTGCTGTGGGACGAGGGCCCGGACGTTGGCGGCCCGGTGGGCCCCTATGTGCAGAGCGAGCGCATGGGCATGTTCAAGCAGTATGCCGAGCAGCTGGTGGCCGAGGGCAAGGCTTACTACTGCTTCTGCACCGAGGAGCGTCTGGAAGCCCTGCACGCCGAGCAGCGCGCCAACGGCGAGATGACCCACTACGACGGCTGCTGCCGCGACCTGCCCAAGGAGGAGGTGGAAAAGCGTCTGGCCGCCGGAGAGCCCTATGTCATCCGCCAGAAGATCCCCCGCGAGGGCGTGACCGGCTTTGACGATGTGGTGTACGGCCACATCGAGGTAAACAACAGCGAGATGGACGACCAGATCCTCATCAAGACCGACGGCATGCCCACCTACAACTTTGCCAACGTGGTGGATGACCACCTGATGGGCATCACCCACGTCATCCGCGGCAGTGAGTATCTGTCCTCCACCCCCAAGTACAACCTGCTGTATCAGGCCTTTGGCTGGGAGATCCCCACCTACATCCACTGCCCGCCGGTGATGAAGGATGCCCAGAACAAGCTGTCCAAGCGCAATGGCGATGCCAGCTATCAGGACCTGGTGGCCAAGGGCTACCTGACCGAGGCTGTGCTGAACTATATCTGCCTGCTGGGCTGGAGCCCCAGGGGCGAGTACGCCGAGCAGGAGATCTTCTCCCTGCCGGAGCTGGTCAGGATCTGGTCCCCGGACGGCATTTCCAAGTCCCCCGCCATCTTTGACCCCCTCAAGCTGCGGGCCATCAATGCGGAGTACATCCGCCGCCTGAGCCCCGAAGAGTTCCAGAAGAAGGCCGAGCCCTGGATCGACAGCGCCGTGCACAGCCCCATCAACAAGCAGCTGCTGTGCGCCAACCTGCAGCCCCGGTGCGAGGTGCTGGGCGAGATCCCGGAGCAGCTGGATTTCTTTGACGCCATGCCGGAGTATGACGTGAGCCTGTACGCCAACAAGAAGCAGAAGACCACCCCGGAGACCGCCAAAGAGGCACTGGAAGCCCTGCTGCCCGTGCTGAGCGACGAGGCACTGGACTTTGCGGACCGCGACAGCGTGTTCAACGCCTGCAAGGCCAAGGCTGAGGAGCTGGGCAAGAAGAACGGCTGGCTGCTGTACCCGCTGGGCATCGCCCTGTCCGGCAAGCAGCGCACCCCCGGCGGCGGCACCGACCTTGCCTGCATGATGGGCCGCGAAAAGACTGTGGAGCGCGTCAAAGCGGCCATTGAAAAGCTGAACGGCTGATCTTTTTCATAAAAACACAAAGCCCTGCAGCGTTTTTGCACGCTGCAGGGCTTTTTTGCGTCTTTGGGCCGGTTTGGGGCGGTTCTGCGCCCTGCGGCAAAAACTGCCGCCGCTCCGCGCTACAGTATATGCACACAGTGCGGGGAACAGAACCAAAACGCCCCGCCGGAAAGCGGGGGATTCTGGATGACAGAGCGGACGAGTGTTTTGACGGTAAAAGCCCGGTGCAGCGGGGCTCCGGCGCTGGAAGCGCGGGCAGTATTGCGCCCGGCGGTGCGTCGGCTGGGAGCGGTGGCCCTGGGGTTTGCCGGGGGCTGGGCGGTGCTGTACGGAGCGCTGATGCCCTTTGGGCTGGGCCTTGTGCTGGGCCTTGCGGAGGACTGCTTTGCTCCCTGTGCGGCGGGGGCCGCGCTGGGGGTGCTGCTGCACGGCTTCGGGGCGCTGTCGCTGCGCAGCGTCTGTTTGTTGTGTGCGCTGGGGGCTGCGGTGGCTGTGCGATGGGTCTGGCCGGGCAGATTCCTGCCCGCTGTGCTGGCGGGCTGCGGTACGTTGGCCGCCATGGGCCTGTGCTTTGCGCTGGGCACCGGCGGCGGGGCGGAGCTGGCGCTGTTCTGCACGGCGGACGCCCTGCTGGCGGGGCTGCTGGGGCTGGCGCTGCGGCGTTTCCCGCCCGAAAAACCGGGCTTTGGCACCCTGCTCACCGGGGCCGCCGTGGCAGCGGCACTGGGAAACCTGCCGCTGGAGCGGTTCTTCCCCGGGGTGGCGGTGTGCGCGGCGGTGGAACTGGTGCTGTGCAGCCGGGGACAGCCGGGGGCGGCACTGGCCTGCAGCGGGATGCTGGGCGCGGCTCTCTGCGCCGCGGACCCGGCCCTTGCCTGCGCG
>OOBR01000074.1_pt1 | contig 113807 bp, 104 predicted proteins | sample 1671281 | NCBI WGS metagenome assembly OOBR01 (sample SAMN06348140, study PRJEB24527) | human gut metagenome | biome: human gut; feature: ankylosing spondylitis patient; material: feces | host: Homo sapiens | place: China | collected 2015-10
ATTTAAAAGCCGATGGAATTTACTCTTGCACTGGAATTTACTTTTTCAAGTCAGCAAATTGATCGGTTACATTTGGAAATTTTTTGGGGAAACCCACATACATGATATTGAATTCAGTAGTATAAATTAAATTTAAAGAGTAATCATTGTAGAATAAAAGTATTTAAATTTTTATTTACAAGCATATGGAGTTGTGCTATTGTTTTTCTTAGGCAACAAGGGCGTTGATAGAGGATATCAATGCCCTTGTTTTAGTTGTGTAAAGTGTTCAAGATGAGGAAAAGAGGGAATAGTATGATACAAATTAGTGAAATATTGAAATTGGCATTATTTAAGGATTTTAAAATAATTTGTGGCGAAAAATATCTGGATAATTTGGTGAATGCTACCGTTATATTGGAATATGAAAGCAGTAGAATCGAATATGACGGATATGGATATGGCTATTTTGTTTTACTTTCTTATTTTTTTGCAGATAAAGATCCTGAATTAGTAAATGGGACATTAAAGACATTGATTCAAAAACAGGTATCCGCAATTGCAATAAAAATAGCACCGGAAAAGGAACTGCCACAGGATATTATTGAACTGGCAAAAATTTATCATATTCCATTACTTACATTTTATGATCAGTTTATGGAAGACTTGATTATTTGCATAAATGAATCTATGAAGACGCGTGCGCAGTATGTTGTTGCAGAAGAAAAATTGAATTCGATATTAAATGAAAAGCATCAACCAAATACGATTAAAAAAATAGCATTAGAGATTAATCCCAATTTTTATTCAAATATTATTACGGTAAGTATATCGTCCGGGGATACTTTGAATAATTTAAAGATACATACATATTTTGACAGATTAATGTATCGGCAGTATCGCGATACAAAGATTCACGATTATTCTTTTGTAAAAATGGGGCATGGGGTTGTATTAATTTGTTCTTATATGGAGGAAAAGCTACCGGAAACCTATCAGGAGATTGTGAACCATGTGTATGATATTTTGATAAATGCAGGATTTCAGCCGGAATCTTTTTATATTGGAATATGTGATGAACTGATGACATTGGAGAGATTAAATGAATCTGTTATGAAGGCAAAGAATGCGAACGTTGTGAGTCAGTTTATGGAATATAATAATATGGCCTACTCCAAGATTGGAGTCTACAAATATATCATGTCAATTGTAAATAATCCAATACTATATCATGAAGTGGAAGACAGTATTTTCGTATTACAGAAATATGATGCCTCTCATGATGTAAACTTATTAGAAACAGTAATTTCATATATAAAAAATAATGGGGATTATGCCAAGACATCGGAAGAATTATTTCAGCATAGCAATACGGTGCGGTATCGCATTCGAAAAGCAGAGCAGCTTCTTAATTTGCCGGAGAATACAGCAAATGAAGAAATGGCAATTGTGATTCGTAGTTATCTGCTGCATAATCTGATCATGCAATAGATCCAAGGTGTAAACTTTTTAAAAATTTGTGTGCGCTTACGCGCAAAAGTGTGCGTTAATCGCACACTTTTTATTATGCATTTAGGAAAGGATTTCTTTCATGATTTTGATAAATTTTTCGTTCATTTCGGGTTTTCCAAGACTAACACGGTTCATACCGATAGGTGCTCCAATCAAGACATCTTGTTCTTCCAGCTTTGCATAGACTTCCATGTTATCGATAGGTGCTTTGAATAAAATAAAGTTTGTCTGGGAGTCGTATACTTTACAGTTTAATGAACGGAGGACTTTGGTGACTTTATCACGTTCCTGGGCATTTATATTTTTGACCATCGAAACATGTTCCTGATCTAATGTGGCAGCGGCAGCAGTTTTCTGACCAATAAAACTTACATTCCATGCATTGCTTGATTTACCAAAATGATCCGCCATAACAGGATCTGTAATCGCATAACCGACACGTAAACCAGCCATTCCGTATATCTTTGAAAAGGTTTTCATAATAACTAATGGTTTGTCGATGCCTTCTTTGATAAGTTTCAACATGCTGTAACAATTTTCGTCTGTGACAAATTCCAGATAAGCCTCATCAATTACCGTAATCACATGCTTTGGCACTTTTCGAATAAAATCTTCTAATTTCTTTGAGTCAATGAAGGTGCCGGTCGGATTATTTGGATTGACAACAACAAGAATTTTTGTCTTATCGGTAACTGCGGCAAGCATTGCATCCAAATCGTAATTCATATCATCATCGAGCGGAACCGGAACCGTTACAGCACCATAATCATTGGCAACATCACGGAAAGCTTCATAACTTGGATCTCCGAAGATGAATTCATCGCCGGGGTTGATAAACAATTCTCCTAACATATTAATCATTGCACTGGAACCAGGTCCTACAACAACGTTCTCAAAATCCAGATCATACAATTTTGCAATATTGGTTTTTAATTCTACAGAGAACCAGTCCGGATAAACATATGGAGTTTTTATTGCTTTTTCTAAAGCTTCCTCTGATAGAGGACCAAGACCATAAGGGCTTTCATTATAGTTTAAACGATATACATGAGGTGGGGTGGAACTACTTTTCTGACGAGCGGCCCGCAAACTTTCTGGTTTTACCTGCATAGGTTTTCTTAATAACTCAATATATTTCTGCATAAAATCAACACTCCTTTTTAGTAAAAAATTTGGGTTAACGGGTTCGTGTGTGAGGTAATGTATTTTATTTGGTTACCACTGCTATGAAGTGCATTTTAATACTTTAAAAATTGGAAAACAATGTAAATATTACAAAATAAAATAGATATAATTTAAAAAATTACATTTTTTTATAAATTTACCAAATTTGTTTGACTTTTCTAAGAGACATAATTACATTTAAAAATATTTCATATCACATTATTTAAACGGGATAGATAGGAGGTTCATATGCAAGAGATGAAAGTTATTTTTAATAGAAAGTACTTAATAAAGTTAGTTTGGCCACTGGTAGTAGAACAGATTCTGGCAGTTACGGTTGGTATGGCGGATATGATTATGGTATCAGGTGCAGGTGATACGGCAGTTTCGGGTGTGTCATTAGTAAATACCATCAGTAATTTACTTATTTATGTATTCAATGCACTGGCAACCGGAGGTGCAGTGGTGGCATCTCAGGCATTAGGGGCAAAAAAGAAAGAGACAGGAAAGGTTGTTGCAAATCAGTTGATCTTAATTTGTATTATTTTTTCAGTAATCATAGCTGGAATATGTATTCTGTTTGACAGGCAGATTTTAACGCTGATCTATGGAAAGGTAGAACAAGAGGTTATGGAGCAGGCAGTTACATATCTGTTTATTACGGGATTTTCATTTCCTTTTATTTCGGTATATGATGGAGCATCTTCGTTGCTGCGTTCTATGGGAAAGGCATCGACATCTTTGATTGTGTCAGCAATTATGAATGGGATTAATATTCTCTGTAATGCAATTTTTGTATTTGGGTACGGAATGGGAATTGCAGGTGTCGGATATGGAACTTTGATTTCGCGGGTTATTGCTGGTCTGATTGTAATTGTTCTATTGCGGAATGAAAAGTACGATTTACATATAGACAAGTATTTTCGCTTCGGATGGGATGGTAAGATTATTGGCAAAATTCTTCGAATAGGTATTCCAAGTGGTATTGATAATGGTATGTTCCAGATTGGTAAATTGTTTACACAGAGTTTGATTACAAGTTATGGAACAGCTGCAATAGCTGCAAATGCAACAGGAAGTACAATTGAGTTATTAGCCACAATTCCGGCTTCGGCAATGGGACTTGCTCTTACTACTGTGGTAGGTCAATGTGTGGGTGCCGGGGATTATGAAGCAGTAAAATCTTATTCAAAGAAATTGATGAAGTGGGCATATGTTATGTTGTGGGGGTTGAATATTGTTATTATCTTTATGACTCCGATGATTGCAAGCTGGTACAATTTATCACCGGAAGCAGATCATCTGGCACGTATTTTGATCTGGTATCATAGTACCTGCTGTATGGTAATGTGGCCGGCGGCATGGACGCTTCCTGCAATACTTCGGGCAGCGGGTGATGTTAAGTTTGTGATGGTCTCATCAATCGTTATTATGTGGGTATTCCGTATAGGTTTGGCTTATGTAATTGGTGGAATGATGGAGCCGATGGGCTTAGGTGTATGGGGCGTGTGGATAGCAATGACAATTGATTGGCTTGCACGGTGTGTGGCAAATGTATGGCGTCTAAAGAGTGGAAAATGGAAGAGGGGTGCCGTAATTTAAATGGATTATAGAGTGTCAAAATAAGCATAATAAAATACCGTGCTTCAATGATTAAATTACAAATCATAGAAGCACGGTATTTTTATGAGTTTATAGACTTATTGTTAATTGATTACAGAGGTTGGAGTTCCATTTAAGTATGCTTTGAAGTTTTCAATTGCGATATCAATTGCTCTCAAACGGGAGGCTCTTGTTAACCATGCAATATGTGCTGTAATAGAAGTATTATTTAAATGGAATAGTGGATTGTCTTTCTTTGGTGGTTCATCACGCATCACATCAAGACCAGCACCATATACCTTGCCAGAACGTAATGCATCGGCTAAAGCTTCCTCTACGATTAATCCGCCCCTGGCGGTGTTGATTAAGATGACACCATCTTTCATTTTGGCAAATGCTTCCGCATCAAAGGTATTTTCCGTTGAAGGGGTTAATGGTGCGTGAATGGATATAACATCACTTTCTTTTAAAAATGTATTGAAGTCGACCTGTTCAATAAAATCGTATTTAGGATCTGTTTTTTTGTGACGGGAATAACTTATAACACGCATTCCAAAACCTTGAGCCATTTTGGCAAATGCAAATCCAATGGCACCAAGTCCGAAGATTCCGCAGGTTTTACCATAAAGCTCAATTTGAGGAGTAAGTACTTCACCAAAGGTTTCATAATCTTTGAGAGTAGCATGATCCCAATCGATTTTCTTTACGTTTTCCGAATGGCGTTCTACATGATGGCAGATTTCCATGAGGAGTGCCCAGGCATATTCGGCAATTGTTTGAGCTCCATATATGGTATTTGTGATTACCATATTCTTTTTTCTTGTCATATCAACATCAAATTCGCCGAAACCATGTCCGAGCGTGGCAACATATTTTAAATTTGGATGCTGACTTAAAAAGTCCGTATTTATATTATTGCCATTTACCCATATTCCTATGACTGCATCGGCATCACCAATTACAGGATGTAACATTTCATTGGAAGGGTAGCCATCGAAGTGATGAATTACAAGCTCATCTACCTCTGGAAGATCCTGCAGGACTTTCCAACGGATATCCATATCTTCTTTTGTAATGTCCGGTTGTAGTACCGGTTCTGGAATTATAACAACTTTCATAAGTAGTACCTCCTTTATTGATCTAATAAGTGAAAGAATATGTGATGTTGGGAAAAAAGTCAACGATTCACAAGACATTAACTGAAAATTTGGAAAATGGACAAGAAGTTTTGGAATTTTTACAAAAAGAAAGTAATTTGGTTGACTTAATGTTGGATAAATGATAAAAATATGCTTGTGTGAGAGAGGTGTAGGAAACACTTACTGCAAGCTAACAATTTTACATGAGAGATAAATGCAGCAAAGGTGCTATAAAAAGCATCTTTGCTGTTTTTTATTTTTCGAACCGAAGAAAGGAGATGGATCTATATGGTAAAGTACATCATTAAACGTGTACTGATTGGATTACTTACTCTGATCGTATTAGTAGCCATCACATTTGCAATGACAAAAGTAATGCCAGGAAGCCCATTGCAGTCAAAAAATGTATCCGGAGAAGTTCTTCAGAAAATGGAGGCAACATATGGATTGGATAAACCACCGGTAGAACAGTTTTTTATTTATTGCAAGAATCTTTTACATGGAGACATGGGAACATCTTATAAGAAAATTGGTAAATCCGTAAATGCGATCATTGCTCAGACAATGATTCCAACATTGAAACTTGGAGCAGTTACATTTGTATTGGTGTTGGTAGTTGGTATTGGATCAGGAATACTGATGGCAAGATCAAAAAGCAATGTTACAAAAGGAATCTGGCTATCAGCATTAACACTTGGTGTAAGTGTTCCAAACTTCATTGTAGCGTTATTACTTCTTATTATATTTGGTGTAGAACTTAGAATATTTCCGGTATTAGGACTTACTTCTCCAATGCATTATGTATTACCGGCAATCGCACAGGGGCTATATCCAATATCAGCAGTGGCAAGACAGACGCAGAACAGTTATGAAGAAGTAATGAGACAGGATTATATCACAATGGCAAAAGCAAAAGGTATTAGCAAAACCACACTGCTGTTTCGACATATTTTAAAAAATGCGATGCTTCCGGTAATTACATATATGGGACCAATGGTAGCGTTTCTTTTAACAGGAAGTGTAGTAATCGAACAGATTTATACAATTCCCGGAATTGGTAAAGAATTTGTATCAGCCATTACAAATCATGATTATACCGTGGTTATGGGAATCACAATTTTCATAGGTGCAATCATTATTGTTTGTAATTTATTATCGGATCTTATTTGTGCAATTGTAGATCCACGTGTTAGAAAATCATTATAAAAGGAGGAAATACTCATGGAAGCAATGGAAGAAAAATTATTTCGGAAGTTAAAAGACGAAGAAAAAAATGATGAGTTTATTGCAGTTGAGAGTAGAACATTTCTCCAATCTGTCTGGCATGACTTTATCGGAAACAAAAGAGCTGTTGTAGGTGCAATTGTTTTAATTATTGTTGTTTTACTGGCTATTTTCGGACCGCCATTTTGTAAGTATTCCTATGATGAACAGAACATGGCTCTTCGAAATGCATCCCCTAGCTTTGATCACTGGCTTGGAACCGATAAAATGGGGCGTGATATTTTTGTGAGAATCCTGTTTGGAGCTAGAATTTCATTGGCAGTTGGATGTCTGGCCGCTGTTATTAATCTGATCGTTGGAACGATTTATGGAGGAATTGCCGGTTATGTTGGTGGCAAAGTAGATATGATCATGATGAGAGTTGTTGATATTATCTATTCGGTTCCTTCTATGTTATATATCGTTTTAATCATGTTAATCTTTGGTGCCAGCGTTGTGAGTATCATGTTAGGTATCTCCATTACCTGTTGGATTGATATGGCACGAATTGTAAGGCAGCAGGTAAAGAGTTTAAAAGAGCAGGAGTTTACAATGGCAGCATTTGTTTTAGGAGCCAGTTCAAGCAGAATATTACTCAAGCATTTGCTGATTAATACAATGGGACAGATTATCGTAACCGTTACACTGATGGTCCCACAGGCAATCTTTACAGAGGCCTGGCTTAGTTTCTTAGGCGTAGGTATTTCCGCACCGATGGCCAGCTGGGGAACATTAGCACAGGATGCAAGAGAGTTGATTATGACATATCCAATGCAGACCGTTTATCCGATGATAGCAATCTGTATTACAATTTTCTCTTTCAACTTTGTAGGTGAAGGATTAGAAAAAGCACTTGATCCAAAGAGAAAAAGATAAGGGGTGATTTGTATGAGTTTGCTGGAAATTAAAGGATTAGAAACAGAATTTCAAACAGAACAGGGTGTTGTGAAAGCGTTGCGCGGAATAAATTATACGGTAGACCGGGGAGAGGTTCTTGGTATTGTAGGTGAATCTGGATCTGGAAAAAGCGTTGGTATGCTTTCACTTATGGGATTGCTTGCTCCGAATGGTACCGTTACTGCTGGTGAAATGATATTTGATGGAGAAGATATTTCACCAATTAAATATAAAACCAAGAAGGAGAAGAAGGAATACGAAAAGAAAATGAATCAGATTCGTGGAAATGATATCAGTATGATTTTCCAGGATCCAATGTCCTATTTAAATCCGATCGTTACGATTGAAAAACAGATGACGGAAGGTATTCGTTTTCATACAAAGTGTTCGAAAAAAGAGGCGGTACAACGTGCTGTCGAATTAATGAAAATGGTTGGAATTCCGGCACCGGAATCCCGGTTAAAGCAGTATCCATTTGAGTTTTCCGGTGGAATGAGACAAAGAATCATTATTGCAATTGCTTTAGCTTGTAATCCCAAATTGATTGTTGCCGATGAGCCAACAACCGCTTTGGATGTTACTGTTCAGGCACAGATTCTTGACTTATTAAAAGATATTACAAAAGAAAGTAATGCCGGAGTCATTATTATTACCCATGATCTTGGAGTTGTCGCTTCCTTATGTGACAGGATTAGCATTATGTATGGTGGAAATATTATGGAAGAAGGCACTACCGATGAAATATTCTATGATCCAAAGCATCCGTATACAAAAGGATTGTTAAACAGTATTGCTAATTCAAATATAGATCATAGAGAACCATTAAAACCAATTCCGGGTACACCACCAGATTTGTTAAAACTTGGCGATCAGTGCCCATTTGCATCCCGGTGCAGTGAGGCAATGGAAATTTGTACAAAGGCTTCTCCCCTTGTGACAGAATTTGGAGAGAAACATAAATGTAAATGCTGGCTGCATTGCAAGGATCGCTGGCACGAAGTATTGAAGGGAGAGGATGCATATGAGTAACGAAGCACCTTTATTAGAGGTAAGAAATCTGACTAAGCATTTTCCCGTAGGACATGGAAAAGAAGTACATGCGGTAAATGGAGTTTCTTTTACTTTGGAAAAAGGAGAAACTTTAGGAATTGTAGGAGAATCTGGTTGTGGGAAGAGTTCCATGGGAAGAACTATTTTAAAAGTTCATGAGCCGACAAGTGGACAGATTATTTTTGAAGGAAATGATATTACAAAGCTTAGTAATAAAAAAATGTTTTCCTATAGAAAAAAAATGCAGATGATTTTTCAGGATCCGTATGCATCTTTAAATCCAAGATTTACAGTGGGTGAGATTATCGAGGAACCAATGATTATTCATAAAATGGGTACGGCGCATGAAAGAAAAGCGATTGTGCAGGAATTGATTGAAACCGTAGGTCTTAAACCTGACCATATCCGACGTTATCCTCATGAATTTTCAGGTGGTCAGAGACAGAGAATTGGAATTGCCAGAACGTTGGCATTACGTCCGGAATTTATTGTGTGTGACGAGCCAATATCAGCATTGGATGTATCCATTCAGGCACAGGTCATCAATCTGTTGGAAAAATTACAAAGAGAGAGAGGATTCAGCTATCTGTTTATCGCTCATGACTTAGAGATGGTATATCATATCAGCCATAAAATCGGTGTTATGTATTTAGGAAATATGGTAGAACTTGGATCATCAGATGATGTATACAAAAAGCCATTACATCCATATACAAGAGCATTAATTTCAGCAGCACCGATTGCAGATCCGCATCTGGCAAAAGAGAAAAAACGCATTATTTTGAAAGGTGAGGTGCCAAGTCCACTGAATCCGCCAGTGGGATGTCCGTTTGCTGGACGATGCAGATATGCATCGGAATCATGCAGACAAAAGAAGCCGGAAATTTACGAGTATGACAATCGTAAGGTGGCATGTAATTTGTATTCTCCAGAAAATCTTGCAAAGTATAAGGCAGTGGGTAAAACGCCAGAGCAGATTTTAGCAGAATAAAAGTAGCACGAATAAGGCACAGGAGACAAGGAGGAAATGCTTATGAAAAAGACAAGAAAAATGGTGGCAGCATTATTATCAACAGTAGTTGCAATCGGTGGCCTTACAGGATGTGGTGGTGGCGGAAGCAGTAGCACCATACAGACAAATGATAAAGGAGAAATTACAGAATTGGTTGAAGCTGTGCAGCCGGAAAGCGGAGAGTACGATCCGGCAGGAGCCGCAGCATATGAGTATTTCAGCGTGCAGACAGAATGTTATGAAGGTTTTGTATCATACGATGAAGATGGTCAGATTCAGCCGGCAGCTGCAGATCATTGGGATGTTAACGATGAAGCAACGGAGTATACTTTTTATATCCGTGATGATGAAAAGTGGTCAGATGGATCCGATGTAACAAGTGCAGATTTCGAAAATACGATGAAAAGAGCTTTAAATCCGGATAATGGTTCATGGTATGTTGATTTCTTATTTGTCATTAAAAATGCACAGAAATGTTTTAATGGAGAATGTGATTTCTCAGATGTAGGCATTGAGTGTATTGATGACAAAACTATTAAATTTACATTGGAGAAGCCGTGCTCATATTTCCTTGATTTATGTAAGCTTCCAACCTACATGCCATCAAACTGCAAATATGCAACAGATGATAATAAGGACTGGGATATGAATCCGGAACAGAACTTAGGTAATGGACCATATCACTTATCTGAGCATGTGGATGGTGACCATGTATCATTCGAAAAAAATGAGTATTATAGAGATGCCGATAAAGTAACTGTATTAAAAATTACAGATAAATTTATGGATGATGATCAGGCAAAAGCATCTGCTTATCAGACAGGAGAAATTAATATTTTGCAGGGGGCACCAAGTGACATTGCGGAGTCCTATGAAGGTAAGGATGATTTGAGAATTCGTGAGGTACCTCAGACAAATTATATTTTATTTAATATTAACGAGAAGCCATTTGATGATGTCCGGGTACGTCAGGCCTTTTCATTGGCATTGAATCGTAAAGATATTGCAGCAGTAGTTGGTACATCATGTGAACCAGCAACAACATTTGTTGGGAAAAATTATAAGAGTAAAACAGATGGAACAAAATGGAGCGAGCTTCAGGATGAATTATTGGAGGAAAATTTAGAGAAAGCAAAACAGTTACTTGCAGATGCAGGTTATCCGGATGGCAAGGGTCTTCCAACAATTACTTATACATATCCGGCAATGAGTTACGAAGCAAATGTAGCACAGGTTTTGCAGGCTGAATGGAAAGAACTTGGTGTTGATGTAAAATTGGAAGCTATGGAATACGAAGTTTATGTTGAAGAGAGACGAAGCGGTAAGCTACAGATGGCCAGAATGCAGTGGTATGCAGATTATAATGATCCTACAAGCTGGCTTAAGATGTATCAGACGGGTAATGCCCAGAACGATGTAAATTGGAGTAACGCAGATTATGATAAGCTGATTGAGGAATCTGATAAAAATCTTGATGAGGCAAGTCGTCAGGAACAGCTTCTTGCAGCAGAAAAGGTTCTGGTTTCGGATGATACAGTAATTTGTCCATTATTCAGTGCTTCGAATCAGGACTTGATTGATCCGTCATTAACTGGATATTACAACGATGGATTGGCATATACATTCTGGTATAATGCACATATCAAGGAGGATACAAAATGACAACAGAAAAAGTAAATGATCTGGAGCTGGTAAAGTTATCTGATTATTTCCGGCCGGAGAAATTCCGTATTATTCCTGGGTCTGCAATTACGGAACGGGGAGGAATCAGTGAAATGCCGGCAATATTCAATTTTTATTCGGATTTTGCAAAGCGTTTAACATTTGATTTTTCTTCTATGCTTGTTATTTATGGTTTTGGAATTTTGAATGATAAGCTGATAGAAATCAATAAAAGTAAATATGTTGGCTATGAAGAAGAAAACGTTTTAAAGAGGGTAACATTCAATGATTGCGGTCAGAGATTTGTTATGGTACTGGAGTTGAGTGATGCACCGGATAAATTGTTGGCGGTTACAGCTGATGAGGTAGCGTATTTATTAAATAATTGTTTACATCCAAGAAATGTATACTAGTATAACTTGCAAAAATTAGCTGGACTATGGGGCTGTAAAAAAACTCCCCTGACAGAAAAATCGCCCAGACCGTGAGGTCTGAGCGATTTTTTGGTATAATTAATTATGCTACTAAATAACAATACCAATGGTAATTATACTATGCGTCAGCTGAAATTACCATTAGAAATCGAAAAATTGATCGATATTTCCGATCCGGTATACACTTTTTGTGAGGTTATGGATCACATTGACCTATCCAGATATTTTGTAGAGAAAGGCTATAAAACAGGTCGCCCAAGATGTGATGCTCAAAAACTCCTTAAAGTAATACTTTTTGCCTTTATGGAAAATGGCATCTGCTCCTTACGAGAAATAGAAAAGCTCTGCCGTAATGACATTCTTTACATGTATCTTCTTGATGGCATGAAAACGCCTTCTTTTGCTACATTTGGAAACTTAATCCGAAACGAACTAACCGATTCTATCGAGCAGATATTTGAAGACATTAATTCATATATTTTTGCCAAAGATCACGTGGATCTGCAGCATACATACATTGATGGGACAAAAATTGAGGCAAATGCCAATCGATATACCTGGGTATGGAAAAAATCGTGTGTGAAAAACCGGCAGAAAGTCTTTGACAAGATTTCACTCTTGATTGATGCTATGAATCGGGAAGTACTTGGATATCTCGGAATAAAATTTGAAAAGCGTGAAGCGTACGCGGTTGACTATGTATCTGAATTACTTACGATGTACAAAGAAACAACCGGACTGGATGAAACTTCTTTCGTTTCCGGACGTGGTCATAGAAAAAGCATTCGACAAAAACAATACGAAGAATTGCATGAATATCTGGAACGTTTGAAATCCTATGCATATCATATCGAGACCTGTGGAGAAGAAAGAAACAGTTATTCCAAAACAGATCATGATGCAACTTTCATGCGTTTAAAGCGTGATTACATGGGAAACGATCAGCTACTTCCGGCATACAACCTACAGGCAGCCATCTGTGATGAATACATAGCTGTAATCGACGTAAAACCATATGCATCCGATATGGAATGCTTTGTTCCTTTGATGGAAAAATTCAATCGCACATATGGTCACTATCCGAAATATCCGGTTGCTGATGCCGGATACGGTTCTTACAATAATTATCTTTATTGTGAAGAACACGGCATGGAAAAATACATGAAATTTACCATGTACAAAAAAGAAACGACGGACAAAAAGTATCATGAGAATCCGTATCGTGCTGTAAATTTTGCAAAAGATGCAGATGGAAATCTTTTATGCCCAAACGGTCGAAAATTCCTCTTCAAGAGAACACAGCATGTGAAATATAATAAATATGGAAGAACGGAAGAATTATACGAATGTGAATCTTGTGAAGGGTGTCAGCATAAACAGGAATGTTGTCCGAGAACACACAAAAACCGAACGATCCGAATGAATCAGGAATTAACTGCTATCCATCAGGAAGTGCTGCAAAATCTTGAATCCATACATGGTGCTCTCTTGAGAATGAACCGAAGTATTCAATCGGAGGGAACTTTTGGTGTATTAAAGTGGGATAAAGCGTATAAAAGATTATTGCGAAGAGGCGAGAAAAATGTAATTCTCGAGCTTACACTGATTTCATGTGGATTCAATCTTTATAAATATCACAACAAAAAGCAACGACAGACGAAAGTTGCATAAAACTTAAGCGGGCATGATTAGCCGAGCTTTATTAAATGCACCATTTTTTATACCCAAAGATGCAGACTTGCTTAGAAATAGAAAAGTTAATACAAAGAAACGCCAAAACCGACATTTGCCGGAATTGGCGTTTCTTATATTAGGGACTTATTTTACAGCCCCTATGGGAAAGCAGGTTATACCGTGCTTAATACGTTTCCCTTGTTTGCTTTTTCCCGGTGGACTTTTTTCTCTTTTCCTTTTTTCTCTTTCTTCGCAAAAAGCGAATGTTTTTTTTGTAATTTTCCACGGATTTCTGCACTCAACTGGCGGTAACGTTCTTCTGTCATATCGTTTTGTTCCCGGATGAGATAGTTCATTTCTTTTAAGACGGTTTCCCGTATTTCTTTGCTGATATCGAGCGTAAGTGCTTCATTGTTCTGTGCAATCGCATGCCCTACAATGTCACTCATCAGTTCCCGGAACTGTGCCATGCGTTCTTCCGCGGAAAGGGTATTTACAGGTAAGTCGGTTTTATCTGTATTCTGTCGATCCGGTTTGGCGACAACCGTGTGATGATGTTCCCGGTTACATGCGGGCAATGGACCAGGTGCTGCAGAATCCGGCATGGAAACACCGGCATCTTCGGGGTTTTTATTGTGTAATATCATGCGGATGGCCTTCAGCTGGTATCCTTTTTCTTTGAGTTCTTTGATCTTTTGGAATTCCTGTATGTTCTCTCGTGTATAGTATCGATGTCCCATCTCATTTCGTGGGATGGTCAGGTCGAGTTCTTCTTCCCAGTAACGTAACACATGGGTTTCCACACCGGCCAGTGCAGCGGCATCGGAAATCATGTAACGTACTTTTTCCACGATAGCATGTCCTCCTTTTTTCGTTATAGTTATTATAACTTTTCGAAAAGGTGAGTTCAAACATTTTCCATCGTATTTTTCTGACATTTCTCGCAGTCTATAAAAATAAACCTTGACATTTCTGGTTTATAAGAATAAACTGAAAACAGGTTGATAGCTATAAACCTGTGAAGGAGAAAAAGATGGAATATGTAAAATTATGTGACAGTGATTACCGGTTTATGTGTGTCGTATGGGAACATGCTCCCATCAACTCCGGGGAACTTGTAAAGTTATGTCAGGAACAGCTTGGATGGAAAAAATCTACGACTTATACGGTTGTACGGAAAATGTGTGAAAAAGGATACATTGCCAATGAGGATGCAACGGTTTCTGTTTTAATTCCAAAGGAACAGGTGCAGGCAGAGGAATCCCGTTATTTTGTGGACCGTACATTTGACGGGTCATTGCCGGGCTTTATCACCGCATTTCTTGGGGGTAAGAAAATTTCCAAAAAGGAAGCGAAAATGCTCAAAAAAATGATTGATGAGCATAAGGAGGGGTGACAGATGATGGAGAAGGCAGGTGGCATTTTTTTGTCGTTTCTGCAACGGAATGGAATTGTGGCAGTTGTAATTCTTGCAGTACTTGCAGTGCGCATGTTTTTACGGAAATGTCCAAAGAAATATTCCTATGGATTATGGGGGATAGTTGGAATTCGTATGATATTTGATCTGCCCATTGCTTCCAGATTCAGTCTGTTTAATCTGGTGCGACTGGTAAAAAGAAAATCACAGCTGACAAAAATTGTGTACCGTACCGGATTGCCGGGGATGCATGCACAGCCGGTCACAAAGCAGGTGACACAGGCGGCTGCCGGATCACACGTTACAGATCAGGCGACACATACAGCAGCCGGTCTGACAACTGCGCTTACAACTTCACAGAAGATATGTGCGCTGTTGTTTTTGGTATGGCTGACCGGGATGCTGTTATTTTTGGCATATGGGATCTATTCCTATATAAAATGCCGGAAGATGGTACAGACGGCAGTTCTTTTAACATCTGCCAAGCAGACGGAGGGAAGTATTCGTCGGAAAGTAACAATATGGGAATGTGATCGTATTCCGTCTCCGTTTGTTCTGGGAATTTTCCGCCCGCAGATTTATATCCCGTTTCGGATGGAGAAAAAGGAACAGCAGTATATACTTGCACATGAAAGCTGGCATATCCGCAGATACGATCCACTGTGGAAGATGGTGGCATTTGTGCTTCTTGCCGTATACTGGTGGAATCCATTTGCCTGGATCGCTTTTTTCTATATGACAAGAGACATGGAGATGAGCTGCGATGAGGCGGTACTTGCCCAGTTTGGAAATGAAATTAAGCAGGGGTATAGTGCATCCCTTCTGTCCTTTGCGATGGAAAGACACCCGTATTCATTTGCACCGGTTGCTTTTGGAGAGGGGGATGCAGGAAGGAGGATTAAAAACGTGTTGAATTTTAAGAAACCGCATACCTGGGTGGCCGCAATTGCAACGCTTTTGATTGTCATAGTGGCGGTAAGCTGCCTGACAAACCAGAAGCCGTCCGGCATAAAGACTGTGAATCCGACAGAGACAGTGGAAAGTACACAAAAACCGGTGCAGGAAAATATGGTGGATGCAAAAACGGAGCAGAGCATCGGGGAATGGGCACAGGCATTTTGTGACAGAGACGCAGCAAAAATCATGAAAATGACAACGGAAGAGGCACAGGCAGATTTAGAGAAAGCACAGCTTTTGTGGGTGGACGGGGATACTCCGTCATTTGGGTGGTCAAGTCCATGGCCGTGGGGAGCGTTTGGAGATTTCTTTGGCGGAACCGGAAAAGAGATGAATGGTTACTGGCTGCATGAGATCAACCCGGAAGTACAGACGGCAGAGATTCTTTATTATGCAGAGACATCAGATCCGCATGTGAGTGTATGGATTGAAAATATTCATTATACACAGAAGAACGGAACGTTTCAGATCACAAAGGAAGAGATTAATCAGTTTGCGGATAGTCTGGATGCGAAAACGGATGGCATTTCATCGGTGGACGAATTTGATACAGCTTATGCACAGGGAATCAATGATTCGCAGATGGATTATCGTGTGAATGGCATGGGTAAAATGCTGAATAAAAATATGACAGCAGCCGGTGTATTGACTGAGCCGACAGAGGCAGCACGGCAACTGTTGAATCTGTCTTCAGACGAAAAATTTGTTTCCGTGGAAAAGGATTCTGAGTCGGAAGATCAAACAAAAGTTGGTTTACAGATTACATTTTTAAAGAGTGGTGAGAAGCGCTATATATGCATGATCCAGCCATGGGGAAAGAATGGAATCTGGATTCCGGCAGAGGGAAATGAAACAAAATAAAAATTATTTGACAAATGGCACCGGGCTTTTTATAATGAAAACCAGTTATAATGAAAAGCGAAGATGGGAACAAGTACCAATGTGTGGAACGAACAGAAAGCAGCCGGTAGATGAGAGGCACACGGAAAGCACAGATGGATTTATGGAAAAACCATAAGCCGGGCGATAAGGAATCCCCCCAGCAAGCTGGGTCCCCCTGCCGAGGATTTATGGAAAAACCATAAGCCGGGCGATAAGGAATCCCCCCAGCAAGCTGGGTCCCCCCTTACCGCAGGGAATACATCCCTGAGCTTTACACCGAACGCGCAGGCAAGTAGGCTGTAACGGAGTAGTGCCCGTTAGACGCACTGGAGTGTAGCTGCACTCGCGGAGGCAGGCTGTGTGAACAGCATGCGAATTAAGGTGGTAACACGAGAGATCCCCCTCGTCCTTATAATTAGGACGAGGGGATTTTTATTTGGATTTTTATAGATATGGAGCAAAGGGACATAAAGCCCCAGAAAAATCAAAAAAGTTAAATTACAGGAGGAAACCCAATGACACTTTACGACGAACTGGTTGCCCGCGGTCTGATCGCACAGGTAACCGACGAGGAAGAAATCAAGGAACTCATCAACAATGGAAAAGCGGTATTTTATATCGGTTTTGACCCGACAGCTGACAGTCTGCATGTGGGACATTTCATGGCACTGTGTCTGATGAAACGTCTGCAGATGGCAGGAAACAAGCCGATTGCGCTGATCGGCGGTGGTACAGCCATGATCGGTGATCCATCCGGACGTACCGATATGCGTCAGATGATGACACCAGAAACCATTCAGCACAACGTAGACTGTTTTAAAAAGCAGATGAGCCGTTTCATCGATTTCGGGGAAGGCAAGGCAATGCTGGTAAACAATGCCGACTGGCTGATGGATTTAAACTACATTGATGTACTGCGTGATGTTGGTGCACATTTTTCCGTAAACCGTATGCTGACAGCAGAGTGTTACAAGCAGCGTATGGAAAAAGGATTAAGCTTTCTGGAGTTTAATTACATGATCATGCAGAGTTACGATTTCTACACACTGTACCAGAAATATGGATGTAACATGGAATTCGGTGGAGATGACCAGTGGAGCAACATGCTCGGTGGTACGGAACTGATCCGCCGGAAGCTTGGAAAAGATGCGTATGCCATGACGATCAATCTGCTTTTAAACTCTGAGGGAAAGAAGATGGGAAAAACACAGTCCGGTGCCGTATGGCTTGACCCGAACAAGACTTCTCCGTTTGACTTCTTCCAGTACTGGAGAAATGTGGCAGATTCTGATGTATTAAAATGTATCCGCATGCTGACCTTCCTGCCATTGGAGCAGATCGATGAGATGGACAAATGGGAAGGTGCCAAGCTGAATGAAGCAAAAGAGATTCTCGCTTATGAGCTGACCAAACTGGTACACGGCGAGGAAGAGGCTAAGAAAGCCAAAGAGGCATCCCATGCACTGTTTGCAGGCGGCGGGGTTTCTGCACATATGCCGACGGTTGAAGTGACTGCAGATGATCTGTACAATGACAAACTCGATATCATGGCAGTTCTTGTAAAAGCATCTCTGTGCGAGAGCCGTTCCGATGCACGTCGTGCCGTACAGCAGGGTGGCGTTTCTGTGGACGGTGAGAAAGTTACAGACATCAGTACCAGTTACACGCTCGACGAGTTTGCCGGAGAAGGAAAGGTCGTAAAGCGTGGTAAGAAGAAGTTTGCAAAAGTCATCAGTAAATAAGAAGTTCGTATTGACTAACTCAAAGGCCGTTTGTTATAGTTTACCTAATTCATAGACAAAAGTATGTGAGGGAGTAGTTCGCACATTGTGTGACTTGTCAACATACCGGTCATTTGGACCTGGCAAGCCTTAAAGAATGAGACTCATGTGCACCGGAAAAACGTGGTTGCAGTCGCGGTTTTCGTTGGTGTACATTGGGTCTCTTTTTGATATATAAGGACAGAAGCGCAAGGTATGAATCCCCTCACAAAAGGAGAACATAAGAATGGTAATCGAGTTATTTCTGATTGGTGTCGGACTCTCGATGGATGCATTTGCGGTATCCGTCTGCAAGGGTCTTGGCATGGAAAAAATCAACAAAAAACATGCGTTTCTGATTGGATTGTATTTCGGAGGATTTCAGGCACTGATGCCGTTTCTCGGCTGGGCGCTGGGAATCCGCTTTCAGAAATACATTACTTCGGTTGATCACTGGATCGCCTTTTTCCTGTTGCTGTTTATCGGTGGAAAGATGGTGATTGAAGCGGTTCGTGATAAAGACGTGCAGGAAATTGGAGCAAAAGATCTGCCACTGGATCACAAAGAGATGCTGCTTCTTGCAGTTGCAACCAGTATCGATGCACTTGCAGTCGGTATTACATTTGCCTTTTTAAATGTATCCATCATGGAAGCCTGTCTGATTATCGGATGCACGACATTTGTATTATCGGTCATCGGAGTGGTTGTCGGTAATTTTTTCGGCACCCGCTACAAAAGAAAAGCAGAGATTGCAGGTGGGGTAATCCTCATACTTATTGGTTTGAAAATACTATTGGAGCACTTGGGCATTATTGCTTTTTAACACATTATTTTACAGAAAGAGGGAAAAGATATGACAGAATTTATTTCAACATGTTCCATGCCGCTGGCGGTTATTTTTTTGATTGTGGGATTTTTCTTTCTTGTCAAAGGTGCAGATATCTTTGTGGAAGGAAGTTCCAGTATTGCAAAACGGTTTCATGTTCCTGCTATTATTATTGGCCTGACGATTGTTGCCATGGGAACCTCACTTCCGGAGACTGCGGTTTCCGTTGTTGCAGCAATCCAGCATAAGAATACGCTGGCAATCAGTAATGTGGTCGGGTCTAATATTTTTAATATGATGGTGGTCATCGGTTTTTGTGCCATAATGACTCCGGTTGCCGTACAGAAAGCTACATTGAAACGTGATTTCCCATATTCCGTGTTTGCAGCGTTGCTGCTTATGATACTCGGTGGTGTGGGAATGAAACTGGGACGTTTTGACAGTGCTGTATTTCTGGTGTTTTTTGCCATATTTATCGGAACAATGATTCGTATGGCATTGAAAGCAGGAAAAGAAGGCGGACATCTGCAAAGTGAAGAAACGGAAGCGGCAGAGGCACAGAAAGTAATGTCGATGCCAAAAAGCCTGTTGTTCCTTGTGGTTGGTGTAGCTGGTATTGTGATTGGCGGGGATGTCGTTGTAGACAGTGCCAGCAATATTGCATTGAAAATTGGAATGAGCCAGACGCTGGTAGGACTGACCATTGTTTCAATTGGAACTTCGCTTCCGGAACTTGTGACATCTGTTGTTGCAGCCCGCAAAAATGAAGTGGATATGGCACTTGGAAATGCGATCGGCTCCAATATTTTTAATATTCTGTTTGTACTTGGTCTGGCGGGAGTTATCAGTCCGATGCCGTTTTTGATGGAAAACATCATAGATATTATGATTTTGATTGTTTTGAGCCTGTTGATCTGGGGGTTTGCATGGACAAAAGAAAAAATCAGCAGAAAAGAAGGTATTGTGATGCTGGTTTTATATGTGGTTTATGTGATTTATATCTGCATGAGATAGAAACTTCTGTGACAGGGTGAATTTTGGAAAATAGTTTTTACAGGGGACAGGATATCAGAACTTTAATTTGCAGAAGGTTTTTTGACGGGAACATCAAGCACGCGTTTTACAGCGCTTTGTAGTTCCGGATGCCGGCGATACATTTCGATGACATGCCGTTCATCTGCAGTGATCGGGAAGGATTTGTCTGCAGGAATGTGCAGGAGATTTCCGGTGAATGCGTCACTCTGATACAGTTCACAGAGCAGCAGCAATGTTTCCGTGCGGGGATAGGCCTGATCGCTTTCCCATCCGTACACGGTTTTTTCGGCGACTGCGATATTGTACAGGTCATTCAGCTGTACAACTACGTCATGGATCGTCCAGCCACGATTTTTTCGCATCGTTTTTAAGGCTGCCCCGATTTGTATATTTTTCATGTTGGTGCTCCTTCTCATTTATCTTTGGCAGTTTTGTACTGGAAAAAACTGGATAAAAGCATATTAGTCTACGGAAAAACAGGTCAGCAAGAAATTCTTGGCATATAAGAAAATATTCTTGAATAAACAGAAAAACGGACGAATAGGGGATACTTTACAAATGGCGTGGAATTCGGTAAAATGGGGAGAGCGAATGTGAGATAAGGAGGCCAAAAACATGGCAGAAAATAAAGGGAAGTTTTATATGACAACCGCGATTGCCTATACTTCAGGTAAGCCGCATATCGGAAACACGTACGAGATTATTCTTGCGGATGCAATTGCGCGTTATAAGAGAGCCGAAGGCTATGATGTCTATTTTCAGACCGGAACTGATGAACATGGACAAAAGATTCAGGAAAAAGCAGAGGCAGCAGATATTTCACCGAAAGAATTTGTAGATCAGGTTTCCGGTGAGGTAAAGCGGATCTGGGATCTTGTGAATTCTTCTTATGATAACTTTGTCCGTACCACGGATGAGGATCATGAGAAATGTGTAAAGAAGATTTTTAAAAAGCTTTATGATCAGGGTGATATTTATAAGGGATCTTATGAGGGAATGTATTGTACACCTTGTGAGTCTTTCTGGACAGAATCTCAGCTTGTAGACGGCAAATGTCCGGACTGTGGACGGGAAGTGCAGCCTGCCAAAGAAGAAGCTTATTTCTTTAAGATGAGTAAATATGCAGACCGGCTCATTGATTATATCAATACCCATCCGGACTTCATTCAGCCGGTTTCCCGTAAGAATGAGATGATGAATAACTTTCTGCTTCCGGGACTGCAGGATCTGTGCGTATCACGTACCAGTTTCAGCTGGGGAATTCCGGTAGATTTTGATCCGAAACATGTCGTATATGTCTGGCTGGATGCATTGACAAACTATATCACAAAGATTGGATATGATCCGGATGGTTCCACAGATCAGTTTAAGAAGCTGTGGCCGGCGGATCTGCATCTGATCGGAAAAGATATTGTCCGTTTCCATACCATTTACTGGCCAATCTTTCTGATGGCACTGGATCTGCCACTGCCAAAGCAGGTATTTGGACACCCATGGCTGCTTCAGGGCGGGGATAAGATGAGCAAATCCAAGGGAAATGTAATCTATGCGGATGACATGGTAGATCTGTTTGGCGTAGATGCTACCCGCTATTTTGTATTGCATGAGATGCCGTTTGAGAATGATGGCGTGATTACCTGGGATCTGGTCATTGAGCGTTTCAACTCTGACCTGGCAAATATTCTTGGAAATCTGGTAAACCGTACCGTTTCCATGAGCAATAAATATTTTGGCGGTGTGGTCACATCCACAGGAGTCACCGGTGAAGTGGATGCAGATCTGAAAGCTGTTGTGACAGCAACCCGTGACCGTATTGCCGGGAAGATGGCAAAACTTCGTGTGGCAGATGCAATTTCCGAAGTATTTGCACTGTTCCGCCGTTGCAATAAATATATTGATGAGACAACCCCGTGGGTACTGGCAAAAGACGAGGCACAGAAAGACCGTCTGGCAGAGGTTCTTTACAATCTGACCGAGTCCATCACGATTGGCGCAAGTCTTCTGCACCCGTTCCTTCCGGAAACCGCAGAAAAAATCGTGGCGCAGTTATCGACATCATTGCGTGATTTTGATGAACTCAATCAGTTTGGCCTGTATCCGGATGGAACAAAAGTAACCGATGCCCCGGAGATCCTTTTTGCAAGAATTGACGCAAAAGAGATCCAGCCAAAGGTGGATGCCATTCAGGCAAAGCAGAAGGAAGAGTATGAAAAAGAGCAGAAAGCATTAAATGGCGGAGAGACAGCAGATGAAGCAGTGATTGATATGGATCCGAAGGAAGAGATCACATTTGATGATTTTACGAAGATGCAGTTCCAGGTGGGAGAGATTCTCTCCTGTGAGGCAGTTGCAAAGTCAAAGAAGCTGCTTTGCTCTCAGGTAAAAATCGGAAACACTGTAAAGCAGATTGTATCCGGTATCCGTAAAGATTACACACCGGAAGAGATGGTCGGCAAGAAGGTTATGGTTCTTGTGAACTTAAAGCCGGCAAAACTTGCCGGAGTATTGTCCGAGGGCATGCTGCTGTGTGCAGAGGATGAAAACGGCACACTTTCTCTGATGACACCGGAGAAACCAATGCCAAGCGGTGCAGAGATCTGTTAAACAAGGCCGGAGGCATAAAAATAGGAGGCATAAACTATGGAAATCCTTGATGTTGTAGATGAAACCGGAGCACCAACCGGTGAAACCGTAGAACGCACAGAGGCGCACCGGGAGGGTGTGCGGCATCGTACATCACATGTCTGGATTGCCCGCAACAGGAACGGACGGATTCAGCTTTTGCTGCAGAAGAGATGTATGCAGAAAGATTCATTTCCGGGCTGCTATGATATTTCCAGTGCCGGACATATACCGGCAGGGGAGGAGTATATTCCTTCGGCAATTCGGGAGTTGAAAGAAGAATTAAATGTGACAGTGCAGGAGTCGGATCTGATTTATTGCGGACAGGTGCATAAGGATGTTGACAGCGAATTTCACAGACAGCCATTTCATGATCACCAGATTTCAAATGTCTATCTGCTCTGGCTGGATCGGGAAGCAGAGGAATTTGAACTGCAGACCGAAGAAATTGAGAGTGTGCGCTGGATGGATTATGCCCAGGTGCGGGGCATGGTGGCTTCGGATACACTTCCAAACTGTATCATCATGGAGGAACTTGATCTGATAGAAAGGCACTTCTTATGATTTTTGAGACACATGCACATTACGATGATGCAAAATTTGATACGGACCGGGAGATGCTGCTTGCGGATTTACCGCAGCGCGGCATTTCACCGGTGATTAATGCAGGGTCTTCCATTGCAACGACAAAGACAACACTTTCGCTGGCGCAGGAATACCCTTTTCTTTATGCTGCGGTGGGCGTACATCCCAGTGACGTGGATGATTTAAATGAGGACACTTATGCATGGCTCAGACAGCAGACAACGCTGCAAAAGACAGTTGCCGTGGGTGAGATCGGACTGGATTATTACTGGGATAAGGAACCAGAGGTACAGCAAAAGCAGCGGTACTGGTTTGTGCGACAGCTTGCACTGGCGCAGGAAGCGGATCTTCCGGTGATTATTCATTCGAGGGATGCTGCAGAGGATACGATGCAGATCATGAAAAAGGCTCGCGAAGACGGAATCAAGGGAGTGATTCACTGTTATTCCTATTCGCCGGAGATGGCGCAGGAATATGTAAAGATGGGATACCGGATCGGGGTAGGTGGCGTCGTGACTTTTAAAAATGCCAGAAAACTCGTTCAGACGGTAGAGGAAATCCCGCTTTCCGCCATTGTTTTAGAAACGGATTGTCCATATATGGCACCGGAACCACACCGGGGAACACGCAATGATTCACGCAACATTCCGTATGTGATTGAAAAGATTGCAAAGATTAAAGGGATTTCCGCGGAAGAAGTGGAGGAAACCACACGGGAAAATGCATTTGCATTGTTTTCGAAAGTACCGCGATAAAAGGGAGAGAATATTATGGATGAGTACGAAGTAATCAGCATTCCGGTTTCGGATGGCACGGAAAAAGAATTTGCCATCATGGATACCTTTACGGTTGAGGGAAAAAGCTATATGGCGGTATCCCTTATTCAGGAAGATGAGATTCAGGAGGGTGTGTATTTATACCGTTATCGGGATGCAGAAGACGGAGATATTGTGGTGGAGCAGATTACGGAACCGGCAGAGTATAAGCGTGTATCCAGAACATATGAAGCGCGGTAAGGCTGCAAAAGAAGGATGAGAAAGATGAAAAAGTGGAAGAAAAAGCGTGTGGTGGCGGTGCTTTTGACGCTGCTTGTGCTGTTACAGTTTCCGGCAGACTTTGGAAGTGTGGCACATGCTGCGCAGAAAAACGAAATCAGGGGAACGATTTCGGTAGCATCCAATATCTCCCAGCAGGATATGCAGCAGTACCTGGATGGGTTTAACAAGAAATATCCTGGTATTGAGGTGAAGTACCAGTCGTATTCGGATTATGACAATGAGGTGTCAAAACAGATTCAGGGTGGGGATTATCCGGATGTTTTATTTGTTCCGGGATCGGTGCCGGGAGAGAAGTATGCGGATTATTTTGAAAAATTGGGGACGAAGAAAGAACTGGATAAAAAGTATAATTATCTGGAAAGCAGTAAAAATGTCAAGGATGTAGTCTATGGAATTCCGTCTTATGCATATCTCAACGGAATTTTATATAACAAAGAAGTGTTTGATAAGGCGGGGGTTACAGAATCCCCCAAGACGATCGATGATTTTCTTCAGGATCTCCGGAATATCAAAGAGCGCACAGATGCTATTCCGTTTTATACCAATTATGCAGCGGGCTGGCCGCTTCTGGTGTGGGAACAGTATCCATATATTGAGATGACCGGAGACCGGGATTATCGGGAAAATAAGTTTGTCAATGAGTTAAATCCATATGGAAAAGATACAACTCACTATCAGGTATATCAGTTGCTTTACAACATTGTCAAAGAAGGATTATGCGAAGAAGATCCTGCAAAAAGTGACTGGGAACAGTCAAAGGAGATGCTTAACAACGGGGAAATCGGATGTATGGCAATCGGTTCCTGGGCAATGAGTCAGGTAAAAAGTGCGGGAACCCATGGGGACCATATCGCATACATGCCGTTCCCGAATCTGGTTAACGGCCAACAGTACATGACAATTATGACGGACTATTGTTACGCGATTAACAAAAACAGTACAAATAAGGTAGCTGCCCGTTGCTATATTGATTATATGCTGGATGAATCCGGATATGCACTGGATCATGAAGTGATTTCCATCGTAAAAACCGATCCGATTCCTGAAAGTTATGGAGATATGGATCATGTAATATGTCTGAGCAGCAATGCAGCCTCGGATGAAAATTATAAAAAGTGGACAGCACTTTCTGCGAATCTGAATCTGTGGGATAATTATGATGAGACGAAAAGAATCATTGAAGCGGCAGAGGGAAAGCGTGATGAAACATTTGACCAGATCATGGATGACTGGAATAAGCGCTGGGAATCGGGGCGTACAGAGGATATGATGCCGGATACGGGGGAAAATGTTTCCGTACTCAGCAGTATGATCAACAATACCTACAAAGTCGATTTTTCAGGGACGGAGAAATCATACTTAAAGGGACTGAAGACGTTGCGGATCGGTTATCTGCGAAATCTTGCACCTTATGAATATGAGGAAAAAGGACAGTTTCAGGGAGTTTCCCGGCAGCTGGCGGATCAGATGGAAAAAGCGTTTCAGGTAAAAGTGAAAGCACAGGCTTATGACAATTCCCAGACTCTTTTTAAGGCATTGCGGGAAGGGGAAATTGACATGGCCGCGGGAGTCCAGAAAAGCAATGTTTATTCCGATATCAAATATTCTACCAATTACATGGAATATATGAATGTGCTGGTAAAAAGCGATACTAAGAGTACAAAGAACGCATTGCAGGGAACGATGGCACAGGTCAGGGGGGAGGATTATTCCGATTACCAGACAAATGCAAAAGAAATTTACCGGACCAAAGATTTAGCGGACAGTCTGCATGCAGTGGAAAATCTGCGCGCAGATTTTACCGTAGCCGATTATTATAGTGTCAATTACTATATACAGCAGCAGGGTTTTGCGCATCTGACGACAATTCCGCTGGCGAAAAACGGCAATTTTTGTTTTGCATTTTACAGAGATGTTGATACCAGGCTGATTTCTGTCTGCAACAAAGTCATTTACAGTATTCCGGATGAAAACATGCAGATGATGCTGAATGATTGCCTGCAGGTGAAGCAACAGAAGATTACCGTGAAGCGTTTTATCGAGGCAAACATGTTTTCCTGTCTGCTGGCATTATGCATTATTTTTGTAATTGTTGTTGTAATTGTTATGCTTATTATGCGAGACCGGAATCGCCTGGCAAAGACAGACGCACTGACAGGATTATATAACCGGTACGGGCTTTCGGAAGAAATGAACCGCATTTATGACAGGAAAGAACTGCCGCTTCTGTTTGCAATCATGGATATTGATAACTTTAAGTCTGTCAATGATACGCTTGGACACGCCGGAGGAGATGAGGCGTTAAAACTTTTGGCGGATACGATGCGTCTGGTGTTTGGAACACATGTCCTTATGGCGCGGTTTGGCGGAGATGAATTTGTACTCTGTATACAGAACCGTGATCAGGAGAATGTTCAGGCACAGCTGGATAAACTGGTCAGAAGCATGTGTCAGACATTTACATATGGTGGGGGCTCAGTGCCGCTGTCCATCAGCCTGGGTGCTGTGTATATGACGGAGAAAGTTCCTTATGAAAAACTGTTTAAGGAAGCAGACAGTGTATTATATGAGGTAAAAACCCGTGGAAAAAACAGTTTTGAGATTCGGAAAATTTGAAAAATGATATAAAATGAAATCCCGGAGCATGGGAAATGGCTCCGGGATTTTTTCGAAAATGATTAATTTTTATTTGGAATAAACGGGCTGATCGCTCCGGCGAGCTGTGCAACCGGCATGCTCTGCAGCCATACACGTCCCGGTCCGGTGATAACGGTATTAAAGATCCCTTCCCCACCAAAGAGCATATTTTTGACACCCGGTACAGTCTGGATATCGATGGAACATCCGGCGGTCATTGCCGCGAGATATCCAGTATCGACGACAATCTGCTGTCCCGGTGCAAGTTCATATTCTTTGATGTGTCCGTCAAATTCGAGAAAGACGGTGCCGTTTCCGGACAGACGCTGCATGATAAATCCTTCTCCGCCGAAGAGACCGCCGGCAATGCGTTTTTGGAAAAAAACAGACATTTCCACGCCTGCAGTTGATGCGAGAAAGGCACTTTTCTGGGCGATAATCTCCTGCCCCGGTGCGATTTCAAATGCACGGATATCTCCGGGAAAGCTGGATGCAAATGCGATCAGTCCGGTGCCGCCCTGCGCGGTGTAGCGGTTGATAAACATGCTTTCACCGGAAAAAGCACGACCGAACATTTTTCCGATTCCACCGCCTGTTGTGGTTTCCATTTTCATATTTGGGGACATCCACGACATTGCGCCCTTCTCCGTAAGCATGGTTTCGCCGCCCTCTAAGTTACAGATGACGACAGGCATTGGTGCTCCTTCAATTGTATAGTTCATAACTACCTCCCTGATATATTGTTTTTCGTTACAATATCATCTTAACGGAACATGGGGATCTTTTCAAGAAAATGTTTTTGGAATGGAGAGTAAATCATGACAGTGTATTTCGGTGACCGTTTAATGAAAGGAAATTGTAATTACCTTGTCAATCAGTTATACTATATGTAAATATGGCAAAATGATCTGTTTGTTGGAGGTTCATATGGTAAATACTTTGAAATTACCGGTAGGAATTGACAGTTTTGAAAAAATACGCAGGAACGGATTTTATTATATTGACAAGACAAATCTTATAGAACAGATTCTGATGAATTGGGGGGAAGTAACACTGTTCACCCGTCCGCGACGTTTTGGCAAGACATTGAATATGAGCATGCTGAAAAGTTTTTTTGAAATCGGTGCAGATGTTTCACTGTTTGAAGGCTTATATATTGCAAAGAATAAAGAACTATGCGATGCGTACATGGGAAAGTATCCAGTGATATTTCTCACGCTCAAAGGGGTGGAGGGTCTGACATTTGCGGATGCGAAGAGGATGCTCGGCACGATTCTTGCCAATGAAATGGACCGGCATTATTATCTCAAAACAAGTGATGCACTTACGGACGAGGATAAGGCATATTTCGCTAAAATGCTTACAGGTACGGATGAGAATATAGAAGACAGCATCCGTAAACTGTCACAGCTTTTATATAAGCATCACGGGAAAAAGGTAGTAATTATCATAGATGAGTATGATGTTCCTCTGGATAAAGCATATCAGAATGGATATTATCGTGAAATGGTTTCTCTGATCAGAGGTCTTTTTGGTCAGGCATTAAAGACGAATGATTATTTACAGTTTGCATTTCTGACGGGATGTCTGCGAGTATCGAAGGAAAGTATATTTACAGGATTGAATAATTTTAAAGTACTTTCTATTATGGATTCCAGATTTGATGAACAGTTTGGATTCACAGATGATGAGGTAAAAAACCTCCTTGCGTCGTATGGTCTGGCTTCACATTTTCCGGAAACAAAGGAATGGTATGATGGCTATCACTTTGGAAATGCGGATGTGTACTGTCCATGGGATGTCATAAATTATGTGGATGAACTTAACTATGATCAAACGGTTGAACCACAGGATTACTGGTCTAATTCGAGTGGGAATGCGATCGTCCGCAGATTGATCGATAAGGCGGATGTGCAGACCAAGGATGAAATTGAGCGTCTGATCGCGGGAGAGTGTATTGAAAAGGAACTTTCACAGGAACTTACGTATGATGAGCTTGATAAAAACATTGGAAATCTGTGGAGCGTACTTTTTACGACCGGATATCTGACAAAACAGGGGTGTACAGCGGATGGAAAGATACGTTTGGCAATTCCCAATAAAGAGATAAAAAATCTTTTTATCAAGAAAATTAGGGAATGGTTCCGGGATACGTCCGCGAATGACGGTAAGAGACTGGAAGAATTCTGCAATGCGTTTTTAGAAAAAAATACAGAAAAAATAGAGCAGCTCTTTGGAGAATATCTTTGGAATACCATAAGCATACGTGATACAGCAGTTGCAAAGGAAAAGAAAGAAAATTTTTACCATGGCATTTTACTTGGGCTTTTGGGATATAAAGCAAACTGGCTTATAAAGTCAAATGCAGAGTCAGGAACCGGCTACAGCGATATTCTTGTTGAGGTGCCGAACAACAGAACAGGAATTGTGATAGAACTGAAATATGCCGGGAATGGAGATCTGGATGCTGCATGTGCCGAAGCTTTGAAACAGATGGAAGAAAAATCATATGTCGATAAGCTGAAGCAGGACGGAATGCGTAATTTTATCAAATATGGAATTGCATGCTTCAAGAAGGATTGCAGGGTTGTGATTGCTGGTTAGCAGGAAGGAAACAAACATGGCAAAAGTAATCATGGTGCAGGGCACGATGTCAAATGCCGGAAAAAGCCTGATCGTTGCAGGACTTTGCCGTATTTTTGCGCAGGATGGATATCGCGTGGTACCGTTTAAATCACAGAATATGGCACTCAACTCCTACATCACCGAAGACGGTCTGGAGATGGGACGCGCGCAGGTCATGCAGGCGGAAGCGGCGGGTGTGAAGCCTTCCGTGCTTATGAATCCCATCCTGTTGAAACCGACCAATGATGTCGGATCACAGGTGATCGTAAAGGGTGAGGTGCTCGGAAATATGCGGGCGCGGGATTATTTTGCGTATAAGAAAAAGCTGGTTCCGACGATCTGCGAGGCTTTTTCGGAGTTGGAAAAGCAGGCAGACATTATTGTGATGGAAGGGGCGGGAAGCCCGGCAGAGATCAATCTGAAATCGGATGATATTGTCAATATGGGGCTGGCAAAACTGGTCGATGCACCGGTGCTTCTGGTGGGGGATATCGACCGTGGCGGCGTGTTTGCGCAGCTTTTGGGAACTTTGATACTTTTAGAAGAGGATGAAAAAGCCCGTGTGAAGGGTCTGATTATTAATAAATTCCGCGGGGATAAGACAATCCTTGATCCGGGAGTGGAGATGCTGGAGGAACGCGGCGGTGTGAAGGTTGCCGGAGTAGTTCCATATATGCATCTTTCCATTGAGGATGAGGACAGTCTGAGCGGCCAGTTGGACAACCACGATGTAGGCGTGATAGATCTGGCAGTGATCCGTTTTCCACGGATCTCCAATTTTACGGATTTTAACGTGTTTGAACGGCTGGAGGGTGTGTCCGTGCGCTATGTTTCTTCGGTGCAGGAACTGGGACAGCCGGATATGATTTTTCTGCCGGGCAGCAAAAATACGATGGGGGATCTGCGCTGGATGCGGCAGAACGGTCTGGAAACCGCAGTCAAAAAGCTGGCGGCACATATCCCGGTCTGGGGAATCTGCGGTGGCTATCAGATGCTGGGGCGTACCATTTCGGACCCACATGGGGTAGAGAATGAGAATTCGCTATGCGAACCGCTCTATCCGGCTCATTGCGAAGCAATTTCTCATGAGCCGGATACAATTGCCGTGGAGCGCATAAAGCGCGACGGGGCACTACCCCTGCGTGGTATGGAACTGATTGACACCGACACGACCCTGATGCCGGAAAAAATGCGTACGCAGACACGTGGAAAATTTGAGAATGTGACCGGTATTTTTTCCACACTTTCCGGATTGGAATTTTCCGGCTATGAGATTCATATGGGAAAGACAACGGTTTCCACCGGGGAACATCAGACGCCACTGGTACAGCTGGCAGATGGCAGAACCGACGGGGTACAGCGCATGGAAAAAGGCAGCGAAGCACCCGGCGTATACGGCAGTTATGTGCACGGCATTTTTGACGATGGAGACATTGCCGTGCGCATAGTACAGGCATTGGCCGACAAAAAAAGGGTGTCATGGAAACCGGAGGCTGGCGGCGATTACCATGCATTTAAGGAACAGCAGTATGACAAGCTCGCACAGGGATTGCGGGAGCATCTGGATATGGAGTATGTATACTCTATTTTGCAGGAGAGCCGGATTTCCTCTTGATTTTTACAATGTTATAGATCCCGACACAAATCAGGACAATGGATAATACCAGAAGAATGGACAGTGGGTATTCGAAAATATAGTGATAGGAATCGGCATATGCACGACCATAGAGATCCATATATTTGAATTGTTCCCATTGACCCAGAAATGGAAGCACACACAACAGGAAAATTCCGGTTATGGTCATAAAAATAAAGGGAGTTCTTTTAGCAGGATTTTGGATTTTATTTTGGTTTTCTGCTGAAGCATCTGGTTTTTTGAGCATTGTGTCAATTGGAACATGGAATTGCTCACTGATTAAGAGCAGGGTATGGATGTTTGGAACAGAGATTCCCATTTCCCATCGCGATACGGCCTGACGAGTAACGCCTAATGTTTGAGCAAGCTGTTCCTGGGAAAGATGATGTTTTTGTCTTAAATCAAGAAGAATGTGAGCGATAGTTTGATTATCAATTTTGGTTTTATTCATATCAGCACCTCCTTTTTCTTATCATACATTTCATGGCTGAAAGAAGCAAGAAACAGGGAATTGCATTTGCGCAATTTACAATTGCAACAGGAGAAAATATTTGATTACAGGAAAAGAAATGGAGAAACTTAAAATCATTCCACCGGACGCACAGATCTACGCGCAAGTAAAAGCAAGCTGGGACAAAATTGCCAAACCGCTGGATGGTCTGGGGCAGTTTGAGACAATGTTTGCGCAGATCGGCGCAATCACAGGAAGCAGCAGTCTTTCCATTGAAAAAAAAGTGATCCTCACCATGTGCGCAGATAATGGTGTTGTCGCAGAAGGAGTCAGCCAGTCCGGACAGGAAGTGACCGCGGTGGTTGCAGGATTTATGGGGCAGCAGGCGAGCTCGGTTGGCAAAATGGCGCGCCGCGCCGGTGTGGATGTGATCCCGGTCGATATTGGAATCAACACAAAAGAAACGCTGCCGGGGGTGCGCGACTGCAAAGTGATGCAGGGCACGCGCGATTTTCTGCAGGAACCTGCAATGACAGAGGAAGAAGCGTTGCAGGCATTGTCTGTGGGAATTGATCTGGTCCGGGAGTGCAAAGACAAAGGCTATCAGCTGATCGGTACCGGAGAGATGGGAATCGGAAATACGACGACGAGCAGCATGCTTGTGGCGGCACTGACCGGACGCACAGCAGAAGAAGTGACCGGACGTGGTGCCGGATTAAACGACGCGGGGCTGTTGCGCAAGCAGCAGGTCATTGCGCAGGCACTGGAGAAATATGAAAAAGAGATCCGGTCAGCGCATGCACTTTCCATGCTGGCGGCATTCGGCGGTCTGGATATCGCGGGAATGGCAGGTGTATGCATCGGCGGAGCACTGTATCATGTGCCGGTCGTTCTGGATGGGCTGATCTCATCGGTCGCGGCACTGGTGGCGGAGCGGATCGTGCCGGGTGTGCGGGAATTTGTTCTGCCGAGCCATCTGAGCAAGGAACCCGCGGCAAAATGGATCGCGGAGGAACTGAAACTTCATCCGGTCATAGATGCGGGACTGGGGCTTGGGGAGGGCACAGGAGCCGTGATGCTGTTTTCCCTTCTGGATCTGGCGCTGGCACTCTACGAGGATCAGACAACATTTGATACGATGGAAATTGCGCAGTACGAGCGGTATGGGGAAACAGAATGATCACCTTGGTTTTGGGCGGAAGCGGCAGCGGAAAATCGGCTTACGCAGAGCATCTGCTGGATGGAAAAACGAATAAATATTATATCGCAACCATGCAGGTGTACGATGCGGAGGGCGGAAAAAAAGTTGCAAGACACCGGAGACTTCGCGCGGGAAAAGGATTTGTTACGATGGAACAGCCGCGGGATATCGGGGAAGTAGATTTTTCGAAAAGAGTACAGCAAGCCATGGAACCACCGGATCGCGCAGGGCAAAATGTTACGGAACGTCCTCGCTGTGCCCTGCTGGAATGTATGTCCAATCTGGTTGCAAATGAGATGTTTTCCGGTGCGGACATCATTTCGGAAGATGTGGTTGTCGGACACATATTGCAGGGAATCAAAAACCTTTCCACAAAAGTGGACGAGTTAGTGATCGTCAGTAATAACGTGTTTGAGGATGGCATTTCCTATGATGCGACAACGCAGGCATATATCCGTGCACTCGGACGCATCAATACGGGAGTGGCGGCGTTGGCGGATACGGTGACCGAAGTCGTTGTAGGTATTCCGGTTCCGGTAAAAGAGAGAAAGGAAGCAGGTTATGCACATCATTAGAGGAATCGCGGTGGCGTTTTCCACCTATTCAAAAATTCCGATGCCACAATTTGTGTGGAAAGAAGAAGACATGCGTTACAGCATGTGCTTTTTTCCGTGGATCGGGGCAGTGATCGGTGCTATCCTCTGGGGATGGTTTCGGTTGTCTGCGTTATTGGGAATCAGTACGCTTGCATTTATTTTGATATCAGCTGCGCTCCCACTTATTATCACCGGGGGCTTCCATGTGGATGGGTTTATGGATACCATGGATGCATTGCATTCGTATCAGCCCAGAGAGCGAAAACTGGAAATTTTAAAGGATTCCCACATTGGAGCTTTTTCCGTGATCAAGCTGGCGGAATTCGGGTTGATTTATGTGGCGGCTCTTTCCCAGATTGTGGATTACCGTGCGCTGGAAGTGTTTTGTTGTGGATTTTTCCTGTCACGCTGCCTGAGTGGTCTGAGCGTGGTCTCCTTCCGTTCCGCAAAAACGGATGGGATGCTCTATCATTTTGCGAGTACCGCACATGAGCGCGGGGTAAAAGGGGCACTTTATGCACAGACGTTGTTGTGTGTACTGTTTATGCTTTGGCTTTCGCTTATGGCGGGAATTCTGGCGGTGGCGGCGGCATTTGCAGTGTTCGGTTACTATCGCTGGCGCAGTTACAGGGAATTTGGTGGAATAACCGGAGATACGGCGGGATATTTTCTGACGCTGTGTGAGGGGGCAATGGCGGTGGCGGCAGCCGTGTCAGTGTTGATTTGAAAAAGTCGCGCTACTGGTGCAAAAAGGATGATGAATTGGGGTATACTTGAAATTGGTGATTGTGTATGATATAATGCGATCAACAAAGAATGAGGCGATACTTTTACAAGTACACCAAAAACGAACCCCCAGTAGTTGCCGCTACTGGGGGTTCTTCTCATTTTGTATGGTCGAGCATCCATTCAGGTTAATTGCCGCTAATGTTTACTGTCTAACCATTCTTCTGTTGCCAGAATGGGAGCGACAACAAAAGGAGTATAGCATAAATAGATAAATTTGTCGAAACGTGGTAATATAAAATATCAAGCAATAGGGAGTACATTAATGGAATTATACATTGGCGGCACTGCTCAGGGAAAAAAAGCATATGTAACACAGGTGCGGGGCATCGAGGAAGCACGGATCTGGGACAATTTTGAAGAATGGTTTCGAGAGAAATTGCAGGAAAGTGCCCCGAAGTCTCTATCCCCGGAAGCAGAAAGTATGGCTTATCTGGAAAAACATCCGGATACAGTAATTATCTGCGATGAAGTAGGCAATGGAATTGTGCCGCTTGATTCGTTCGAGCGGGAATATCGTGAGCGGCTGGGACGGCTGCTCTGTGAAATTGCAGCAAAAGCAGAAAGGGTGGAACGGATTGTATGTGGAATTGGACAGAGAATCAAATAGAACTGTATCTGATCCGGCATGGAATGACGCTGGGAAATGTAGAACACCGGTATATTGGCAGACAGACGGATGAACCGCTTTCGGAGGACGGCAGACAGCAGCTGGAGAAAAGAAAAGACCAATGGGCACAGGTATGCAGGACATGGGATATGCCATATGTATTTGTAAGTCCCATGCTTCGCTGCCGGCAGACCGCAGAAATTTTATTTCCGCAAATTCCACAGATCGAAATTGATCCATGGCGTGAAATGGATTTTGGAGAATTTGAAGGAAAGAATTATGCACAGCTGAATGGAGATCCGCGCTATCAGGCATGGATTGACAGTGGTGGAACGTTGACATTTCCGGGAGGTGAGAGCCGGGAGGCTTTTATCGCAAGATGTGTGGATGGGATGGAGCTGGTTATGGAACAGATCCGGCAGCAGCTGGCATACAGAGCGTGTCCAAAGTGCCGGGAAACGGAAGACAACGGTATGATACAGGAGCCGCTTCCGGTGGCGGCTGTGGTTCACGGGGGTACGATCATGGCGCTGCTTTCGCACTACTGTGGCGGTGATTATTTTTCGTATCAGGTAAAAAATGCCGAGGGCTATCATCTGCGCCTGTCCTTACAAGAGAATAAAATGGAGTTAAAAGAAAAAGTATGAGTTATCATTTCTTTGCGATGTTTCTTGGGTTTGTGCTGGATCTGTTGTTTGGCGATCCGCACTGGCTGCCCCATCCGATCCGTCTGATTGGTAATCTGATCGCATCACTGGAAAAACTGAATAAAAAGGAACTGTCAGACACAAAAAAATTTCTGCGCGGGTTTGCGATGGTTGTGATTGTTATCGCATGGACAACCGGTGTAACCGCCGTTATCCTTGAGGGGGCATACGGGATGCATCCGGTGATTGGCTGTGCCGTGGAAGCCATTATGACCTATCAGATTCTTGCTACAAAGTGTCTGAAAGTGGAAAGCATGAAGGTATGTGAGCAGCTGCAAAAGCAGGATCTGCCGGCAGCGCGAAAGGCAGTCTCCATGATCGTTGGGCGTGATACAGAACAACTGGATGAAACAGGTGTGACAAAGGCAGCGATAGAGACCGTTGCGGAAAATGCATCCGACGGTGTGATTGCGCCGATGATTTATCTGGCAATCGGTGGACCGGTGCTCGGCTTTGCCTATAAAGCAGTGAATACCATGGATTCCATGGTGGGATATAAGAATGAAAAGAACCTGTATTTTGGAAGGTTTGCGGCAAAATTGGATGATGTGGTAAATTTCATCCCATCCCGCGTGGCGGCACTGCTTATGATCGTGGCAAGCTTCCTTCCGGGGAAGCGTTTTAGCGGGACCGGGGCATGGAAGATCTGGAGAAGGGACAGCCGGAAACATGCCAGCCCGAATTCTGCGCAGACCGAGAGTGCCTGTGCGGGAAGCCTTGGCATCCAGCTGGCAGGGGATGCCAGTTATTTTGGAAAAACTGTAAAGAAACCGACGATAGGGGATGCCCTGCGTCCGGTGGAACCGGAAGATATCCGGTGTGCGAATGTGCTGTTGTACCGGATGGCATTCCTTGGCATGGCCGTTTGCCTGTCACTTTTGTATTTTCTGTAAACAATAAAAAGCCGGACGTTGTGTAAACAGCGTCCGGCTTTTTGTCAGACAGAGTTATCCGAGTTCTTTGTGCTCTACGGAATCTTTCATATCTTCTGCAAGCATGTAAATATTCTCCAGAACTTTTTTACAGCCCTTCATATTGTCCACCGTGGAATCTGCCATACGCAGCCCTTCGGTGGAAGAGGCAGCCACTTCCTCACCGGTGGCGGAGAGGTGGGTAATATTATCGGAAATAACATTCGTGGCATCAAGGATTTTCTGGATATTTTCTTCTGCCGTATGGATATCTTCCATCAGGCGTTCAACGGTTTCACCGACATTGCCGAATTTCTCCCGTGTATTCTCAATCAGTTCGTTCTGCTTTTCTACGGAAGCAACTGAGTTTTCGATACTTTCGTTGGCACGTTTTGTGTCATCGTTTAATTTGTCGATAATTTCTGTAATGTTGGCAGAGGCATTTTTTGTCTGTTCGGAAAGCTGGCGGATTTCATCGGCCACCACAGCAAACCCTTTTCCGGCTTCCCCGGCACGCGCAGCCTCAATGGAAGCATTTAAGGCAAGCAGATTTGTCTGGTTGGAAATTTCAATAATGGATCCGACAAAGCTCTGGACATCCTCGACTTTTGAAGTCAGGCTCTGGATGACCTGTACCGTGATATTGCTGGCTTCTTCCACGTTCTGTGCCTGTTCCTTTAATTCCAGGACGACCTGTGCACCGGATTTTACAGTAGCATCCGTTTCATGTGCGGCTTCAATCATCTGGTGGATGCCGGCTTCTGCCGCATCGGTGTTGCCCTGAATATTGGAACACATAACCGCCTGTTTCTGGATGGCTTCAGCGGTGCTTTCGGTGCTGTCTGCAATTTCCTGAATAGAACTGTGGCTGACCTCAATACTGTTTTCCAAACTGTCAAGCACAGTCATTGCTTCTTCAAAATGCCGGGAAATATTTTCGGCAACGAGAAGCATCTGATCGTGGTTTTTCTTCTGCTTATCCGCAGCTTCTGTAATTTCCGTCATGTTTTCATCAAAGAAAAGCACAAGCATCCGTGTAATACTGATAGAAGCGTATGCAACAAGAAGCAGGACAAACAGTGCCAGCACCTTGTTGGCCAGTGCAGCAGATGCGTGTGGGGCAAAACTGAGCATCAGACGAACGATATTTACCAGCAGAAATACGCTGTTTATTATTTTCATAAGCCGTTCATTCAGATAAACCATGGCGGCAATAATGAGGGGAAGCGCGTAAGCCCATGTCCCTTCCGTGGTATTTAGTAAAGCAACAGCTGCATAACCGACCATCATGGCGGTTGTCAGGATGATGGCACAGGTGTGCGTTTTCTTTCGGGTCAGATAGCCCAGTGCGGAAAGGATAATCACACCGACCGAAACCAGACACTGGATCATAATCCGGACAAAGTGGTCCCCGTGGCTGGCCGCCAGTGCAGCAAGCATGGTCAGCGTGATATAGGCAAAGATAATGGTGACAGCGAGAAATACCCGCTTGTTGGCTCGTAAATACTGTTTTTCGTTCATGTAATGTTCTCCTTCTGCCAAATATGCAAAATCGTTAAATTGTATAATAATCATACCTCTCATAAATACCGTTTGTCAAAGGAAAACAGACAAAAAACAGACTTTGTGGATTATTTGCCAAAAAACAGTTTTAAATCATCTTCTACGGTACCAATTCCGGCAATGCCAAACGTGTCCGTGAGGATCTTTGCCACATTCGGGGAAAGGAATGCCGGAAGGGTCGGTCCCAGGTGGATATTTTTTACACCCAGTGCCAACAGTGCCAGCAGCACAATCACTGCTTTTTGCTCATACCATGCAATGTTGTAGACGATCGGCAGATCGTTGATATCATCGAGACCGAATACTTCCTTCAGTTTCAGGGCAATCACAGCCAGAGAGTAGGAATCGTTACACTGTCCGGCATCAAGGACACGCGGTATTCCGTTGATATCGCCGAGATTCAGTTTATTATATTTGTATTTGGCACAGCCGGCAGTCAAAATAACCGCATCTTTTGGAAGTGCTCTGGCAAAATCCGTATAGTAATTGCGGGAGTTTGCCCGTCCATCGCATCCTGCCATGACGACAAATTTTTTGATCGCGCCGGAGTTGACGGCCTCAACAATCTGGCTGGCAAGTGCAAGTACCTGATTGTGGGCAAAGCCACCAATGATTTCACCGTGCTCGAGTTCTTCCGGAGCAGAACAGTGCTTCGCCTGTTCGATCAGTGCCGAGAAATCCTTCTGTGCACCGATTTCGCCATCAATGTGTGTGCATCCCGGATAGCCGGCAGCACCGGTGGTGTACAGCCGGTCTTTGTAGCTGTCCTTTGGTGGAACAATACAGTTGGTCGTCATCAGAATTGGCCCGTGGAAACGTTCAAATTCTTCTTTTTGTTTCCACCATGCATTTCCGTAATTTCCGACAAAGTTCGGATATTTTTTGAATGCCGGGTAGTAGTGGGCAGGAAGCATTTCTGAGTGTGTATACACATCTACACCGGTTCCCTGTGTCTGTTCCAGAAGCATTTCCAGATCTTTTAAATCATGACCGGAGACAAGAATTCCCGGATTTTTTCCCACACCGATATTCACTCTGGTAATTTCAGGATTGCCATAGGCACCGGTATTTGCAGTATCGAGCATCGCCATGCCTCTGACACCATAGTTTCCGGTTTCCAGTGTGAGTGCGACCAGGTCATCGGCTGTGAGGGAATCATCCAGTGTTGCAGCGAGTGCCCGCTGCAGGAAGGCATCAATTTCCGGATCATCCGAAAGCAGTACATTGGCGTGCTTGGAGTAAGCGGACAAACCTTTTAATCCGTAAGTGATCAGCTCACGCAGACTGCGGATGTCCTTGTCTTTTGTGGAGAGAACCCCTGCCTCTTTTGCCTTGGCAAAGAGCACATCATCCGATGCGTCAGAGCCATCTTTTGTTTTTATATCCCAGAAAGCAGCTTCCGGCAGACCTGAGGTATCTTTTACCTGTAAAATGAGTGTGCGGCGCACGGACAGAGTGTTATGAATCCGTGCGATGATCGCCTCATTGTCGAAGTTGGCATTTGTGATGGTGGTAAACAGATTCCAGGTGATCAAGTGGTTGGTTTCTTCTGAAACCTTTGTTCCTTCTTTGCGCAGCTGGGTTGTGACCGCGGATAATCCCTTGCTCACATAGACGAGCAGATCCTGCATAGCTGCTACTTCCGGCTTTTTGCCGCAGACACCCATCTGGGTACAGCCGCTGCATCCTGCGGTTTCCTGACACTGATAGCAAAACATTTTATGTTCCATAATAAGATACTCCTTTGATTTTATTTTGTAAGCAAGAAGTAATTTATCAGAAAGCAAATGGAAAATATGTTGTTAAAACCACAATTGACGAGAAAATGAACTGGTGATAAATGGGAATATGCAGTAAAATAGAAAAAAGAAAAGCTACAGGAAAATCATATGGGGGATTACAGATTATGAAAGAATATATTATGGCACTGGATCAGGGAACGACAAGTTCCCGCTGTATCCTGTTTGATCATGCAGGAAAAATCGTCACGATGGCACAGAAAGAATTTACACAGATTTACCCGCAGCCGGGCTGGGTAGAGCAGAATCCGAGGGAAATCTGGTCCTCCCAGATGTCGGTTGCCATAGAGGCAATGGCGAATATCGGGGCATCATCCAAAAATATCCGTGCCATTGGCATCACAAACCAGCGCGAAACCACAATCGTCTGGGATAAAAAGACCGGGGAACCCGTATACAATGCGATCGTCTGGCAGTGCCGGCGCACGGCAGAACAGATTGATGAACTGAAAGAAAAAGGATATGGACCGATGCTGCAGAAGCGGACAGGCCTGGTGCCGGATGCTTATTTTTCCGCAAGCAAGATCGCATGGATTCTTGATCATGTGAAAGGCGCGCGCGATGCTGCAGAAAAAGGGGAACTCTTGTTTGGCACGGTGGATACATGGCTGATCTGGAATCTGACCAAAGGGGCGGTGCATGTCACGGATTATACGAATGCGGCAAGAACCATGTTGTTTGACATACACAGATGCTGCTGGGAGGAAGAGATATTAGAGCTGTTTCGCATTCCCAAAGAAATGCTGCCGGAAGTGCGGCCGTCGAGTGGTTTCTTCGGAGAGACACAGGAGCAGATTTTTGGCGGTAAAATTCCTGTGATGGGTGTGGCAGGAGACCAGCAGGCAGCATTGTTCGGACAGTGCTGTTTTGAAAAAGGGGATGTAAAAAATACCTATGGAACCGGTTGTTTTCTTTTGATGCATACCGGAAAGGAACCAATCATTTCCAGACATGGACTGCTTACGACCATTGCTGCGGGTACTGCAGGGGAAGTGGAATATGCACTTGAGGGAAGTGTTTTTGTGGCAGGGGCGGCCATCCAGTGGCTGAGGGACGGGATGCGTATGATCCGTACCGCAGGACAGTCCGAGGAATATGCCAAGAGAGTCCCGGATTCCAATGGTGTTTATATTGTTCCTGCATTTGCCGGCATGGGGGCACCGTATTGGAATCCGTATGCGCGCGGAACGATTGTCGGGCTGACACGGGGATGCAAAAAGGAACATTTTATCCGTGCGACATTAGAGTCTATTGCCTATCAGGCGAAAGATGTCATTCACGCCATGGAAGAGGATGCCGGCGTGACGCTGAACGGTCTGCGTGTGGACGGAGGAGCCAGTGCAAATAACATGCTTGTACAGTTTCAGGCAGATATCATTGATGCGGCAGTACTTCGACCGGAATGTATTGAGACAACAGCACTCGGAGCGGCATATCTGGCAGGACTTGCGGCAGGTTACTGGAAAGATAGGGATGAAATCCGGGAAAACTGGCAGCTGGGACGAAGGTTTGAACCGGTAATGGACTCAGGGGAGCGCAAAAAGCTGCTCAGGGGATGGCAGAGAGCCGTGCGGTGCGCACGGCTCTGGGCAGAAGATGGGGAATAATGAGATTTATTTGTTTAATTCCGTTTTGATATTTTCGATCAATGGATCAGCCTGTTCCATCATATTGGAAATGTCCTCATAGATAAATCCCTTTTCTGTCATCAGGCTCTTTAAGCCGTCAATATCGGACTGAACCTGGGCATAACGGGTTTCATGGGCTTCCATGTCTTCCCGGAGCTGATCCACCTGTCCGCTGCAGTTTTCCACAACCTCATTGATGCCGCGGTGAACATTTTCTACGCTGGACACAGAATCGTTGATATGGGAAAAGACATCTTCGGTTGTGTCCATCTGTGTGCGGGAAGCATCCAGTGCATCCTGTACATCCAGCAGAGAATGCGTCAGATTTTCGGAGCTTGTCTGCAAACCTTCCATACTTTTGTTTACATCACCCACCAGTTCTTTGATGCCAATGGAAAGTTTTGTGACTTCATCTGCAACAACGGCAAATCCTTTTCCGTGTTCACCGGCACGGGCCGCTTCGATGGAAGCATTTAATGCCAGCAGGTTGGTCTGGTTTGCAATGCCGACAATGTTTTGCATGGTTGCATGGATTTCATCAAAGCGGGCCTGAAATTCATCGTAGATTTTATGAATCTCTGCGAACTGCGTTTCCACTTTGGCAGAGCTTTCTTTCAGATCACGGATATCCTGCATGGCATCATCGGATACGCTGGTCACATCGGTGATTACATCCGTAAATTGGCCGGAAATTTCTCCGATTTTTCCGAATTCTTTTTGCAGGGAATCAACAGCTTCGCGGATCGAGGCATTGTGTTCAATGACATCGGTGTAAGAGTCTTTTACTTTATCAATCTCACGCACGGTCTTGATCTCTTCTTCTACGAGAGATTCCTTTTTGTCAATGACAAAATGGCTGAGAAAAGACATGGATGTCAGACAGTCTTCTATTTTCTTTTTATTGGAAACCTGTGGAACAGGTGTTGCGGTTCCTGTGGTTTTCTTTTTTCCAAACATAAAAGGTTCCTCCTATTCAAATACCACGCAGACCATCGTCTGGTTTACATGCTGGTTATTATACTGTTCGCCACCGCCGACAATGCCAAGGTGTGGTCCGAGAACTGCCATGTCTTTTGCATATGTAGAAAAATATCCCTCTTTTTCGTAGAGCAGATACCGGTAGATACAGTCAATGGATAAAACCAGGGAAATATGGGATGCGTCCTGCTGGATCTGCTGGCGTGTCTGCTGTTCTGTTGCTTTGTAGTCACCGAGGCTTAAGAAATAAATGCAGTCGTTTTTATTGATTCGTTTGTAGTTGGTCAGTGTGCCGTCTGTATCCATTCCGTTCATGGAAGAGATAAAAACCTGATTGCCCACCGCACGTCCCATAGGATTGACCAGTACGTTGTCAACGATTTTATCACGGGGAATGCCAAGTTCTGCGCTGTATACGTCTGCCGCGGGTTTACCGTCAAGTTCGATGAGTGCTTTACGGGACACATCGACTTTTGTGGCAAAGTGACTCTGAGCCGATGTTTTTTCATAGATGTTTTCTTTGTATACACGTATTTTTCCGGTTGTATTTTTGATCAGTGCATAGACGCAGGCATCTTCATATAATTCTCCGTTATATGCAACGACCGGAGGTTTGCCGTCCGGGACACCGAAAACGGTGCCTCCTGCCAGATGGATGCCCTTTGTTTCCAGACAGGATGTAAACGTGGTTACCAGCTTTTCTTCGGAGCCGGTACAATATTCCACGCATACCGTATCGTCTGTGCCGGGAGAAATCTCTGCAATCTGCTTCAGAAGCTGCGTTGTGCCCGCAACCGGACAACGGCTGGCTTCGGTGATGATACCACAGCGGATCTTCACATCAGAAAAAAATCCAAGAACCGCAAGACCGGAATCATCCACCTGTCCGTTTACGAGTCTGGTTCCGATCGTTCCGATACACGGAGTATCCGGAAAAAGTTCTTTTAAGCGTGAGGCAGTTTCTTTGAAATGTTCATAAGAAGCCATAAAAAGAATTGCACTTGGGGATGTAAGTCCCTGTACTGCCTGATGCACGGCAGCTTCCGGCTGTCCCACACCTGTGCCGATGAATGTTTTCATGGAAAATTCCCCCTTAAATCTAATCTGTTTTTCTTATAGTATATTTTTTTTGATTTAAAATAGCAACAGAATTTTATGTTTTCACCGACAAAAATGATTTTTTTCTTGCACTTGTTTCCTGTTTTGCGTATAATTTTTAATGTGCGCGTACAAAGCACATTTGTACGCAGGAAAAGCCTTTTGAAAAAGGAAAATAAGGAGAAAAATTATGTGGACAACAATCAATGCATTTTTAAAGACCGTGGACAACTTCGTCTGGGGAGTTCCGCTTATGGTATTGATTCTCTGCGGTGGTATCTTACTGACCGTGCGTCTGGGAGTCCTGCAGATGCGCAGGCTTCCGCTGGCACTCAAGTGGATGATCAAAAATGAAGAGGGCGGCAAGGGAGAAATATCCAGTTTTGCGGCTTTATGTACGGCACTGAGTGCGACGATCGGTACGGGAAACATTGTCGGCGTGGCAACTGCGGTATGTGCAGGCGGTCCGGGGGCATTGTTCTGGATGATTGTGGCGGCATTTTTCGGAATGGCAACAAAATTTTCCGAAGGATTACTTGCCATCAAATACCGTGTAGTTGACAAAGACGGACACAGTCTGGGTGGTCCGTTCTACTATATTGAACAGGGAATGGGATCGAAATGGAAATGGCTTGCAAAGATTTTTGCCTTTTTTGGAGTCTGTGTAGGTCTGTTCGGAATCGGAACATTCAGCCAGGTGAACGGTATAGCCAGTGCCATCCAGAACTTTTTTGACCCGAATAAGGTTCATACCATGGCAATTCCGGGAATCGGAACTTATTCCTGGACGGTTGTAATCGCTTCCCTGATCCTTGCATTTTGTGTGGGTGCCGTGCTGATTGGCGGAATCAAGCGTATAGCAAGTGTCAGCCAGATTGTTGTTCCGTTTATGGCAGTTGCATATTTTGTATTTGCATTGATTTTAATTATCTGTAATATTACAAAAGTCCCTGCAGCGGTTGTTACGGTTGTGCAGGGCGCATTTCATCCGCGTGCAGTCACCGGTGGTGTGGTAGGCAGTATGTTTGTTGCCATGCAAAACGGTGTTGCAAGGGGCATTTTCTCAAACGAGGCAGGACTTGGTAGTGCGCCGATCGCAGCGGCAGCAGCACAGACACATGAGCCGGTGCGTCAGGGACTTGTCAGCATGACAGGTACATTTATTGACACGATTGTGATCTGTACACTGACCGGACTTTCCATTGTACTGACCGGAGCATGGCAGGTGGATGGACTCGAGGGCGTTCAGGTTACTACATATGCGTTCCAGAACGGACTTCCGTTCCCTCATGTGGTATCTTCTTTTGTCCTGATGATGTGTCTGGTATTTTTTGCCTTTACAACGATTCTTGGATGGGATTATTACAGTGAGAGATGTCTGGAATATCTGACCGGTGGAAATATGAAAAAAGTAATGGTGTTCCGTTGGATTTATATTCTGGCAGTATTTATCGGACCGTATATGACGGTAAGTGCTGTCTGGACGATTGCCGATATTTTCAATGGTCTGATGGCACTGCCGAATATGATTGCGCTGTTTGCTTTAAATGGTGTGGTTGTATATGAGACAAAGAAATTTTTTGAGGCTGGTAAACATAAAAAATGAAAATATATTTAATCAGGCACGGAGAAACGGACTGGAATCATATCAACCGTTTTCAGGGAAGGGAAGATATAGAACTGAATGCGGCAGGAATTGCACAGGCAGTACGCTGTGGGCAGACGCTGCAGGGACTGGGGATAGAAGCTGTGTATACAAGCCCACTGAAACGTGCACACTGCACAGGGGAGGAGATTGCTGCACAGATCGGGTTAAGCAGAGACGGTGTAGAGCCGATGCAGGAGCTGATTGAGCGGGATCTTGGTCCGTTTTCCGGACAACTGGTAAAAGATAAAAAAGAGTATTTTGCACTTGCGGCAGGCGACCATGTCGAAGGAATGGAGCCGTTTGCCGATGTGCAGAAACGCATGGAGCGTGCGATAGGGCTTCTTGCGGCAACGGGGCATCAGGCAGTGGCTGCGGTATCCCATGGAGCGGCAATCAATGTGCTTCTGGCAGGGCTTACGAATCATGAGATCGGAACCGGAAAGACAAGACTCTACAATGGGGCAATCAATGTGATTGAAGGGTCACAGACCAGAGGATTTCATGTCCTGCACTGCAATCTGCCGCCGGATGATCCCAAGACACGGCAGATTCTGCTGCAGGATCGGTAAAGCAGATTTTATCATGCAACTATGGATACAGGAGGACAGGATGGGATACGAGCGGCTGGAAAAAAGTCTGACGGACACGATCAAAGAGGAACAGGCAAAACTGGGATTTCGAAAAGAAGCCATCCGGTTATACTATCCCCTGTCCTCTCTGAATCACTTTTTTGACGTGCAGGAGGGAGAAGAACAAATGCTTCATCGCCTGCAGCATCTGCCGGAAACCTGGCAGGAAAAACTCGGGGATGTAGGTGTGACGGCAAAAAAAGAGCGTTTCTGTTTTTATATTCCGGAACAGGGAAGTGTATATGTCCATGAGCATGAAAAGCCGGATGAATTTATCCGGGAACTGGTGGAACTGGTTGGCAGGCATGGCTGTACCATGCAGGAGATCCGGGAACTGTTCTGTAAACATTCGTCCCATGTGGAATGTCAGAAGATCGAAAATGGGGAATTCGACTGGATGTTCCGGTTTGCGGAGGATGAGGAAGATCCCTATTATTATTGTTTTAAGGATGAGGGAATCCATATCATTTACCATCGTTTTTTGCCGGAGGATTACAGGGAGTTTGGAGTCTGATGAAAACAGACACAGATAAGGCAGCGAATCAGCAGGGAGAAAATTATGGCACAGACAATATTACTTTTTCGTATAAACCGGGATAAATACGCAGTGGTTCAGAATGTATGCAGGACATTAGGCATCCGTATCATAGATGTTGCCCGCAAGGATTATTCCCAGAAACTGGGCACGCTGGCGCAGATACAGGGATTTACCAGAGAGGCAAAAAAATATGACGGTCCGGAATTTCCGGCAGAAATGCTGATTTTTTCGGAAATGAATTCGGATCAGGTGGATGTATTTCTGGCAGAATATAAAAAGTCGGGTGTGGAACCAATTGCACTAAAAGCTGTAATCACAGGCAATAATATTTTCTGGACAGCAGAGAGGACGCAGAAAGAATTGTTGCGGGAACATTTATTTATGAGCAATATTTACAAAAGCAATATGTGATTTGCACAAAAATTTTACGTTATTTTTGTTGAATACTACCAAAGACGGTGTTATAATGTATACAAGAAATGAGAAAATCATTTCGAACATATCAGCCCATATGACATAAGATAATTGAGAAGGGCGCACACCAAAATAAAAAAGGAGGTGTATCGATGATGTATGCAATCGATCCAACCATGTCCTTTGCTCAGGTAGTTCAGTATTACAAGGATTACGTGAAACGGACGAAGAGCTACGGACGCAAACCGGTATCCTTCCTGCGATTTGTAACAGGCAGATACTAAAATCGGATGATCCGGTGGCAAAGAAGCCGCCAGCTCACCCGATTTTTTTGTTTATACCACAGAAAAGCCACCCCACATCTGACGCTTTTGCGGCGAAACAGATGTGGGGTTTTTATTTCCCTGACAAGTCAAAATTCATATAGCAATTTTTGACCATTAAAAAATCAGAACATAAAATCTTGCCCGTCAGGTCATTTCATTGTAAGGAATCCGTTGTTCCAGAGAGTGTGTCAGCCCCCTTTGCCTGTTAAAATAGACTCATCAACAACAGAGAGATCAGTCAAAGGAGGATACAAACAAATGAGTAAAGTAAAGGTAGCAATCATTGGATGCGGAGGAATTGCAAATCAGAAGCATTTTCCAGCACTTAAAAACAATTCCGATTTAAACGAGATCGTTGCTTTCTGTGATATCAAAATCGAGCGTGCGCAGAAGGCAGCGGCAGAGTTCGGAGTACCGGGTGCACAGGTGACAGCAGATTATCGCGAGGTACTGGCAAATCCGGCAGTTGAGGTCGTACATATCTGTACACCAAACGTATCACACAGTGAAATCGCAATTGCAGCATTTGAGGCGAAGAAGCATGTATATTGTGAAAAGCCAATGTCTCACAGTACCGTGGAAGCGGAAAAGATGGTGGAGGCATGGAAGAAATCCGGCATGCAGTTTACGGTAGGCTACCAGAACCGCTTCCGTCCGGAGGTACAGAACCTTCACACAGCATGCCAGAAGGGTGATCTGGGAGATATCTATTATGCAAAGGCACATGCCGTAAGACGAAGAGGAGTTCCGACTTGGGGTGTATTTATGGATAAGGAAGCACAGGGCGGCGGACCACTCATTGATATCGGAACACATGCACTGGATATTACCTTATGGTGTATGAACAATTACGATATTGACAGCGTATCTGGTTCTGTTTTCTACAAGCTGGGAGGTTTAGAACAGGCAACCGAGGGCAACCTGTTTGGACCGTGGGATACAAAGACCTATGAGGTAGAGGACTCCGCAATGGGCTTTATCAAAATGAAAAATGGCGCAACTATCTCCTTAGAAGCAAGCTGGGCACTCAATATTCTTGAATCCAGAGAAGCCTCTACAACACTCTGTGGTACCGCAGCAGGAGCTGAGATTCATTCCGGTATGAGCTACAGCAAGAATGAGCTGATTTATAATAGAGGACGAAACGGACAGCTGATGGAAGAAAAACTCTCCCCGGTAGGCGGTGTTGCATACTTCGGCGGTGGTGGCGGAGAAGAAGGCACGATTGATAACAGGCAGTGGTTAGAGGCAGTCAAAAATGGCACACAACCACTTGTAAAACCAGAGGAAGCACTTGCCGTAACTAAGATTTTAGATTCGATCTATCAGTCTGCGAAGGCAAATAAGGAAATCAAATTCTAAAGAAAAGGAGAGGGAGAACATGGGATTTGCGATGCGAATGAATTTTGTGGATGTTGTCGTAAGTGACAGCCTCAAGCATTATTATGTAGATGGTAAGAAAATGGGATATCAGTTTGATATCCGTCTGAGCTACTATCGTGGACATTTTCTTTCTGTCATTGATGAATTTAAGGTAAAGGTGGACGATTTTGAAGTACCGGCGGAGCGGATCAAGTTCTGCATCAACGGAAAAGAATTCAGTCCGGTAGAGTTCGATAAATGTTATACGGAATTCTGGCGGGTGATTGAACCGGCTACGATTAAGGTGATTTATCCGGGAGGACTTCCGGAGGGCGAGCATAAGATTGATGTTACGTTGTTTTTCCGATCCCCATATATGCCGATCGGGCCGGATCACAGATACATGCCGGTAGACAGCTGCGGAACCAAAACCATGGCAATTACAGATTAAGGAGGAAAAGAAAATGTCAAAAGTTAAAACAGGAATTACTTTATTTTCACTGGGCACTCCTTATTTGAAAGGAGAACTGGATTTGGAGGGCGTAATCCGCACAGCAGCGGAGCTTGGCGCAGAAGGCTACGAGATCGTGGCAACACAGATGATTCCATCCTACCCGTTTGTCTCGGATGAATTCGTGGAATTTATCAACAAATGCAAGGAGAAATATGGCATCGGACCGATCTGCTATTCGGCAAATATGGATCGGGGAATGTTAAAGGATCGCGATCTGACGGAAGATGAGATGGTGGCGCGTGCGATTACCGATATCATGTCTGCCAACAAACTTGGCTGTACCGTGATGCGCGAGCAGTATCTACTTTCCCCGGAGGGCTTGAAACGGATCGCACCATACGCAGAGGCTTATAACGTTCATGTGGGAATCGAAATTCATAATCCGGAAAGTCCGATCACACCAGCCATTATGGATTATGTGAAGGTCATCGAGGAAACCGGAAGCAAATACATCGGTTTTGTACCGGATTTTGGATGCTTTGCAATCAAGCCAAACAAGCCGTATTGGGACAGAGCACTCGCAGCAGGCGCAACCGAGGAGCAGCTAAACAAGTGTGCACAGCTTCGCTACGATGAGGTTCCATTGGAGGAGGCCATGAAGATTATGGCAGAGGATATCGAAAAATGTCCAGCATTGGGAGGTACCTTAAACAGCATGTATGGCTTCGTCCAGTTCAGAAAGAGATGCACAAAGGAATTGGAGGGCTTGAAAAGGATTCTGCCGTATTGCTTTGAGATGCACGGAAAATGTCATTATGTCGATGAGAATCTTCACGAAGTGTCAATTCCTTATGAGGAGATCATTCCGGTGGTTGCAGCATCTGACTATGACGGCTTTATCGTCACCGAGTATGAGGATGAGGGTGGTTATGATGCGATTGAGCAGACAACACGTCATGTAGCAATGGTGAAAAAGTTATTGAACCAGTAATGAGATAAGATAGAATAGGAATCAAGATCAGTTTGATGAAAAAACGCATACGGTGTGGCATCACCGTATGCGTATGGAATGAATACTACCGTGAAGCAGTTTATTCATAACCTTGTTTCATTCTAATTCCTGAACGGGGGATATGTCAAGCGGGTGTTGGGAATGGGGGAATCTATGAATACATCAGAAAAAAGATTGTCAAAATTGACATTGTTTGCCTATGGAATGGGCGATTTCGCCAGCAATCTCTGCTGGACCTTTATAGGAAGTTATCTTTCTGTATTTTATACCGATGTGGTTGGAATGGCTCCAGCTATTGCGTCAGCAATCATGCTGATTGCAAAAATCTGGGATGGTGTAAACGATCCGATGTTTGGTGCAATTGCAGAACGCACCAATACCAAGAGGGGACGCTTCCGCCCGTATATTCTGTTCGGAGCACCGATTCTGGCTGTGTTGTCCGTTCTAGCATTTACCACGATAGGGAGGGGAAATGCGGCAGTTATTTACGCGGCAATTACATATATTGGATGTGGCATGGCTTATACGGTTGTAAACCTTTCTTACGGTTCCTTGTCTACCGTTATGACAACGAATCCGGAGGATATTGCGCAGCTGAACAGTTGGAGAATGATGGGAACGAATTTAAGCTCTGTTCTGCTCAATGCGATTACCGCGCCGCTTTTGATGAAATTTTCCGGCGGCTCAGAAAGCTACACCGCAGGCGCCTACACAAAGGTGGCAATTTTATTTGCGATCTGTGCTTTGCCATTGTTCTATTTTGTATATGTAAACTGCAAGGAAACCATCAAGCCGGTAGCAGGTGCTACCAAGGTATCCGTTGGAACAAGTATCAAAACAGTATTATCAAATAAGCCTTTAATTTTAGTGTTCTTTATTCAACTTCTGGCAATGACCGCATTTTTCGGTCGTATGGGAGTGGTGATTTATTACCTGATGTACAATGTGCAGCGGTATGACCTGATCGCAGCGTTTATGTCTTTGCCATCGTTATTTACCGTTATAGGAATCTTTCTGACCAAGAATTATATCGTAAAGATCGGAAAGAAAAAGATGGCAGCGATCGGCTATATCGGAGCAGCAATTTCCCTGATCCTGATTTTTATCATTGGAAAAACTGCCGGATATACAAATATTCCACTGTTGCTGGGACTGCATTGTGCCTATGGTTTCTTCTGCTTTTCCTTCCCGATTCCGATGGCGATGGTTCCGGATGCCATCAATTATCAGGAAGACCGGACAGGCGTGCGTTCCGATGGAATTTCCTATGCAACGGTTTCACTTTCCACGAAGTTTGGCTCTGCCTTTGGCGTATCGGGTGCGCTTCTGATCATGGGAGCAACTGGCTATATTGCCAATGCACAGCAGACCGCAGCAGCACTCAATGGAATCAATGTGACAGTCAACCTAATCTTTGGTATCATGTATCTGTGCTGTCTGATTCCGTTGGCAATGTATCCGCTGAATGAAAAGAAAAGTGGAGAAATTATCGAAAATCTCCAGAAAAAGCGTGCACAGAGAGATGAAAAATAATATAATCTAGGAAAGGAACAATTCAAAAAAACAGACTCTGACAGAATTTGCCCCAAGGCGTTCAGTCAGAGTTTTGTGCATGCATACAGGACGGGGAAAAACAATGGAGAGGCATTTCAAACAGGAAAAATTAAAAATTGAGGTGTTAAATATCAGAGAGGAGCGGGAGCATTTTCATCAGGATATCGAGTTGTTGTTTGTGCTTGAGGGAACGTTAGATGTGGCGATGGGAGAGCAGACAACGCATATGCAGCCGGAGGATATTCTGGTCATCAATGCAAACAAGAGGCATTGTCTAAAGGGCAGCCCGGACATTCTTTTTGCCCGGCTTTACATTACTTATCAGTTGGTGAGTGATATTTTCGAAAGTACCGATATCATTTTCTGGTGTGACTCCACCAAGGGCGATACGGATCGCTACCGGGAGATGAGGGAAACACTGAAAAAATTATTGAATCATTATCTTAGCACTCGAGGAGGGGTGGCGAATTTCGGGCATATTGCATTGTGCTACCAGGTCATGGATCTCTTGTCCTCCTATTTCCTTGTCCGTACCGGTGACCGGCATTTAGAGGATGGAGCAGACCGCTTCGAAAACCGCTTATCCCAGATCAATAATTATATCCGGGCAAATTACAACCAGTCGATCAGTTTAAACGATCTTGCCAGCCAGCTCTATCTTTCGGTCGGCTATCTCTCGCGCTTTTTTAAGAAAAACTACGGGATGAATTTTGCTGCATACTTAGCAAATGTTCGGTTGTATCATGCAGTCGATGACCTGTTGTATACCGAGCAGCCGGTCACAAGAATTGCATATGACAATGGATTTTCCAATGTCACCGTGTTTAATAAGGCGTTTAAGGCGGCATATGGAGAGACGCCATCTGCGTTCCGTAAGCAGGCAAAGGTGAAGGAGTGGAATGCCCAAAAAGAGGAGAACGATCAGCTCGTAGAGGAGCGTCTGGAAGAATTTCTCAGAAACGATGGGCTTCAGAGAGAGGAACAAAAGACCAAGGAAGAAGTCAGGATAGAATTTTCGGTGCAGACGCAGGAGCAAACCAAGTATATATGGAAGGATATGATCAATATCGGTGCGGCGGAGGATCTGCTGCGATCGGAAATCCGGGAGCATGTGATTTACATGAAGGAGGCGTTGCAGTTTCACTATGTCAGATTTTGGAATATCTTCTCTAAGGATATGCTGATTGATATTTCCAGCGGAGAGGAAGGCTATAATTTTTCGAGACTGGATTCAATTCTCGATTTTCTGTTGCAGAATGGATTAAAACCGCATATTGAACTGGGGATGAAGCCGCGCAGATTGTATGGAAGTGTGCAGACAGCATTGATTTTCGAAAGGAATGAGGATGCGTTTCCGGGAGATGAGAAGTGGAAGTGTGTGCTTGATGCTATGATGCGGCATCTGATTCACCGGTATGGAAGGACAGAGATCGGAACGTGGAGAATGGAGCTGTGGTTTCGGGAGGATACAGAAAAAAACTGGGAGGGGATGAAGGGCTATTTCCGGCTGTTTAATATCACCTATGAGGTCATTCACCGTTACAGTGAGGAGATTCAGGTGGGCGGAGGCGGCTTTCGATTTCTGTATGATATCCAAAACGTATATGCAAAGTTTTTGGAGGAATGGAAAAAGGAACCGTATTTCCCGGATTATCTCTCATTTTTGTATTATGCATATCAGCAGGGGGAGGTCGCGCAGGATAACTACAGCAAGCGTCTGACAGACAGTGAAGGCTTCCTTCATTATATGCAAAAGGTAAAACGGTATATGGCAGAATCCGGAATTGAGGAGACGTATCCGGTGTATGTTACGGAATGGAACTTGACGATTTCGGATCGAAATTATATCAATGACACCTGCTTTAAGGGCGCTTATGTGGTAAAAAATATTCTGGACTGCTATCCATTGTGCGAGGGTATGGCACTGTTTCAGGGAAGTGACCGGATCTCGGAATACTACGATTCTCACGATATGCTTTATGGAGGCACGGGAATTATTACAAAGGATGGAATATTAAAACCGGCAGGCTTTGCCTTTGACTTTTTGAACCGGCTGCTACCGTATTATATCGGAAAAGGGGAGAATTGTATTCTGACAACAGATGGTCATGGAAGCTACGGCATCCTCTGTCACAATGCGAAAAAGCTCAATTACAACTATTATCTTTCCGCGGAAAATGAGCTGGATAAGGAGAATATCTGGAAATATTTTGAGGATCGGGAGGCAAAGGAGCTTGCGATCCGGCTGCGCGATGTCCGGGATGGTGTGTATCAGATGAAAACCTACAGTATCAATGAAAAAAACGGAAGTGTTCTGGATATCTGGGCGGAGATGGAATACGAAAGTGAATTGACTAGAAATGATATCAAATATTTCCGCCGAACCTGTGAGCCGAGACTCAAAATCCAGAAGGTTGAAGCGAAGGAGCAGACGCTGGATCTGGATGTAACGCTAGCGGCGAATGAGATTGCGTTTATCCGGCTGAAATGGTTTGCATGAAATCACTTGCTGATTTTGTATGCGTAAAAGATATAAATGATACCCACATATATGCCTATCGCCTAAGGCGATAGGCATATGCGGTTGCAGTTTGTGTATGAGAACGGTAGTAAAAACGCTGTACTAGGATTCAAACAGAATCGCTTCTCCGGTTTCTGAAGATTTCCACGCGGCCTCCATCACAGAGAGTACACGCCGGACTTCGGAAATCTTGATTTTAGATTCAGCTTTTCCATTCAGCACATCCGAAACATTCCGGTAGAAATCTACCCAGTCGGTCTGAATCTCTGGAAGCGGCTCGGTTACGATGCCTCCTGGTGGAACAGGTGCAAACTGTCGGGTTGGACCGGCCTCGGTTTCAGTAATCTGTGGAGGAAGTTTTTCCAACAATTTTCCGGTACGGTAAATGCTGCCATTGCAGCCGAAATCCTCTACAATCATGGTGCCCTTGTCACCGGCAGCAAGCCAGCGCGGCTGATATTTTAGAATATAGGTGGACAGCTCAATATGGGCGGTTACACCGTTATCCATTTTCAGAATGATCTTAAAGTAGTCATCAACTTCCTCATGCAGTACATTTTTGATGTCTGCATAAACGGATTTGATTTTGGCATCCGGCATCATAAACAGGATCTGGTCGATCAGATGCACACCCCAGTCGTAGATCATGCCGCCGCCGTATTTTTTATACAGATGCCATTCGTGCATGTATCCGTTGCCGGAATGCAGCTTGGATTCAATCGTAAAAATATTGCCAAGGAGTCCTTCATCATATGCTTTTTTCACGGTCAGCATATCCTTGTCCCAGCGCCGGTTCTGGTGCGAGGTGAAAAAGACTCCTGCCTCCTTGCAGGCTGCCTCCATCTCATCGAGCTCCTGCACACTCATGGCAGCGGGCTTTTCGGTAATAACGTTCTTCCCGGCTTTGGCGGCCTTGATGCACATTTCCTTGTGCAGATAGTTGGGAACGGTCAGGATAACGGTATTGACCTCAGGATCTGCCAGAAGCTCATCCGCATTCGTATACAGCCGATACCCCATTTCAATTGCTTCTTTTTGTTTTTCTTCGGCAATGTCGCATACAGCAGCAATCTCAACACCTGCTCTTGGAGCGTTCTGCGCATGCCATTTTCCCATTCCGCCGAAACCGATGATTCCAAGTTTAATAATCATAAAATGAAAACCTCCTTGCTTTGGTCTGGTGTTTACTTTTCTGGCTTTCATTATAAATGAAAACGAGTGGTCTGCCTTTCGAAAAATGCACCTTATTTCTGTGCGGAAAGTACATTTTTGACCAAAATAAAGTTCAAAAGAAACAGGAGGTTATAATCTGCTATCATTTTTTTGACTTACTCTTAGACCAGCTCCTCCGGAATCAGATGAGGGATGCTGTTCGGCTTTACATATTTGCGGGACTGTCGGGGTGTCATACCGTAAAGCTCCTTGTACATACGGTTAAATACAGTCTGGTTCGTAAAACCGATCTGGTGCATGACCTCGGCAACGGAAAGCTCCGTGGAGCTGAGCAGACGCCCGGCATGGGAGATCCTCACCTCATTGAGATATTGCAGGAACGTAATTCCCATATGCTGTTTGAAAAAGCGGCAGAAATATTCCTTGCTGAAGCCGATTCTGGCAGAAATATCGTTCAAGGTGATTTTTTCCGGATAATGCTCAGTAACATAGGAAATAATCACGCGGAGTGCGTCATTTGGCTTTTTCTCATCAGTTGCGGTCCCCAAAGGGGCATACACCGAAAACGACTGGATCAGGTCGGACAGCATCAAAAGAGCGATACCATCCGAGCGCATGGTGCTGGTGCTTTCTTTTTTAATACTGGAACGGGTGAGGTCACGGGCAAGCTGACAGAGCGTAAGGTATTCTGTTGACTTGGGGTGATCCAGCGGCAGTGGCTGACATTGGATGTGGTACAATTCCAGATCCGGGCAGTACAATGCCATCTGCTTTTTGTCCACATGAATGCATAAAAACATATAAAGAGGAGAGGCAGACTGGATGGAATGCATCTCCTTAGAGTCAAAAACGACCAGCTGGTTGCGGGAAAGCAAAAAGGCTTCGTGATCAATCTGAATGGTGACTTCTCCATTGAGACAGAACAGGATTTCCATTGCGTCATGCCAGTGCATAGGGATGTGCGGGCTTTCGAGAGCCGCCATGGAAATTTTCAGACCAAGATTTCCCAACGGATGCATGGCCTCGTGATATACAGTTTTCATTGTAAAAATCTCCTTTATTTGCGGTTATTTTATATAAAAATGTCAATATCGTTGTAAAACAGGATAATTATAGCACTGGTTTTAGAAAAAAAACAAGCGTAAAATACAACATGTTACGAGGATATGGAGAGAAAAAAGGAGAGATTGAGATGAACAATACGATGACAATTATGGGAAACAATACGACAATGACAAAATGCTACGCTAACGTAGGAAAGAATAGAACCTGGTTTCAGCGCCTGAAAGGTTATTTTCTGGACAATGCAGATTATTTTGCAACTGCTTCTGTTATGTTGAATGGAAATGCAGCCTCAGCCGCTCAAATCATGAAAAATACAAATAGATAAGATGCATTTTCAAAGGTCAAAAACAGACAGCTTGTTTTTGACTTTTTTTTTATAAAATAAAACCGAAAAATAAAAATGTCAGTTTTCTTACTTGTAATGCGACAAAATGTGGGAAGTGAAGCCACGTGGATTTTTGTACAATCAAAATAAATCAAACGAAAGCAATGAAGCGAAATGACGCTGCAAAGTAATGGAAAGGAGAAAACGAACATGATGAAATTCGGTTTATTAACATCTATCTGCGAGGGCATGACATTTGAGGAAGTTGTGGATTTTGCCGCAGAAAATCAGCTGGAATGTCTGGAGGTAGCCTGCTGGCCACAGGGCGGCGCACAGAGAAGATATGCGGGTGTAAGCCATATTGATGTTGCCAATCTGGACGAGAAGAAGGCGGCAGAAATCAAGCAGCTTTGTCAGGAAAAGGGCGTAGAGATTTCTTCCCTCGCATATTATCCCAACACACTGGAGCCGGACGAGAAAAAAAGAAACAGCTATATCAGCCATTTATACAAACTGATGGACGCATCTGTATTGCTCGGTGTCAATATGATTACAACATTTATCGGACGTGATTCCAAGAAAAATGTGGATGAAAATATGGAGCTGGTAAAAGAGGTCTGGACACCGATTGTACGGTATGCAGAGGAAAAGGGCGTGCGGATTGCCATTGAAAACTGTCCAATGCTCTTTACCAATGATGAGTGGCCGGGCGGACAGAATATTATGTCAACGCCGGCAAACTGGCGGAGAGTATTTGAGATTTTGGACAGCCCCAATCTGGGAATTAATTATGATCCTTCTCACTTTGTATGGCAGCAGATTGATTATATCAAGCCAATTTATGAATTTAAGGATAAGATTTTCCATGTACATTACAAGGATATCAAGGTATTCTGGGATAAGCTGGCAGATGTGGGTGTGATGGCAACTCCGCTTGAGTATATGTCTCCAAAGATTCCGGGACTCGGTGATGTGGACTGGGGCAAATATGTATCAGCACTGACAGATATCGGATTCGAGGGCTGCTCAGTAATCGAGATTGAGGATAAGTCATTTGAAAAGGATATCGAGGATGCCAAGCGTGCGATCCGTCTGAGTGCAAGATATCTGCGGAATTTTATTGAATAAAGGAACAATACGGGAAAATTAGAGGATATAGAAAAGAGCTTTGCGAAAATGCAAAGCTCTTTTACCTTGTAAAATTCTAAGCTGAAAAATTACATGGTTTCTCCATCTGTTTTACAAGAATGAAGATGTGAGGCCAGACATTCAACTGCTATTTCCATAGCATCCTTTAAAGAGTCTGCCTGTGTTACAAGATACTTGACTGTTTAGGCGCGCAGACCCCGCAAAGAAGCCGTCGTTTCCGACAGCACATTTTGGTTGCGGATTACTCCCAGCGTGATGCCGACCAGCAGCGAATTGAATACACTGTTGGCAAAACCGTAGGACAAAAACGGGACACTTGCGGTATAGACCGGACTGCAGCCCAAATTGGTCAGTACAAAATGTAAAAGCTCAAAAAGAAGAATCCCACTTGCAGCAGTGCCGGCCAGCAGAGCCAGACGATTGCTCTGGTGCAGGGCATAGTGAAGACTGCGCAGTACAAGGACTGCAAGCGCAACGATCACAAGAATACCGGATACGATACCAAACCACAGGAAGATGCTGTGCAGGACATAGGTGGAGGCAAGGCTTTCCGTATCCACATAGGAACTGATTGTGCCGCCACCAAAGGCAAGCATCTGCTGCTGCTCCAACGCAAGCATTTGCTGGACGTAGCCTGAACCCTTCAGAAATTCCGTCAGGCGGTCACGCATATAGGAGTTCTGAAAGAACAGAATCACAAAGCAGGCGGCTGCCGCCACGTAGGGAAGCACCGTCAGCAGCCAGAGCGTCCTTTTAGAGCTGCCAGTCAGTATGCCACGATGAATGGCAAGGCAGAGCAGCAAAAGCGTCAGGCATCCGGCAGCAAGCACCGTTGACCAAGTGATAATTGTGCCAAAAAGCATCCGGACGAGAAACAAAAGCGTTAGTCCGTGCAGGAACCAAATGGCTTTTGCCCCCTTGTCCCGTAGCCGGTATAACAGCAGGGCATATACCAGCGGATAGACCAGTGCCAGATAGTAGCAGAGGGTGTACTGCCGACTGTAAAAGCCGAAGAACCATGGCGGTAGCAGACCAAGTAAAAAGATTGCCAGAAGAATCCATGTGCCTTTTGCAAGATACATGTAGTTGCCAAAGATGCACAGCAGAAGGAGGCCAAGCCCGATTGCATTGTAAAGGATGGTGCGCTGCAGATAGGTATCGGACAGGATGGCAGTATCGGGTGTAAGGTGTGTATATACCAGATACTGCATCGCAATTCCGAGTACAGTCAGTACGACAGCCAGACCAAACAGCGCGATTGGAAACTTCGGGCGGTGTACCTGATTGAGAGCTTCCCCGGTGGAAACCGGATCACCCATCTGCCGCACAGCCTCCTGCATTGCAACAGCTTCACTCATACCGGAGGCACGGTAATCCTGTGCCTGTTCTTCAATATGATCCTGAATTTCTGCAAGGACACTTGCCCGCGCATGCGGATTTACGATCTGCTCTCCGAGCGTCTGCAGGTACTCTTTTTCATCCATCCTAACATCCTCCTTCCATACTCAGTACATTGGTGACTGCCGACTGATAGGTCATCCATTCCTGTTTTTTTTCGGAAGAATGATGCCGGCCGGCTTCTGTCAGCTGGTAATATCTGCGTTTTTTCCCGGAAGAGGCATCCTCATAGGACATTACATAGCCCTTGCTCTCCAGGGAGTGGAGCAGTGGGTACAGGGTGCCGGCTTTCAGTTCAAAGACGTTGTTGGATTTGCTGCGAAGAGCTTCAATCATTTCGTAGCCATACATATCTTTCGTTTCCAAAAGGCGCAGAAGCAGCAATGCCATGCTTCCCTGTACGAGATTTTTGTCAATACCCATGGTATATGACCTCCTTTCAGTGATAAGTACTATAGACAGTCTATACATGAAAGTATATATCGACAGCCTATACATGTCAAGCAAAGGGAAAAGCGTTGTGCAATATACACGAAAAATAGAGAGGAAAACCTACTTATTTCACAAAAATGAGAATAACACTTGCGGAACCGTGCAAAATAGGTGTATACTCTGCTTACTGAAAACGTTACCGGAAACATTGCCGTGAACGTTTTCAATCAGGAGCTGCCGTATGAACGGTAACTCTACGAACGTATTTATTTCAGGAGGGTGAAAATATGAAAAAGAAAATTGTATCAGCATTAATGGTTGCCGCAATGGTTGTCACAGCATTCGCAGGATGCGGAAGCGATAAGGGCGGCACATCCACACAGGGTGGAGACAAGACCAGCAAGAGTTCCGGAAAGGTTTACATGTTAAACTTTAAACCAGAGACAGACGAAGCCTGGCAGAATCTGGCAGAGACCTATACCGATCAGACCGGTGTAGAGGTAAATGTGCTTACCGCAGCAGACGGACAGTACAACACAACATTACAGTCCGAGATGGCAAAGTCGGATGCACCTACCATCTTCAATGTAGGAAATTCTTCCGCAGCACAGACATGGAACGATTATACATATGATCTGAAGGACTCTGAACTTTACAAGCACTTGACAGATAAGTCTCTTGTAATCAACTATGATGATAAGGTAGCTGCCATTGCAAACTGCTATGAGTGCTACGGTCTGATCTACAACAAGACAATTCTGGAAGGATACTGTGGCATGGATGGTGCTGTAGTTTCTTCGGTAGATGAGATTAACAACTTTGATACTTTAAAGAAAGTTGCAGATGACATCAATTCCCGTATTGATGACATCAATAAGGAACTTGGAACTGACCTGACAGAGGCATTTGCTTCCGCAGGACTGGATGACGGATCTTCTTGGAGATTTTCCGGACATCTTGCAAATATGCCACTGTACTATGAGTTCAAGGATGATGGATGTGACCTTACAGCCGGGGAAGAGTCCATTAAGGGAACTTATCTTGATAACTTCAAAAACGTATGGGATATGTATGTATCTGATTCCGCAGCAGATCCTAAGACATTAAATTCTGGTGCATTAAATGCAGAGTCTGAGTTTGGTATGGGAGAGGCAGTCTTCTACCAGAATGGTGACTGGGAGTTCTCTCCGTTAACAAACGAGGAAAACGGATATGCCGTTACAGCAGATGACTTATCCATGATGCCAATTTACTTTGGTGTAGATGATGAGAATGAAGGACTTTGTGTTGGTACTGAGAACTACTGGGCAGTGAACGCAAAGGCATCCCAGGAAGATATTGATGCAACACTTGAGTTCTTAAACTGGGTAATCACTTCTGACGAGGGACGTGATGCCATTACAAATCAGATGGGACTTACTGCTCCATATGATACATTTACAGGTGATTACGAGACAAAGAATGCATTTGCACAGGCTGCAAACAAGTTAATGACTGACGGAAAAACATCTGTAGCATGGAGCTTCAATGCTACTCCAAACGTAGATGACTGGAGAGCGGATGTTGTTTCTGCCCTGACTGCCTATACCGCAGGTGAAGGTGAGTGGGATGCTGTAAAGACCGCATTTGTTGATGGATGGGCAAATCAGTGGAAGATCGCCCATGAAGATGATGCACAGTAATCAAAGATGATGGGAAAAGGGGTAAGTGGCATGCCGCTTACTCCTTTTTTTAAAGAAGCACCTGCAGTGCGGGCTGGTACTGGCAGGGGCTGCAGTTAGTGAAAGGAATGTATTATGGAAAAAGCAATTAAAAAATATTTCCCGATTTTTCTGCTTCCGACAATGATTGCATTTGCAATTGGATTTATTGTACCGTTTGTATATGGAATTTTCTTATCTTTTTGTAAGTTCACAACCGTTACAGACTGGAAATGGAAAGGGTTACAGAACTATTCGAGAATCTTTTTTGTAAACGGAAAGTTAGACACAACATTTATTCATTCATTATGGTATACAGCGTTATTTACGGTTGTATCGGTGCTGATCATCAATGTGATTTCATTTCTCATTGCGATGGCACTTACCAAAGGCATCAGGGGTACCAATCTTTTCCGTACCGTATTTTTCCTGCCAAACCTGATTGGTGGTATCGTACTCAGTTATATCTGGCTGATGATTTTTAACAGCGTATTATCCAATTTCTCCAAGACAATCGTATCCACACAGTGGTATGCGTTCTGGGGTATGATTATTGTAGTATGCTGGCAGCAGATCGGATATATGATGATTATCTATATTGCAGGAATCCAGAATATTCCTGGAGAATTAATCGAGGCGGCAAAGATTGATGGTGCAAATTCCTGGCAGTTGCTCCGGCATGTAACACTTCCGATGCTGATGCCGACGATCACCATTTGTACATTCCTGACGCTGACCAATGGATTTAAGTTATTTGATCAGAACTTCGCTCTGACCGGTGGTAATCCGGCTAAGATGTCACAGCTTCTGGCATTAAATATTTATGACACAATGTACGGCACGACCGGATGGCAGGGCGTTGGTCAGGCTAAAGCGGTTATCTTCTTTATTCTGGTTGCAGTTATTGCGCTGATTCAGAATAAACTGACCACAAGCAAGGAGGTGCAGGACTAATGGCTAAAAAGAATAACAATCAGGTAAGTGCTGTCCGTCAGGCAAAACATGGCTGGATCTGGACACTGGCATTTACGGTTATCAGCATTTTATGGATTGCACCAATTCTGGTAGTCCTTTTAAATTCCTTTAAAAGAAAAGCCTTTATTTTCAGACATCCGTTTACACTTGGAACAGAGCCGCTTTCCGCTGGCTGGGATAAATTTATCCATGGTGTTGAACGTGCATTCTGTGGCTGGCTGAACTATTCCAACGGTATCCGTAAGACAAATTTCTGGAACAGTTTTGGGATTTCCCTGTTTATTACAGTAGGCTCGGTTGCATTGATTATTATCTGCTGCTCCATGTGTGCATGGTATATTACCAGAGTCCATACAAAAGTGACGAAAACAATTTATGTACTGTGTCTGTTTTCCATGATTGTTCCATTCCAGATGGTAATGTTTACGTTATCAAAATTTGCAAACCTTTTACATCTGTCCAATCCTCTTGGAATTATTGTTGTATATCTGGGATTTGGAGCGGGGCTGGCCGTTTTCATGTTTACCGGCTTTGTAAAGGGAATTTCCCTGGAAATTGAAGAAGCTGCAATGATTGATGGATGTACACCATTACAGACCTTTTTTAAGGTGGTTTTTCCAATTTTAAAGCCAACGACAGTAACGGTAGCAATCCTTGAGGCGATGTGGGTATGGAATGATTACCTTCTGCCGAGTCTGGTGTTGAATATTAATAAGTATAAAACCATTCCGATCGCAATCCAGTTCCTGAAACAGAGTCATGGACAGATCGACTGGGGTGCCATGATGGCGGTACTTGTTCTTGCAATTCTGCCAATTATTATCTTTTATATTGCGTGCCAGAAATATATAATAGAAGGAGTTCTTGCAGGTGCTGTCAAGGGCTAGAAAATAGACATTTCGTCTGTATATACGAGGTGAAGGAATGACAATTGTAGATATTGCGAAAGAGGCAGGATATTCTGTCAGTACGGTTTCCCGTGTCCTGAATGGAAGAAGAGATGTCAGCGAAGAAGCCCGTGACCGCATTATGCGAATTGTGGAAGCTTACCAGTTTGTACCAAATAACAATGCCAAGCATTTAAAACAGACCGTGAGCCAGAGTATTCTGATTCTCGTAAAAGGTACTTCGAATATGCTGTTTACAAATATCATAGAGGTAATTCAGGATACTATCGAGGGATCGGATTATTCCCTGCGGGTGCATTATCTGGATGAAGATGCAGATGAAGTGAAAGAGGCTGTGCGGATGTGCAGGGAACATAAGCCAATGGGGATTTTGTTCCTTGGAGGTAATATACAGTACTTTCATGAAGAATTTGAACTGGTCAATGTTCCGTGTGTGCTGGTGACAGATCGGGCGGATAAACTGGGATTTCGGAATCTTGCGTCGGTTTCAACAGATGATATGGCAGCTGCGGAGATGGCGGTTGATTATCTGTTTGATCACGGACATCGCGATATTGCTGTTATCGGGGGAGATATGGCATTATCTTCCCCAAGTAAATACCGTAAAGCAGGAGCGAAGCGCAGCTTTATAAAACATGGCTGTGAATTTGAGGAAGAAAGTTATGCGGTAGCGCGGTTCTCATATGAGAGTGCATACAATGCCATGAACCGGATGCTGGCTTCCAAAAGATCCATTACAGCGGTTTTTGCCATGAGTGATGTGATGGCAGTTGGTGCCATGCGCGCGATTTTTGATGCGGGTCTGCGGGTGCCGGAGGATATTTCGGTGATCGGATTTGACGGAACACTTCTTGCAGATTATTATAATCCAAAGATTGTGACGGTTTGTCAGGGGTATGAAAAGATTGCCAGAAAAAGCATTGACTTGTTGTTTGGCATGATTGATCTCAACAAACCGGCCACACATGAACTGGTTCCATTTAGTTTAAAAAACACAGAGAGCGTAAGCTCTATTTGATTTCTGCTTATTTTTAAGAAGCCGTGCAGCGTTGCTGCACGGCTTTAATTGATTGAGGGACGGAGCAGCCGGTAGATGGCTGCTGCAAGTGGCACGGCAAACAGGATTCCCCAGATACCGAATGCCCCACCGCCGACAATGACTGCGGCAAGTACCCAGATGCCGGGCAGCCCGATGGAATGTCCGACCACACGGGGATAGATAAAATTGCCTTCGATCTGCTGGAGAATTGTTAAAAAGATAAGAAATACCAGTGCTTTTACCGGGGAAACCGTAAGAAGCATACACGCACCGGCTGCGGCACCGATATAAGCTCCGATGACCGGTAGCAGTGCGGTTACACCTACCAGACAACCGATCATGGCAGCATAGGGGAGACGCAGAATCCACATGCCGATGGTACAAAGCATACCGAGGATTACGGCCTCTATGGTCTGCCCTGCCAGAAAATGATGGAAGGACTGATTGAGAACCGTCAGTACGTAACGTATTTTTTTCCCTTGGAAAACACCGAAACACCGGTCGATCAGGGAACTGCCCATCCGTAAGAGGGATTCTTTGGCAGCAAGCAGATAAAAAGAAAACATCAGTCCCGGCAGAAAAATTAAAAGCCAGCTGCCAAGTTTCTCCAGGGAAGTTTTCATGCCTTTTGCCAGACGGGGGATTTTTGCAATCAGTGTATCCCAGCAAAAGGGTTCATTCATCCATGCCCGGATTTCGTTTCCCATGCCAAGATCCATTTGCAGATGTTCGTTTGCCCACTCACACAGTAATTCTAAAACCTGAGGGAAATCGGTTGCGATGATCCGGATGCAGGATAACAGCTGAGGAACGATCATCCACCATAAGATCAGGATCACAAGCACAAGCGAAAGGTAGGAGAGTGTCATACATAGGGGACGCTGTAAAGGCGCAATGGCTGCCATACGGCATATTCTTGCATACCCTTTTTCGTAAAAACACATAAGGATATTAACTACATAGGCAATCATACAGCCGATCAGCAAGGGAAGGACTGCGCGGAAAACAGTTTTTGCAATTACTGCCAGAATGGGCAATACATAAAATAGTGAACCATACATAGGGCATACTCCTTTTCCTCTACAAATATTTATTAGTTTGGGCAGAAGAAAGCGGGATTATGTAAAAATAAGGAAATGTTAAGGTAGAATCATGGTTTCGCCCCTTGAAATCATGGAGAAAGAAAGCTAGAATACAAAACAGATGATAGAATCAAAAAGTATTGCTTATTTAAAGAAGGGATTCGATGATGAAAAAAGGACTGGTCATGGAAGGCGGAGCCATGCGCGGAATGTTCACCGCCGGAGTCATCGACGTGATGATGGAGCATCAGATAACATTTGACGGAGCGATGGGCGTGTCAGCAGGGGCAGTGTTTGGCTGTAATTATAAGTCCGGTCAGCCGGGACGCGTCATTCGTTACAATGCAGCGTACTGTAATAAACCTCAGTATGCGGGACTGCGCACATTTTTGAAAACAGGGGATATGTTCGGGGAACAGTTCTGTTATCATGATATCCCAGAGCATCTTGACCCATTTGATTATGAGGCTTACCGCAAGAATCCGATGGATTTTTACGTGGTGGTGACAGATGCCAAAACCGGGAAAGCTCTTTACAAAAAAGTGGATCGGTGTGATAAGACAGAAATGGAATGGATGAGAGCATCGGCATCCATGCCGATTGTTTCAAAACCAGTCTGCGTGGATGGATATGAACTGCTCGATGGAGGCGTAGCAGATTCTATTCCGGTGCAGAAAATGCAGGAACTTGGGTTTGATAAAACGGTAGTGGTTCTGACGCAGCCGCGGGATTATGTGAAAAAAAAGAATCAGCTGATGCCGCTGGCGAAAGTATCGCTTCGCAGGTATCCGGCGATGATTGATGCCATGGAACACCGGCATGAGTATTACAACGAAGAACTGGAATATATCAGGGAAAAAGAAGAACGTGGGGAATTGTTTGTCATTCGTCCGCCCAAAAAGATAGAAGTCAGCAAAGTAGAAAGAGACCGGCAGAGACTCCTTGCCGCCTACCGCATGGGACGGGAGACGATGAAGGAGCATATGCGCAGTCTCGAGCGGTTCCTGAAATAAGCACCTGTTACAGGAATCGGTAAATCAGGATCGCCAGCACAATTCCGATGATGCCGGCGATCGTTATTTTTATGGTTAATCCAAATGTGAGCACCAGAATTCCCAGATCAAGTACCAGTGGGTTGGAAAGACCAAAGGTCTGTCCGTAATTCAGCCAGCGGAGAGCCGGAACACCGGCACTAAGCTGACCGATAAAGCCACCCAGTACAACACCTGCGAGAATCATCAAAAGAAGTGCCCAATAGTTTTTTCCAGCAGTTCCTTTTGCCATAAAATATCCTCTTTTCTAAAGTCTAGACTCCTATCATATCATAAAAAGTGAAAAATCACAAAGGATACATGTTTTTTGTATAGAACAGCATTGAAGCCTTTGGTTTTTTGTGATAAATTAAACATATCGGCATGAATTGGTATATGGGGGAGGACAATTGAAAAAAATAGCATTGATATCAGACGGCTGGCGCCGGATGATCACGTATGCCTGGGTAGATGGAATCATTCGGAGAATTCGGGAACTGGATGAGGATATTGCTTTGTATCAGTACAATTGTTATGGCAATTGGAGCAAAGATGCATTGCATAATACGGGTGAATATAATATTTATAATCTGCCGGATCTGTCAGCGTTTGATGGAATTATACTGGATGGAAGCAATATTGTGGATGTCCGGCAAAAAGAAAAGATTGTAGAACGCCTGCAGAACTGTGGGGTTCCGGTTCTTTCCCTGGACTGGTATATCAGCGGATTTTATTATGTAGGCGCAGATAACCGGCGTCCGATCCGTGAACTTATGACACATTTATACGAAGTGCATGGATGCCGCAGATTTGTTTTTGCCGGAGGCCCGGAAGATGCTTTCGGAAATTTTGAACGTGTTGCTGCGTACTGCGAATGCCTGAAAAAATATGGAATGACATTGGATGACAATCCGATTTTATGTGGGGATTACGACTATGAGACCGGCGTGAACTATATGCGCGAGTATGTCCATAGCGGCTCGAAACTTCCGGATGTGTTTGTCTGTGCAAATGACAATATTGCGGCAGGAATCTGTGCAGAGGCAGAACAGTGGGGGTACCGCGTACCGGACGATTTTCTGGTGACGGGCTTTGATAATCTGGATAAGGCAGCCTATTTCCGTCCGCAGATTACGACTGTATTTCAGGACCGGGAGGAGATCGGAAAGCTTTGTGTGGATGTACTGCTCCGTATCTGGGAAGGAAAACCGGTGGAAGAACGCAACTATATTCCGGTTACCTGTATTTACGGAGAAAGCTGTGGCTGTCCGAATAACGGCATGGTAAACTACCGCGAATATATAAAGGAAAAGATTGTCGCAACGGTCAAAAAAGATGAAGATGATTCCCTTCTCGTGGAATTGGAAGCGCAGATGGCAAGGTGCAATGGTTTCCGGGAAATTTTTGAATATATTGTTGACTATTTCCAGAAACTGAGATGTGACGGGGTATATTTTGTGGTGGATCGCAAGCTGTTTGCGGCCGATGAGGATACGGATTTTCCGGTGGAAGGCTATGATGAAAAGAATCTTGTGGTGGCAGATGGATTTGAGAACCATAAGAGAATGGCATTTGCCAGTGTCGGGGAACTGAACCGCCATCTGGAAGAAACAGGAAGCCAGAATGCCTATCTGTTTACCCCGATTCATTTCCGGGAACAGTCGATTGGCTATCTGGTAATGAAAAACGGACGCTTTCTGTATGATAATCCATATTATTATGACATTCACAGCACGATTGTAAAGACACTGGAAACGCAGTTTAAGCAAAAACAGCTGGAGAATGCAGCAAACAAACTCCAGATGCTGTACAACAGGGACCCGCTGACCGGTATCTGTAACCGGATTGCGTATACGGACATTATCCGTCCGGCATTTGCAAAGTATCAGGAAAAGGGAATAGCATGTGCGCTTGTCTTTGTGGATGCGGATGATTTTAAATCTGTGAATGACACATATGGACATGAATTTGGAGATCAGGTACTGATAAGAATTGCACAGGTTCTTGAGGAAGAATGCCCAGAACAGGGATATGTATGCAGATACGGAGGCGATGAGTTCATCGGATTTTTCCCATATGCGACTTCCGAAAAGGCACAACAGTACACGGATCGTGTGCAGAGCCGGCTGACCAAGGAAAACATTATGATCAGTATCGGTGTAGAGCTGACGTTTGCGGGGGGAGAAGAGACTATAGATGAGTATCTGTCACTTGCCGATCAGAATATGTACTGCCAGAAACAAATGCGCAAAGAAAGCAGGAAAAATATCGATTGATAATAGATTGACAAATTTATCTTACCAATGTATAGTAACTTAGTAGGAATACTAAGCTTTAAATGCTGTACATTTTTTTAAGAAAGAAGAGATATATTATCATGAAGATTTCAACAAAAGGCAGATATGCCATGAGACTGATGCTGGATCTGGCATTGAACAACACAGGAGCGCCGATCAGTTTAAAAGATGTTGCAAGACGTCAGGAGATTTCCGACAAATATCTGGAGCAGATTATTTCCGTATTGAACCGCGCCGGTTATGTGCGCAGTGTGCGTGGAGCACAGGGGGGATATCTGTTGCGTAAAGCACCGGAGGAGTATACCGTTGGAATGATTCTCCGCCTGACCGAGGGATCGCTGGCACCGGTTGCATGCCTCGACGAGGGAGACGATGTTGCCTGTGAGAAACGGGAAGAATGTGTTACCCTGATTCTCTGGAAAAAGATCAATGATGCCATCTGCAGTGTTGTGGATCATATCACATTGCAGGATCTGGTTGACTGGCAGAGAGAAAAAAATGGGGATTATGTGATATGAGGTATCTCGAAGAGATATCTCATGCGATGTGCTCCTTATTAAAAAAGAAAAGAAAGTAGGAAGAGTATGAGTAAATTAATCTATCTGGACAATGCGGCTACCACACAGGTATACCCGGAAGTTCTTGATGCGATGCTCCCGTATTTTACGGAGCATTACGGTAATCCGGCAGCTATTTACAGCTTTGCAGGAGAGTCGGAGCGTGCGGTTGCAAAAGCAAGAAAGCAGATCGCAGATGTGATCGGGGCAAAGACCGAGGAAATTTATTTCACCGGAGGCGGAAGCGAGTCCGATAACTGGGCACTCAAAGCAACCGCAGAGGCATACAGCAGCAAGGGAAAGCACATTATCACATCCGCGATCGAGCACCATGCGATCCTGCACACAGCACAGTGGCTGGAACTGCACGGATTTGAAGTGACTTATGTCGGTGTGGATGAAAATGGTAAGATTAAGCTGGACGAGCTTGAGGCAGCCATCCGTCCGGATACAATTCTCATCTCTGTCATGGCAGCAAACAACGAGATCGGAACCATCGAGCCACTGAAGGAAATCGGTGCGATTGCAAAGAAACACGGGGTACTGTTCCATACCGATGCGGTACAGGCATTTGCACATGTGCCGATCAACGTGGACGAGATGAATATTGACATGCTCAGTGCCAGCGGTCACAAGATCAACGGACCAAAGGGAATCGGAGTCATGTATATCCGCAAAGGGGTCAAGATCCGTTCTTTCATTCACGGAGGTGCACAGGAACGTCAGCGCCGTGCCGGCACACACAATGTTCCGGGTATCGTCGGAATTGGGAAAGCAGCGGAACTTGCAGTTGCCAATATGGAAAAGAACACGGAGTATGAAGTAAAACTGCGTGATCATCTGATCGAACGTGTGCTTGCAGAGATCCCGTACACCCGCTTAAACGGAGACCGTACCGACCGTCTTCCAAATAATGCAAACTTCTGTTTCCGGTTTATCGAGGGAGAATCCATGCTGATCCTTCTCGATCAGGCGGGCATTTGTGGCAGCAGCGGAAGCGCCTGCACATCCGGATCATTAGATCCGTCACACGTGCTTTTAGCAATCGGACTGCCACACGAGATTGCACATGGAAGTCTTCGTCTGACACTTTCCGAGAAGACAACCATGGAAGATATTGATTATACGGTAGATAAATTGAAGGCAATTATCGAACGTCTGCGCAGCATGTCTCCTCTGTATGAGGATTTTGTGCGGAAAAACGGATAGAATATTTTGCAGAAGGAGAGAAACAAAATGTACAGCGAAAAGGTAATGGACCATTTTAATAACCCAAGAAACGTAGGAGAGATTGAGAACCCAAGTGGTGTTGGTACTGTTGGAAATGCAAAGTGCGGAGACATCATGCGTATGTATCTGGATATTGATGACAATGGCATCATCCAGGAGGCAAAATTTAAAACTTTCGGCTGCGGTGCAGCAGTGGCAACCAGCAGTATGGCAACCGAGCTTGTAAAGGGCAAGACGATCCAGGAAGCACTGCAGGTAACCAACAAGGCCGTTATGGAAGCACTCGACGGACTTCCACCAGTGAAGGTGCATTGCTCCCTGCTGGCAGAGGAAGCAATTCATGCTGCTTTATGGGATTATGCAGAGAAACACAATATCAAGATCGAGGGATTAGAGCGTCCGGTCAATGATATCAGTGAGAAGGAAGAGGCTCCGGAAGAGGAGTATTAAATGAAAGAAAAAGTAGTTGTCGGCATGTCCGGAGGTGTGGATTCCTCCGTGGCGGCCTATCTGTTAAAAGAACAGGGATACGATGTAATCGGTGTCACTATGCAGATCTGGCAGGATGAGGATGTCTTTGTGCAGTCACAGGAAGGTGGCTGCTGTGGACTTTCTGCAGTGGAGGATGCCCGCCGCGTGGCGGAGCGTCTGGAAATTCCTTATTATGTGATGAATTTTAAGGAAGATTTCCACAAATATGTCATTGATTATTTTGTGTCAGAATACGAAAAAGCGCGTACACCAAATCCGTGTATCGCCTGCAACCGTTATGTCAAGTGGGAGTCACTGCTTCATCGTTCACTGGAGATTGGTGCGGATTATATTGCCACAGGACACTATGCGCGTATCATGCAGCTGCCGAATGGCCGCTATACGATCCGCAATTCCGTTACAGCGGCGAAGGATCAGACCTACGCACTTTACAATCTGACACAGGATCAGCTTTCCCGTACCCTGATGCCGGTGGGAGATTATGATAAGCCTCATATCCGTCAGATCGCAGAGGAGATCGGGCTTCCGGTTGCCACAAAGCATGATAGTCAGGATATCTGTTTTGTACCGGATCATGATTATGCCTCTTTTATTACACAGGAGACCGGAAAAGAAAGCAAACCGGGTAATTTTGTCGATGAAGAAGGAAACATTATGGGACAGCACCGCGGGCTGATTCATTACACGATCGGGCAGCGCAAGGGTCTTGGCATTTCTTCATCCACGCCTATTTTTGTCAAGGAACTTCGCCCGCAGACAAACGAAGTCGTGCTTTGCAAGTCCGAAAGCCTGTTTTCTCGTGACTGTCATGTGGATAATATCAATTATATGGCAGAAGAAAAGTTGACCGGGCCGGTCAAGGCTATCGGTAAAATCCGCTACTCGCATGCAGGTGCACCGTGTACGCTGTATCCGCAGCCGGACGGAACACTGCTGGCACAGTTTGATGAACCGCAGCGTGCCATGACGCCTGGCCAGGCTGCTGTCTTTTATCAGGACGATCATGTGCTGTGCGGTGGAACAATTGAAACCAAATAAAAATTCTTGGAGAGATCATGATTTTGTATCTCTCCTTTTTTACATGATATCCATTTTTGTTTTGCCTTCTTGACATAACATAGGGAAAAGACTATCATAGAATAAACAGACTAACAGCAGTTACAATAGACTAACTGCGGAACTTTGAAAGGAGAAGAATTATGAAAAAGATGCGCAAAGCATTACTCGCACTGTTATTGTCCATTACGGTAGCAGGAACATCTGCAGCACCGGTTATGGCGGCAGGCACCAACACAAGTGTACCAACGATCCCGGCAGAGGAGTCCGACAGCTCCAAGGCGGATAAATTATTTACCGCAGTAAAAGGCGATTACATCCAGTTGTTCAAGGATGCATTATTTGATGTAAAATACAATAAGTATTGGAACGATGACGCAGCAGCCGTTGTCGGAGGAAGTGCTGCAGCAGAAGCCGTAAAGACGCTGAAGGCTTCCGTGGGTTCTACGACCTACGGTGACAAAGCAGATCCAAATACATTTTACTGTGGATTTATCAATGATGTAAAGGAAGTTTCTTTCCAGGACGGTGGCAAAGTAGAATTTACCACAAGCGACAGCAAAAAAGTTTCCCATAAGTATAAGTTTTTGAAAAAAGATGCACTCAGCGGTGTGATGGAAGGTTATGTATTCCAGAGCACAGACAAAAACGAGGATGAGTTTAAGTATGTATTCCTCTGCCCGGATACTCCGTCAACAACCTATCACATTGAATTCCGTTACGGCAGCGATCTGACAGAACTGTTAAAACTCAACACCGGAAAATATGCAAACTGGGTAGGCTCCGGTATCTTAAAGAGTGCACTGACAGAGAAAAACGAGCAGATGATCCAAAACTGCATCGCTTTATTCTGTACCGAAAATCTTGCAGAAATGAAGAATGCAGATACCGCAGCACAGCAGAGCGTTTTAGCAGGTGTCTGGGATGCAGATATGTCCGCATATGCCAGCAATCCGCAGTATAAAAACGCAAAAATGTATTGTGAACTGAAAGCGGACGGAACCGGAGTGACGTATTTTGATCCGAATGGAACCGGAACATATACCGAGAGTCCATTTACATTTTATGCATATGACAATGATGGAAAAGAAGATGTAAGCAGTGGTGTATACATCTCAACCGACAGTGAGAAACTTACAAAGGCCAGCAAGTATGCCATCACAAAGAAAGGCGAGGCAACCATCCTTACCTTTGAGACTCCGGACGGTTCTTCCATCAGCTATATCAAGCGTGAAACAAAAGTTGCAGTTGTCAGCGAAAATACCACACTGTATGTAAAGGGTAAGACTAATATCCTTGCAAATGTCGTATCCGGAAGCGGAATTACAACTTACACCAGCAGCAACCCGAAGGTAGCCAAAGTAGATGCCAACGGTAAAGTTACCGCTGTAAAGAAAGGCTCTGTTATCATCACCGCAACTAACAACGGTGTAAGCGGACAGGTAAAAATTACCATTAAAAATCCAACCTTAAGCAAAAAGACAGTAACCTTGAAAAAAGGCAAGACTGCGAAGTTAAGCGTAAAGGGAAGCATTGGAAAAGTAACTTACAAATCTTCGAATACTAAGATCGCAGCCGTATCTTCCAAGGGTGTGATCAAGGCAAAGAAAGCAGGAAAAGTTACCATTACTGTAAAATCTAACGGTATCACAAATAAGTGCAAAGTCACTGTAAAAAATAAATAAATTTTGCAAAAAAACTAAAATGGAGAAAGACTCATGAGAGATTCGTGGGTCTTTTTTCATTTTATAGAAAATACCGTTTTTTGCGCACCGGAAATTATAGATGGAAATTTCATTGATGGTATTTTGTGAAACAATAGTTCTATTGAAGTATTTATATGAATGGGTATTATCAAATTATAAATAAAGGACGAGTTCTATATAATCAAAATTCATAGGAAAGATCATCGTGATACCTATATCAATAAAATTCAGTAAAAGATGCCATCGTGGTATCTATACCAATAAAATTCATGTAAAAGATACCATTGCGGTACCTATATATTGAAAATTTAACATTCAGATACCGGAAAGTCTCTATAGATCAAAAATTGCTTCTCCAGATACCACTTTTTCTAAAAACCGGTATCTGGAGAAGCAATTTTTACTATATAGGTGACATTTCCTGATTTCATGCATAAAAATTTCGGAAAACCGTCACCTAAACCTTTAATTTTTCATCTATAGAGACCCGGTCTTATCATCAAGTGATTTTTAACAGGGTATTTTTATGCTTATTCCAGTTCATGGCATTCGTAGCTGCTTTTGAGGCGTCCCTTTAACTGCAGGTTCTGGTGCCTTTATGTTTGTTTCACAGACAGGATTTGCGGACATCATTCTTTTACTTATAGTTTTCCTATCTACAGGAAGAAGGGGGACATTTCTTTCGGAAGAACAAATTTGCAACTGCGCCGTAGTTCCATCACATAACGCTAATAGCATAAAAGTAAAATATTTATCAAAATTATCTGAAATCAATATCGGCGTTAATTTGCAAATTTTTCTGTAGAAAGAGAATGCCCCACTTCTTCCGTCGCATCGAAAAAACTTATATTTAGAACAATCCCCGCAAATCCGTCCCTTCTGCCAAATCCCAAAGGCTCCCAGACTACGCAGTTAAACAGCAATTTGTACTGGAAGAAAAACATAATTCACCCCATTCCCCTATTTACATAGTAGGGGAGTGGGGGTATAATCACACCGTAGAACTCACGGAATACGCTGCGGTCGTATTTCATGAAACGAGGTGGTAAAACGATATGATGATATCCGCAAAAAGCAGATATGCACTGCGTGTGATGGTCGATCTTGCGCAGCACAATTCCGGAGAATTCATTCCGGTCAAAGAAATTGCCACAAGGCAGGGCATTTCCCTGAAATATCTTGAAAGTATTATGACCATACTGACAAAAGGGAAGATGCTTGAGAGTGCCAGCGGAAAGGGTGGCGGTTACCGTCTGATCAAACAACCGTCGGAATATAAAGTAATTGAGATCCTTCAACTGATCGAAGGAAATTTAGCTCCGGTCGCGTGCCTGTGTGAAGGTGGGAAAAAGTGCGAGAGCACCGCAGAGTGTACCACACTTCCGTTCTGGCAGGGACTGGAAGCTGTGATCAATGATTACCTTGAGAAGCATACCCTTGAGGATATGATTTCACAGAAGACGCATTCCTGTGAAAGTTAAACAACATGTTTTATATGGAGGAAATACAAATGTCTGAAAAAAATTTATTAGAGATCAAAGATCTGCACGTAAACGTTGAAGATAAAGAAATATTACACGGAGTAAATTTAGAAGTCGGAAAAGACGAAGTGCATGTTCTGATGGGACCGAATGGAACCGGAAAATCCACCCTGGGCTATGCCATCACCGGGCATCCGAAATATGCCATCACATCCGGACAGATTTTCTTTGACGGAGAGGACATCACAGAGATGCCGGTGAATGAGCGTGCCAAAAAGGGAATCTTCCTCTCCTTCCAGAATCCGCTGGAAGTTCCGGGGGTGACATTGAGCGCATTTATCCGTAATGCACTCGAGCAGAAGACCGGAAAGCGTGTCCGTCTGTGGGATTTCAAGAAAAAACTGACCGAGACCATGAAACTTCTTTCCATGGACGAGTCCTATGCAGAACGTGATTTAAATGTCGGCTTCTCCGGTGGTGAAAAGAAAAAAGCAGAAATTCTGCAGATGCTTATGTTAGAGCCAAAGCTTGCAATTCTTGACGAGACCGACTCCGGACTGGATGTAGATGCTGTCCGTACCGTATCCAAAGGAATCCAGCTTTACAAAGAAAAATGCAAGGGAAGCCTTCTGATTATCACCCATAGCACACGAATCTTAGAGTCTCTGCAGGTGGATGTCACCCACGTTATGGATGAAGGAAAAGTTGTGAAAAACGGAGATGCTTCCTTAGTAGATGAGATCAACGAAAACGGTTTTGAGGAATTTGAACAGTAAGAAAGGTGCGTGCGAAATGAGAGAAAAGAGTCAGGTAGAAGATATCGACCGCAGCATCTATGATATCCGCGATGAGGAAAAAGATGCATACAGAATGAAAGAAGGTCTGACCCCACAGATCGTGGAGCAGCTTTCCAAAGAAAAGGGCGATCCGGCATGGATGCAGCAGTTCCGCCTGGAGTCCTTACAGATTTACAATGAGATGCCGGTTCCGGACTGGGGACCGTCCATCGAGGGACTGGACATGGATCACATTGCCACCTATGTCCGTCCACATTCCAAAATGCAGGCATCCTGGAAGGATGTGCCGGAAGACATCAAAGAGACATTTGAGCGTCTGGGAATCCCGCAGGCCGAGCGCAAATCTTTAGCCGGTGTCGGTGCCCAGTACGATTCTGAGCTGGTATATCACAATGTCAAAGACGAAGTTGCCGCACAGGGCGTTGTCTATACCGATATGGAGAGCGCCTTAAAAGGGGAATATGCGGATATGGTGCATGAGTATTTTATGAAACTTGTCACACCACATGATCATAAATTTGCAGCATTGCACGGAGCGGTCTGGTCCGGTGGTTCCTTTGTCTATGTGCCAAAGGGCGTGCACGTGTCCATTCCGCTGCAGTCTTATTTCCGGTTGAATGCCAAAGGAGCCGGTCAGTTTGAGCATACACTGATCATCGTGGACGAGGGCGCAAGCCTTCATTTCATCGAGGGATGTTCTGCTCCGAAATATAACGTAGCAAACCTGCATGCAGGCTGCGTGGAGCTGTTCGTTAAAAAAAATGCAAAGCTTCGTTATTCCACCATCGAGAACTGGTCCAAGAATATGTACAACCTGAATACCAAGCGTGCCTCCGTTGAGGAAGGCGGAACGATCGAGTGGGTTTCCGGATCGTTTGGTTCCCATGTGGGCTGCCTGTATCCGATGAGCGTTTTAAAGGGGGAGGGTGCCAAAATGGAATTCACCGGTGTCACATTCGCCGGACACGGACAGAATCTGGATACCGGTGCAAAAGTCGTACATGCCGCACCAAACACCAGCTCCTATATGAATACCCGTTCCATCAGCAAGGACGGCGGAATCAGTACCTTCCGAAGCAGCGTGGTTGTGGCAAAGGATGCCAAAGGATCAAAATCAGCAGTATCCTGTCAGTCCCTGATGCTTGATTCCGAGTCGCGTTCGGATACGATTCCGGCCATGGACATCCGTACCAAAGACGCAGCCGTGGGACATGAGGCAAAGATCGGAAGCATCAGCGACGATGCCGTCTTTTACCTGATGTCACGAGGCATGACGGAAGAAGATGCCCGGGCACTTTTGGTCAGCGGATTTGCAGACAACGTATCCAAGGAACTTCCGGTCGAGTACGCGGTTGAGATGAACAACCTGATCCGGCTGGAGATGAAGGGAAGCATAGGTTAGGAGGAGAACAATGACAGAAATGACAATCAATAAACTTCCATCGAAGACCTGGTATTGGTTACATGTCAACGAGACCAAGCTTCCGTGGGACAAAGAACATACAACAGAACTTCCGGAGAAAACCGTAACAGCGGGAAACACCGAAGAGGTACGCTTTTCCATTACCGGAGAGGGAAGATACAGCAGCAAAAAGATCCATATCATAGCACCGGCCGGTAAGCAGGTGACCGTGTTTATGGATTATCAGACAGAGGAAAAACTTGCCGTAAGGACAAGCCTTTCGGTGGAAGAACATGCACGGGTGCGTCTGGTGCAGCTGCAGCACACAGCAGAAAATTCCCTTGTGTACAATCAGATTGAGGGAGAATGTGCAAAAAACGCCCGTATCGAGCTGGTACAGATTTATCTCGGAAAAGGAGATATCTATTCCGATACGACCATCAACTTAAATGGCGATGCAAGCACCTTTAGGAGCGATATCGGCTATATCGGGCAGCACACACATATCATCGACATGAATGAAGTGGTCAATCACTATGGAAAACATACAGAGAGTGAGATCAACGTGGGCGGTGCCCTGCGCGACGGTGCAAAGAAGATCTTCCGTGGAACGATTGATTTTAAGACCGGCTCTTCCGATTCTGTCGGAAACGAGCTGGAAAATGTACTGATGCTTGGCGATGATGTGGAGAATAAAACCGTTCCAGTGATCTTATGCTCCGAGGAAAATGTCGTTGGTAATCACGGTGCAACGATTGGGGAACTTGATGAGGATACCATGTTTTATTTTGCCAGCCGCGGAATCGACAAAGAGCACGCGGAAAATATTATGGCAAGAGCAAACATTGACCGCCTGAAAGGAATCATCAAAGACGACAGCTTTGCCAGAATGATTGACGAAGAACTTGGGGAGGTGTAGCATGACCGATTATCGCAAGGACTTTCCACTGCTGTCAGAAATCGGGGAACATATAGTCGATGGCAGGGAATGGATCTATATCGACAATGCGGCAACTTCCCAGCGTCCACAGTGTGTCATTGATGCAGAACGCGATTTTTACCTGAAACACAATGCAAATCCGCTGCGTGGAAATTATCCGCTGAGTGTGGAGGCAACCGAGCTGTATGAAAATGCCAGAAAAGGTGTGCGTGATTTTATCGGAGCCAAATCCGCGCGGGAAATTATTTTTACAAGAAACACGACCGAGAGTATGAACCTTGTAGCGTACAGTTATGGTTTAACCAATGTAAAAGAAGGGGACGAAATTCTTGTCTCCATCATGGAGCACCACAGCAATCTTCTGCCATGGCAGATGGTCGCCCGACAGACAGGAGCAAAACTGCGGTTTATCGAGTGCCGCCCGGATGGATCTCTCGATCTGGATCAGGTGCGGGAACAGATTACAGAAAAGACGAAGATCGTCGCAATCACACAGGTTTCCAATGTCCTTGGGAGGATCAATCCAATCAAAGAGATCGCGGCCATGGCGCATGAAAAAGATGCCGTGATCGTTGTGGACGGTGCACAGAGCACCCCGCATATGCCAGTCAATGTGCAGGAGCTGGATGCAGACTTTTTTGCATTTTCCGGACACAAAATTTTTGGACCAATGGGAATCGGTGTCTTATATGGAAAGAAAAAATTGTTAAAGAAGATGCCGCCATTTCTTTCTGGAGGTGAAATGATCGATTCGGTCACCCGCGAGAGCGCAAAATACGCAGAACTTCCGCATAAGTTCGAGGCGGGAACCGTAAATGCTGCCGGTGCCATAGCACTGCATGCTGCCATAAAATATGCACAGTCTGTTGGCTTTGACGTGATGCAGGAGCGGGAACTTGCCGTGACAAAGCGTGCGTTTGACGGATTGAAAGAACTTCCACATGTGCATGTACTTGGATCCGACCGGGCCGAAGAACACACCGGAATTCTTACATTTACAATTGATGACGTGCATCCACACGATGTGAGCGAGATTTTAATCGCCGATGGCATCTGTGTGCGTGCCGGACATCACTGTGCGCAGCCGCTGCTTAATTATCTGGGCATCAGCTCCGCCACCAGGGCAAGCTTTATGTTTTACAATACCGAAGAAGAAGCCGACAAATTTGTAGCCGGTATCGCAAGTATAAGGGAGCGAATGGGATATGGAAAATAGAAGTTTTTATAATGAAATCTTAACCGAGCACAACGTGCGCCCGGAGTTTAAACATGATCTGCCGGATGCGGATATTGTGCTTGAGGGTGTCAACCCGAGCTGCGGGGATGATATTTTCCTGAAATTAAAGACGGATGGCGACACGATTACCGACGGTGCATTTGTCGGGGACGGATGCGCGATTTCCCAGGCTTCCGCAGATATCATGCTTGGCATGATTGTCGGAAAGAAAAAAGAAGAGGCCCTGCAGATGGGGAAAATCTTTATGAAAATGATCAAAGGCGATGCCAGCGAGGAGGAGATTGATTCTCTTGAGGAGGCATCGGCACTCCGCGATATCGCCCATATGCCGGCGCGTGTGAAGTGTGCAGTCCTTGGCTGGAGAACTTTAAAAGAGGCTTTGCTCGGTGAGGATGCGGACGATGATGACGATGAGGATGACGAGTAATAAAGTCGGAGGGTTTTTCATACACATATAGATAAAAATACACGATGCTTCTTATAGGATACTTTACGAATTTTGTGCAGTTTCTGGCTCTGTTAAAATTTTGGAGTCTTAATTGTGGCAAAGCGGAGTAAAATATAAGGAGTGTCGTGTATTTTTTTAGGGGTATAAAATAATATCGTAAAAAGTAGTTGACAGCGTTTGGGAAAGGGTGTATATTCATAACAACAGATAATTCCTACTAAAGAAGTATGAAAATAAGGGATTGAATCAGAGAGAGTAAATTGGAGGATAATAAAATGGCAAATATTTATGAAGGAACATTGGAACTGATCGGACATACACCACTGGTAGAGTTCAAACACATCGAGAAGAAGTTTGGCCTTGAGGCAAGACTTCTTGCAAAGCTGGAGTACTTTAACCCGGCAGGATCTGTTAAGGACCGTATTGCAAAAGAGATGATTGAGCAGGCAGAGAAGGACGGAAAATTAAAGCCGGGCTCCACCATTATCGAGCCGACATCCGGAAATACAGGTATCGGTCTTGCGGCAATCGCAGCAGCAAAGGGTTACCGCCTGATCATCGTTCTTCCGGAGACCATGAGTATTGAGCGTCGTAACATCATCAAGGCATATGGTGCAGAACTTGTTCTTTCCGATGGAAGCAAGGGTATGAAGGGAGCCATCGCAAAGGCAGAGGAACTTCACAAAGAGATCGCAGACAGCTTCATTCCGGAGCAGTTTGAGAACCCTGCAAACCCTGCAGCACACAAGAAGACAACCGGGCCGGAGATCTGGGAAGATACGGATGGAAAAGTCGATGCATTTGTAGCCGGTGTCGGTACAGGCGGAACCATCACAGGTGTTGGTGAGTATTTAAAATCCCAGAACGCGGATGTAAAGATCGTTGCCGTAGAGCCAGAGACATCTGCAGTATTGTCTACCGGAAAGGCAGGTCCACATAAGATCCAGGGTATCGGAGCCGGATTTATTCCAAACACACTCGATACCAAGATTTACGACGAAGTAATCCCGGTTTCCAATGAAGACTCTTTCGAGTATTCCAAATATATTGCAAAAGAGGAAGGTGTGCTGGTAGGTATTTCTTCCGGAGCTGCATTAAAGGCAGCCATCGAAGTGGCAAAGAGACCGGAGTTTAAGGGAAAGACTGTAGTTGCCCTTCTTCCGGACAGCGGAGACCGTTATTACTCTACGGATCTGTTCAAGGATTAAGATAAAATTCGGAAAAAGTTCAGACTTTATTTATTCCGTTTTGCGGATGAATCCATTATAATAAAGGCATGTGGAAACCAGACAGGAAAGTCCATGTGCGGAGAGCTTCATGGAAATTTATTTCCGTGAAGTTCTTTTTATTTAAAACAATTGGGAAAGTTTGTGCTCCGGCGGACTCCCGTGTGGTGGCTCCGGCTGCGGCCTCTCCGATACGCACGAATTAGACAGAATCTTAGAATTTGCGAAAGTGATTGCGTGGCTCTAATTTTGTGTCCGGGCAATGTTTCGACAGCGGCGCGGTTTGTGTCCGTCTGCCAAGGATGCGCTCAGAATTTCTAGTCTGCCTAAGCGGAGCACTTCAAAAATTTTATGGCGCCCGCTCCCGGTTATGTCTCCCTACGGACTTTTTTGAATGACCTTAAATAAATGTGGTCGCAAACACGACCCGCGGGCACAGTATTTTGAAGCACTCCGCTAAGGCAGACACGAAATCCTTCGGACGCGTCCTTGGCAGACGGACACAAACCGCGCCGCTGTCGAAACTTGAACGAACACAAATCATCAAAGGAGTCACGCAGTCACTTTCTGCAAATTCTTGATTCTGGATATTGAGTGCGTATCGGAGAGGCCGCAGCCGGAGCCACCACACGGGAGTCCGCCGGAACTAAGAATTTCACAATTATTTATATAGAAAATTACAGGAGAAAAAGAGGAAATAGATATGAACGAATTAAGTAAAGTAGTAAATGCGCAGCTGCAGCAGGCAGCGGAAAACCTTGTCCGTAACCGTCTGATGTCTGATGAATTTTTGGATTTTGTGCAGGAAAATACAAAACCGCTGGATACGCTGATGGCATATTACAAGTGCGCAATCATGGAAGTAGAAACGAAGTTTAAAGTGTTAAACGAACAATTTTCGCTGGAATATGACCGTAATCCGATCGAGTCCATCAAGACACGTGTGAAATCGCTGGACGGAATCGTGCGCAAAGTGCGCCGGAAAAATATTCCGTTGACGCTTTCGGCGATTGAACAGAACATCAATGATATAGCAGGAATCCGGGTTGTGTGCTCTTTCCCGGAAGACATCTATCTGCTGGCGGACTGCCTGCTTCAGCAGGATGATATCCGTCTGATCGAACAGAAAGATTATATCAAGCATCCGAAGGAAAACGGATACCGCAGCCTGCATCTGATCGTTGCAGTACCGATTTTTCTGCAGAATGAGAAACGGGAAATGAAAGTTGAAGTACAGCTTCGCACCATTGCCATGGATTTCTGGGCGAGTCTGGAGCACAAAGTGCGGTACAAAAAGAATGTTCCGGCAGATGAAACCGAGCGTCTGGCACAGGAACTGAGCGAATGTGCACAGATCAGTGCAGATCTGGACCAGCGGATGCAGAATATCCGTACCCGCCTGGCAGATGCGGAATTACAGCATCCACAGAAACAAAAGAAAGATGAACAGATCCTTCTGGATGTACTGGGACTGTAATGCCGCTGGTGTTCACTGGTAAGCATGAGAACGGTAACTTCTTTATGCACTGTGCTCCCATGGACGTACTTTCAGATGGACACCGCGGCTGTCAGCGATGCGCTGACACGCCTTAATGTCTTCTTCCGGAAGAATATCCACGATCGACAGCTGGGTGTGTGGGATAAGTTTTCCGCATTCCTCTGCAAAATCAAGCATTGCTTCATAAGCATGGGGGAAGGATGGGCGGGTTACTTTTTCATACTTTTCTGCAGTTGCCTCATTTAAGCTGATGGAGATACTGTCTACCACTTCTGCCAGCTGTGGTACAATGTCACGTTTATAATACAGGTTTCCCAGACCGTTGGAATTGACACGGATCGGGAGACTTGTTTTTTCTTTGACATATCTGGCACTGGCGATCAGATTCTCCAGTGCACAGGTCGGTTCCCCATAGCCACAGAAAACAAATTCTTTGTAACCGGTGAAATCAAAGGCATCAATTGCGGCAATAATTTCACTTAAAGAAGGCTCTGCTTTGTGCCAGAGGGTATCCGCATCGCCCACACCATCAAACTGTTTACGGATACAGAACGTACAGTTGCAGTCACATTTGTTTGTGATATTTGCATATACCTGATCATTATACACATATAAAATTTTTGCCATAACAATTCCTTCTTTCTATCGTATGGATTAGTCAATTGCGAAATTCGTTTCCGGGTTTACCGTTTTTTACACGTTTGAATCTGCAATCAGGTCAATAAGAAATTTCTCGAAATTAACGCCATCGCGTCCCGGTGTATTTTCTTTCATGGTATCCCCGATACTGTGGGATAAGAATTTCCCTGCAAGCAGAATCGCATCTTCCGTGCACATGCCCTTTGTGCGGCAGCCACACAATACAGAGGCAAACAGATCCCCGGTTCCGGAAAAACTCCGGTCAAAAAACGGCGATTCGTGCCGGTAAATTCCATTTGCAGTGGCAGCAATATTATAAATGACGGGATGTTTCTCGCCACGGCATTTGACACCGGTGATCACGACATCCTGGGGGTGTGGTACCTTTTTTTGCAGACGCTGGGCCACATCTTCTGCCAGCTTCAGCAGATCCGTGTTCGTCCGGCAGTGAAGTAAGGCATTTTCCGGGATGTCTGCCAGCAGACAGGCTTCCGTCAGATTCGGTGTGATCACGTCTGCTTTAAGCGTCAGTTCTTTCATCCCGTTTAACAGCCCCGGAGTAAAAAATGGATAAGCATTTCCGTCATCCCCCATAACAGGGTCAACCAGAAGAAGCGTATGTTCTTCCCGAAAGTGGTGGATGAAATCAAGCACCTGCGAAATCTGTTTCGCCCCGGTCAGAAATCCGCTGTAGATGGCATCAAAATGCGCGTTATTTTTCCCCCAGGCATCGATATAGTCCGGTAACATGGCGGTCAGATCGGTACAGTGATAACAGGGATAACCGGTCTGGCCGGTCAGTACGGCTGTCGTAACCGGACAACACTGCACGCCCAGCGCGGATAATACCGGAATCGCTGCCGTGAGAGAACACTTTCCGAAACCGGACAGATCATGGATAACAGCTGCTTTTTTCATGGAAAACCTCCGAATTGGTGAAAATAGTTCTTTGTATCTTAGTATAGTGCGATCTATCGGTGTGTATATATCCAAAATGGGAAAAAAATATAAATCCAGTCTGCAAAAAATCATAGACAACCATTTGTGTTTTGATAAATATAACGGAAAAAGCAAGGCTACACTGGACAAATATAGTAAAAAGTAATAAAATTATAAGCATATAGGGGTAGTGTTTATACGAAAATCATAATAAGGAGTGCGTTTATGGAACTGATTTACACAAATGATTTATGCACCGGATGCAACAAATGCGTGCGGGGCTGTCCTGTACTTACGGCAAATATTGCAACGCAGGAAGGTTATGTAACGGTAGACCAGGACAAATGTATTGCATGTGGGGAATGCTTTGATGTCTGCCCACATGAAGCGAGAGACTATTATGATGATACGGACCGCTTCTTTGAAGACCTTGCATCGGGAAAGAAAATTTCCGTGATACTGGCACCGGCATTTCTGGCAAATTATCCCAAAGAATACCAGCGTGTGCTGGGATATTTAAAGAGTAAGTGAGTCAACCATATCTGCAGTGTATCGTTCGGTGCGGATATCACAACCTGGGGATATCTGAAATACATTACGGAACACAAATTTTTCGGGGGCATTTCCCAGCCGTGTCCGGCAGTAGTCACCTATGTGGAAAAATATATACCGGAGCTGATTCCGCGTCTGATGCCGGTACACAGTCCGATGATGTGTACTGCTATTTATATGAAAAAATACATGCAGGTCACAGATGAAATCGCTTTTATCAGTCCGTGTATTGCCAAAAAATTAGAGATTACCGATCCCAATTGCGGCGGATATGTTTCTTATAATGTAACTTTTGAAAAGATGATGAAGTATATCGGAAACGATTATGAAGGGTGTGAACCATATACCGATGAACTGGAATACGGACTGGGTTCTTTGTATCCGATGCCTGGTGGACTGCGGGAGAATGTAGAACATTTTCTTGGGAAAGAGCAGGTAGTGCGTCAGGTAGAGGGCGAGCATGAGGCGTATGAATATCTGCGTTCCTATGCAAAACGTATTCAGCAGAATAAAGAACTTCCGTTTATGGTAGATATCTTAAATTGTGCGAAGGGCTGTCTCTACGGAACTGCCACAGATCCGAAACGGGGAACGGATGATGTCATGCTGGCAATCGCAAAACTGCGGAACAGCAAAACCAGTGCAAAACAGGGGAAGGCACACTTTGGCAGGAAGAGCAAAAGCAGGAGTCCGTGGGCAGAGACACTGACACCGGAGGAACGTCTGAAAAACTTCATGGACGCTTTCGGGAAGCTGGACATCAGCGATTTTATGCGCAGCTACACCAACCGTGCAGTACATATTGAGGAACCGTCCGAACAGGAGAAGAACCGTCTGTTTGCAGAAATGAAAAAAGATACCTATGAGGAACAGCACAGGGACTGCGAATCCTGTGGATATTCAAGCTGCACCAACATGGTACGTGCCATCCACAATGGAGTCAACGTAAAAGAAAACTGTGTGCACTATGTGCGGGGCATGGCAGAGGAAGAGACAAAAAAGATTGCAGAACTTCGCGATCAGGAGCGGGCGGAACAGGAAATCCGCCAGCAGAAGATTACAGATATCACAGACCGGTTTATTACCCTGAGTGATAACATTGCAGAACTGAATACGGCAAACGAGGAATCTGCAAATGAAGCAACCAATCTGGCACAGTATATTCAGGATATTTCCCGTCTGTGCGATGAACTGAATGAGTCCATCCGTATCATGTCGGATTTCATCAGTGTATATAAAAAGAGCAATGAAGATATTTCTGCCATTGCGGGACAGACAAATCTGCTTTCGCTCAATGCCTCCATTGAGGCGGCGCGTGCCGGTGAGAACGGAAGAGGCTTTGCAGTGGTAGCGGAGGAAATCCGTACACTGTCTGATTCCACGAAAGATCTTCTGACACAGAACGACCAGAAAGCCGAGGCAATTCTTCCAAAGATTACACAGAGCATGGATTCGATCAAAGATCTGGTAGAAAGCATGAATACCATGACACAGAAAGTGTCAACGATTGCCGCAAACACGGAAGAAATTTCTTCCCAGACGACCTATGTACAGAATATGACAGAAGAAATGCGGGATGAGGTGAAAGAACTGTAGATGAAAAGTGGCTAAAACTTTGTTATAATAAATTTTCCATAACGTATAAAAGATATTATAGTATTGCGATTGAATTATAGGGAAAAACAATGAATAAACTTGTGTACTTATATGAATTGGATTCAACAAGAATATCTCCCTGGGAGATTGATAATGGAAGGAAAGCTCTGTATGAAGAAATAGTAATGAGAGGAAATCGTGTAGTTCTTACGTTTCAACAGTTAACAGATTCTAAAATATTTTTAGAACTGTTAAAAGATAAAACAGATTTTGAAATTATTACATCTTTATTTGAAAATGGAGCGTTACGATTGTCAGAATATTGTGATCCATACACGGGAAAGAGAATATGTTCTGCTTCACAATATCTTCAGAATGCTTTGGAAGGAGGGCGGACGAGATTTATTTTTTCAAATGCTCCAGTGAATAATGAAGATTTAAAGGTAATTCAGTGTGCACAGGAGGCATTGCAATATTGTAATTTAGACAGTCTGAGAAATTTGAAACAAGATGTGGGGCAATTAGAGAATTATATTGAGCTCATGTTTCATATTAGTATACAACAGCATGCGATGAATCCGGTTAAGGAAGGTTCTGTTTATACATTACCATATATGATTAACTGGGTTCGTAGGGCAAAATTTGATAATGAAAACTTCCAAAAATTATTTCTTTCTGGAAGCAATTGTTTACAGGATGTGAAATCAAAAATAATTGCTTCCAGAGAAAATTTACAGAGTAGATCAGTATGGTTGAAGAACCTAAAAGAAGAAGAAAAATCGGAAGAAATAAAAAGTATGGCCGAGGTAATTGTTGATCTGTGTTACAATTATGTTGTAGAGGATAGCATAGAAAATGTAAGCAAGAGATACTGGGATTTCTTAAGTGATTTTCAAGAAAAAATATATGAATTTTGGGAGGAATATGAAGAAGGAAAACATGCATTAATGAATGGAAAATACCCCTTGAAGCCAAAAATAATACGAAAATTAAATTGGAGTGTTGCTAAAAGGGAATGGGAAAATGTAAAATTAAAGAAACCTACGGAACCAGCTATTTTGTATAAAGATGTATTTTGGGAAAACAGGTTATGGGAATGGAAAGTTTTTCTTGGAAACTTAAAGAAGTGGTTTTGGGCTTTTCTTTATATTGCATTTTTTGTTGTTATAATGAAAAAAGAGGCAGAATTTGAGAAATATGTTAATGGTAAGAAAATTTTCTTAAATTTATATACTGTGATGGGAGGGTTGTATGGAAAAAATTAGACAGTTGGAATAGTTGGTGTGGTTATTGCGGGAATTATATCGTCTGTGCTTCTTAAAATATTTAAAGTACCCGATGTTCTAGAAAGTATACAGACAATTACACAGGTGATTACAGATTCCTTTTGTAAATTACGATTTCGAATAATAAAGCGTTTTTTATGATATGTGTATTACATTTATAGAATAGAAAAAAATGTGGAAGAAAGATAGGGTGGGAATATTTGTAAAAGAAAGAGGAATAGATTGTGGGACAGATAACAGTTGAAAAAAATGTTGGTGGGATCGAGGGACTGTGCGTGATTACACCGACCGTACACGGGGATGCCCGCGGATACTTTATGGAGACCTACAATGAACGGGAAATGAAAGAAGCCGGATTCGATATCCAGTTTGTACAGGATAACCAGTCCATGTCCGTCAAAGGTGTACTTCGCGGACTGCATTTTCAAATCAACTATCCGCAGTGCAAACTTGTCCGTGCCGTGCGCGGTAGCGTATTTGACGTGGCGGTGGATCTGCGGGAAGGTTCCGCAACCTACGGAAAATGGTACGGAGTGGAACTTTCCGAGGAAAACAAAAAGCAGTTTTTGATTCCAGAAGGCTTTGCGCATGGCTTCCTGGTCCTGTCTGACGAGGCAGAGTTCTGTTACAAAGTCAATGACTTCTGGCATCCGAACGACGAGGGCGGCCTGGCATGGAATGACCCGGCAATCGGTATCCAGTGGCCGGATGTGACAGGTGAGTATCACGGAACGCCGTCGGCGGAAGGGTATTGCATGACGGATGGAGCGTCGCTGACACTTTCGGAGAAAGACCAGGAGTGGCCGGGGTTGAAGAAATAATAGAAGATAGGTGGAAAAGGTGTCTTGAAAAGAGACACCTTTTTTATTGTTTCGTTTTTTCTGGAAAAATTGTATAATACTATATAATATAGATGGAATTGGAAAAGATTCAGCCGTGATTCTCGAATTTAAAACCCAGCATGGTGTTCGAAAGGAGAAGAAATGGGACTTTATGTAAATCCATGGAATGAAGAATTTTATAATGCATCCCTTCGTTCAAAAATATATGTTGATAAAACAGAAATGATTAAGTTTACAAATTCGCAGCTTTTTGGTGAGCATAAAAATATCTGCGTAAGCCGCCCGCGTCGTTTTGGCAAATCCATTGCTGCCAATATGCTTGTGGCATATTATAGCAGAGGATGCGATTCCAAAGAGTTGTTTGAAAAATTTAAAATAGCAGAAGATGCCGGTTTTGAAGAACATTTAAACAAATATAATGTGATACATTTGAATATGCAGCAGTTTTTGGGACGTACAAAAACCATTGACGAGATGTTAGAACTTCTAACCCGGAAAGTGACGCGTGAATTGAAACGTGAATTTGCCAATGTCACGTATTATGAAGAAGATCTCGTATCTGTCATAGAAGAAATATATTCCCAGACGCACAGCTTTTTTGTATTTATTATAGATGAATGGGACTGTATCTTCCGGGTAAAAGGGAATGATACCGACGCACAGAAAATTTATCTGAACTTCCTGAGGGATTTATTAAAAAACCAGCCATACTGTGTACTGGCATATATGACAGGAATTCTTCCGATAAAGAAGTATGGGGAACACTCTGCGCTTAACATGTTTGATGAATACTCCATGACAAATCAGCGGGAACTTGCTGAATTTACAGGGTTTACCGAGCAGGAAGTGCAGGAACTCTGCCCAGCGTATGATATGCCATACGAGAAAATGAAACAGTGGTATGATGGGTATGATTTGAAAGGCATACAGATCTACAATCCAAGATCCGTTGTGATGTCACTTCTGGGACATGATTTTGACAGCTACTGGACAAAGACAGAGACCTATGAGGCGTTAAAAAAATATATCCAGATGGATATGTACAATTTAAAAGAACTTGTAACAAAACTCATAGCAGGAAGTTCTGTTGCAATAAATCCGGATAAATTTCAAAATGATATGACAACCTTTGCAAGTGCGGATGATGTGCTGACGCTTCTTGTGCATCTGGGATATCTGACTTATGATTTTGATACCCGTACGGTTCATATTCCCAATCAGGAAGTGCAGAAAGAGTTTATCAATTGCATAGAGGATGGCGGTTGGGAACCGGTCATGGATGCTATTCGGAAATCAGAAGAACTTTTAAATGCAACGATTTCCGGTGATGAGGATAACGTTGCCAGGATAATAGAACATGTACATCAGGAGAATACATCCATACTTGCCTACAATGATGAAAATTCACTGGCATGTGTCATCTCGCTGGCATACTATTCTGCAAAAAAGAACTACGTGATTTATCGTGAACTTGTAGGCGGCAAAGGCTTTGCAGATCTGGTGTTCATACCGCGAAAGACAACGCAGGCTCCGGCGATAGTGGTTGAACTGAAAAGGAATCAGACGGCAGATGCTGCAATTGATCAGATCAAAAGAAAAGAGTATGTGCAAAGTCTGAAAGATTACAGGGGAGAAGTGTTGTTGGTAGGAATTAATTATGAAAGTAAAGATTCGGATGGAGAAAATTATAAAAAACATTTTTGTAAAATAGAAAGGATGACGATTGCACCGGTATGATGAGGCAGGGTTCTGCTATAAAGTTAATGACTTCTGACATCCGAACAACAAGGGCGGTGTGGCATGGAATGACCCGGTAATCGGTATCAAGCGGACGGATGTGCAGGGGGAGTATCAAGACGGAACAGGAAAAGATAGAAGGAATATCTGGGAGAGGGAATGCATATGGCAGTAAATGTAGCGATTGGAGTACAGGATTTTTCCACAATCATTGAAAATCAATATTTTTATGTAGATAAAACCGCTTTTTTAAAAGAATGGTGGGATAGTGGAGACAGTGTGACATTGATCACAAGACCCAGACGTTTTGGAAAAACGCTGACAATGAGTATGACAGAACAGTTCTTTTCTCTCGACTATGCAGACAGGTCAGATTTGTTTGCAAACTTGGAAATCTGGAAAGATGAGAAGTATCGCAAACTGCAGGGAACGTATCCAGTCATTAGTTTGTCATTTGCACGGATTAAAGAGCGTGATTATGAGAAAACCAAACAGAAGATGTGCGAAATTTTAAGGAATATCTATATAAAGTTTTCTTATGTGAAAGATTATGAAAAAATGACAGAGGCAGACCGGGCATATTATGATCGCATGATGTCTGATAATATAAGAGAAACGGATGCAACTTCATCATTATACCAGTTGTCAGATTTCCTCTATAGATATTATGGCAAAAAAGTAATCATTCTACTGGACGAATATGACACACCTATGCAGGAAGCCTTTGTGGATGGCTATTGGGATGAGTTGGTATCATTTACCAGAAGCCTGTTTAATTCAACATTTAAAACGAATCCGGCACTGGAACGTGGAATCATGACAGGAATTACCAGAGTGAGTAAAGAGTCCATATTTTCCGATTTGAATAATTTAAAAGTGGTTACCACCACATCGGATGAATATGCAACGACATTTGGATTTACCGAACCGGAAGTGTTTGAGGCTTTAGAAAAATGTGGACTGGGCGGTGAAAAGAAAGAGGTAAAAAGATGGTACGACGGATTTATATTCGGAACACATAAGGATATCTATAATCCATGGTCCATCCTGAATTATCTGGATTCACAGCAATACACAACCTATTGGGCGAATACGAGTGCAAACAGTCTGGTTGGCAAATTGGTTCGCGAAGGAAACCGGGATATCAAGGAAAAATTTGAAAAGCTGTTATGCGGGGAATGTATCTGGACGGAAATCGATGAACAGATTGTATATAATCAGTTGAACGGAAGTGAGGAGGCCGTCTGGAGTCTGCTTCTTGCAAGTGGTTATTTAAAAGTCCTGTCCTATGAAAGCTATCTGGATATTGGGGAGCGTTTTGCACCAAGATATCAGCTTGCGCTTACCAATCTGGAAGTGAAGATCATGTTTCAAAGAATGATCCATGACTGGTTTGTACCCGTGAAGTCAGAGTACAATGATTTTGTAAGGGCGATGTTTATAGGTGATGTGGATGCGATGAATGAATATATGAACCGTGTCACATTGCAGACGTTCAGCTATTTTGACACCGGAGACAGAGCTTTCGGAGCCGAACCGGAGCGTTTTTATCATGGATTTGTACTTGGACTGCTGGTGGATTTACAGGGCAGCTATTATGTAAAATCCAATCGTGAGAGCGGTTTTGGAAGATATGATGTTATGCTGGAACCCAAAAATCCGGGAAAAGACCCTGCGGTGATTCTGGAATTTAAGGTGCGGAGCACAAGAAAAGAAAACAGTCTGGAAGAAACCGCACAGTCGGCGCTTGCACAGATCAGGGATAGAAAATATAGCGAAGGACTGAAGGGAAAAGGGATTACAGGAGAGCAGATCAAAGAGTATGGATTTGCATTTGAAGGAAAGAATGTGCTCATTGTGGATTGACCTAGATGGTGTATTTGAAAAAAATTGAAAAAATTAAAATTAATGCTAAAGTATTCCAGACCCCGTCCGATATATATAACAAGTAAACAAGATAACAATTGTTTCTTACAAAATCGGATAGAATTCGAAGCGGAGCGTACGGCCGCATAGAAAACTGTCACAAACAAATCAAATTGCAGCATGGAAGCTGCACTTAATTCAAGGAGGAAAAATATTATGGTAGTTCAGCACAATATGACCGCAGCAAATGCGAACAGAATGTTAGGTATCACAACAAGCGCACAGGCTAAATCTTCAGAGAAGTTATCTTCTGGTTACAGAATCAACCGTGCAGCAGATGATGCAGCAGGATTAACAATTTCTGAGAAAATGAGAAGCCAGATCAGAGGATTAAACAAAGCTTCTGATAATGCTCAGGATGGTATCTCTCTTATTCAGGTAGCTGAAGGTGCGTTAAATGAGTCTCATTCTATCTTACAGCGTATGAATGAGTTGGCAACACAGGCTGCAAATGACACCAATACTACTTCTGACAGAACTGCTATCCAGAAAGAGGTTGATGCTCTTACCACAGAGCTGGATCGTATTGCATCCACAACCCAGTTCAATACACAGAACTTATTGGATGGAACATTTAAGGATAAGAAACTTCAGGTTGGTGCTTTAAATGGACAGAAGATTGCGGTTACAATTACCACAATGAATGCAAAAGCTATTGGAATTACCGCTGGTACTAACAATAAGGTTGATACATTTTCAAATGCTGGTAAAGCAATGTCTGTTTTCCAGGCTGCTATTTCAAGAGTTTCTACAATGCGTTCTGCACTTGGTGCTTTACAGAACAGACTTGAGCATACTGTAAGCAATCTGGATAATATTTCTGAAAATACATCTTCCGCAGAGTCTCGTATCCGTGATACAGATATGGCAGATGAAATGGTTAACTACAGCAAGAATAATATTCTTGCACAGGCAGGACAGTCCATGCTTGCACAGGCTAACCAGTCTAATCAGGGAGTTCTTTCACTGTTACAGTAATAATAACTGCCAAAACTTAAAAATAGGATCGACAATATTGTCGGTCCTATTTTTTTCTGAACAGAAGGGAAAAATTATGAGATTAGTAACAGTTCAAAATTTACAATTCCAATTGAAGGAATTGATACAACAATTACGCCAAAACAAAGAAAATGTATTTCGTGAAGTTGATGGAATGATTCCAGCTGTAACAAGTTTTTTGAGTGATTTTTTATCGGAAGAAAAGGAATGGGGAGCAGACGGAATCGATATTGTAGTGGATGATGTAAATCAGCAGATAAGAAATTTTGAAGAGGCATATATCAATAAAGATATTGTAATGATGGCAGATACGTTTGAATATGAGATAATGAACACAATGGAACTATATATAAAGATAAAGAGGAACTTGGAAAATGGAAAAACTGTTTAGCGAGATTGAAAAAAAAACATTGGAGAAGTGGCTGGAAAATCAAAGTTTATTTTCTGAGCGGGATATAGTTCGTGCATATAAAAACAGAGAAAATAAGAAACAAGTTATTTTGGATCAGTCGATAAACAATGAAGAAATTGTTGGAATTTGGAACAATGAGAGAATTTGGCATTTACAAAGCCGGTATGCGGCTAAGAATGCAGAATATGTGTGGGCTCAACAATATAGAGAGAACGTAACGGATGATACAGTTTTTTTAGTGTTTGGGTTGGCTGACGGAGGATATATAGAGGAAATATTAAAATTAAATGAAAATTGTTTATGTATTGTTTACGAGCCATGCATAGAAATTTTTTGGAAAGAATTTGGAAAAACAAAGATTTTGGATTTGTTACAGACAGATCGTGTTTTTTTATTAGTAAATGGAATTAATGAGTCCATGTTAGTATCTTATATGGACGTGAGTATAAATTATGCCAATTTTCAATTGGTTCAACTTGGAGTGCTGCCAAACTATGATAAACTATTTCCGAATGAATATAAATGGATGCTGGATAAGTATTTGTACGAAGTGAAAAAAATAACACTAGATCGTAATACGGAAATGATTTTTAGTAGAGAAATTGTGGAAAATGAGTTGCGCCTTGCAAAAGATATATTAGAACATTACTCTATTATTCAATTGCGTAATATTATAGACAAATATTCTTTACAGGGAATGCCAGCGGTATTAGTCTCAGCAGGTCCTTCATTGGATAAAAATATTGACCAATTGAAAAAAATTCAGAATAGTGTGTTTATTTTGGCGGTAGATACGGCATTAAATACAGTATTACAGCATGATATAGTTCCTGATATGACGATATCTGTGGATGGACATAAGCCGTTGGAACTGTTTAAAAATGAGAGAACAAAAAGGATTCCCATTATTTTGAGCAGTCAATCAAACAAAAAGATATTGCCTTATGTATCGGATGATAGATTCTATGAGATAAGTACATATGAATTTATTGCAAAATTTTATGAGGAAAATGGAAAAGAAGTTGATGCATTGCCGACAGGAGGATCTGTTGCAAATAACGCATGTTCACTTTTACAGCTTATGGGATTTCATACTATAGTTTTTATGGGACAGGATTTGGCATATCCGGAAGGAAAATTGCACACAGTAGAAGCGTATGAACAGGAACAGGAAATTGATAAAAACTCAAAACGTTATGTTACAACCGTTGATATTTATGGGAAAGAAGTGTTTACAGAACCGAATATGTTGTGTTATTTACAATGGTTTGAGTATTTTGTTTCCGTGTATAAAAATATACGTTTTATAGATGCAACTGAAGGTGGTGCAAGAATAGAAGGTACGGAAATCCTGACGATGGAAGATGTCATAAAGGAATATGGTAATATACAATATGACAAAACTGTGTTGTGGAAAGATATAAAACCATATCTCACGAAAAAAGAAGTGCAAACAGCAGAAGATGCGTTGAAAAAAATGCCGGATGAGTTTGAAAAAATAAAACAAAAATTAAAAAAGGGAATAGAGTATTTTGATTTGTTAGAAAAAACATATTTAAAAGACAACTGCGAGGAGTGGATGAAAAAAGAACTTGGAAAAATTTCTGAAATAAGTGAGAAACTGGAGCGAAGTTGGGTGTTTTCATTGGTAAGATATTTTTCTATTGGTGCGGATTATAAAATCAAGGGAAGCCTGTTACAATATGATAGAAAGAATGTGATGAATCAGATGGAGGATTTATTGAAAAGCGGAAAGGAATTGTTTGTTGCGTATTTAAAGGGAGTAGATGAATTGGAATTGTATATGGGGCAAATGAAATAATATTCTGTTCATAAACAGATAATAGGATCATACTTTGTTACAAATGAAATGGACAAGGAATAGTTACAACGATATATGGGAAAACTGTAAGAAAAAGCTAAGGATTTGTAGAAATATGACCGATATACTTACTAAAACGAAAGAAAGGTGCCCAGAATGGCAGGAAAAATAAAAATCATGGAGGACAATAGAAAAGAGCAGACGGAGGCATTGGAGACTTTGTTGAAATTTAATGGTCGTCTGATAAATAATATGCAGATTATTGTCAAGGAACTGTCTGGAAATCGTTTGGAGGATACGGACAAATTTTTAAAATTAATTCTGGACGCAATGAATTGGGAAATTCAAGTGGTAAATGGGACTATGGAAGTCCTGAATGAGGGCAAAGAACGTGTGAGCAAAGAAGTCTTTAATAATGCGGTAATAGCATTAAGCGATGCTGTTAAGGCAAATGATGATACAATGATGGTAAAGGCATTTGCCACTATTATTCCAGTATTTGAAAAACTTGGAGAAAGCGTAAAGGAAGTAATCAAATAAAAAGAAAAGGAAACCAGCTTTTGTGAGACGGAAGCTGGGTTCTTTTGTTGAGTACAATGAAAGTAATATTGCAGGATGCAATAGTAGATGCAGGAGGCACAAAATGTTAAATGGGAAGACAATTCTAGTAACCGGAGGTACCGGATCTTTTGGAAATGAGTTTACGGAATATGTATTAACTCATTACGAACCGAAAAAAATCATTATTTATTCCAGAGATGAATTTAAACAGTTTAATATGGCAAATAAATTCAAAAAATACAAAGATAAACTGCGTTTCTTTATTGGAGATGTGCGGGACAAGGAGAGACTTTACCGGGCATTTGACGGAGTGGATTATGTGGTACATGCGGCAGCATTAAAACAGGTTCCATCCTGTGAGTATAATCCGATGGAAGCAGTAAAGACAAATATTAATGGGGCTATGAATATTGTTGATGTGGCACTTGACTGCGGAGTAAAACGTGTGGTTGCGTTATCCACGGACAAAGCTGTAAATCCAATCAATTTGTATGGCGGAACAAAATTAGTATCGGATAAATTATTTATTGCTGCAAATGCATATGCGGGAGCGAAAAATGTCTGCTTTTCGATTGTTCGTTATGGGAATGTTGCAGGAAGTCGCGGATCGGTAATTCCGTTTTTCCAGAATATTGTTGCAAATGGTGGGAAGAAACTTCCGATTACCGATTATCGTATGACACGATTCTGGATCAGTCTGCATGAGGGCGTGCAGCTTGTAATTAAGGCTTTAGGAGAGGCGAAAGGCGGAGAAACCTTTATTTCTAAAATTCCGTCCTTTAAGATTACAGACCTTGCACAGGCCATTCTGCCGGGATGTGAAATGCCGGAAGTGGGAATCCGTGAAGGGGAAAAACTTCATGAGGTGATGGTGACGAAAGAGGATTCGTTGCTGACATATGAATATGATAAGCATTTTATCGTATATCCGCATTTTGAATGGTGGAATAAATCTAAAATTCAAGCAGGTGGGAAAAAAGTGGAAACTGGATTTGAATATAGTTCAGGAAAAAATACAGAATGGTTAACTGTTGAGAAAATACGGGAACTTTTGGAAAAGGTAAATCATTAAATAAACATTTAAAATAGGGTGTTAGGTAGATAAAATGAGACAGGAAATAAAGATAGGAAACAAAGTTATTTCTAATAGCAGTCATACATATATTGTGGCAGAAATGTCTGGAAATCATAATATGGATTTTGACAGAGCAAAAGAAATTATATATCGGGCTCATAAAGCTGGAGCAGATGCGGTTAAAATACAAACTTATACAGCAGATACGATAACACTTGATTGTAATAATGAGTATTTTCAAATAAAACATGGAACATTATGGGATGGTGACACTTTATATAGCTTATATCAAAAGGCTTATACACCATGGCAATGGCAAAAAGAATTATTTGAGTATGCACATGAAATTGGAATCGAATTATTTTCTTCACCATTTGATTTATCAGCAGTAGATTTCTTGGAAAATATAGGTATGCCAGCGTATAAAGTTGCTTCTTTTGAAATTAATGATATTCAACTATTAAGAAAAATTGCAAAGACCGGAAAACCAATTATAATGGCAACTGGTATTGCGGAATTAGCAGATATAGAGCAGGCATTAAAAACTTGTATTGAGGCTGGAAATGATCAGGTGATTTTATTAAAATGTACTTCAGCATATCCAACACCTTATGATGAAGTGAACATTAATATGTTAAAAACATTGAGAGAAACTTTTGGATGCCTTGTAGGAATTTCAGATCATACATTTGGAGCTACTGTCCCAATCCTTTCTGTGGCAATGGGGGGGAAAATGATTGAAAAACACGTTACATTAAAAAGAAGTGACGGGGGTACGGATTCGGAATTTTCTATGGAGATGGAAGAATTTGAAGAAATGTGTAAGCAGGTTCGTATGGCAGAGCAGGCAATGGGAACGAGTAGATATTATCTTACAGATTCGCAAAAAATGGAACGTCATTTTTCACGTTCACTTTTTATTGCAGAGGATATGGAAGCGGGGGAAATTATTACAGAGAAAAATGTGCGTTCAGTTCGTCCGGCTGATGGATTGCATACGATGTACTTTGAAGATATAGTTGGCAAAAAAGTCAATCGAAAGTTGATAAAAGGAACACCAATGATGTGGAAATTTATTGATTGGTCAGAAGATGAGGAGAAAAAGAAATGAAAAAAATAATGATTCTTGGAGCAAATAATTTTTTGGTTCCCCTTATTAAAACATCAAAGCGTCTAGGGTTTTGGACAATTGTTGCATCACCGAATGAAAAAGAACCGGGATTTGAATATGCTGATGAAAAAGTGATTATTGATTTATGCGATAAAAATGCTGTATTAGAAGCAGCGCAGAAACTCAAAATTGATGGAGTTATATCAGATCAGGCAGAAACGCCGGTAAGAACACAGGCATTTGTTGCAAATAAGATGGGACTACCTGGAATTGGAGAGGACAAAGCAGAACTTTTTACAAATAAATATTTGATGAGAGAAAAATGTAGAGAGATTGGTATAGATACTATAAAATACAAACTTGTAGACAATGTCAATGATGCAGCAAAGTTCTATGAGCAGATTGGTAAACCAATGATTATGAAGCCGATTGACAGTGCTGGAAGTCGGGGGGTTGTAAAAATAGAAGATGTTCAGACTATTTATGATCAATTTGATTATTCAAAGGATGCATCTAAAACTGGTAAAGTTATTATAGAAGAATATATACCAGGAAAGGAATTATTGATAGATGGTGTTGTATTTAATGGAATATATCAAACATTGATATGTGGTGAATATATTAAATGCAATGTACCAGGTGTTTTTTCAGAGTATATGGGAAAATATCCAGCAGAAATTACTGATAATCAATTAAATGAAGTGAATAAATTGGTTAAGAAAATTATTGAAGGATTTGGATTACCATGGGGAAGAACGCATACAGAAGTGAAGATAAATGACAATGGAATATGGTTGATGGAAACAGCAGCAAGAGGAGGTGGCAGATATATATCATCGGGAATTGTGCCTATGAAAACAGATTTTGATTCATGCGAGTTCTTGTTAAAAGCTTGCGTTGGAGAAATAACGGAAATACCTGTCGTACGTAAAAATAATAAATCATGTGGATATGTATCACTGTTTTTGCCGAAGGGTGAGGTTATATCTGTTGAAGGATTGCAGGAGGTAATAGATTTACCATATACATATAGTCATAATTTTGAAGACATTAAAGTTGGATTTAAAACATCAGAATTTAAGGACAAAATAGAAGGAAGATTCATACACCTTGAGGCAGATAATGATAATCAATTATATGCAAGAGTAGAGAAAATCAAACAATTAATTCAAATACAGATTGATACAGGGGAAGGCATAAAAGGACCAATATGGCAATGAGAATATCAGATATTACAATACACGAGGCTGTTGAAAAAGATTTTGAAGATTATTACAAGATTCGCTGTGAAAAAGCAGATGTATATTGGATGGGATTTGATAACTTTCCAGAATATGAAAGTCTAAAAAAATGTTTTATGAATAGAATAAAAGGTACTAGTTTTCAGAACAATGGTGATAAAAGAATATATATGATAACATGTTTGGAAGAATATGAAAAAAAAACAGTCGGATTTGTTCAATTATCAATAACTAAGGATGGAATTGAAATTGGATATAGCGTTATAGAGAAATATCAAGGTCAGAAAATAGGAACAATTGCATTATCATTGTCTGTGGAAATTGGATTGAGAATATCTGATAAGATATATGTAGAAATATGGGAAAATAATATAGCTTCTCAAACGATTGCAAAAAAAAATGGATTTGTAGGAAATAGAAGTACTCTAGTTTCAGACAGAACAATTGGGGGCGAGAATAGGTATCGAGTATATTGGTATAGTCCTGATAGTAATTCAAAGAAATTTGTGGAATGAAAACAGAAAGGTATAGATGGGGAAATATGGATAAAAAGGAATCTTTTAAAATATATAATACATCATTAAAGAAATTTTATAAAAATTTAGATACATTAGAGTCTAGATTGAGAAAGAGAAAAATATATATATTTGGAACAAGTACTCCATCATGTATGATGCTTAGTTACTTAAATGAAAAGAAAATACCAGTTGAAGGATTTTTAGATAATAATATTAGTGAAACTGGCATAAGATACCGAGGCAAAGAGGTGTTTTATCCATCAGATGTGTTATCAGAGTATAATCCCGACATATTGGTGCTTATTATATCGGGTTTTCAGAAACAAATGATAAAACAAATATTATCATTTGGATACACAGAAGATAATGTTGAAATAGTAATTGATATAAATAAGGAAATGAACGACTATAGTCATTTTGGTCATAATGCGAATAAGCAATTGAGTGAGTCTGAAGAAAAAAAATATCAAATTGATATTTTGAAACAATTGGATTCTGTATGTAAGTCGAATGGTTTAAGATATTATCTGACATTTGGGACTTTGTTAGGGGCAGTAAGACACAAGGGCTTTATTCCATGGGATGATGATATAGATATATATATGCCTGCTGAAGATATTATAAAATTGAGAAAATTACTTGAAAAAAATTCTCAATATAAATTGATTACTCAATATGATGACTATGTATATTTTGGACAAGGATGTTGCTTGATGATAAATAATGAAGTGGTATCAGATATTAATAGGTTTCCAATTCAACTATCCACAGGAATTAGTATAGATATTTTCTCATTATATGGTTTGCCGGATGAAAAAATAGATAAATATATTGAAAACATTGAAAGTATGGAAGCAGATGTACTTGATTCCATGTATTCTGAGGAAAAATATAAAAGAAATCTGAATAAGTTAAATCAGTATTTATTAAGTTATTCATATGATAGCAGTACAAAAATTGGAAGTGTATTATTTCCAGGATACTTAAGAACAATGTATGACAAACAGGATTTTGGCGATGGACTAGAATTGAGATTTGAAGATGGGTGTTATATTTGTCCAAAGGAATATAAGAAGATATTAGAAATGTGCTATGGGGATTTTATGACTTGGCCACCTGAAGATGAAAGGAAAAGTTGGCATTATAATATATGTTATTATGATAAATAGATGATACACATTATTATGTTGACTTTTAGGTAAAAATCTATGGTATATATTAGAACAGATGCAAATAAACTAGTTGCTACAGGGCATATAATGAGGTGCATAACAATTGCAAAGAAAATAAAGGCATTTAATGAAAATGTGATTTTTATTGTGAAAGATGATGATACAGTAAAACTGATTGGAGAAGAATTTGAATATTATTGTTTGCCTCGTAATAAAATAACAGATATTTATAGTGAGATTCCATATATTAGAGAAATTGTGGCAAATGATAATAATGTTAAGGTTTTATTGGATTTATATATTTTTGATGCTGAATATATGAAGTTAATAAAAAAATTTTCTAAAGTCATAACATTTGATGATATTTTTAAAGAATTTTTTCCGGTAGATATGATTATAAATTATAACCCTCATCATTACATATATGATTATCAAATAAGGTATCAAAATTGGAATGGGAAACTCTTGTTAGGGGAAAGGTATGTTCCGTTAAGAGAGATGTTTGAAAATGCTTGTTCAGAAGAAAATGAAATGGTAAAAAATATTATGATTATATGTGGAGGAGGGAACGCAAATCATATTTTGTATAAGATCGAAAAGAGAATTTGTGAAAATGAGTTATATAAAAACTATACATTTCATATAATTGCAGGATTTTTAGATTCTGATTATGATAAGTTAGTTGAAATGGCAAAAAACAAAAAAATTAATATTTATAGAAATGTATATAATATGGCAGCAATTTTAAATAAAATGGATATTGTTATATCGGCAGCAGGGACTGTGCTATTTGAATGTTGTAAAATGCAGATACCCACTATTTTCTTTTGTATGGCAGATAATCAGAAGGATGTCATTAAAGGTTTTGGCGCTAAAAATGTAATGATTTATGCAGGGGATATAAGAGATGATGAATGGCAGACAATCAATAGTATTTTTGAAAATGTTGAATTCTTGGCACATAATTATGAAATGAGAAAAAAAATGCGTAAACGGATGCAAAATATGATAGACGGCAAAGGCGCTGAACGAATTGCAAGAGCCATTGTGACTTTATAAAGGGATAAAAGATGAGAATGGATAAATCTATAGCTATAATAACTGCTCGAGGTGGTAGCAAAAGAATACCAGGGAAAAATATAAAAATGTTTTGTGGAAAACCTATTATTGAGTACTCTATACGAGAAGCAATAAATAGTGAACAATTTGATGAGGTGATGGTATCTACAGATAGCAAAGAAATAGCAGCGATTGCAAAGAAATGTGGTGCTAATATACCATTTATGAGAAGCAAAGAGTTAGCAAGTGATATAGCAACAACAGATGAAACTCTTATGGGAGTTTTGAATGATTATAAAAAAATAGGACAACAATTTAAATATATGTGCTGTATATATCCGACAGCACCATTTGTGACAGCAGATAAATTAAGGAGTGCAATGCAATTAATGCGTGAGAAGAATCCAGAACAAATAATACCGATGGTGGAATATTCATTTCCACCACAACGTTGTAATTATATTGATAAAAATGGATATGCACATTATAAATTTGAACAGTATAGGATGTCGCGAACACAGGATTTGGAAAGTTGGTATCATGATGCGGGGCAGTTTTACGTGTATAACATAGATAAGTTTTACAAGTGTAATGGGGATTGTAAGGAAATAATACCTATAGTTGTTTCGGAAATGGAAGTGCAGGATATAGATACAGAAAAAGATTGGGAATTAGCAGAAATAAAGTATATGTTAATGCAAAGAAAGACGATCTAAATCATTTCTACGAGAAATCACGGCTGCGAAGGAATAGTAAACCCTAGGATTTGAGTTGGTGAATCTAGAGAAAATTGCTCCTGTGGTCATATTAGTGGAGATGGGGAAAGGCAGTGTATCTTGGACAAGCTTGATGTATAGGAAATAAGATACATAGAGAGAGTAAATATGATTTCAAAAGAAGAATTTAACGTATTATATTATTTGATAAAAAATCCGAGCACAACACAACAGGAAATGGCTGATGCGTTAAATGTATCATTGGAAGAAACAAGCGATTTGATGTTGTTGTTGAAAAAACAATCATATATAACAGAAGATGGGCGAATGACTGAAAATGGATATACTGTAATGAAGCCATATAAAGTGAAAAATGCGATTATTCTTGCAGCGGGATTTGCTTCACGTTGCGTACCACTTTCGTATGAACGCCCTAAAGGTCTTTTTGTGATAAAGGGTGAAATTTTAATAGAACGTCAAATCAGATAATTGTTAGATAAGGGTATTACCAAGATTTATGTTGTTGTAGGATACAAAAAAGAGTTATTTTTTTATCTAGAAAAGAAATATGGTGTAAAGATCATTATTAATACAGAATACATGATTCGAAATAATTTATCATCAATAAATGCAGCGAGAGAACAGTTTGGTAATAGTTATATATGTTACGCAGATAACTATTTAAATATTAATGGTTATGAAACGTATGTTTACGAATCCTATTTTGCAGGAATGTATTCTAGAAAATATATTGATGAGTATGTAATGAAATTTGACAAGGAGGGATTGATAAATTCGATTTATATGTCAAAAGATTGAATGATAATAGGTTATTGGAAAAGCGAATGCATCAATTTGTTGATTTGGGTGGAAATATAGAAGTTGATTTGGATAATCAGAGAATAAAGATACGGAGTAGTATGCTTCCGGGAATGGTTTTGAGGTTTGTTTTTCCACCAATTACTAAATTTATAGTTCCTGCAAAAGAAGAAATTATACTTTTATTGCAAATTATGCAGCTAATTCTAAACGAGTTTGTATGATTTACAGAGTAGTAAGAATTAGGCAGAATGTTGTTTACAGAGACAAGAAGTAATAAGGATGAAAGAGATATATTTTCGATGACTAGAGAGTTTGATCCATCGTTACCAAGAATTAGAGCACAGAAGAAATAAGAAGGAGTTGACACTTGTGATACCATACGGAAAACAAACAATAGAAAAAGACGATATACAGTCAGTTGTGGACGTTTTAAAGTCTGATTATCTTACAACTGGTCCAAAGATAGCGGAATTTGAAAAGATGGTTGCGGATTATGTCGGGGCGAAATATGCGGTGGCGATTTCAAACGGAACATCGGCACTTCATGCGGCATGTTTTGCAGCAGGGATTCAGCCGGGGGATGAAGTGATCACAACCCCATTAACATTTGCAGCTTCATCAAACTGCGTGTTATATTGCGGAGGAACACCAGTATTTGCAGATGTTGATCCTAAAACTTATAATATTGATCCGGAAGATATCCGCAGAAAAATCACAGACAAAACAAAGGCAATTATTGCAGTTCATCTGGCAGGACAGCCTTGCGATATGGACGAGATTCATAAAATAGCAAAAGAGCATGATTTGCTGGTCATCGAAGACGGAGCACATGCGCTTGGTTCTGTGTATAAGGGAAAAAAGGTAGGAACTTTATCTGATATGACAACGTTCAGTTTCCATCCGGTAAAACCAATCACAACAGGGGAAGGTGGAATGATCGTCACAGATAATGAAGAGTTTTATAAAAAAATGATGTTATTCCGCAGTCATGGAATTACACGTGATGAAAATCTGATGACGCGCAATGACGGACCGTGGTTTTATCAGCAGTTGGATCTGGGATATAACTATCGTATTACAGATATTCAGTGTGCGTTAGGTTGCAGCCAGATGAAAAAACTGGATAGATTTTTAGTTCGTAGACAAGAAATCGTAGCGCGCTATAATGAAGCGTTTGCTGATTGTGAAAATATTATCACACCATATCAGCTGCCGGAGACAGAGAGCGGCTGGCATCTTTATATTGTACAGGTAAAGAACTGTGACAGAAGAAAAGTATTTGAGGCATTAAGAGAGCACGGAATTGCAGTGAATGTACATTATATTCCTGTTTATATGCACCCTTATTATCAGGAACATGGATATAAAGATGTTCATTGTAGGAATGCAGAGGAGATTTACTCACATATTATCAGTTTACCGTTATATCCGACACTTACAATGGAAGAACAGGATTATGTGATACAACAGATTTGTGAATGTACAAAGAATGAGTAATAAATTTTATTTTTTATGGGATTGCAAATGAAGGGATATTGGAATAACGAATTTATTTTTAATTGCTATATGTACAAAAAATATTTCTTTGGAGAAACGTTTACAGCGAAGGAGAAAAAATGGTTGTAACAGATTTTACCAGTCAGATAAAAAAATTGGAAATAAATACTTTGATTGGAGTGCCGGATTCGGCATTGAAACCTTTCTGTGATTACATCAATGGAATGGGAAAAGAGGAATTTACGCATTATGTACCGGCGAATGAAGGAGCGGCAGTTGGTATTGCGATAGGCGAATATCTTGCAACTGGTGTCCCGGCTTGTGTATATATGCAGAACAGTGGGCTTGGAAATGTTGTCAATCCAATTACCTCTTTGGCAAATGAGGAAGTCTATGGAATTCCGATGTTGTTATTGATCGGATACCGTGGTGAACCAGGAACGAAAGATGAACCGCAGCATAAATATATGGGTAAAATTACAGAACCTCTTTTAGATGTGCTTGGAATTGAACATATGATATTAGGCAAAGAATTATCAGTGCAGGAAGTGGATACTGCTTTTGACCGGGCAGCGCAAAAACTGAGGGAGGGAAAGCAATTTGCGTTTGTATTGAAGAGAGATTTTCTTGTGAATGAACAAAAAAATGTCTATAGGAATCATAATTCCATGATTCGGGAAGATGCAATCGCAGAAATTATAAAATCACTTGATGCAAGTGATGTGGTAGTATCCACAACAGGAAAGATATCGAGGGAAGTATACGAGCAGAGCGATAAGATAAAAGGAAGTCATGCACAGGATTTTCTGACGGTAGGAGGAATGGGACATGCTTCTATGATTGCGTTTGGAATTGCCAAAGAGGCAGAAGAAAAACGGGTTTATTGTCTGGACGGAGATGGCGCAGAACTGATGCACATGGGCAGTCTGGCATTTATCGCAAAGCAGAATCCGAACAATCTGGTTCATATTTGCCTGAATAATGAGGCGCATGAATCAGTTGGAGGAATGCCGACAGGATGTGTGGGATTAAGTTATGCAAAAGTCGCAGAAACGGTTGGTTATGAGGCTGTTTACTGTGTTGACACGATGGAAGAACTAAAGCAGGTTTTAAATGATACAAAGGGAAAAAGAAAACTGACATTTATTGAAATAAAAGTCGCAATGGAGTCAAGAGCAGATTTGGGCAGACCAAAGGAAACAGCGAAAGAGAACAAAAACAATTTTATGAAATATCATCAAAAATATGATGCATATATTTAAATGTCAAGGGGTTATTAATATTAGGAGGAAGATGTGAAAGTAGCAATATTATCGGATGTCCATGGAAATTTGAGGGCATTAGAGAATGTTTTAAATTCCAATATTTTTAAGACTGTAGATAAAATAATTTTGCTTGGAGATTTAGTTGATTATGGTCCCCATTCTAACGAAGTTGTTGAGTTATTGAGTGAGTATGAGCCAAAGATTATATGTAATATAATTGGAAATCATGAGGAGGCAATCTTAAAACAGGATTATTCAAGATTTTCTTCAGAAAGAGGAAGAAAATCGGCACAATTTACAAGAAAAAATCTAAACAATAATACATGGCAGTATATTAATGAGAAAATGAATCATGAAGGAAAACAGGAATTTGAGATACATAAGAAAAAATGTTTGGCTGTTCATGGAGATATAACAGATTTTTTTTGGAATGCAATTCATCCGAATGGTAATTTAAATGGGTATGGTCATTACGATTATGTGTTTTCAGGTCACTCACATTTGCCACATTTTTTTGAGCAGTATTATTCCGTTGATAATTTAAAGACTCGTAATAAAAAGAAGACGGTATTTATAAATCCTGGTTCTGTCGGTCAACCGAGGAATCTTTCGCCCCATGCACAATTTGTCACATGGAATACGGATACAGATGAAGTGATTATGGCAAAGATTCCATATGACGTAGAAGCAGAGCAAAGGGATTTTTCAGATGAAATAGATGTTTTTTATAAAGAAAGATTGAGGGTAGGAATCTGAGATGAATTTGTATGTGATAAGTGGAGTGACAGGAATGACTGGTAATGAATTGGCCAGACAGCTTATTGAAAAGAAACATAAGGTGATTGGTTTTGATAATTTTTTTGCATCATCTGTTAAGACTATTGCGGATATAGTGGAAAATCCTTTGTTTGATTTTTATGAATATGATCTTAATAATATAGATGAGATGAAAAAGATAAAGAGGAAAGTAGTGTCTATAAAGAAAAATTATAATCAGACAATTTATGTAAATTGTGCAGCAATTGTACATACGGAACACTTTTATTATGTAAATAGAACTTTCGAGACAAATGTTGTTGGGATGAGAGCATTTTTGAAGCAGGCTATAGATGTTAATGCAGATGTATACATTAATTGTTCGACATCTGAAGTATATTCAATGCATTCTTGGTCTGAAGATGGTGTTAAAGAATCGGATTATATTACGATGGCAGATGCAGAACACAGTCAAAGGACAAGTTATGCAACTGGAAAATTACTAACGGAGTTTTTTATTAAAGATGCAGTTGATGAGGGGCAAATCAAGGGCTGTTCTATTCGTTTTGCAAATGTTTACAGTAAAAATGAGTTGTTTCCAAAACACATTATCCCACATATCCTACATTCATTAAAAGATTGTGGAAAAGTCGAATTATTGGAAAATAGTAAGAAAAATAAAAGAACATTTTTATATAATGAAGATAGTTGTCAAGCTATAATTGCTTTATGTGATTCATCAGATGCATTAGATGGAAGCATATATAATGTGGCAACGGATGAAGAAATTTCTATTCTAGATTTGGTGTTTTTATGTGCAGAAAAACTTGGAATAGATAGTCCGGAGATAGTATTTAATGGGTACAGAAAATCTGATCCCGAAAGAAGAATTTTAAATACTGATAAAATAAGAAAACGAACAACATGGAGACCGCAAATTAGTTTGGATATGGGTATTTCAGAGTGCGTGGAGGAGTTAGAAAAATGAAAATACTTATTATTACTGTAGCGGGGTGCTCATCCAGATTTAGTAAATCTATCGGATATGAAACGTTAAAATGTATTTATTATAAAAAGAATTATACAGAATCATTATTATTTCGTTTGCTAAATCAGTCGGCAGACTTTGATAAGTATATTGTGGTAGGCGGCTATAAATATGATGAATTGAGAAGGTGTATTGAAGAATGGTTTCCAAGCAAGAAGGATAAGATTGAGTTGGTAAGAAATCCTTTTTATAAGAAATATGGTTCGGGTTATAGTTTGTTTTGCGGAATAGAAGCAGCAATGAAATATAATTTTGATGAGATGATGTTTGTAGAAGGTGATTTATTTGTAGATTCAAACTCATTTTTAAAGGTCGCTAATTCAGCTTATAATGTAATAACGTGTAATAATAATCCTATTTTGGCAAAAAAAGCGGTAGTATTATATTTCGATATAAATGAAAAAATTCATTATATATATGACACCACACATAAGACATTAATTATTAGTGAGCCATTCATTTCTATTTATAATTCGGGTCAAATTTGGAAAATGACAAATAATATTGCAATAAGAAAAATATTTGAATCAATGAAATTAGATGATTGGAAAGGAACAAACTTAGTATTTATTGAAAAATATTTCTCGAATCTTGATAGACAACATTTTGAAATTATTGGTTTTGAGGAATGGGTAAATTGTAATACCATAGATGATTTTAATATGATTTTGGGAGAGAAAAATGAAAAATACCAGTGAAAAGTTAAATATATTAAGAAAAGAAATTAGAAATCGAAAAGTTAAAATTATGATTATTGGTTTGGGAAGTGTCGGAAACTATTTACTAGATTATTTAATGTCTGCCTCTGATGAGCAAATGGAAATAGCAGTCGTAGGACGTAACCTAGAAAAACTAGAATCAGATGTGAATATTGTAAAAGTTGCATCTTTAATTCGAAGGCAAAACAAAACAAAAGTGACAATAATTGAAGGCATAGATTTGAATAATATTTCATTGATTGAAAAAGCAATGTTAGAATTTAGACCAGATATTATTGTTAACAGTAGTAGGGCATATTCAGGCTTGAAATATGGAAGCATATCTTGGAAAAATATTCGGGCATATGGTATATGGAGTCCATTGTCTATTCGTTATACTAAAAATATTATGCAGGCGTATGAAAATGTAAATTCAAATGCGATTGTGATTAATACATCCTATTCAGATGCAGTTATTCCGTGGCTAAAGACAGCCGGAAAAGCATATCCGGATTTTGGTTCTGGAAATATTAATCATCTTGTATATAGGTTCAAAATGGCAACAGGACAAATGCTTGATATATCAGATTATTGGAACATTGATATATCACTTGCTGTCGCACATTTTCATGATGTATGTATCAGTAAGGAAGGGCATACTGAGGGAAAGGAATTGTTAATAGACATAAGTTATAAAAGTGAGAAAGTGAATGTGGATATACAGAAAATGATATCACATTGCGCAATTCCAATGCCTGTCGATGCAAAAAGAAATATGATGAATGCATCTAGTAATTTTGAAATTATTCAGGCAATTTTTGCTGCTGTACGCGAAAACAGGAAAATAAAAATACATTGCCCAGGTGCCTTTGGAGAAATTGGAGGATATCCCGTGGTTATAGATGGTACAGGAGAGGATATAAAAGCTTATATTGATGAAAGCGTTTTTGATATTTCTGCAATGAGAGCTAAAAACAGAGAATCAATATATTTAGATGGAATTGAAGATGTAAATGAAGGAACATTAACATATACAGATGAATTGCTTATGAAAGTAAAAAAGGCATTTGATGTTGATTTGGTGAAAAAGGTGCCTTTTGATAAAATAGATGAAGTGGCGGCATATATTATTAGTGAAATAATAGAGAAAAATATTTCGGATAGTATCGAAACAAAAATATAAATGTTGAATCTTGTAATAGAATAGATGCTGGTGATTGGGATATGTATGGAAAAGTCTTTACAAGTAAGTTTGGTGAATTGAAAAAAGTAAAAAATTGACTATGCGAGAGGAGAAATGATAGATGTTAGATTTTATATGCAGAATATGTAAAGGTAAACATTATAAAGAATTAGTTTCATGGGAAATACCGTTGGCAGCAGATGTGACAGAAAAAAAGGAAAATTGTAAAATGTATCCAATAGAACCTGTAATATGCAGTGATTGTGGACATGTACAGTTGCGTGAAACATTAGATATTAATATGTATGATAATTACTTGTATACGCCATCTTATGCAGGGGAGTTTCAACAATATGTAGAGAAGTTTGCTAATAATGTAGTGGAAATGATTGATGACAAAGCAAATCTGAATGTTGTGGAGATTGGAAGCAGTAATGGATTTTTGCTGAAATGTATGAAGGAAAAAGGATGTAATGTTGTAGGATTTGAACCATCGGGAATATTGGCATCTGAAGCAAGAAAAACGGGTGTAAATACGGTAGAGGAATATTTCAATGCTGGTAGTGATACAAAAGTAAAGGAAATATTAGGTGGAAATGCGGATGTAGTTATTGCAAGACATGTATTAGAACATTTAGATGATCCATTAGGAGTAATAAGGGCTATGGCATCAGTTGCACAAGAAGGAATGATAATTATTGAGGTTCCGTGGTTGCTAAAAATTGTGAAAGAAAATCAATTTTACGCTTTTTTTCACGAACATGTTTCTTATTTTTCAGTTACAATACTACAGAAATTGATTGAAAATGTAGGATTTGAAATTTTAAATGTATCTGAAAATAACCTGGAAGGGGGCTCTATAACTATATATGCCCGAAAAAAGAATAACAAGATAAAAGCAAGTAACATTGACTTATATTTGGAGAAAGAAAGGAAATATCTTTCAACAGAAGCAATATTAAAGTTTGCTCAAAAATCAATGCAAACAATACAGAATGTATATAAGTATGTTGATGAACAGCGAAATAAAGGAAAGAAAATAGCGGTATGGGGAGCTGGACAGAGGGGATGTACGCTTCTGGCTTTGTGCAAACTGACAGATGCAGAAATTGAGTATGCTATTGATGTAAATGAAAACTATCATTGGAAGTATATTCAAGGAACTAATATACAGATTGTGCCACCAGAATATTTAAAAGGTCATTTTGTGGATCAAATTCTTATTTTAGCGACGGGATATTCAGAGTCTATTATTAATAATAATTTAGATTATGTATATCGTGGAGGAGAATTCATTAATATTATTGAAAAAGAGTTTGTATAACTATAATATATATCGTTATTTTATAAGCTTATTAGAGATGGACATTTTTTGTAGTAAAATGAAATCAAGAACATATTTGCGCAGACCAAGTAGAACAAAGATAATTTTGTGAGATACCACGGAGTAAAAGAATGAAAAAAGTATATGCATGTTTTTGTACAGATGTCATTCACGAAGGTCATCTGAATATTATTCATGAGGCAAAAAAATATGGAAGAGTCATTGCAGGCGTGTTAAGTGATGCGGCAATGATACGTTATAATCGTTTTCCAACGGTTTCCTTTGAAGAACGTAAACAAATGCTTGAGCAGATTCCAGAAGTGGATGAAGTTGTAGTTCAGGACGAAGTCATGTATGGAAAGATTTTGGAGCAGATAAAACCGGATTATGTCATTCATGGTGATAACTGGTTAAATGATCCGATGGAAGTAATCCGTGGTAATGTAATCGAAAATCTGGCAAAATGGGGCGGAAAGTTAATTGAAGTTTCTTATACCTATAATGAGCAGGTAAGAAATATAGAAGCTGTGGTGCGGGAGCGCGCAGCAATGCCAGAATATCGCAGAAAACGATTGCGTCAATTGCTGCAATTGTGCCCAATTGTAAAGACGTTAGAGGTTCATAGTGGATTGACTGGATTGATTGCGGAAAAGACAGTTGTGGCGAACAATGGTGTAATTGACCAGTTTGATGCGATGTGGCTCTCAAGTCTCTGCGATTCAACGGCAAAGGGAAAACCGGATATTGAACTTGTAGATATGTCCTCTAGACTTCGAACCGTAGATGATGTCCTTGAAGTGACAACAAAGCCGATTATTTTAGACGGTGATACAGGCGGAATGGTAGAACACTTTGTATACAATGTACGGACATTGGAGCGTATCGGTGTTTCGGCAGTCATTATTGAGGATAAAACCGGATTAAAGAAAAATTCACTGTTTGGAACAGAAGTGGAGCAGACACAGGATTCTATTGAGAATTTTTCAGCAAAAATCCGCGCGGGAAAACATGCACAGCGTACAAAAGATTTCATGATTATCGCACGTATCGAAAGCCTGATTTTAGAAAAAGGCATGGAAGATGCATTGATGAGGGCATTTGCTTATGTACAGGCAGGGGCAGACGGTATTATGATTCACAGTAGGGAAAAAGACCCAGATGAAATCTTTGAGTTTTGTGACAAATTCCGTGCAAAAGATACAGCTACACCGATTGTTGTCGTTCCGACTTCTTATAATGCAACTTATGAGAGCGAGTTGCAGGCGCATGGAATTAACATTGTAATTTATGCAAACCAGCTTACCCGCAGCGCATTCCCGGCTATGCAGAAAACAGCAACGGATATATTGACATACCACCGGGCGAAAGAGGTGGATGACAGACTTATGCCGATCAAAGATATTATTACGCTGATTGATGAGATTTAGATGGAGAAAATGTTAAACGAAAAAACAATTGTAAGTACGTAATCATCCGTACCTTGACTTTTTAAAAATGCCGCCCATCGGGCGGCACATTTTATTCCTTCTTTTTGGTTCGAAATCCTTCCGGTAATTCATCTGACCATGGTAAAAGCCGTAAGCGCCTAGTTTCAGGGTGGATTTAAAATCATCACAAAATTTGCCATAATTATAGATGATAGATGCCAGCATTTTACTACAGTATCGGCGCTAGATACTATAAATGCGAGCGTTTTACTATAACTATGGAGGTTTCCTGTATGAAAACGCAAAGACGCACAGCAGACGAACAATATCAACTTATCATGGAATGCCGCAGCAGCGGTCTTAGTGACTACCAATGGTGTACAGAACATAACATCAATCCCGGCACCTTTTACAACTGGGTTAAAAGACTGAGAAAAAAAGCTTGTTATGATATCCCCTCTGCCACAGGACGCGGCGATTATAAGCCAGCCCTTAAACCGGATGTTGTAAAACTTGAGGTGATACCTGATCATCAAAACCCGGGCATTCCAACTGTCGAAAGCACAATGCTTCCGCTGGAAGAACCCTGCCCCGCCATCGAGGTCATGCTTGGGACTGTTTCAATAAAAATTTCAAATGATGTTGACCCGAAGCTGCTGTCACAGATCCTTAAAGCTGTGACAGGGACATGTTAGGAGACATCACTGTCGCAGACGGGATTTATGT
>OOBR01000081.1_pt1 | contig 108809 bp, 110 predicted proteins | sample 1671281 | NCBI WGS metagenome assembly OOBR01 (sample SAMN06348140, study PRJEB24527) | human gut metagenome | biome: human gut; feature: ankylosing spondylitis patient; material: feces | host: Homo sapiens | place: China | collected 2015-10
TAACTCAATTCTATCACTATATCTTTCCGCATTTCACTTTTTTGTAGTAACTTTGCAAATTAAATAAAGAATAATGAAGAGAATACAAAGTCCATATACAGCAGCCATCACAGGAGGAGGTTTCCTTTTCGAGGAGACCAACCTGTTGTTGCCCCTGCTCCAATCCGATAACCGTACCGCTCTGTTGAAAGAGGAAACGGTGAACAACCGTATTCTTCACATCAATTCAGAAACATCACGCAAGAGGAACATTGTCGAGATAGCCCGACGCTATGACACCATGCCGGTCAGCTTTTGGGAGGACTACAAGGAGATGGAGGAAAACGACCAGAAGATTGCCTTGTTCTTTGTCATCCTTAAGACCTACAAGGTATGCTTTGATTTTCAGATTCGGGTGACCATGCGCAAGTGGAACGGCATTGCCAAATCGCTAACGCATGAAGATCTGATGATGGAGTTCTCCGAGATAGCCGCCAAGGATGAGTTCGTAAATTCATGGAGTGAGAACACCATGCGCAAGGTGGCAAGCACCTACCTGTCGATACTTCGAAAGGTAGGAATGCTTGACAACAGCAGCGAACTCCACAGTGTAGAGGCAAATAACATGGACTATTATATAAAGATAGGTGAGCCATGGTTTCTTGAAGCCTGTCTCTTACAACCCTATCAGATTGACCAGATTAAACAGATGATGATATGACGATAAAGGAACTTGATGACAAACTGAACAGTCCCGGTTTTCAGGACACGGAGAATGGTGACCTGTTCTACAACTTCTTCATCTACCAATACCCGGCAGACAAGGAGTATGACATACGTAAGCAGATACAGGAGTTCAAGGCGAACCTCATTCGCCCCATCAACTATGTGGATGTGCTTACGCTTAATCTGTTTGATGAATTCTGCAATTTCCTTGACCAGAAGAAGTTCCTGCGTCATCCTTCCATGCTCAAATACCAGTTGGAGAAAGAGCAAGCCGACCCGTCCAAGTCACAGAACACACAGGACACGCTGACCCGCAACGCCCATTCGCCTGAGTTCATGCAGTATATCCATCAGCGCATCCTCGACCATATCACTATCAAGGATCAATACCGCCGTCCCTATGTCTTCCTCTATGGCATAGGCTCGATGTTTCCCTATCTGCGTGTCAACGAGTTCCTTGCCTTATATGAGGACTACAACGAGACGGGGAAATACAAGATTATCGTCTTCTACCCCGGACATCGTGACCAAAACTCTTTCCGCTTGTTCGGAACATTGCCCGACAACCACACCTATCGGGCTACACTATTAATTAATGAATAAAATAGAGCAGCCATGAAGCTAAGAGAATTATACAGCAAGCCCATCAACCGAGCAGTAAACCCTGCTGTGAGTGCTACCAAGTTCGACCCAGAGACCGAACGAGTGGAGATACAGGAATATGTGTTTACGGACGAGATTATCAACGGTCTCTTCCGCATACTGGATGCCATCAAGAACAACCGTCCCTTCGACCATGTGGGTATCTGGATTGACGGTTACTATGGATCGGGTAAGTCACACTTCCTGAAATACCTCGACTACTGCATCACGCCTCACACCCGTGATACCGCCATGCAACGTTTGCTCGATGCGGTGAAGTCCATCGACCCACTTGATGAGAAGCACAACATCGGTTTTGACTATGAGCAGCTGCTCTCCATAGCCAACTGGCTGAAGCGTGCCACCATTGATACGTGCATTTTCAACCTCGAAACGAGCTACGATAACTCTACCGACAAGAAGAAAGCCTTCCTCCATGTCTTTTGGAATGAGTTCAACGGCAAGCGCGGCTTCAACAAGTTCAATATCACTTTGGCGCAAAACCTCGAAAAGCCCTTGCAGGAAAAAGGGGTGTTTGAGGCCTTCAAGGAACGCATTGCCGAGGAAGGTGGCGACTGGAACGACCCAGGCATGGCTGCCGACCTCATAGACAACGAACTCGACTGGGTGCTCGACATTGCCAAGGAACTGGCACCGACACTTTCTGTGGATAGCATCCGTGAGCGTATCATCAAGCGCGACACCATACTAAGCATCGACCGCTTTGCCATGGAGCTGGCTTCTTATCTCAAAGACAAAGGAGAAGACTACCGTCTGATACTTCTTGCCGATGAAGTGAGCCAGTTCATCAACAAGGAGCGTGACCGCTACCTCAACCTACAGGAAATCATCACCAAACTCTCTGAGGCGTGTGATAACAAGGTATGGGTGGCATGTACCGCCCAGCAAGACCTCTCCGAGATTATGGACGACTGCAATATTGCCGAGGAGAAAGACAAAGAGGGAAAAATCAAAGGACGCTTCGAGGTGAAGGTGTCGCTTAAAGGCACACAGCCCGAAGTTATCACCCAGAAGCGTATTCTCGACAAGAAGGAAGAGGTAAAGCCCGACCTGGAGGAACTCTATGACAAGCAGAAAGCGGCTTTCGACCTTCAGTTCAAGTTGCCCAACTCCTACAGCAGTTACGACAACAAAGAAGACTTCGTGGCCTACTATCCTTTCGTGCCCTATCAGTTCAAGCTCATCATGCAGGTGTTCAACTCCTTCCTTGCCTTGGGCTATGTGGCCAAGGAGGTGAAGGGTAACGAGCGAAGCATCATCAAGGTCATCCACTCTACGGCAAAGACCAATGCCGACGCTGAACTGGGCAAGTTTATCTCCTTTGACGAATTGTATAACAACATGTTCGAGGAGGGCTTGCAGGCTCGTGGTCAGAAGGCTGTAGATAATGCCATCCGTATGGCTCGTACCTATGAGCGCGACCCGAAGTTAGCCATTCGTGTGGTCAACGTCCTCTTCATGATCTGCAATATCTCCCAGACAGATAAGCTCATATTCCCTGCCACGATAGACAACGTGACCTCTCTGTTGGTCAATAACATGGAGACACCCCGACTCACAATCAAGAACGAGGTGGAGAAGATTGTGGAGTTCCTCTGCGACAACAACATCATCCGTCGTGAACAAGGCAAGCAGGGAGCAGCCGACACCTATACCTTCTATAGCGAGGAAGAGATGAAGGTGGCCCAACTCATACAGAGCCAGGTGGCAGACAATAACACACAGGCGGAGCAGTTGAAGGAAATCTTCGGCAAATACATCTCCGCCCTGAAGAACAAGGAGCAGTACATGACCCGCTCCTTCTCCGTAGGACTCGACATCAAGCAACGCCACTTCCTCCACACCAACAACCCCGATGTGGTGGTAGAGTTTGCCATGGACACCGACTACGACAACGTCGATACCTTGGCTCTGCAGAACCAGCCCAACCGCATGGTCTATTACCTCGGTCCGCAGTTCCGCAGCAACAAGCGGCTCTACAACGCCTTCTACTGGTACTGCCAAGCCAATCTCTATATGGCTACACCTGCCGCCAAGAACGGCGATGCCAAGACCCACGCAGAGTTCACCAAGCGTGCGCAGGAGTTATATACCTACGTCATCGCTCCCGAGATGCAGAAGATAGTTGATACCTGTCCTATCGTGTCGGGATTGAGCGTTATCGACGAGGTCGAGCTGGGTCAGAAGAAAGGCAACGACCGTTACCGCTTAGCCATCGCCAAACACCTGTCGGGTATCTTCACCAAGGCCAATCTGGTGGACAGCCCCAGCATTCCTCATACCACGGAGCAGTTGAAGAAAGCCATTCTTCGCAACATCCAGCCTGGAGAATATGAGGGCATGAACGCCGTCCTCACTGATGCCGAGCACGAGGTGGAGATTTATCTCAACAAGCAGTTTATGGAGGTGAATGTGGCCGATGTGCTTACCAAGTTCTCTAAGGCTCCCTATGGTTGGGACAACATCTGCACCCTCTATATCATCAACGAACTGGTGCGTCGCCACAACCGTGACTATTCATACGCCAACAATCCCAACGTGGAGACCAGCATAGTGGCCAACCGCATCGTCAGCGAGTACAACAAATTCACGCTTCGCCAAGCCAAGGTCATCTCGCCGCAGGTCATCCAGGAGTTCATCGCTGCATGGAAAGACATATTCGGTCTCTCTGCTGCCCCTGCCACAACCGACAGCACCCAGCTCTTCCGCATGTGTCGTGACGTGGAGAGTGAGCGCAGCCTTGCCCGAATGATTAAGGGCTATAAGGACATCGAACATCAGATTGCCTCCTACCCCTTTGTCTCTCCCATCCGCGAAGCCATTGACTTGTTCGAGAAGTGGCTCTCCGAACGTGACCCGTTGAAGTTCTTCCAGGCAGTAACAGGCGACCGTGAGGAAGCCCATGCGCTGATAGACCGCTGCAAGGAGCTGGTGCAGTTCACCCACGACCAGCTCTCCACCTACCGTTCTCTTCGTCAGTTTGTGGATGACAACCAGTACAACTTTGCTTTCGTGCCTATGGAAATCCAGGGTGCCGTGGGCGAAATCACAAAAGTAAAGGACGACCCATGGCCTATTGCAGGCTTGCGAGGCTACATCAAGTTGCAGCGTCAGCTCTCCGGTGCACTCGACGAGGTGCGCAACACCATGCGAGAGAAGATACGTATCGCCTACAATGAGCAGTTCGACTATCTTTGTCAAGTGGCAGAGAAGCAGCATGTACCTACGTCTGTGTTGGCAGATCGAGAGGCTACCATACATTTGAAGACCTCTCCGAGCAACATACTTGTACTCCAGAATAATATCAATACCGATGGATTCTATCAGGAGCAGATTGACAGAATCATGTCATACACTACTCCAACACCACCAGACGATGACAATAATGGTGGTGGCGTTCAGCATCCTACACCACCCACCAAGCGCATCCGTCAGGCATCGCTTCAGACGAAGACAAAGTTGCCCATCACCAATGCCGAGGACATCGACCACTATCTCGAAGGTTTGCGTCAGCAACTGTTAAAACTGCTTGTTGACCACGACGGAGTGATGATTACAAAGTAATCAAGGAAGCCCAATTATAAATTACAAATTATGAATTGAATAATCATGGATAAGAATATATTGGAATTTATCACGTTTGCCATAGGCAGTGTTGCAGAAAGGCTTCAAAAGAGCCCTTCTGAGATATATAAGATATTTAGGCAATCCAACGTCATAGCAGGATATTTGATTCCTGCTTACGATGTGTTGCATACTTTCGGCCGTCAATATTTAGTGGACGATGTGTTGGACTTTATGAAAGAGAAAGGAGTAAAGCTATGTTGATCTATCACGCTTCAGACACAATAGTCAATACCCCGGACACCATACATTCTCGCACGAATCTGGATTTCGGCAAGGGGTTCTATGCCACTGTTATCAGAGAGCAGGCAGAGCGATATGCCCAAAGGTTCATCCTAAGGAACCGTAAAGGTATTCTTAATGTCTATGAATACACTCCGACAGAGGCATTGAATGTCAAGTGCTTTGACGCTTATGACAGCGAGTGGCTTGACTTCGTAGCTGCTTGTCGCATGGGTGAAGATGTATATAAACAGTATGATGTGATATGCGGAGGAATTGCCAACGACAGAGTATTCAACACGCTTGACTTGTATTTCTCAAATCAGATGACTAAAGAAGAAGCTTTGAAACGTCTGATTTTTGAAAAGCCTAATCAGCAACTCTGTTTTACAAACCAAACGGCAATAGACTGTTGTATCTCTTTCATCGAATCCGAAGAACTCTAATAGGAAAGATATGGAAGCTAATCGAATCATCTTGGATATGAAGTATGCACGTATCATAGAGATACTTGCTCAACGCTTGAACATCACACGAGAGGATGCTATGGATCTTTTCTACAATTCTCCTGTGTTTGAGCTAATAGACAAAGGCGTGGCAGACATGCATTGTCGCAGCGACCAATATTTGGCAGATGAAATAATCAGAGAAGCCCAATTGTAACTTATAAATTGAAACAACCGTGGACACTAATAGGATAAAGCGTTTTGCCACAGAGGCACGCAACAAACTGAAAGAGGGTATCGCAGCCAAGATTCGCACGCTTGGCTTCGACAAGAAAGGTAATGTAGCCGATGAACATCGCCCACAGCTTATGCAGGGCGGTACGCATTGGAATGGGCAGTTGCAGCCCGAGACCTTCTACCACCAGTGGACTTCGCTCTACAACCGCATCCAGCAGAAGGGCATCAGCGAGGTGTATGAGGAGGCAGCCTATACCTGGTTCAACCGCCTCTGTGCCATTCGCATCCTGCAGAAGAACGACCTCTGTGCGCCTGTGCTCGACTATACCGATGCAGCACGCACCCCTTTCATTGTGGATGAAGCCCGACAGGGACGCATTCCCGAGATGAACGACGAGATGCGCTCACGTCTGAACGACTTGCTCGATGACGACACGAAGGTCACCGAGCAATTTGCCGTGCTCATCAACGCCTGGTGTCACGACAATCCCATCATCTACCGTTGCTTCGGTGCTATGGCTGACTATACCGAGTTGCTCCTTCCCAACAACATCCTCACCGAGGGTAGCTTTGTGGATATGCTTAACCATACCGACTTTATCACGGAGGCCGACTACCGCTCGCCCGAGCTCATCGGCTGGCTCTACCAGTTCTATATCTCCGAGCGCAAGGACGAGGTGTTTGCCAAGAAGGGCAAGTTCGAGGCCGACGAGATACCTGCCGCCACCCAGATATTCACGCCCAACTGGATTGTGAAGTACATGGTACAGAATACCGTAGGCCGCATCTATCTCGACAACAACCCATACGAGACGCAACTCCAAAAGAAATGGCAATACCTTGTGGAGCCTGCCGAAAAGCCATCGGCTGACAGCATCTTGAAGTACGATGAGCTGACTGACCTCCGTGTGGCAGACCTCGCCTGTGGTTCTGGTCATATCCTCAACGAATGTTTTGACCTGATCTACGACCTCTATATTGCCGAAGGCTATGGCCGTGGCGAAGCCATCGAAAACATCTTCCGTCATAACCTCACCGGTGTTGACCTCGACACCCGTGCTAAACAGCTCGCTACCTTTGCACTTCTGCTGAAAGCCTGCCAGAAAGATGCAGCCTTTGCAGATGGACATTGCTTGCCTAACGTGTTGGATATGCCTGACCATGAGGATTCTCTTAACCACTTCTTCGGTGTGTTCATGCACGATATGGATGTACATAGTAGCACGCTTCTGAAAGCTGTAAAACTATGCAACCAATCTCATGACTTGGGCAGCATAATGAAGTTTGACATCACGGAACAAGACCGCAAGGACCTGTCGTTCTGCATCGAACGGTGGGAACAGGAGCACGAAACCCATGAACTGAATAACAATGCCAACGATGTGGCTATCGCCAAGCTTATCCTTGCCATCACTGATAAGTATCATGCTCTCGTGATGAATCCTCCCTACATGGGCAGTGGCAATATGAATGCCACACTCTCCAAGTATGTCAAGGAGGAATATGAGGATGGCAAAGCCGACCTTTTCTCCGTCTTCATGCTCTTGGCCAACAATCGCCTACTGCCCAATGGTAAGTATGGCATGATTAACATGCAGAGTTGGATGTTCCTCTCCTCTTTCGAAAAGCTCCGCACCCGTCTGCTCAAAGAGAATCGCATTGACAATATGCTCCACCTTGGTCCTCGCACCTTCGATGAACTTTCAGGCGAAGTGGTGCAGAATACTGCCTTCGTCATTACGAATTGCGAGGGCACCCATGCCGCAGGCTCTTACTATCGTTTGATCGAAGGAAAGAACTGCGGAGATAAGGAACGCATGTTCCTCGAAGCCCAAGAGAACGGTGGTAAGGCAATTGTAAATTATAACAACGTCTCTCAGCAAGACTTTGAAAAGATTCCGGGATGCCCGATTGGGTATTGGGTAAGTAAAATAATGATAAAAGACATAGCTACATATCCATCTATTGGAGATATTGCAGAACCAAGGGCGGGACTGCAAACAAGTGATAACAATAGGTTCTTGAGATTGTGGCATGAAGTCTCTTATGTAAAGATTGGACTAAACCTTGAAAGAAAACTGGCATTATGTTCGGAATTCAAATGGTTCCCACATAATAAAGGCGGTCAAGATAGAAGATGGTATGGAAATAGAGATTATCTGGTTAATTTTGAACATGATGGTAGAGAATTGAAATATTGGTTAGAGCATAATCCAAATGATCCTACAACAAAATCATGGTCAAGAAATTTAAGAAATTATCCTTTATATTTTAATGAAGGAATTTCATGGGGAGCCGTAACAAGTAAAAACATAACGGTTAGGTATTCTCCTATTGGATGCTTATTTGATACCTCAGGTCCTATGCTCTTTTCAGAGTTCCATCTATTTTATATTTTAGGACTTATGAATTCTCTTGTTCTTCTGAAATATGCAAGGTTATTCGCACAAGGATTATCGATTGGGTCGGGTCATATTGCAAAAGTACCTCTAATATTAAAAGAAAGAGACGATATAAATTCTCTTGTCCTGCAAAACATCTCCATCAGCAAGCAAGACTGGGATGCTCACGAAACCTCATGGGATTTCGAGGAGAATCCGTTGTTGGCAGTAGATACCGATACCTACAGCGACAACATCCATCACGAGATAGAGCGTCATGAGAAGGAGACGGGCGAACACCTCTGCATCGATCCGGCTGCACCGGAACTTGACAGCTTGGAGTGGCGCATGGAGCAATACAAGCAGAAGTGGGAGCACCTCTTCATGCAGCTCCATGCCAACGAGGAAGAGCTCAACCGCCAGTTCATCGACATCTACGGCCTGCAAGACGAACTCATCCCCGATGTCCCTCTTGATGAGATAACCATCCTCCAGCAAGGAGAAATAAAAATAACTGACCAGTATGAATTATGTGACTCAGATGGAAGTGTTTTTGCGGATTCTGACGGCGCAATATTAACCACATCTGGAGATTTGTACCTTGATTGGCAGGATGACGTAGTGATAAAGCAGTTCATCAGCTATGCAGTAGGTTGCATGATGGGACGCTACCGTCTCGACAAGAAGGGTTTGCACATCGCTCACCCCGACCCCACAGCCGAAGAAACCGCTCCCTATATATATAACAATGTAGAGTTTGAGATTGACGAGGACGGCATCATCCCATTGATGCCCAACGACTGTGGCTTCTCCGACAATGCCTCCAACCGCTTCTCTGACTTTGTCCGCATCGCCTTGGGTGACGAGAAGCATGTGAAGAACCTCAATTATGTGGAGAAATGCCTCGGCAAGACTGTGGAGCAATACTTCGTAAAGGACTTCTGGAAAGACCACAAGAAGATGTACCAGAACCGCCCCATCTACTGGCTATTCGCCTCGAAGAAGGGAGCCTTCCAGTGTATCGCCTACATGCACCGCATGAATGCCTACACCGCCGAGCGCATCCGTGCGAAATATCTCCTCCCCTACATAGAGACCCTCCAGGCAAGAATCACCGACCTGGACAACCGCCGCTCCGCCCTCACCACACGCGAATCAAAGCAGCTCCAGCAACTCACCAAGACGCTCGAAGAATGTCAGGAGTATCACGACCGCCTACAGGTAGTGGCAGAACAAGCCATAGCCTTCGACCTCGACGACGGCGTAGTAGTCAACTACGCCAAGTTTGGTGATGTCTTGTCGAAGTTAAAGTAATGTGACGTAGTTATGAGTTTAAAAGAACGACTAATACAACTGCTTGACGAGTACAAAAGACTCGGAATAGCAGAGCAGATAGACTATGAAAAGTTCTATCTCTACTCGCTTATTACCCACTCGACAGCCATTGAAGGTTCAACGGTGACGGAAATAGAAAATCAACTGTTGTTTGATGAAGGTATTTCTGCCAAAGGCCGTTCCATGCAGGAGCAACTGATGAACCTCGACTTGAAGAAAGCATACGAGGAAAGCATCCGGCAGGCGAAGGTAAAAAAAGATTTTTCGGTCGATATGTTGAAGGAACTTTCTGCCATCGTTATGATGAACACAGGTAGTACATACAATACCCTGCAAGGCTCTTTTGATTCTTCAAAGGGCGATTTACGTTTGGTAAACGTCACGGCAGGTGCCGGTGGTCGTTCCTACATGAATTTCCTGAAAGTCCCAAGTCGATTGGCTGACTTCTGCACCAATATGAATGAGCGCAGACAAGCACTCCACCAAACGGAGGACATCATAGAGCAATATCTGTTGAGTTTTGATGCCCACTATGAGCTGGTCACTATACATCCATGGGTAGATGGCAACGGCAGAATGTCACGTTTGGTCATGAATCATCTTCAGTTTGAGTATGGACTTGTTCCTACCAAAGTGAACAAAGATGACAAGGCTGACTATATACAGGCACTTGTTGACTCCCGTGAGCAGGACACCACGGAACCATTTCGTGAGTTCATGCTTAGGGAGCACATCAAGAATCTACAGCATGAAATAGCCATGTTCCAAGAAAGCATAGAAGAAGTGGACACAAAAGGTGGACAGAAAACAGAGGAGGTGGACAGAAAAGGTGGACAGAAAACAAAAACCCGTGAAGCCATCTTGGGAATGATAGCCCAGAATACAAAAGTCACTTCCACTCAAATGGCAGAAGCCCTCGGAATCAACCGAAGTGCCGTGTCCAAACATCTGAAGAAAATGCAGGAAGATGGCATCATCAAGCGTGAAGGTCCCGACAAGGGCGGCAAATGGGTTGTATTATAAATTACGACAGCACAAAATGAGCAAAGAAACGAATATAGAACATTTGATTAAACTGATAAGGAAAGAACGGGTTTCTCTATTTATTGGTGCAGGTTTCTCATTGGAAGCCAAAGCTCCAAGTGCATGGGATTTGCAGCAGGCAATCCTCAACGAACTGCCGTCGGAGGAGTTGAAAAAAACACATGCAGCGGATGGTCTTGACGAAATTTCCCAATTCTTCGTGGAAGAAGTGTGTGAAGGATCAAGAGCTGAACTCATGGACTTACTACAAAAGCTTTTTGAGTTCGAACCAGAAAGCATGGATGACCACTATGCTTTAGCAGCAATTCCTCATTTTCACAACATTTTCACAACTAATTACGACACATTGCTGGAAGACTCTTATCCAAAAGAAAGATGTGCTGTCGTAAAAAAGGATGAGGATTGTGTGTATATGGATTCAAAACCAGTTCGGGTATTCAAAATTCACGGTGATTTTACGAATCGAGACTTTGTTGTAATAACTTCTCAGGATTACGCTGATTTAAAAAAACAGAAGCACAATCCTTTAGTGTGGAACGAAGTAAAGTCAGCGTTTACAAGGACAAATGTTGCTTTTATAGGGTACAGTCTTTCTGATGAAAACATCATCAACATGATAAAGCTTATATCAAAGATTGTGAACCGCAATCAGCAGCAGATGTTCCTCATTGCACCGGGCGTTAGTGAGACTAAAAAGATACAATTAAAGAAAAACCACGTGTCATATATTGATGCAACGGCAAAAGAGTTCCTCACGCAAGTTAAGAAAGAGATTGATAAGAACATAGGGCCAGACTATAGGCATCATGATGTTTCGGAGGCCACCTTCACAATTTATTGTGAGCAGAATGGTTTTGATCCTATCGTAAAGCGCACAGAGCAAAAGAAAAAGGATAATGAAATCATTAATTTTGCTCCACTCAAAGGGAAAAGTATCGAGCATAAAATCAATTTTACAGTAAAAAATCAGCCGAAGGAAATGGCTCTGGATTTCGACTTTGAGAAATACGGTTCATTTATCAAAGACGATAATCTACCATTTCCAGATGTACCTTATATTCGTTTCAATGAGGATGACATCACAGATGCCACTCACATGGTGAATGGTCTGGTAATGGCCTGCGGTTTCAAAAAAATTTTAGTTGCTCCTTCAATAAACACGATTGACCTGACTATAATAATTCCTTGTAGAAACTTCATGGAAAAAGTCAAAGCGCAGGCATATCGATTAAATGGCACTAAGTTCGTGATTCAATTTGATTGTCATATATATACGGTAAAAATCGTATTAACTCCCAAAACTAATTTTGGGAGAGGTATATCACTTTCTTTTACTTTCGACATGAAGGAGACATATACAGACAACAATCTTGCCATTAAATGGATTGATTTTGCTTGTGCATTTTTTAATAAAGAAGATTTCTACATAAAAGAAATTTCTTCTAACATTTTCAACACAGGTAACGAGTATTCCGCAGAAATAAAACATAATTTCAATGATTTCAAAAAGTACTATGATTACATCAGATATATTGAAATGCATAGCGATGTGTATTTCAAAACTTATGATCAATGCACGGAGCGCAATTTAACTTTGGCATACTACATTGTGGCATTCCTTGCACACAAACCTATTATCTGTGAGTGCAAAGGTGGAGCAGAATTCTCAACAACAGAATTGATATGTGATGATGAGTTTGTTGAACGTGCAGAGAGCAATTTGCCAGTATCAATAGTACGCACTGAGACTAAAGAGAAACGATATACACTTAATGGTCATACATTTGTAATTCCATACACACATAATGTCTATACACCATGTACAGTTAAGAAAATTGCAAAGTTGAAGGAAGGAAATATGTCAGCAGATTTGAAATATAATGGAGACAGCTATCAAATTTATTTCTCAACTCAATCTGCACGAGAGTTTTTCCCTAATGTCAAAGAGTTTAAAAGAGTAAAAGAGGCACTATGAGTAAATACACAATAGGAAACAAGGTCATAAAGGCCGAATCAGAAGGACATGGCACCATTATCGAAGTCATGCCGGCACGTCGTGGTCGCCAGTTATACAAAGTAAACTGGGGTAACTCAGTCACGGATGAACTTGAAGTGAATCTGTTGCCTGATTGTGACATTTCTGATCCGTTTGAACGCTGTATGAGTGGTATCTTTGGTTCCTATTCTGAGTACTCGAAAAAGAACACTACTTTCAAGATACGGAGTTCCAACAACAGTACAATATCTTCATTGAAGGCTTCTAAAACGCTTTTCCGTGCCTATCAGTTTAAACCTCTACTCAAATTCCTCAATTCTCCCAACCGGAGACTATTAATAGCTGACGAAGTGGGTCTCGGTAAAACGATAGAAGCCGGACATATCATGCTGGAGCTGAAAGCCCGTCGCGAGTTGCATCATGTACTCATAGTATGCCCGAAATCCTTGCAGAGAAAATGGAAGGATGAGTTGGCATTCAAATTCGGTCTTCAGTTTAAGATATATGACAGTCAGAAAGAGCTGATAAACGATATGCAGGAACACCGCGTTTCTGTCCATGCTATTGTCAATTATGAGAAGATACGCATGAAACGTCAGAAAAACAAGGATGAGAAGAAGCCGAAAGACGAAATGCAAAAGAATATCGTTGAATATCTTTCACAGAACGACTTTCACTTCAGCCTTGTGCTCTGCGACGAAGCTCATAAGATGCGCAATCGAGAGACACAGACGTATAAAGGTGCAGAAATCATCATGAGCCAAGCAAACGCAGCTGTTTTCCTAACGGCTACTCCTGTCATGATTAGTACAGAAAACCTGTACAACCTGCTCCATCTCCTTGATAACACAAGATATTACAACTACCAGATATTTGACAACCGACTGCAAGAGAACCGTCCTTTTGTGGAAGCTCTGACAGACTTGAATCATCATGTTGCTTTGCCTGTCATAGCCAATAGACTGAATGAGGCTGAGATACTAACCCGCTTCTTCTCAGATGAAGTAGAAATTTTCTCTCACCAAACAACGGTGGGTAAGGCTTTTGCTGAAGACGCGATGTATCAGGAAATCATTCAGATGCTCAATGGTGAAGACAACTCCAAGAATCGTGCTCGTCTGCAATACCTCATTTCATCAATGAGTATGATGAACAACATATTCTCTCGCACTCGCAAACGTGAGGTTACAACAGACATGTCCCAAGCTGAGCGTAAGCCTCACATGAGGAAAGTTGTCTTGACAGAGCAGGAAAGAGCGGAGTTCGACAAGGTGATAGAGGAATACATTGATGACAATTCCTATACAGACTATTGGGGAGAAGAAGTTCTCACCCAAGGAGGCTCGTTAGGTTTGGTTCAGAAGAAACGACAAGTCGCCAGTAGCGTGTATGCCTACCTCAATTCCGAAAGCAGCCTTGACAATGGTATCGACGAATATGCCGAATATCCTGATGCCAAATTCGAAGAGTTGCTTAAAATCATTGATAAGGTGTTCAGCCATGGAAACAAAAAGATTGTCATCTTTGCCTTATTCCGCAAGACACTGAAATACCTGCAAATCCGTTTCAAGCAGAGAGGTTTTGGAACCTTGATGATTCATGGTATGGTGGATAACCGTGTCGATGTGTTGGATGAGTTCAAGAATAATCCAAACGCCCACATTCTCCTGTCTTCCGAAGTGGGAAGTGAAGGTTTGGACATGCAGTTCTGCAATTCGATGGTCAACTATGACTTGCCTTGGAATCCGATGGTGGTAGAACAACGTATAGGTCGTATCGACCGATTCGGGCAGAAATCGCCGACTGTGAACATCTATAATATCATAGTAGCAGATTCAATACAAGAAGACATCTATATAAGGCTTCTTGACCGTATTGGCATCTTCCGTGGTACCATTGGTGACATGGAAGCAATTCTCGATGCCCCACTGGAACGTGGTGGCAACGTGACCATACAGGATGTGTATAACAAGTTAGAAAAAGAGCTATATACGAGTCGATTGACAGAAGAAGAAAAACGGAGAAAAATCGCTGAGATAGAACTGGCTGTCGCCAATGAGAAAGAAAGCATCAAACATCTGGAAGAAGGCTTAGACAATGCACTAACCAATGATGCCTATTTCAGGGATGAGATTAACCGCATCCAGAACAACAATGCATACGTCACAGAGATAGAACTTCGCAACTACCTCGAATCCGTCATTCGCCAAGAACTGACGACATGCTCACTCGAAAAGGTAGAGAGGGACATCTATGAATTGCAGTTGCCACTGAGTAACCCGAGGATTCTTTTAAATTTCCTCACACAGTATCAACCTAACGGTGAGGAAAATGCGACCCTATTCCGTCAATTCAAACGAGAGATTGAAGATAAGCAGTCTATTCGTATGACCTTTAACCAACAAACCGCATACGACAACAGTAAATTGCTCTTCATGAATATCTACAATCCGATAATCCAGGCATGTCTTAACTATTTCATCAAGCATGATGATGAAAGCAAAACATCATTTTGCTATGCATTAACCAATGATGACTTACTCCAGAAGGATTCGTCATATTATTTGATTGTGTATCAGATGAGTGTCACCCGGAAAGTGTTGGGTGTTCCTAAGAGAACTGAAACCCTTTTGCCACTGCTCTATCATGTGAATACACAGAGCATAGTGACAGACGAAGAAATAATCGATCGTGTTTTCTCACGTTCACAAACTGAAGGAGAGGAGCATAATGCTTCAAATTCAGACATAGATACAGAGATGCTTCAAGACATGCGTTATGACTTTGCCGAAGAGATAAGCGTACAAAAGTCTAACAGACTTGCGGAAATAAAACTACAAGTTGAAAGTGACCGACAGCGCAATGAAAAGCAGACTAATGAATATTATGCATCTATGATAGATAATCTTCAGCGTTTCATTCGCAGTTGGGAGTCTGATATTGAGATGTTATTCAATGTGGACGAGAAGAGAGTACAGCAATTACAGGGTGCAATCCGTCTCGCCCAGGCTCGAATCCAGCAAATAGAAAAGGAAAAAGAGGACCGCCTGACTCAAATCCGCGAGGCATCTCAGATTGAGATTGGTGAAAGTATTGTATCGTTGAACCTAATTAATATTATCTGACGATATATGATAACAGTAGGACTTGACTTCGGAACCCATCAGACAAAGGTCTGTATAGAACACAAGGATGGTGTTGAACTGAACTACACTTTCATGAAGTTCAGTGATATATACCATCGAGATTATTATACTTTCCCATCCCTCATCGGTGTTGGGAAAGACGGACTTTTGTCCTATGGTTATCTACCAAGAAGGTATGATGGTCGTATCATCAGGTATTTCAAACAAAGCGCATTTCGACCTTCTCCCTCCAGTATGCCACAGGTCAATGCCATGTATTTCTCAACATGGTATCTTGCCTATATCCTTTTTGATTTAGAGGATAAATACGGACAGGAGTTCACCATTCAGATGGGAGCTCCAACTGATAGTGCCCATGTTAATCCGGCAAAGGTAATAGCAACACGTCTCATAGCATCAGCTTACAGCCTGGTGGAAGAGGTGTTTGCCAATGACAAGGGAAAGTTCTTGGCCACTCCCATGAGGGAACTTGTAGAGTTAACCAACCTTATCCCCTACTCACAAGAGATAAAAGATGAATACGGCTTACTTGTATTCCCAGAAGCATACGCCTGTCTGAAACCACTCATAAGCCAAGGCAAACTGGCAAATGGCATGAGTCTGATGATAGACATTGGTGGCGGTACGACGGATATTTCCTTTTTCACTATTGAAGGAAACAAGCCACAAGTTTACGACTTCTATTCTATCAATAAAGGATTGAACTATCTGACTGGAGCCAATGAAAGCAACCAGACAGGAACAGAAATCAATGTGCAGGATGCCTCGCAAATCATTCAAGGAAGAAGGGTTGTCTATATCAATGAGTTAAACCAAGTGTGTGACACATTGCGTTCAAAACTCCAGAAAGAATTTAGGCTGCAAACAAGTTTAAGTATGCACCGTCTTTTGGATGCCCTAAAGAACCGACCTTTGGTGTATTGCGGAGGTGGCAGCACATTCAAGACACTACGTGTCAGTTATGGTGGCTATCAAGACAAAAAGCAGATTTCTCACAAGGAATGGAATATGAAGAGTATTCGAGACATGGATGAAATCATCGATGAAGGACTCTGTCCAATACTCTCAACTGCTTATGGCTTGGCCATCAGTACAGAGAACGATAATATCAAAATGAAACCTTTCAAAGACATATTTGAAGGTATAAGAGGTTACGAAGAAGAGCATCACCATAAAACCACCCGAAACACAAGCTTTGGCAGTGACTATGGCGGTTTCAACTATGCAGATGATTGGGATGCCTGGAAATAAATAAAAGAATATGATACAAAAAAGAATATACAGCTACTTTGAGCGTAACCCACAGCTTCATGTGCTCTTCATCTTCGACCGGATGAACATCTTCGAGTCAGACTTGGAGGGGAAGGAATGGGCTGATGGGTATATGTATAAGGTGTTTGACGGCGCATGGTTCAACACCAAGTATGCCATCGAGAATACGTGGAAGGAGAAGCGTGTCGTGCTGCTCTTTCCATTGGGTACTTACCCTGCCACAGAGGAACAGCAACTGAAATTTCCCCTGCTGGATATGTTGAAAGCCAATATGGAATACAAAGATGATGACTATGAGGCGTACATGCAGCAGTATAATCTGCCAGAGAAATACCGCACGTTCATCAAGCGTAATATCAACGAGATGATGTCGTCCAAGGTCAGCGCGATTCTTGCCGGTCATATCTCGGCAGAGACCTTCAACGAAGACCTCGTCTGCCGGGTCTTCATCAGCAGCTATATGGGTGAAAAACGTCTGCTGGATTGGGAAAGCATCATCGTAAAGATGATTATCTTGGGCGGCAGCGAAGAGGAGAAGAAGCGGATTGACTTCTTCTACAAATTAGAGAAGAACATGGATGCCAAACGTATGGTCGATGAGAAGCTTACAAAATGGTTTGGCTGCACGTACAATCCCAACAGTGAGGTAAAGATGAAGCCCGTGGCTGAGAGCCTGAAATACAACTCCATTACCCAACTGTTAGACGCTGGTTCTTCGGATAACTATAAGACATATAAGGTGACGAACGCCATCATGCTGGAACAACTCAATAAGGTATATGAATTGGGCAGTCATGACAGGCAGCTCTCTACCCGATTTACCAAAGCTCTTAGTACGCTGGCTACTGACATCCGTGAAGAAGAAATAATCAAGGTGTATGGAATCGATGCTCCTTATTACTACCTTACGGAATCCCTCTGCTGGCCTATCATTGAAGAGATAATCAAATCAAAACTCATGACCGAACCTATGCAGGTGAACGAGCGCATGAGGGAACTGTCACTGAAAATGCCCGTAGGCAGTACCGTGTTGACCGTAGTTAAATGTGTGGAGCAGATGGCTCTCTACTACAACCAGGCCAAGAGTATTGGCACGCTGAAACTCAACACACCCGAAGAATATGTCCAGAACTATGTGAACGAGTACTACCTCATGGATATGTTCTACCGCCGTGCGCTGGAGGCATATCATGAGCTGGTGACATTGGACATACCTATCGAGGCAGTCATCAACGAGGCAAAGCGGCAGCTGGATCAGGAATACGCCAAGATGGCCAATGTGATGAATCTGGAGTGGCTGACCTGTGTGAAAGAGAAAGGTGAAGCCTTCAAAGGTGTGACCTTGGAAAGGCAGGAGAACTTCTACCATACGGAGGGTGACGGCTCGGTGAAGCAAGTCGTCATCGTGAGCGATGCTCTGCGCTATGAGGTGGCTGTGGAACTGATGCAGCAGTTGGCAAAGGAGAAGCATATCGCCACCTTGACCCCTTATCTGTCCATGCTGCCCACGGAAACGAAATACTGCAAGCCAGCCTTACTGCCACACCAATCATTGGAGTTGCAGGGAACAGATATGTTGGTGGACGGAGCAGTATTGACCACCACGGAGCAGCGCACAGTCCATCTTTGCAAATACAAGGAGGGGGCTGTCTGCGTGAGATACGAGGAGGTCATGAATGGGGATATGTCTGCCATGCGTGAACTCTTCAAGCGTCCTTTGGTCTATATCTTCCACGACACCATCGACGAGGCGAGCCATTCGCAGAGTCCTTTTGATGTGATTGCAGCCTGCAGAAAAGCCATAGATCAACTTTCCGTACTGGTGAGAAGACTCCATGCCACATGGAACGTGACCAACGTGCTGCTCACCGCCGACCACGGCTTTATCTACAACGACCAGAAGTTTGAGGAGAAGGACAAGCACAGCATCACAGAGGAGACATTGGAAAAGAAGACCCGCTACTACCTTACAGAAGAAAACAAAGAGGTGGATAGTATCGTGAAGTTTCCTCTCATTGAGGTCTCAGGCATTAAAGGGACAGGACTCTTCGTCGCTGTTCCTGAAGGCACAAACCGCTTGGCTGCACCAGGAGGCTACAACTTTGCACATGGAGGAGCTTCGCTACAGGAAATGATTATTCCTGTAATCAAGAGTGTAAGAAAGAAAACGGATAAGACCGAAAAAGTTGGTGTGGCATTGATGAGCCACAATCTGACGATGGTCAGCAGCCGTTTGAAGTTCCAGCTCATCCAGTCGGAGGCGGTAAGCATGACGGTGACAGAGCGAAAGGTAATATGCCAACTATTCCACGGTGAAGAGCCTGTCTCTACTGAAAAGCTCCTTACCCTGAACAGTCCTGACGCTGTGAACATCAACAATCGTGTCTATGAGGTCACGATGACACTTAACAAGTCGGTTTCGGGAAGTATGCTCGAACTGAGAATTTACGATGAGGAAGATGCCGGAAGGCTGAATCCGATTATCCGAGAGACGGTAAAGAACAATACAATGATAGAACAAGATTTTTAAGATATGACACTACAGCAGAAAATAATGAATGCCTTCATAGGGAAGGTGGTGAGAAAGGATCTGGCATTCCTCGTGAAGGGAGGACTGCCTGTCCCAACCTACGTTTTGGAATATCTTCTTGGTCAATATTGTGCCACAGATGATCAGGAGGCTATTGAGGCCGGTTTGGAAAAAGTCAAACAGGTCATCAAGAACAACTATGTTCACCGTGCCGAAGCAGAGTCTGTAAAAGGCAAGATAAGGGAAAACGGCAAATACCGAATCATTGACAAGGTAACGGTGACGCTCAATGAGAAGGATGACGAATACCAGGCTGCCTTTGCCAATCTGGGATTGACAAGAGTGCCTATCGGTACCCAATACGTGAAAGCCAATCCCAAACTGCTGAGCGGCAACGGAGTGTGGTGTATAGTCACCATTGGCTATATCAGCGGTGAAGACATCAAAGTAAGATGGGACATCCTGACGCTGAAGCCCGTACAAATCTCCAATGTGGATTTGCAGGAGTACATCGACCAACGTCACAACTTCACTACTGACGAGTGGATAGACTTCCTGATGCACACCGTGGGACTGAATCCAGAGGTGATGAACCGCCGTGAGAAGTTCATCACCCTTGCTCGCCTACTTCCTCATGTAGAAAACAATTTCAACTTTGTGGAACTGGGTCCGAAAGGTACAGGTAAGTCGCATGTCTTTCAGGAACTATCACCCTACGGTGTGCTTGTTTCGGGCGGTGATGTGACCAGTGCCAGATTGTTTGTGAAAATTCAGGGCAACAGAGAAATTCTGGGTCTTGTAGGCTATTGGGACGTGGTGGCATGGGATGAGTTCGAACAACAAAAGGGACGGAATGTGGATGCAGTCCTTATCGACACGATGCAGAACTACCTTGCCAACAAGTCGTTCAACCGAGGAAAGGGCACGCACGAGGCCAGTGCATCCATGAGCTTTGTGGGCAATACCAAGCATACCGTGCCATTCATGCTGAGAAACAGCCACCTATTTGAGAGCATACCTACCTCGTTCATAAAGGGAGCTTTCCTTGACCGAATCCACTTGTATAATCCTGGTTGGGAGATCAAGATGCTAAAGAAAAACAGTTTCTCCAAAGGATATGGACTTATCACTGACTATATTGCCGCGGTTCTTCATGAACTCCGCAACGATGACAGAACAGCTGTGCTCAATGAGTATGCAAAGTTTGATGGTTCACTCTCCGAGCGTGACCATCTGGCCATACGTAAGACTTTCAGCGGAATGATGAAGCTACTCTACCCCGATGGGAAAATGACCGACCAGGAGGCATACGAGTTGATAGACTTTGCAGCAGAGAGCAGGAAACGTGTCAAGGATCAGTTGTACGTGATTGACGAGACCTTCAAAGCTGAACCTGCTCACTTTAAGTACATCAATCTAAAGAATGGGTTGGAGATTCAGGTAGAAACATTGGAAAGGATAAGCAATGGCAACATTGTATGCGCCACATCAACGACATCTTCCAACGAACCTGAGAGCAACGAATGCAATGAGACAGAAGTGCCTGCCGATAATAATGGAACGGCTGATATGCAAACGGCTAAACGTCCACGAATACCTCTTTTGCAGGAGAAGAGCATGACATTCAGAATGGGTCAGACTGGCGTTAGCTACGAAAAGCTATTTGCTCCCTATATGAAAGATGCTAAAGTAATCACGGTGGAAGACCCGTATATCCGTGCCTCATGGCAGATAAAGAACTTCATGGAGTTCGCCCTGATGCTCATAAATACCCGTCCTGTGGATGATCTAAAACTGAACCTTGTCACCAACGAGGAGGAAGAGAAGATTCCCGAACTGATAGATAAACTCAATGACATCAAAGATGACCTTGCTTCATACGGTATTGACTTCGAATACAAACTGCGGGATTTTCATGACCGTTGCATAAAGACTGATACAGGATGGACTATAACGTTAGGACGTGGTCTGGATATGTTTGAGAAATACAACACCTTCTCCATAGCATCTTCCAGACAGGACATGCGTAAATGCAAGGATTTCATGGTTACATTTATGAAAGAATAATCAAAAGTAAGACAGTATGGCAAATGCACAGCATAACATCATCTGCTTGGAGGCAGAATGGGAATATCGACAAGAGGAACGTAACAAGTTTAGTCTCAATACCGAGCCATTGCTTGATTGGCTTAGGACATTCCACGGCTGCGACATAGTATATCGACACATTCTTAACAAACAAGACTTGCAGTATTACCTATGGTATTTCGCTTCTCATAAAAGGGAGTTCAAGAAATACGATATAGTCTATATTGCATGCCATGGTCGGCACCACGCAATTACATTGGAAGGTGAAGATGGTGATATCGACCTCAGTGAACTGAGCACTATGGCAAATGGTTTCTTTGAAAACCGAGTCGTTCATTTCGGGTCATGTAAAACACTGGCAAACCCTAATGAAGCTATGAAGTTCAAAGAAAATTGCGGAGCAAGACTTGTGAGCGGTTATGAGATAAGTGTAGATGCCATGACCTCAGCAATTGCTGATGCTGCGTTTTTCAACGAAATCATGAATTACCAGAATATTGGGATCTTCAAGAATGACACTACCTGTTTATTCTGGAAGAAGTACGAATCTCTACTTAAAGAGTTGAAGTTCCGTGTGTTTTAAAACATTTCTTACCGAAATATGGTATAATAATATAAATTCACGCATATGAAGAAATATCAAGTATATTGGCTTACTATCATTACCCTAATATGTCTATTATCCCTAACATTATCAGTATGTAGTGTTATAGACTATTCTTTCCTCGCAGAATCATTTATCGGGATTGTTGGTACATACATTGGAATTGCTGTTACTCTAATAATTGGTTATCAGATATTCAACATTATTGAATTTCGCGAAGAGTTAAAAGTCCAAAAACAAACAAATGACAATATTATAGAAAAAAATACTATTCTCCAGAACAAATTAGCCGAACAGCAAGATGCAATAAACAAATACCAATCAAGATTAGAGGAAAGCAAGAACATGCTATACTCAATTTTTTCATACAAAGATGAAAATGATTCATTTAGGGCATTTGTATCAATGCATTTAGCCTTATGGTATGCTCTGGATAGTGAAAGTGAATACATTAATGACATCTTCTCGAATCTACGCACTTTTGTTGATACACTATGTGGACGTTCCTTCGGACTGTATGGTTGTATGACAACAAAAGAAGGAGTATCTTATATCAATAGTTCACAACATGTGTTTTATATGAAAACAGTAAAGGAGTACATCGATTACTGCATGACTCCAGTTTTAGAAGTTGATAAACGAATAAAATCTCATAATTCTTATAAAACTATTCGTTTTGAATATGAAAGTATTATGAAAGAACTTATGCGAAAATTAGAATGGATAGCAACTAATCCATGCAACGTATCAGAAGAATAATTTTTTATGGTTTAAGATTCGTATATCGACACGCATTTCTAAAGATGTGACATAATGTTAAACAATAGAGACACCTATAAAAGCAAACACAACATTCTATATTATTAATGCTTAGTTGGAACTATTTGTCAATTATTTAGCAACAATAGTTTTATATTAACAACACGTACAGGAGACAGGAAGGGTAAATTCTTCCTGTTTTTTTATGCTATTTCATAAACTTTTCAATATTGTGCAGAAAGACTGCATAGGTTATATTTTACTTTGCACTCAGAAGTTGAACACAAATCGTAAGACGTATGGGACTTTTAGATTTCTTATTTGCAGGCGCAGTAATCAATAGCGTTAAGAAGGCAAGGTATAACAGCTCGCAACCTACTACGCATGGACATGTTTCCGACTATGACCATGGGTATGAGGAAGGCTACGATGATAGCTGTTATGACCACGGTTATCACGATGATTATGATTGTCAAGACACCTACGATTGTGGTGGCTACGACAATGACTGTGAAAACGATTGGTGACTGGTAGTGCCCTGATTCTCAAAACAGCATTTACGTGATAGTAATAACAAAACTTTAATACATTTATAGTTATGAGAAAAATATCATTTGTTCTTGCCATTATTTGGGCAATCGCACTCAACTGTAATGCACAGAGCTCTAATGGGTGCTACAGAGGTTTTATTGATGCTGGTTATTCCATCGGTGTTGGTGATTACGAGTTTGGCCGTTTTGAGGTTAATACCTCTCATGGCTATCAGTTTAATCCTTACCTTTTCCTTGGTGCGGGAGTTGGTCTGCACTTCATGTCTTCATACGAGACCAAGGATATGGACATTCCTCTCGATGTTAGAGATAGCCAGGTTGACATTCCTGTATTCGCTAATATCAGATGCAATTTCAGTAAAAAGAAGGTGTCTCCGTTTGTAGATGTGAAAGGTGGAACATACGTCACAAATAACGGAGGCTTGTATGTCAATGCTTCAGCAGGTTGCCGTTTTGCCATCAATGAAAAACAGGCAGTTAGTTTTGCTGTTGGCTACGCTTCAGAAAAACTGGAGTTCGAGACCTTTGACAGGTTTACAAGCCACACCAGTATGGATTATACCCGCAGTCCAAGGAAACTTGACACAGAGGCCATCACTTTGAAAGTAGGTTTTGAATTTTAGTATATTACCCTTAAACATCTTACAGCAATGAAGAAATTATTATCAGCCGTGCTCTTGGCATTACTTGCCTGCACAACAACGAATGCTCAAATTCTCAGGGCAGACGAATTGGAGAACTACGCAAAGGAAAAGTATGGTGAGAAGTGGGTGGATGCAGCCGCCAATCTGGGTTCGCAACTGATCTTGGACAAGAACAATGCCATCACCTACACACAGGTGATACCGGCAGAGGGAAAGACCAAGGAGCAACTCTATGTATTGTTGAACTACTGGTTCACCGCAACCTTCAATGATGCCAATTCAGTCATCAAATTGAATGATAAAGAACTGGGAACTATCATCGCTCAGGGCTATGTTGAAAGCATTGCACAACATGCTGGTGGAACCAACTCCTACAACGTGAATCTAAGACCTGTCATCAAATGCGACATCAAGGACAACAAGGTTCGTGTCACCTACACCGTTCCCTTCTATTCCGTTGTCGTAGCAGTTGGAGGTGGATGGATGGGTGCAATGGGTGGCACAATTCCAACTCGTTCCGACCAGAACTGGACATTAGACCAATGCTTCCCCTTCGCCAAGAAGGATTCTCACAAGAAGACTTCCAGTAAAGCTCTCGTCATGGCACATGCCTATTCAAATGTCGTTATGGACAAGATAGAAGAGTGCATCAAGAACGGCTTATCGGGAAATGAAAATGAAGACTGGTAAACAATCACCCTTAAACAATTTGGCACTATGAAAAAGGTATTATTGCTTTCCTGCATGATTGCTACACTCGTTTCATGTGGAAGTAAAAATGAACAATGGGAATACAAGGTCGTCAAGGTGGCAGGAAAAGATGCCGAGGTGATGGCAGACTTCGGTACACTTGTTTTTACTGATCAGACCTCCATGTTGAACAAAATGGGCAAAGAAGGTTGGGAACTGGTTAGCACCTATACGGAAACAGGGACAAGTTTCCCAAACTTTGGCAATTCTGAATATGTCACAGGGCTCCGCACAAACACAAGAACCGTGGTGGTGAACTTCGTGTTCAAGAGAATCTCTGATGGAAAGGAAGAAGCGAAGAAGCCCGAAAAGAAATCAGAACAAAAGAAATGAGGTGTTTTGTTTTCTCCCTATTAACAACAATAGTTCTATCGTCTTGTTCTCACAAGAATGAGGCGATAGAACTTACTCGTAGCTTCTTCACATCTTTATCTGATTCTACATACGGAAGTCCAACGGACTTCTATCCGCAGTATGACAGTTTACAGATTGAAGCTAAATCAGATGTTGTGGACATAGAAGAATCAGACATCACAGTGAAGAACGATTCTATCATTGTTCGCTGCATGAACAACTATACCGATGCAAAAGGAACTTTCAAACAGGACAGTGTAGTAATATTCATTACCAAAGACAAGGATTCTGAATGGTATATCTACAACAGCCAGGGACTCATAACCATAGATAAAGACATCGAATGGTTTGGGAAAAAGACAGGAGCATTAGGCAAGAAGCCGATGAATGACTTGCAACTTGCAGAGATGCTGGGTAATCTATACAGTCTGATGAGAGAAAAGTATTTGGAACAATATATTGAACTAAAGACCCAGGTAGAGATTCTTGACTGGTCATGGGAAACAAGTTACGACGGCACCGCACATGGTGAAGCTCGTATCAAGAACAAACTGCCATATTCCGTATCTGGAATCAAGTATCAAGTAACGTATTACGACCGACAACAAAATTTCATGGCAGAAGACGATGGCAGTATCAGTAAGACACTGAACCCTGAAGAAAAGTATAACTTCACGTTTTGGAGTTCCAATGCAAAATATCCATCGAGGGCAAGACTCACTTTAGAGTTCTCCGATAGAGTCGTTTATGACCTGATAAAATCCAAGTACTATACAGGGACGGAATATCAGGACTACATCAAGAAAAGCAAGAAGCAGGATAAAAGTACGAAAGAAATTTAAAGCTTTATGTTACGACATTTCCTAATGTAATCTAACAGGATGGCAGGGTCAATGACTTTGCCATCTTTTTTTGTCGTTAGGTGAAGATGCGGTCCCGTGGACATGCCTGTATTTCCAGAGACAGCTACAACTTCTCCTGCATTGACGTATTGTCCGTCCCGAACAAGAACAGAAGACAGATGGCAATAGCTAATAGAGTAACCAGCTGTTTGTATAATGGCATATTTGCCAGAACGCTTGTTTTGTCCAACACTCACCACCTTTCCTGGTAACATGGAAAACACTTTTTCATAATGCGCTTTCAAGTCCACCCCATTATGCATACAGTACCTATGTAAGATAGGATGATGGCGCATACCAAACAAAGACGTTATATGGATACGTTGCAACGGCAATGAAACATGCAGGAGCGGCAATATAAAATCCGAGGCATTGCTAATACTCGTAACACCTCCAGTCATGCCTTCCATATCAGAAATGTTCGTCACAGAATCCAGTGACGCAATACTATCCACAGGCGCAAGTTGTCTTGCTTCTTGTGGATCTTTCTTTTTGTGTTTTCGCTTACTCTGTACCTGTCCAATCGTGTTGAACTGGGCTCGTGTAACAGAACACGACACAAAGAGTAGGAGTATAGAAATGAGTATGCTTTTCGTTTTCATGCGGCAAAGTTAGTGCGACTGGTATTCATCTAAACCAAACATTGCAGAAAGACCTTATTTCCCTAACTTTATTTATGTTTATAGTATGATTATCGGGCAAAAATCATACTTCTATCATAACGATATATAAAACAAACACGATAACAGTAGAAGCATAATTACACTTCAATACATAGACTGTAACTTTGCTTACGGATTGGCTACCAACACAGCCGTCAATCCACATGTAACAGCACCTTTAAGCGTGTCAAATAAAGAATAATGTATAATAGACAAAGCAAATGAATTACAGTTTTGAAGAGAATGAGATGCCTTATGACATCCTCGAACGTTTCGGTCTGATGCAGACCATGATAGAAGACCTGCCTACCGATGTGCTCCAGAATATCTACAATGGCAGGAAGTCACCAGTTTTGCCTGTACACATCACGGCAGATGATGGTGAAGAAGTGAAGGCAAGAACCCGATTCTGTCTTGTGAGAACTGAGGAAGGCGGTGTCGATGTGCTCTTCTATCCACAGCTTGATGAGTATGACCTTAAATTATTCAATGAGACCCAGAGCCAGAACCTCCTCGCAGGGAAGCCTATCATAGGGCATCTGGAAAGCAACGAGGTCGGCAAAGAACTTGGTGGAAAATGCTTTTTCCAACTTGACCCTGAAAGCAAGCAGGTCATGAGTGTTCCAACTCCTGTCATAGGTCGTAACATCCAGTATATTGCAGACCGCTATCATCTCACAGGTACGGAGATGCAGAAATTGCAGAATGGAGACGTTCTCACCATCATTGAAGACGAGGAAGAATACTCAATAGGTATTGACCTCAATGCAAAGACAGGCATTCGTTTCGCAGCAGGCAACGACATGGTCTGGCGGCGTGAAGGCAAGCGAGAGTGGGACAAGTACAGTTTTGGCATCTTCGGCTGCTGGACAATGGACGAAGCAGGCAATCTCGACTATGTACCTGAAGAAAGCTACACAGAAGAGATATGGAACGAACTGAACAACAAGAGCAAGGCAAAGGCTATCAAGCTTTGAGCTGCACATCATTGTAGCATCAGAGTTTCATTCAACAAAGAGAAAGTATAAGGGCAATATAAATACCAAAGTAAGCCCACAGTAACAAACCCTCAAAATTAAAAATAATATGGCAAATGTAAAGTACTACCCAGAAGATGTGCTCGTGGAGAAAGTCCAGAGCGGAGAATATGGCTGGCTTGACTATATCAACCATCACTCACCTGAATGGCAGAAGGAATACACTGCTTACTGCATGGAGAGAAATCTCGTCGTAAATGAAGAATCGGCAGAGGATTTTGTCGATTGGAAGGGTGAGCAGATTGAAGCTGGAGAGTAACCAATGTAACCACATTATAGAATATGTCTATCAGATCAAACTCATTACCAGTGGGGGGAGACCTGTCTCCAGAACTTCAGGAGATACTCCGACACAATGGGATGCAAGCCCATATCATCCGACAAGGAGAAGGTTATCAGCTTGCAGTCCAAGGACACGACTCTCCCCTACTGACATACTCCATCACAGCTCAGCAAATGAGAGACCTTGTTGACTGGGGCACCAACTCAGCCAACAAGAAAGCCTATAACACCTTTGCTGCCCTTGTGAGCAACGATTTCTATATGCCTCGCAACTTCGTCCATGCCCGTAATGCCAACGGACGTGTGGCCATGGGACTTCACGGCTACCGCATCGGTGTCGGAGAATATGGTCGACTACCATGGGACAGGCGTTGCGCCCACATGATGATGGATCCATACCACGGGCGTTTTCTTGGATGGACACCACGTAATCAGGAGGGATTCCACATGCGTCGTGTCGGTGGAGCCATGTTCATGCAGGGAGCACCCTTAGTGCCAGAACGCCCTGACGGCAGGATGAAACCAGGCGAGATGCAGAACGGAGGCTACGGCTTTTACTATAAAGGTGGACAACAGAACATGGTGCAGCAACCTTCACAGGATGTATTGTCAGACTTGCAATCTGTCATTCCCCCTGTGGAGGTGCGCCCTCGTTCCACAGAACCAGCAAAGCCATACAACGAGCTCATCACCTCCAAGGTCTATTTCAGCAATGAGAAATGGCAGGAATGCATTGCCTCACATGGCATTGTCATTGACCCAACGGGTAAAACACTGACCGTTCAGTCCACTGCGACACGACAAGACTTTGTCTATGACCTTACCGATGAAGAACTGAGAAAACTCACCAGCAATTCCATCAAGGAAGTACCCGTTCAGAATCGTATAGACCTCATCAACAATGTCATCAAGAATGATTTTCAGGATAAGTTGACCATGGACATGCTCAACTCAAAGGAGCAGATAGGTCTGAAACTTACCCCTGAGGTTGAAGCGGAACTCAACAGTCGGCAGCAGATTGTTATCGACCAATCACAGCCTCTGGTTTATGACGACCAAACGATTATCGAGCCCGAAGATCGCAGTGTAGCCCATGTGGATGGCAACAGCCTTTACGAGATAAACGAAGGCAAAGGATGGTTCCGCGAGGGGAAGCATGGTCGAGAGGTACAGGTCGATGACATCAAGGTGGAGCCTGTCCGTGATGACAAGGGCGAGATACAGAAGGATGAAAAAGGCAATGCCCTCTTCCGCATGACCGCTGTCATCAATGGCGAGAGTATCAGCCATGAAATAACCCAAAAGCAGTATGACAAGTTCATGGCCATCGATGATTATCATCGCATGAAACTCTTCTCCCACATCTTCAGTGAAGTCGATATGAAGAATGTGCCAGGGATGCAGTCCAATGTAGGAGCCAAGATTGGAGGAGCCCTCCTTGCCGGTCTTGCCGTCATGAGCGAATTGGGGCGAGACAGATGTGCCCCTGCCGTATTTGTAGAACATCACCACGACCCACGTCCGCATGTCTATTTCAAAGGCGGTGTTGACTCTCCCCAAGACCTTGCTTCGAGAGCCTTCGATGCTGGACTCAATGCAGGAGAACACGGTGTAGGAATGGGACATGGAAGGTAAACAAGACAACTCAACAATCAGCCAATGACAGACGAACAGACATTTGAGAACTACCGTAATCGTCTTGACATCCGCGACGTACTGGAAGACGCAGGCTATACGCTCTACAAGCGTGATGGCTTGCGCTATCCTGCATATGTACGTTTAGACAGCAACGGACGCAGAATCAGTGGCGACAAATTCCTTGTCAGCCCTGGACGCAACTGCTGTTTCCAACCGCCAAAGATCAAGCTCTATTCCGTCACCTCCTTCATTTGGGAGCATCCAGACCTCTTCTCAGAATACAAGCAAGGTATCAAGGAGTCTGCCCTTGTCCATAAAGTGTGTCAGCGTCTTCTCAATATGCCTGTAGAACAAACAAAGAAGAGAGTCTTTGCCCCCGTGCGTGATGGGAAGCCTTTTGACTTGAAGGACTACCAGATTCAGCATTTCCATCCTAATGACTTCGAATCACAGAAACCGTTCTACGCTTTCTTCAAGTCAAGAGGGATAGATTTTGCTACACGATGTGCCTTTCATGACAGTTTCCTGCTCGCTTCGAGAACAGGAAAGGATGGCAGCGTGTATAAGAACCTCTCCTTTCCCATGCACATCCCTGGGCAACCAGACCGTTGCGTGGGTTTTGAGGAACGAGGCTATCCACATAAGGACGGCACAGCCCGTAAAGGAATGGCAGCAGGCAGCAATGCCAGTGAAGGAATATGGATAGCCAGTCCCAAAGGAACAGACCTGAAAGATGCAAAGCATGTATATATCTTCGAGAGTGCCTACGATGCCATGTCTTTCTATCAGTTGCGAATGAAGCAGGATTCGGGACTGGATTATCAGGGACGGCGCGACTTGAAATCGGCAGTCTTTGCCTCCACAGGAGGAAATCCGAGCTACGGACAGATGAAAGGTCTCATCACTCATGCTCCCAATGCTATCTTCCACCTTGCTTTCGACAACGACCTGGCAGGAAAGCAGTTTGCTGCAAATTTTGAAGAGATAGCGAGAAACATGGGGCCTGTTGCCCCGGATAAAGTGGCGGCAGATATGAGATCCTTTATCGAGAGCCTGCCAAAACCAATGGAAACAACGAAGGATTTGCTTACCATCGGTGACGAGCAATACGATGAACTTCCCAAACCGTTACGAGAGCTCTATCTCAAATATGACTCAGCAAGAGATGAAGCCTTGGAATATCACTATTCCCCCTTCTTATGCCCAGAAGACAAACAGGATGCGGTGGACAAGATGAACCTGGCATACAAGGAGTTCAAGACCGCCTTGTTCGAGCGACTGAATGTAACGGATGGTCAGAATCTGCAACCAGTCAAGACCATACGTGAGATTCCATCAGAAGGTTATAAAGACTTCAATGATGAGTTGCTTGACAAGAAGCAGTATGCGCTTACCGATGTCATAGAGACAGCCTTTGACGATGAAGGCATTGACCTAACTGTTGAGCGTCAGGAAGAGAATGAGGAAACCAAACATCACGGATTTAAGCGATAAGGAATATGGAAGACTTCATCCGCAAATTCAAAATTATCACGCTACGACCACACTGGTCGCAATATATCATCTCTCAGGGCATGGCATTTATCATCAGCTGCGCCCTCTTTCTTGTAGCAGGACATGACAGCATTACCTACAAGTGGCCGTTCCTCATTCTCGGTGCCATCATGACATGCATCATGCTCTATGGATGCCTGTATCTCCACAAGTTGAGATACATCATCACTTCAGAGCAGCTCATCATCCAGCATGGAGTCTTGACGAGAACCAGCGACTACATAGAGTTGTATAGAGTTGTTGACTTCAGCGAGAACCGTGATATACTTGAACAGCTGTTCGGCTTGAAGACCGTATGGATTTTCAGCGGCGACCGCACCAATCCCAAGCTCGACATCTATGGCATCAGGGAAAACATCGATGTGGTAAACATTGTACGTACAAGAGTAGAATATAACAAGCGTAGAAAGGGCATCTATGAAATTACCAACAGATAATATAACTATGCGTAACAAAGCAATAGAAAGAGCATACGATGGCAGATGGATGATAGTCTCTGCCATTGCACTTGCTTTGCTCCTGTTTGCGACAAGGGCACAAGCCCAGATAGTTTCCAGCAATCCCTTGGAGTATGTTGCTTTGGCAGAGGGCAATGACCTTATCAATGGTCAGATTAAGCATCAGATAGATGACCAACAAAAGACAGCACTTCTTCAAAACACAATTGCGGCAGAGTTTACCCAGATTCACAAGTGGGAAAAGAAGTACAACAGCTATCTGAAGACAGCATCGGGCTATGCCTCCACGCTGAAAGCCTGCACATCGCTATACGATGATGGCGTGAGGCTCTTCATCAACCTTTGCTCTTTGAGAAAAGCCATTGCCTCCAATCCCCAGGGCATAGTAGCAACGATGAGCATGAACAACCTCTATTTCGAAACAGCCACTGAACTTGTCACAGTATATACCACGCTTAAAGAAGCCATTGCCAAAGGAGGCAACGAGAATATGTTGACAGGAGCAGAAAGGAGCAAGACCCTTTGGGAGTTGAACGACCGCCTTGCCCATTTCAACAAGAAGCTCACACGTCTGTGTCTCAGCATACGCTATTACACCATGACCGATGTGTGGAACAGCGTGACGGCAGGAATGATAGACCGAAGCAACGCAGAGATAGCCGCACAGGCACTGGGAAGATGGCGCAGATGTGCCAATGTAGTAACACCATAATAAATATGAGTATTCGCATTTGTTCATATATTAGATTGCTTGTCCTCTGCCTTCTGTTCTTTGGAAAAGGTGCGAGTCTTCTTGCCCAGGGCAATGACCCTGTCTTGGCAGGAATGATATTGATGTACACAGACAAAGCCAAAAAAGAGTTGAAGCAGCAAGAGAAAATGATGCTTCTGGAATCCACAGGACACATCTGGATCAAAGAAGAAGTGGAAGGCACCTCTGACCTGCAGAAGGAGTTCAATGACTACCTCGACAAGTTCCACAGCATCATAACCTATGCTGCACAGATTTATGGCTTCTACCATGAGATTGACCATCTCATCGAGCAGCTTGGGACATATTCCAACCAACTCGGCACCCACACTACCAACGCACTTGCAGTAGCCCTTTCCTCCAACAGAAACAAGCTGTACAGAGAACTCATCATGAACAGCGTTGATATTGTGAACGATGTCAGACAGGTCTGTCTGTCGGACACCAAGATGACAGAGAAGGAGCGTCTGGAGGTGCTGTTTGGCATCCGTCCCAAACTGAAAACCATGAACAGGAAACTGAAAAGGCTGATACGCGCGGTAAAGTACACCTCACTCGCTGATGTATGGGCGGAAATAGACTACAATGCCCGAAGCGAGGCTGACAAGCCTACCATTGTACAGCAGTGCAAAGAACGCTGGAAGAGAAATGCTAAGGTTAGATAAACACATCAGACTTATCAGGATAACAAAACATCAAACATACAATTTAATCATAGAACCATGGGTTGGGCATCAATATTAAAAGCAGCTCTCCGTCTTGGCGGTAGAGCGACAAAGGCAACAGCCACGACGATGGGCAGCGCTGTATTACATCCTCAACAAACGTTGAGAGGCATGGGTACGGCAGTCAAGTCCGCTACAGTTGGCGGTACACTCGGTTATATCGGTTGGGAAAAGCTCACTACCGACAAGAGTGTGGTAGGCATTGTAAGCGATGCCGTAATTGGAGAAAAGACCACCGACAAGATTGGTGACACTATATCAGACATTGGCGATGGTGTCCGTGACATAAAAGACTCTGTCAATGGACTCAGCAACGGTATCAATGGAGCCGTCAGCAGTGTTGATAGCAAATGGGAAGGAATGTCAGGTTTCCTCCGTGCCATGTTCTCTGGTCATGGAGGTGATATGATTGGAAATTTCTTCAGCAACATTGGGCGTGGAAACGTGTCTGGGCTGAGCATAGTCGGTCTTGTCGTATCAGCTTTGCTCGTGTTTGGACGTTTTGGATGGCTTGGAAAGATAGCAGGAGCTGTACTTGGAATGATGATGATTGGAAACAATTCCAGTCTGAATCAAGTGTTTGGAGGCAGCAGAGCATCACATAACACCCACTCAGAGAGCAAGCAACCAGACGTTGAGCATACCAATGGAGGCGGAAGACGAAGATAATCAACAAGAAAAAAAAGAATACACAATGCAATTTACACAAGAAATGATGCTGCACTCCGACAGCGGCTATTGCATGCCATTTGAGGAAAGGAACGGAGAAGTGCAGATGAGCCTTGGATATGGCAAACAGAAACATCCTCAAACCGGAGAAACCTTCTTCAATCATGGAGTAGATTTCAAAGTAAACAACTACCTCCTTTCCGCTGTGGCTACCGGCAAGGTCACGGGATTGGGCAATGATGCCATCCATGGCATCTACCAGGTCACACGCTATGGAGACTATGAGGTCATCTACAGCCACCTTAGTAATGTCTTTGCCAACTATGGTAAAGAGGTCAAGGCTGGGCAGGTTATTGCTGTCAGTGGCCGCTCATTGCACATCGAGGTGAAATACAAGGGAGAGGAACTCAACCCTTTGGAGTTCCTGACAATGATTTACAGCAATCTGAAGGTCATGGAGCAGCATGGCAGACCTGGAGCCGTCCCCCAGTTCGTCACTTTGGACATGGACGTGCGCACAGCCTATGACAAAGATCAGAAAGAAATAGAAGACCTGATGATGCGTTTCTTCCCGGACTATATGACAGACATGAGTCGGGGCATTTACGTGCTACCCGAGCACACAGAGCTTGCCTTGCGCAACATCTTCACCATGTCAGCCATGAAGCATTACTTTTTCGAGACCATCCCAAGCATGGCAAACCCTCTGGGCATGGGAACGAAGAGCATTCCCATTGCAGAAAGGGTGCAGAACCTGCTCATCGGTGATTTCCTCAACTATCTTGCCTTGCGTCATCAGATATTCCTGTCAAGTATGAGTGCTGTCGAAAAAAAAAAGCCCAAGACAGAGCCATAGCGACGAGTGGTCTGGTGGATCCACTGGCAGGCCTGGAGATTGACGTACAGAGTTTCGACATACCTCGACTTGTCAGCGTCTATCCCGATAAATCAGGTATCAGATGGTGGACAAAAGCGTGGTTCAACAACAGTGAAGCAGGAGAAGCCGCCATTGAGATAGAGCGTGAACTTGCCATCAAGTTCATCAACGACAACATTGAGAAAGACGCATGGCTTGAAGAATACTACCCCAAGCAGATGGAGGTCTATCATAACGCCATCGAGCAGACCAGAGAACAAATCCTCAATCAATTAAACCTCTAAAGTTTCAACTATGGCAGAGTCAGAACAAGATAGAATATTCAGAACCAAGGTACTCCCGATAATGGATAACGTTCGGGAGAGGCTTCAGAGAAATCAGGCAGACGAGTTCAGGAAGCATTCCTTTTCTTTCGGCAGCCTAATGGCCGGTGCCATTGGTCCAGACGGAGGTATGGCTGCTACCCAATCCTACAATGACAGTTTGCGATATACAGGCAAGTGGAGCTCCAAGACCACTGAAGACTATATCGAGATGGTCAAGAAGGAACTGAAGCTCGTTGGTGTCACGGTTGATGCTGCCATGGAAAAGAGGATGATAGACAAGATGATCCAGGATAAGATTCCTCGCTCATCTATTGATTATATCATGAAAAAGGCAGCCACCAGCACCCTTTTCTATCTTCCGCAAGAGGTAGCGAAATCACCTTTGGAAAAAAGCATGGATGCGGAGGCCGAGCGACGTTACAACCCTTCAGCATGGGAGAAGAACACGGGGCGTGCCATCGGTTCTGTCACCGATCTTCTCTGTATGGGCGGTTTTGGTGGTGGTTGGAAGACTGCTGTCACCTGGGTCGGGGGTGATCTTGCACTATCGCATTTTACAGATAAGTATGAAGACCGTTCCGACATACCTCTTATCGTCCGTCCCGGCATGGAGGAAGAATATCGTAAAGCTCAGAAGGTCGTTAAGCAGCAAGAACAGAAGGAGGAGAAACAGAGTACCCCGTCAGAAAGCGATGAAGCCACTGAACATGAAACACCAACTGAGACACCTGCATCTTCTGACGAGATTCCTACAGAACAGTTAGCCGGAACACCAGAACAAACCAATATGGACGGCTGGCAGGGACTGCTCACCTCGTTTGGCCTGAATGGGATAAGTGACATAACCCATAACCTTGGCTATGTGTTGGCCATGCTTCCCGATATGCTTGTAGGCTTGTTTACAGGCAAGACGAAGTCCATCAATCTCAAAGACAACATGATGCCTATTGTGTCCATTGTTGCAGGCCTGTTTGTCAGAAACCCCATTCTGAAGATGGTACTCATAGGCATGGGAGGACTGAACCTTCTCAATAAGGCAGGACATGAAGCGATTGACAACTATAAGGTACAGCCACATCCAGAGACCGGCAACGCACGGACGCATTATCGAGTCTATCCAGACGAACCCCTCAATGGACGTATCGTTAATCCTGAGATACGTTCCAACTGCCTCGTTGCGACGATTGACCGTGTTCCCTGTACCATAGCCCTCCCTGACAGGGTTGTTGATGCCTACACTCAGGGAGCCTTGCCTCTAAACACCCTTGCCAATGCCGTCCTGGCAAGACATGACCAAATGCGCCAGATGGTTTCAGATAACTACGAGGCAAACGAACGGCAGACTATTGTAAGACCACTTGCTCAAAGATAAGAGAACAGATATGAAAAGATATTGGTACAAGTTCCGTGTCAAGTACAGCAAAGTCCTTGACACAGGTAAACAGAAAAAAGTCAGTGAGGAATATCTTGTCGATGCAGAGAGTTTCACAGAGACTGAGAAACGAGCCACGAAGGCTGCTACCGACCTTATTGGTACAAGAGACTTTGACATTACTGCCATCTCACGTGAACCCATCACTGAAATCCTCAACGAAGATGAAGATGAAGAGAATCACTGGTACAAGACCGTCGTTTCATTGGTCAGTGAAGATGCAGAGACAGGTGTAAAGAAGTTCTCACCACAGACCATTTATGTCAATGCCTCGAATACCACGGAGGCAGACCGTCTGCTCCGGGAACACATGTCAGATACCCTGACCGACTGGGAGGTGAAGTCCATCACAGAAACAAAGGTACTTGGAGTATTGGGTTACAAAGGATAACTAAGACAGCAGAATTATGACAGAAAAGAATCAACAAGAGAAGATGGCGGCAGCACGTCAGGTGGAACTCTTCACCCGTGCTTTTGAGAAAGCCATAGATAATGGAGGCGTATGGCTGGACAACAAAGGTCGAAAGGCTCCCGGACTCTACCAGAAGCATTTGCAAGTATCACCCTTTAATGCCATCATATTGGGTATGCACGCTGACCAGCATAACTACAAAACCAACCAGTACACTCTCTTTTCAGAGGCAAAGAAACGAGGAGAATCTGTACAGACCAAGGAAAAAGGCGTGCCATTCTTATGGTACAACTGGAATGAGTATGTCAGCAAGAGCAATCCGGATGACAGGATTAGCCGTGCCGACTACCAAGCCTTGTCAACAGAACAACAGTCCGATTACAAAGGAATCCGCACTCGTGAGGTACGTGCCTTATTTAATATCGAGCAGACCACCTTACCAATGGTTGACAAAACATCCTATGAGAAGGTTGTACAGGACTTCGGACGTTTGGAAGACCGTATCGATGTGGCAGCAGCCTCTGAGGAAATCCGTCAAGGGGTTGATAAGCTGTTAGCCAGCGCAGGTCAGAATATGGTGGAAATCCGTCCCGACTCTTCTGGAGTGGCACATTACGACAGCACAAAGGATGTTGTCTTCCTGCCTGATGTCACATCCTATGAGAACTACGAGGACTATGCCCGTGATGCCGTTTCTCTTCTTGTCTCAGCCACAGGTCACCAGCAACGCCTTGCCCGTGAAGGAATGACGATTAGCAACGGAAAGACCTCCCCGGAAGATGCCGAGAAACAGGAACACCTGATTGTCGAGGTTGCCACAGCCGTCAAACTACAGGAACTGGGAATAGCAGCAAAACTATCACCCGAAAGCATGAAGATGACCGACTATTGGTCAAGGGAACTTAGAGAAAACCCTTGCTTGGTGGACATTATCGAGAAGGATGTCAACAATGCCGTTGATATGCTTCACAAGGCAGAGCGAGGAGAAAAAATTGAGCTCAACAGCCAGTCTGCCAATCAGATAGCATCAATCCGCAACCTCCTTCCCAAGCATTTCTACGTGGCTGACGAAATCAAGACCTTGCCCAACAGAGATACCAGGGAGTTTGTCATCGTCAAAGACCCAGGCTGCAAAATGGCTGACGTAGTACTTCCTGAAGGAGCATCATTAGGTGCTGACAATGATATTCCTGGCATGAACAAAGGCCGCATTGAGCACGCATTGCAGAAAGAAGGTTACGAAACCGTCACTTTCTACAATGCTGATGGTTCTATGGGCTATCGCCCTGATGACAGTTTCTTCGATGGCAAGTCTGTTTCCGTTGCCCGTCTCAATAAATGGAACTTAGACACCATCACCCTTCTCGACGTGTCGGATGCCGTCAGGCGTTCTGGAGCCGTTGACTTCGAGAGGATTCTCATGATGCGAGACGACGATGGCAAGTGGGCACTCTACATGAAGCCGGAGAACGAAAAGAGTTTCTGTGTCTATCCGGACAAAGCGGATGTCAACCTCTTTTTCACGACCGTAAAGCAAGGCAACGAAGAAGTGTCAGAGATGATGCGTCAAGAGATGGCTCAGAAATACTACCTTGCCACTAATGAGAAACCCGAACAGAGGATTGACATCTTCAAAAGCGACGCTACCCCAGTAGAACTCAACCAAATTGAAAGAGTCAACATCTTCAAGACCAAGGCAACAGAGAACCAACCCAGTGTAATCCTCTGCTTGCCTACAATAAACAAAGAGAAACTCAAACCTCGTGAGGTCACACCTTCACAATGGCAACGCTTATGGCTCGCTGATGATATGCAAGACTACAAGAAACATCTTGCTGCCAGTCTCTTTGCCGATGTACTTCGCAAAGGACGTGCAGACGCAGTCGCAGTAGGCACGGACAAGTCTGAGCAGGAGGCACAGACAGAAAATGTCAACCAGAAGCCAGTTCAGCAAGAAGAGAAAAATCAAGAGAGCAGCAAGGATGAAGATAAGAAGGACGAGGCCAAGGAAGAAACGAAAAAAACAGAGACCAAGGCTGTGGCTGCAGCCAGCCTTTCTCCTATGCTAAAGCAATTCTACGACCTCAAAGCCAAGCATCCTGATGCCATTTTACTTTTCCGTTGCGGAGACTTCTATGAAACTTACTGCAATGATGCGGAAAAGGCCTCGAAGATACTTGGCATCACACTCACCAGAAGTAGTCGCACCAAGGACATCGAGGGAAAGCCCCTCAGTATGGCAGGCTTCCCATACCATGCTCTGGACACCTATCTTCCGAAGTTAATCCGAGCAGGCGAACGTGTAGCCATCTGTGACCAGTTGGAGGCTCCAAAAAAAAACCAGGAATCCGCTGAGACCCAAGTGGTGGAAACCGCCAACCAAGAAGAAAACAAATCGTCTGGAAGACACCGCTAATGAATAGACCTACATGTCAAAGAACAAAGAATACATAGAGAAATATGCAGAGTATGCCATGGAGCAGATGCGCCGATATGGCATACCTGCCTCTGTTACCTTGGCACAAGGCATCTGTGAGAGTGCAAGTGGACAGAGTGAACTGTCTCGCAAGGGCAACAATCATTTTGGCATCAAGGCTACCTCCAGTTGGATTCATAACGGGGGCAAGTACCTGGTCTATACTGATGACCGACCTAATGAGAAATTCTGCCAGTATGCTTCTGTGGGTGACTCTTACGAGCACCACTCCAAGTTCTTGAAAGAGAACCATCGATACGCAGTCCTCTTCAAACTTTCCCCTGACGACTATAAGGGATGGACAACTGGTCTGCAAAAGGCAGGATATGCTTCCAGCGGCAAGTATGCTTCCACGCTTCAAAGCATCATTGAGGCTAACGATTTGCAGAAGTACGACCGCATGGTCATGCAGGAGATGCAGGCGCAAGGTAAATCCTTCGGTGTCTCTGGCAATCCTCGTCACAACGAAGAGCCGCCAACTCAGAAAGGGCAAAATGACACAGAGGATAAGCATTACTCATATCCCCTGAAACGAGATGAGTTCATGCTTGTCACCTCACCGTTTGGAATGAGGGACGACCCTATCAACCCCGGCACGAGGCAGATGCACAAAGGTATTGACATCCAAGCAAAAAATGATGAAGTCCTTGCTACAGAGGACAAAGGTAAAGTCATCAAGGTGAACAACAGCACGGATGGTGGCAGCGGTCGTTATGTCACGGTGGAATACAGCCGTCCTGATGGCAACAAGTATCAATGCACATATATGCATCTTAGCAGCATCGATGTCAAGGTTGGCGATGAAGTGAATGCAGGACAAAAGCTTGGCATGTCTGGCAACAGTGGAACCAGGACAACTGGCGAGCACCTTCATTTCAGTGTTAAAAGTGTATCATCTGACGGAACGAAAAGGGAAATAGACCCTGCTGCTTATTTGGCAGAAATCTCCCAAAGAGGAGGGATTTCTCTACAGACCCTGTACAACGGCAAGGATATAACCGCTCAGTATAAGGAACAAAATACAACTGCTGGAAATCCCATCAGTGAGGGCACGACCAATCCAGAGGACTGGATGAAAAAACTGCTCTCTTCCGAGGACAGCAGCGTCAACATGCCGCTTGGAGACCCAGTGATAGAACTCATGATGACCATGTTCACCTCCCTCATGGCTCTTGCATTGCAGATTGACAACAAAAGTGAGGAGGAGAAGATGCAAAAGGCGACGGAAGCAGCCGTTACCAAGTCTATCGACCTCACCTCACTTCTTCCCTCTTATAAAATATGTTCAATCACTCTACAGGACAACAAACCATTCCTTCAAGTTGACACTGGCAACCTGCGGTTTTCTCGTGAGCTGACGAACGCTGAAATCGTTAAGATACAGCAGACCCTTGGCAACACAGCGTTGAGTCAAGAAGAAAAGCAAAGAAGCATTGCTGCCATTATCAACTCCGCTGTTGTTTCTCGCCAAGTTTCTCAAAATTACGAAAATGGCATGGGTGCTCAGGCAGACAGACAGGAGACAGTTCAAATAAGATAATTCGTATAACAAAACAACTCTATTATGATCAAATGTAACGTAACAGTATGTGGCACCGTATCACGCCAGGCGCAGATTCGTGCCAACAAAGAAGGCAAACAATTCATCTCTTTTGGGGTGAAAGTAATTATTCCAGCCAAATCGGGTATCAATAAGACGATTGAGATCAGCGTTGCCAAGGACACGGACAACCAAGGCGAAGCAGTTAACTATCCTGTTGGTTCACGTATCGAGGTGGCTGGGGTGCTCCAGTTTCACAAAAAAGGGGACGCAGTATATTACAATCTCTCTGCTACAGGTGTGAACAACTTCAATGCTGGCAATCAGGATGCAATCACTGGAAGTATGGAGTTCCGTGGCACCATCGGCAAGCAGGTGGATGTGAAGACAGACAAGAAAGGCAATCCATACACCTTGTTCTCAGCTTACAGCAGTGAGAAAGACGGTGATACTTATGCCTACACATGGGTGCGTTTCATGCAGTTCGGTTCAGCAAAAGAAGAATGGGTACAGGCAAAAGCCGGTATCAATGCCAAAGGAGACCTGCAGATAGGTGTCTTCAATGACCGTATAGACCTGACATGCCGCGTGACAGAACTCACACAGTGGGAGAAATCCACCAATCAGTCTAACTAAACGAAACTGATATGACAAAACAAAGAATATACAATGCAGATGGAAAGTCCAGTGAAGACAGGGCTCTTGACCTCTTTGCCGATATGATGATTGAACGCATCCAGTCATTAAGCAGCAAGGATGGTTGGAAGAAGCCCTGGTTCACAGAGGGTTCACTGTCGTGGCCAAAGAACTTGTCTGGGCGTGAATACAATGGCATGAATGCACTCATGCTGATGATGCATTGTGAGAAGAACGGATATAAACTTCCTGTTTTCTGCACTTTCGACCGTGTCGCCGGGCTCAACTTCACCAAGGACAAGCAGGGCAAGAGACAGCAGGTGAAAGGAAAAGGTGGTGAAGTGTTACCACAGGTAAGCATCTTGAAAGGCGAGAAGAGCTTCCCCGTCTTTATCACTACCTTCACTGTAGTGAATAAGGAGACTAAGGAAAGGGTGAATTATGATGACTATAGACAAATGTCGGAAGAATTGAGACAACAGTACAATGTCTATCCCAAATTACAGGTTTACAACGTCTTCAACGTTTCGCAGACCAATCTTCAGGAAGCACGTCCCGAGCTGTACAAGAAGGTGGAGGAATCCTGTATGCAGTCAAAGCCTATGGAGATGGGTGATGATTATTCCTTTCCTCCTGTGGACAAGATGATAAAGGAAGATGGATGGATATGTCCTATCAAACCACTCTTTGGTGACTCAGCCTACTATTCAATCAGCAAAAATGAAATCGTGATACCAGAGAAGAAGCAGTTCAAGGATGGAGAATCATTCTACTCGAATCTGTTTCACGAAATGACCCATTCTACTGGTGCTGAAGGACAGTTGGACCGTATCAAGCCCACATCCTTCGGTTCTGAAGAGTATGCCCGTGAAGAGTTGGTGGCAGAGTTGACGGCTGCGCTGACAGCCCAACGATATGGCATGACCAAGCACTTGAAAGGAGATTCCGCTGCCTATCTGAAATCCTGGCTTGACTCATTGAAAGAATCTCCTCAGTTCATCAAGACCACCTTGATGGACGTAAAGAAAGCCAGTTCGATGCTCACCCAGCATATCGACAAAATGGCTCTGGAGATTGAAAAGACACAATCAGCCAAGGAGGAAAACACAGAGAGGAACAATCTCCTGAACATTGAAGACGGCGACTATACGATGGTTCCCTATCATGGCTCTACGCTATACATCCAGCACCATGAGAACGAAAACTCGCTAAAGGTTGCCGTACCAACGGATAAAGGTTTGGAGGTAAAGCTCACAATTCCTTACGACCACAATATTGATCTTGACAGGAATTATCAGGAGGCATTTGCCCAATACAAAAACCAGACAGAAATACCTGAAACGAAAGAGAAGGTCTATTACGCATCCGTTGCCTATCTGCAATCTACCGATGATACATCAGAATTGGATAAACTGAAAGATCGAGGCGACTACAACGGACTGCTGACGCTTGCCAAGGATTACTACGACGGGAACGGCATGGATGAAGAACAGACTTACAAGAAACCATGTCAAAACCGGGACGATGACCTGTTGATTGAGGACAAGGACTTTGCCGTGGTGTATAATGGCAGCGTGGGAGGAACGTATGAAGTATTCGTGAAGTATTCAGAGCAGGAGGTTCGTGACCATATCAACCGATATGGCATTGGTCGTGCCAGCGAAGACGTGAAGGAGGTCGCAAGGGAAATGACTCACGAAGCATTTACAGCATTGGCACAGCACAAACAGCCTGTTTTCCAGATGCCGAATGGGGCTATTCTAAACCTTCAGTATAATAAGCAAGAAGACAATTTCGACGTTGGCACTGTTACGAATGCAGGGCTAAGCGTGAAACACTCCTTCCCTTATGACCATAACCATTCCATGGACATGAATATCCAAGGAGTCTATGAGCAGTTGCATGAGATGGAAGAGTACCAGAAAGAAGAACATGTAGCGAAGTCTGCATTTCATAGGTAATGGCACTCATCAGCCTGATAATACAATCAGCCGCAGGATGTCATGTCTTGCGGCTGATTGTCTTTCATCACATTTGCTTCATAATGCCCATGAAAAGAAGTTGATCGTATTCTCCCTTAATGGCAAAGCCAAAAGGTCTGTCAAGCTTCATGGTCACTGGCTCAGGAAATTCGTCGGGTGGCGGACATCCCACTTCGCATTCTGCCCATGTCAAGGCAGCTGCTTCAGTACCTTCTTCCTCCACATTGATGACGCACTGCTGCTTTATCTGACTGATATGCGCAGGTTCGTCTGTTATCTTTGGGAAGCAATCATCCTTGTCAAACATATCTCCGAGCCCCAGAGCGGTGAGAATATCCTTATACGAAAGCGTATTGTCAAAGTTGAAGCGTGGCATATAGATGTCCACCTCACAATTCGCTGTGCCTTGGCTGATCCAATCCGTTCTTTCCATTAAGCTATCAATGGCCACACCCTCTTTGGGAAGTACCAGAACCATACGGTACGCATTGTTCTGGTATGGCAGATGGATGAGCTGATAGTCATCAGTCTCAACGTATGCTGCCTCTTCGATGTTTTGGTACATCATTTCAACCTCTGATTCCGTGCCGTCGGCATTATGGAACGTGTCTGTCTCAGTATAGTCAGGGTCAAACGGATTCTCCCATTTGCCTTTCATATAGATGGCATCGAGTACAAGCATCAATGCATCCTGACTGATTTCTGTGTCGAGCGACCTAATCATTTGGTGGGTATTGTCAGATACCCACTTGTCTATCATCAGCTTCGTAAACATCTTCTGTTTGAAATCAGCATGGTGAGCCTCTGCGTCATACACATTTTCAAGCTCGTCAACATAATCCTCTTTGATAATTCCTAAGGATTGGTTGTACCAGATGCTTGAAGCGTGCTCCAGTTTGAAACTCTCCTCATCTACTGGCTCCATATCGCTGTTGAATCTACCAATGAGGTCGTAAACCCTTTCATATATGGGGCTGTTTTCGTCCATTCCTGCCTGAAGCATTTCAAGCACATGGCACAATCCTGCGGGTGAAAAGACGATGTTTCCATCAGTCTCAGCCAACAGTTCCTTTGCGATGATTGCTGCAAACGCCGGGTCTGACGGAGCAGCAATGTCCCCCATCAACCTCATAGAATCACTGGGAGGTGCTGGCATACCCTGTAAGACAAATTCTTCTGGCATTTTGGGGAGTTCTGAACAAATTGGTTCGATGCCAAATGCTTGACGCAGTTCCGTTTCACTCATCAGACCTTCAATAGCAACAGGCTTCCCTTCCTGTTCCCGCTGGTTAATGGATTCCGTCAGATAACGCAACTCAGCCTCACATTTGGGACAAGTACCGGGACAATCGCCCTTATGGGTACATTCTTCTATTTCAAAAGGAATCTCGTTTGCATCCGCTATTCGCTTGCGAAGTTCCTTTAGTGCTTGACAAATTCTTTTCCCTGTTTCCATATCTAATGATGTTTTATGATGTAACTAAATCTATCTATGTCTCTTACTCCCATTTTTTGAAGGATGGCAATGCTATTATCCACATCAGCTTCCGTATTGAACGATGGTATCAATGGTACTCTGACCGTTATCTTCGCCTTCCTGTCAATAAGGAGCTGAAGATTTTCGATGACCTGCCTGTTGTCTTCTCCTGTATATGCCTTGTATATTTCGGGATTCATATCTTTGATGTCCACTATCCAGTGGTGCACGATTCCATACAATGCCTCCACGAATACTTTCGGCACGTTTAACGAGGTCTCGATGGTAATTCTCCAATCATGCCCTTTATCCCTGCATATCTTATGCAAGTGCAGAATCTCTCTGCATGAAAGCAATGGCTCACCACCGCCAAACGTCACTCCACCACTGGTGGCACGAAAGTAGAGATCATCCTGCTTCACATAATTGTATAGTTCTTCTGGTGTGAGCCTCTTCCATACACCACGGAGTGACAGTGCTTGCGGATTCAGGCAATACTTGCAGCGTAAAGGGCATCCGTGGAATGCCACAAGCGTCGTCACACCTGTGCCATCCACACCGATGCGATGTCTGCTTAGACCTATGAGGTGAGAGGTTTTCATATATATCGTTCTTCTTTGACAGTGAATCGGTACCAGAGATACTAAATGAAAATCTCCCCAGATCTTACCTTTCTGATGAGTGCTTCTGCATCATACTCGGCATTTCTCCACCTGTATGACACTTCTCTTCTGTATGCGCTATCAAAATCGAGAATTGTCTTCTTCATGTCATCAGGCAATTTTTCCATTCCAAACTTGTACGTAGCGTATGGCATTCTGTTGTAATACGCTCCTGCAATAGCCCCTGTTATCGCTCCCATCGTATCGGCATCACCTCCAAGGGAGATACACAGACGAAGGGCATCTTCATAGTCTTTGCTGTCGAGGAAGGCAATGATGGATTCTGGTACCGTGCCCTGACAACTGCCATCGAAACAGTAGGTGGGTCGTATGTCGTCACAAGTACGGCTCAGGTCATAGCCGAATGTGGCGCTGACATATCGACGTATCTCTTCTTTGCTGCTTCCTGTCCTTGCCAAGAAGATGGCTGCTGCCGTTGCCTGAGCCCCTTTGATTCCTTCGGGATGGTTATGGGTCACTTCGGCACACGTTTTTGCTACCTTCATAGTCTCTTCCAAGGTGCTGAAAGCAAGCCCTACTGCTGAAACGCGCATGGCAGACCCATTCCCCCAGGAATTATAAGGCTTGGGATTGTTCTTGTTTAGCCACTGGGAAAACATATTGCCGTAAGCTCCCATGGGATGAGGATATTTACGCCCCCATTCCTGCAGACGTGCAACAAGTCCTTTCTTCGTATGTCTCTTGTCTTTCAGAATCCAATCTGCCACGGCAATGGTCATGATGGTGTCATCGGTATAGTCCATTCTGTCATCACACAAGTTTATTGTTGTTGACTTATGTGGGGTAAACTCGTAGATACTTCCGGCAATGTCACCAAGGACAGCACTCATCAACATAGGATTATACAGGTTATCGGCTTCCTTGACACATCCTCCGTTCATCCCATCTCTTGTAACGTTAGTGTAATCAACCCTTTCGTACCATTCGCGGAAAGTATCTGGAGTTTCTCCCCATCCCCAATGACAGAAGCGGTTGAAAAGAACGGCCTTCATGGAGATAGGAACTCCATCGTCAGCATAGAAATCGCCAAGACCTGCTCTGATGTAATAGATGGTGTCATTTAAAAGATAATCATCGTTATTAAAATGAAATCTAACCCATGCCTCTTCATACATGTGTCCCACGTGCGCTCCACAATCCTCCGGCACATTCTTGCCATAATAGAAGCAATGCTTAAGGTAAGGCTCCAAAAGGATGTCGAAAAACGTCTGTGGCAGGTATATGTTGCTTGAAAGGACAGCATTCCTGAATAGTGGGGCAATCTCATCGTCCTTGAAACCTGCTATACCGCACCCGATGCGTGTAACCAGGAACCCCATGTCCTGGTGCTGACCGGCAAACTCAATGAACTCATCCACGTAGGGTTTGATAGTTTCAACACCTCCCTGCATGGTCGGTATGGCATAGGAATGACCTGTAAGTCCTACACCAACGCCCCATTCTGCACCGAACTTCTTGTGAGCCGCTCTTGCTGCACCTCCCATGTGCTGACCAGCAAGGTTACTGCCAAAGACGAATATCTCATCTTTTTCAAGTGTGTCGATTCTGTCTGAGGCTATATTGGGGTTTTCTGTTCTGTTTTTACTCATGGCTGTCATTCTTTAATAGTTTGACAAGTTTATCAAAACCATTGTCTTTTTTGAGATTGCCTCGTGTGATTTTCTGAGACATCCCCTTATGCCCTTTGGTAATGAGACGGCCTTCTTTCTCCAGTTTGCTCCACAGTTCTTCGCCGAAGGTTTCCTTCCAAAGTGATTCTGAGCGCAGAATGAGAAAGGTCTTGTCTGTCTTCGTGGCAAGATATTTTGCCAACAGATTGGTGAATATCCTCGAAGGAAGATGTTTTATACCCGAAGAGTATCTGAATTTTTCTGAGTGATAACCGATGAGTTGAAAGAAGGCTATATCATGAAAGATGGGATGGTATATCTCTGATGAAAGCTTGCCGTATGCTTCTATTGCAAGTTGGTCAAAAGCCTTTTGCCAGTAATAATCACCTTGAACTCTTGAACACTCATATCCGTCATAGATGCCTTCTCCCTGAAAGGTCAAGGCATTTCTCATCAGACACAACAGCTGCTCTCTCTCGCCAGCTCCCATTGCCATGCACAAGTCTTTGTTGACCTTTTCAACATATCCAGGGTTCAGCGTCAGAATGACCACCTTAGCGTCGAGCAAATTACCAGAAAATGGCATAGGGGGTACGCCCACAACATACTTATATTTTGAATCCACCTTGCTGTTGAAGTCGTGGATAAACGTGGCATCACCAGGATATATGCGTTCATCCTCTTCTTTGTCAGACCATAGCGTAAGCCCATAAAGGTTCTCGGCAACCATTGCCCACCCATTTTTCTGTTTGATATTATGTTTGTCCACCTCTATGTTACGGAGAGTTTCCTGAGAGGTCGAAATGTACTTGATGAAGTCACGTCTTGCCGTAGCCACATCTGCATAACGTGAGGCTATCTCATTGTAGTCATAATCTACATCATCGAAATGGCATTCAATCTTGTCATCATTGACGTTTTCTTCCCAATAGCGATAGAGTATTTCTTCTGTCAATAATTGAAAGAGTTTGGGAAAACTGTTGCTTTCTGCCAGTTCCATCGTAAGGACATAGTTCTCGTCAATACGCAACAGTTCTATATAGGATGCGATACTTTGCTTTGCCGTATTCTCATAGTCGTGGTAAGCAGGATCTGCCATGTGTCGTTTTATGTCTTCCATGAAAGAAGGCAAAAGATTTGCTCCACGCTTTATCCTATAGGCTATGTGCGCGATTTTTGTCCATTCATCCGTTTCGGAAAACTCATGTGCACATCCGTCAATATATGACCGTACTGAATGAGGTAATCTCAAATCTGAGTTTCTGTTGATTCTAATTGTTCTCATAGTCAAATAATATTAAAAGTCAAAAGGATATTTACGCCATTCTTTGGATGTGCTTGCCTTTGCAAATGCTTCTTCATCAAATGAATACACATAGAGGGTACGTGGGGAAGCAGCGTCTTCCATTACGTCAGGAAGCATCATACCACATACACGATTATCTTCCTGTTCCTTTTTTATTAGAAACCCGGAAGCCTCCATCTTGCGAAGGAAATTGCGACGGTCATATTTCTTCTCATGTATCAACTCATAGATTCTCTGCAGCTCGTCCATCTTAAACTCGTTGTCCAATAATTTGAAAGCAATGGGTGACACTCTCAGTTTTTCCTGTAGTTTCTTTCTTGCCATAGAGATGATTTCAGAATGATCAAAGGCTAAAGGAGGCAGATGATTCCACTCATACCATTGAGCCTTGTTCGCATCATCACCAGCTATCACCTTGAAATCATTTTTGCTCACCAAAGCAAAGAATGCAACTGTCAACACCCTTTCACGAGGGTCACGATTGACCTCGCTAAATACATGGAACTGCTCCAGATAGACATCTTTTATGTTTGTCTCTTCGCAAAGTTCTCGTTTGGCTCCCTCCTCGACCGTTTCATCCATACGGAGGAAACCTCCAGGCAAAGCCCAAGTTCCCTTGTATGGCTCCAACCCTCGTTCTATGAGGAGAATATTTATGCTTGACCCATCAAAGCCAAATATAACACTGTCTGTAGTTACAGCAGGATGTGGATATTTATATGTGTACATACCAGATAGATTATCTATTACTGGCGCAAAGATACTGCGTTATTTTGACGCAACAAAATATTTTAGCGTAAAAATGACGCAAACAACGATTTTTTTGAGTTTTACAGCAAAAAAGTGCAGACTAATTCCTACTCTGCTCTAATGTTGTCTCTATAAAAGAAAAGGCAAGGGTGCCTACTCATCACGAGCAGACACCCCTCCAGTTATGAGAAAAAGTATTAGTGCGTTCAATATTCGTGGAACAAGCATCGTATGTGTCAATGTCCACATGTATCAGTGTGTACATGTATTCATTAACACACTACTTCCATGCCTGCTTCAAGCATAGGCTATTTGGACAGAACCACGATAGTGAATCTGTTGGCTTCATTCGCTTCGTACTTGTCTATACCGCCAAAGTTCTTAATCTGTATTTGGGACTCATTTATCCCACGTTCAACAAGAGACCTGGCAATATAGTTGGCACGTCGTTGCCCCAGTTCCTGATTACCGGACTGAGTACCAGTAGCACTATCTGCTGCACCAGATATTAAAACTTTCAGATTCTCCTGCTTGGCGATATGCGCAATATCATCAAGATTGACCATTTGGGAATCGTCAACAAGTTTGTCTGAGTTGATTTGAAAGAAGAAATACACAGGTGTTCCCAAACCTATTCTCATCTGGTTTGTGTTAGCAGTTCCATCTGTCAAGCCCCCGTTCTTGCCATCACCGTCCTTTTCCCAATCTTCAGAGTCCATGTTTCCGTTCTGCATGTTTGAAGAACATGACATGGAGAGACGGGAACGGAGAGAGTTGAGACCGCTGTAGCTATTCTTGGGATAGATGGTCTTTACGTCCTCTTCTCCTGCCAGACGCTTTTGAAGACGGGCATTCTCCGCTTTCATCTGATCGATATAATCTCTCAGATAGACATTTTCTTCTATATAGGGAGCAGCGTCAATGACGCGCTTCCATCCTGTCTTTCCAATGGTAAATGATAAGCCTGCGGAGACGCTCAACATGTGGTCACCAAATTTTGTTGAAGTACCTATGTCATCAAAGTTTTTGGCTGTTGTCATTCCGCTTATCTCGGCAACAAGATGAAGACGGTCACTGAGACGGTATCGTGCTTCTATACCGTATGATAACGCAAACGGATGGCTGCCGCTGGAACCTCCCGAACAAGTGCAGGCTCCCGAGCAGTCTGAGTTGCGTATCATGCCAACTCCAAGATATGGAATTACATCCCATAGAGGAACGCCATTCTCATTACAGCGTATGCCGGATGTCAGATTGTACATGAAGTCCGCATGGACAAACTGGTATTTCATACTTTTGAACTCTGCATTCTTGAATGACAGACCTTGGAATCCTATACGTCCACCGATTGCAGGTGTGAACCACTTTCCGAGTCCTACCTGCAGTGCAGGTTTCACTCTGTCGAACACATCCCCACAACCGATGGGCGACCCAAGAAAAGCAGAAGCCCCGCCCTTTACTTCGATGAACCAATTTCTACCCCAGTTGGCTGCTTCGCTTACATTCTTGAGATATGTAGGATTGCCAGACAAGAGCATTCGCTCCTGACTGAACGTTTTCTGATGGATGATACTGTCCTCAATCTGGTGGACAGGGGCTGCCTTTACTGTCGTTGCAGCAAGGCAGAGAAAAGACATGATAAAAGTTTTCTTTCTCATTTTAAGTTATGGATTTGATTGTTAATACGAAGTTAAACAAATGAGCTGGTGTCACATCTTCTTTTTTCTGCTGACAGAAGGCATACACATCTTACGAGCCATAGCAAGGCATCGGCGTGCCCATTCACGGTCATCTTCATCGGGGCGTTGTCCCCAGCCAGAACTGGGACCACCTCCGCCACCGCCGTGAGTCTGAGCGATGGTTGTTGCATCATCGATGAAGCCACATACCAGATTGAGTGCAACCTTTACTACATGGTTTCCTTCCTCTGCCAGTTGCATGAGCAAAGTGCCATCGAAGTCGAGTTTAACATTGTCTGGCAGTTTGGGGAAACGCGAGGTGAACTCCTGTGCCATCGTGTCGAGCATGACACCATTCAGATGATAACTCATGTTATGTGCCCATGAAAGTTCAGACCTGTTGGCTTTCTCTTCCAGTTCACTTGCCTGCTGTTCTATCTCCGCCTTGTCTTTACGGAGGGTGTCAAGCAACTGGTTAGTCTCATCGAGTTTCTTCTCCTTGTCTGCCAGTTTCGTTTCAACCAAAGCCTTCTGTTGCTCCAGGCTCTGTATCTTGCGAGCAATCTCCGCACTGATGCTATCGCTGTTGGCTTGCAGGTCACGCAACGGGCGGAGTTCGTCCTCCAAGCGCTCCTTCTCAGCCCTCAGATTCTCTATCATAGAGGTGAAGGATTTTTGTTTCTTCTGGGCTATAGCCAGTTCGACATTCAGGCCTTTCAGAGCCTTTCGGGTGTTAGCTATCTGAGCTTCGAGTGTCACACATTCGTTGGCAAGCCATCGTCGGTACTCTTCCGTAGAGCGGTGCCTTGCTCCAGACTCTGTTATCGACACCCCTCTTGTTAGACCCCACTTCTCATTCACTTTGGCCAGTTCGTCATGCAAAGCAAGCATGTAGTTCTTGAAATCAACACGGTTTTGACCATGGAAAATTTTCTTGAACGCAAACTTCTTTTCCTCGTCGATAGGAAGAAGGGCACAATGCACATGAGGGTTTTTCTCGTCACAGTGGACGATGAACGATATGATGTTTTCTTCACCATATTTGTCGGCAACGAAACGATAGATGTCTGCTGCCCATTGCTCTATTTCTGGCATTCGTCGGATATGTTCATTTCCCTCCTTACTCTCGAAATCAACCTTCTGGTCGCCAAAGGCCAACTCACGCATACGTTCTGTGGAGCCTCCGAAGATGAAATTTACCACTGTTCGGTAACGTGGTTCATCCAGCCCCTCGTTTGGGTCTTTGATGCCACGTGACGCAAGATTTTCTGCCATACGTCTGGTCAGCGGACGGCTCTTGTCTATAGGTGTCACGATGCCACCCCTCTGGATCTCGAAGTTGAGATGTTCGCGGCTTCTGTCGTAGTTACCCTCGCGCATAGCCTGTTCCCATCCCTTATCCGTCCATGCCCTCAGCTCCTCGTTGCTTGACTGCGCAAGCCCCTTGGAGGTCTTGATGTCCATGACCTGTTTTCCTGTACTACTCATATTCATTTTGTTATGTAAATCCCTTTTTCAAAGCCTTTTTTCAGTCGGCAAAACAGCTTCTCTGAGACGAGCAATTCTGACCCAGCTTGCTGTTTATCTGGTCAGCCCTCCCGACGACGTTAGGAGGTCGGGGTATTAGGCTTCCCGAGACTGAAAAAAAGTGGCACGTGCAAGCACGCTGCCTGACGTTGCTTATCTCCATTCAGCGAAGTGCCTACGGAGCGTCTGAAACGCCCTGGCGAGAGACTGCTTTTAAAAGGTGACTCATTCAATATTGTTTTCAGCAGAAGAAGAGACCGAAGGAGTTGGGCTTAGCGTCTCCCTACGTTGACTAACGTCTTCCCGTGTAGAGCGACGTGGAGGGTTATCATAATAGGTTGAGCCAACACCTGCGCTATAATGTTCGAAGATACAGTCCATGAGGATAACCTCTCCTTTGGAATATTCCGATGTGGCATTTGCCAGATAACTGGGCTTGCTGTTCTTGCGTAATGCAGCAGCCATGATGCCAAGTACAGCAATCACTTTGTGCCAGTCCCATACATGGTCTTTGCCGAACAGAAGACTGACCGAGTCAGACAGTTCTTCAGGCATTTGTCTGTGCGCATCGAGGACATGGAGCATAGAGATTGCCAGGCCATCAAATATGACGGCTTGCTCATTAAGAACATGTCTTGCAGGTATTCCGCCATTCCCTTCTTTCTGAGCCATGCTCATCTTCAAGGTATAATAACGGTTGTAGGATTCTGCCACATCGTTGGCTTTTGTCCTGCCTTTGAGATAGCGAACAAACTGCATGGCACAGAAATCGAGAATGTCATCTGGTGTCTCGACAAAGAGAGACAGACGCTGTGAGAGGTTGACTGAAAAGATGAAACTCTTAGAGTAAGGTTGGGTGGAAATATGTCCAAGGTTTGCCAGTCCTGTGATGAACTGCCGGACGGTGGCACGTTGCCACTTCCATTGGCGCGAAAGTTCCGAGATGGTGGCAACAAACTGGCCAGGAAGCAACTGCAATGCACCTTCTGCTTCAGGTGTGGCGTATGTGCCAGCGGATGCTCTGGACAACAGGTCGCAATAGGCTTCGAGCTTACTGTATCGTTCCTCTGATTTGGGTTTGAGGAACTCCAGCAATGAACGATCCACACTTTGTGGAGTCTCTCCATCAGAAGAGACATGGTTCGATGATTGGTTCATTTGAGTCATTCTTTTAATTTGATATGTTATTTACCAGAGCAAGTGTTGTCTAATCTCTGCCACCAACAAGTGGCACTTAATAGTAGCTTTTGTATAGCTGCTCCACCCGTTCGTCATGCTTTTTGAGCGGTTCAGAATCATCACAAAGTGCAAGTACTTTTTCAGACGGGTAAAAGACTGCTGCCATACTGAGAGTGAAAAGCAGATGGAAGACGCTGTTCATATATGGAACAGCATAGCAAACCATAGCCACAAATACAGTGCAGAACCAAAGCCGCTTCCTCTCATGAAGCATTCTCAGTGCGCTTACCATGATTCTTCTGGATAGGAGAATCAGTGTGAGGAGACTGGACAGTGCTACGGCCATGTTTGGATCTGTCATGCAGCAACACCAGTTGATGAAGATGAGCAGGAACGTTATCATGCAGACATAGAACAGCCGTTTATAGCGGAATACAATCATCTTCCACATAAATGTTTTCATGAAGCTGTATTCCTTCTTATATAGGCAGAAGAATGCCACTAAGAGCAGGAAAGGGAAAAGGAAACGAATGATGGTAAGAGTCAGTATCATGTCTAATCGTTTTAAGTATTTGAAGATTACTTTATATGCGTTCTAATGATTCCAGCCGTTGAGCAATGTATCTGTTCAACTGGATGTTATAGCTGGGAGACATCTGGTCAATGTCCGGGTCTTTGGAGAGTGCTTCATCTGCTTCAATAAGAAGACGGAGATACAGGTCAATGTTGGTGCTATAGTCTGTCTGAGTATGGGTGACCTCTTTCTCTGTTCCCAGTACAGACCCGACAGGTTGCATGGTGTCGGGGTCTATATCATCAGGCATCTGATAGGCATTTCGAATGCTGCGCATGATCAACAGACAAAAGAACACAATCAGGCATAATATGGATTTGGCCACAAGGTTCAAGTCAAAGACCATCATTGCAAGCACCGCCAACACGATGATGGCGATGTAGAAGGTATATACCTTTTTCTTAGTATTCATAATCGTCAAGTTCAAGTTTGATTATTCCAAAAGATGCTTTTTCTATAATGTACTCTACATCACGCAATGTGAGGGCATTCCTCTTGATACGTACAGATGCGATCGGGTCTTTCCGGCACAGGGCTGCCACTCCTTGGTTCAAGTCATATTCAGAGATATTCCACGTGCGTGACTTCTTGAAAGAGTAATGTTCCCTATAACTTTGGAGAGTGATAGCCTTGTAGAATAGGGTTTTAAACACACCATCCTGAGGTATTCTCATCTCTATAAGCCTTTCCGTGTCTATGACCTTTATCCATGTCCTGTTTTTATGTATGATGTCAGCAATGAGATAGAATGTTTTCTTCTCCATCAAAGACCGCAGTTGAAATCGTTCATGATTTGGACATGCTCACGTTTCACCCTGAAGGTTCCACGTTTCTCATGAAGACGGAGGTCTTCAAAGAGATCGGCTGACATCACCTCAATGGAGTTGTATATCGTGACATTGAGTTGGTGGACAAGTCCGTCAACATGTGTCTTGCAGTTTATTTTGAACATGCGTTCTGTAACGGGAAAGCAGTAGGCACAGCATTCATGACCGAAGACCGTATCAACTGGTGGTTCCATATGATAGAGAATGGCAAGGTCTGCATTCATTTCCAGCATTTCAATAACATTCTCCATAGACTGAGCCTTAGGAACGTCATACAGAAGAATGGCGTAGTCCTCATAGGAAGTAGTTTTGTTGAGGAAAACATTATCTATGAGGTCTGGCAGGATTATTGGTCCTGACGTTTTGAATTTGTAGATGGCTTCCTGTAACATTTTCGAGGTTGGTTAGAGTGTTGATATGTATAAACGCATGAGTTGTGTTGGCAATTTGTTGGACACGTCCTTGTCTAAAAGATGTTTGTTGTCAAGTCTTGAAACAATTGCCTGGAAGTCTTTCGCTATATCTGTCATGACTTGCGATTGCTCGGGAGTCAGCATTGCCACGCCAAATGAGTCCATCGACAGGTATGGCTGTAGCATCATCCACAAATAGGCATTCGCCCCAGGAGCATCTTTTATCTTGCCTCTTTTAAGTACCTCATGACAGATTTTCGCATTGAGAATCAATCGGCGGTTTATTCTCATCGACATATAAACCAGAACTTCGTCTGCGGACATTGTTTTCTTGGAAGCATTTGAATATACTCTCGTGCAGATGTCCGTTGTATGGTTGGTTATATCTGTCATATTCATTGAGGCACATTTGTCAAGATTCGAAAGGAAAGAACGAAAGTGCATGTCCTCATGGTAAATGAAATTGAGTAACTCTTTCTTTGAATGGATTCCCTCCCTGTCCACTTCGGAAAGGAATCTGGAGTAGTCGGTCAGTATTTCACGTACATCTTTATTAGAAATTGGATTCTTATCCAAGCTGGAAAAGAAAACACCTGCGGCCTGTTTTAAGGAATCAAGTTCTCTCTCTTCTGCATACTTAGATGTATGTAGTTTCACGTATGCAACATCACTCAAAGTGCATTTATCTGCCAACCTCAGCAATGCCGTGCGGATAGAGTCTGTGTTTTCCGCAAATATCATTGATAAGCCGGCATGAGCTGTGAACGCAGGGTCTTTCTCTATGTAATGTAAGACTGTATCTGACAACTCTTGCCACTGGTTGATGTAAGCCGCCATTTGTTCCGCATTGACTGTAGGCTGATCCTGTATGGTATGAAAGAATTTATTATATTCCTTCAAAGCATCATCAGAAGACTCAAAATCATATTGATTGTCTGTAGAACAAGAAGAGCTGATGAATAAGGTACATAAAAAAAGCAAGTGAAAGATTAAACTCATTTGAGTATTTTTTCTTTCACTTGCTTTACTTTCTTTCATTTCGCTTCTGAGACCTGATTCAGAAGGGTTGCAAAGGCAACGCTGATAGTGTAAACACTGCGATATTATGCTATATTTCATTGGCATGTATGTGATAAATTTGGGTGCAAAGATACGGATATTTTTCCACATAACAATAAAAACTATGCCACTTTAAACTATTTTGTTTTTCATACTCATAAAAGTATGATAGAATATTGGTTACTGGAAACATTAAATGAGGTTAAAAACACAAGAATAGTTAATTATATTGCCTCAGTATGATTAGTATTATGAATATAATTTGTAACTTTGCACGCAAAATGGAAAGGCGAGTATTGCCAACTCTCAATCTGCAAGCAGATAACCATGAGTTATACCCGTCTAACTATTGTACTATCAGACAAATACCCTTCACAATGGCAAAAATTGGCTATATTATGGCTATCTCCCAGTATGACAAGCTGGAGGAAGACCGACAATGGATGACCGACTATGGATGCATCCGTATCGTAGAAGAAAATGACGAGAATGAACGTAACAGACCCCTTTGGAAACAACTGATGGTTGCCCTACAACGGGGAGACGAACTTGTCATATCCAAGTTTTCAAATGCCATCCGTGGCAGTCGGGAACTGGCAACGTTCCTGGAATTTTGCCGAGTCAAGGTCATTCGTATAGTCAGCATCCATGACCAGATAGATTCAAAGAACGAACTGTTCCCAAACACCAAACCGTCAGATGTACTGGAAATGATGGGGGCTTTGCCGGAAGAAGTTCTTGCATTACGTAAGTCAGCAGAGCATGTAGTCAATTTGCAGGAAAAGATGATAGTATCACTGCCTCCAGTCTCATCTGCAAAGATGCAGAAACTCGACAGGGAAAAGACCGTCATCAATCTATACGTTGCTGGACATCCCATTGATGAAGTATGGAGAGCCAGCGGCTTCAGAAGCCGAAGTTCTGTATTCCGCATTCTGAACAAACACGGCATCAAGTTGAACCGTGGCAACCATTCTGGTCCGATCAAGAGAAAGGGTATTTCTGATAATCCACAAGATAACTCAAAATAGCATGAAGAAGATACTGTTTCTGCATGGTTTCTTTGCCACAGGCAGCTGTCCGATGGCGAGGGCTCTAAGGGAGGCTTTTGATGGGCAAGCCATTGTGCTGACTCCCGACCTGCCATTACATCCCAAGGAAGCATTGAAATACATTCGCTTGCTTATCGACAAGGAGAAGCCCGATCTGCTCATTGGCAATAGCTGTGGTTCTTTCCTTGCACAGATGCTTTCTCCTGTCGTGGGCATCCCTGCCCTACTCGGCAACCCTCATTTCAAGATGACGGACTTTCTGAAAGAACGCATTGGCGAACATGAGTACAAGGCAGCACGAATGGATGGTAACCAGACAATCATCATTGACGAGTCGCTCATCCGTGAGTTTGAGGAACTTGAAGCCACGCAGTTTGACTGCTGCAACCCGTATTACAAGGATCGGGTATGGGGACTATTTGGTGAACATGACACCCTGGCACATTTTGAACCGACATTCTTAGAATACTATAACAACAGCTACCATTTCCCTGGAGGGCATACCCCCACGGAGCAAGAGGTCAAGACATGGTATGCTCCGTTGGCTCAGAAGATTCTCATGGAGTATTCAATGAAGGAGGAAAGATTCTTCCGACACTTCAAAGGTGGCATGTACAGATATATCCATTCCGCTTTCGACAGTGAAACGCAGGAACGAATGGTAGTTTATCAAGCTCTCTACGGAGAGATGGCCTTTTGGGTTCGTCCAGAAAAGATGTTTTTCGAGAAAGTGACCAGAGACGAAAGGACTTTTAATCGATTTACAGAAATAGACAGATAAAGATGGAAACATTCAAAGACGTTATATCAGGCGACCAACTGGTATTGGTCGATTTCTTCGCCACCTGGTGCCAGCCATGCAAGATGATGCACCCCATCTTGGAGCAGGTGAAGGAAGTGTTGGGTGACAGAATCCGCATCATCAAGGTGGATGTGGACAAGTATGGGGTGGCTGCAAGTCAGTATGGCATACAGTCTGTGCCCACATTGATGTTGTTCAGACGAGGCGAAGTGCTGTGGAGGACAAGCGGTGTGATGCAGAAATCAGGGTTGTTAGCGACGATTGACCCGTTTTTGAACTAATGAAAGCATATACATATATAGATAAAGGCAGGTTCGAGTTAGTTGATAAGCCCAAACCTACGATACAGGAGCCTACGGATGCCATCGTTCGTGTGACCATGAGCAGCATCTGTACGAGCGACCTGCACATCAAGCATGGTAGTGTACCAAGGGCTGTACCGGGAGTCACCGTCGGGCATGAGATGGTTGGCATCGTGGAAGAACTGGGCAGTGAAGTCCAGGGATTCTGCAAAGGCGACCGTGTGACGGTTAACGTAGAGACTTTCTGCGGAGAATGCTTCTACTGCAAGCATGGCTATGTGAACAACTGCACCTCCCCGCATGGAGGTTGGGCACTTGGCTGTCGCATCGACGGTGGACAGACGGAATATGTGCGAGTACCCTTGGCACAGCAGGGGCTTAACCATATCCCCGATGGCGTGACCGATGAACAAGCGTTGTTTGTGGGTGACGTGTTGGCTACAGGTTTCTGGGCAGCTCGCATCAGTGAGATTACGGAAGATGACACGGTGCTGATTATCGGAGCAGGACCTACGGGCATCTGCACCTTGCTCTGCACGATGCTGAAGCATCCCATGCGCATCATTGTCTGTGAGAAATCAGAAGAAAGACGCACCTTCGTCAAGCAACACTATCCCGATGTCCTGCTGACGACACCAGAGGAATGTCCTGACTTCGTTATGGAGCACAGCGACCATGGAGGAGCCGACCGGGTGATAGAGGTGGCTGGAGGCAAGGACACGTTCCAATTGGCATGGCAATGTGCCCGACCAAACGCCATAGTTACGATCGTAGCCCTCTACGACGAGACACAGGAGCTGCCACTGCCTCAGATGTACGGCAAGAATCTCACCTTCAAGACTGGCGGTGTGGACGGCTGTGACTGCGAAGAGATTCTTCAGCTCATCAAGAAAGGCAAGATAGATACCACTCCGCTCATCACGCACCGTTATCCGCTTGCAAGGATAGCGGAAGCCTACGAACTTTTCGAGCAGAAGCGAGACGGAGTCATTAAAGTTGCCATAATCAACTAATAATCACAGATATGGAATTCAGACAGAAAGTCAAAGAGGTTTTAGGATATTATGTGTATGCCTTGGTTGATCCAAGAAACAGCAAAATATTCTACATAGGCAAAGGTAAGGGAAACAGGATTTTCCAACATGCAGAGGCCGCTCTTTTAGATAATACCCCTGATTTGAAACTTGATACCATTCGAAGCATCATATCAGAGGGGAAAGAGGTAGCTCACTACATTATCCGTCATAATCTTGAAGAAAAAGAAGCATATCTTATAGAGTCCACCTTGATAGACATGCTGACCTATTCAAGATTCAATCACAATAATCAGTTGACAAATCTCATAGCTGGTCACCACCAATGGGATGAAGGTATTATGGCCGTAGAAGAAATCAACGCCTTATATGATTGTCCAAAGATTGAAGTAAAGAATGGGGATTATATACTTTTGGTAAATCTCAACCAAAGCTATAATCAGACCAAGGCAAAAGGGATTTATAAGAGATACGACATTTATGAGTCAACGCGAAAATATTGGAAAATTAGCAGTGAAAAGGCAACACATATAGGTTATGTACTTGGCGTATATAAAGGTATTGTAAGATGTGTCATTAAGGTCAATTCATATTCATTTGTCATGCGAGCTGAGGATGGAACCATGTTTTCCAAACCTCGTTGCTGCTTTGAAGGTGAGAACTGTCCCGACTCTCTTTATATGAATAAAGATGTAAGTGATTTCCCTTTCGGTAGCGGTGGTGCTATTAGGTATATTACAGCATAATGAAGATAGAAGAAGCCATTGTATATGTGATGGTGAAGCGAAATGGCGGCATGACAACCGACCAGATAGCCGATGCCATCAATCGCCATGGGCTGCACCTGAGAAAGGACGGTCAGCCTGTGACAAGCAAGCAGGTGTATGCAACAATCTGCCGCTTCCCTGAAATGTTCACAAAAGAAGCTGGCAGAATCATGTTAATGATATAACACAACGATATGACAATAGATACAACCAACATGTGCTCACACCTTCAGAAGAAGCTGTTTGAACCAGAAGGTGTGTATTATCCGATATGGCAAGCTATGCAGGATGATGAGACCTTGACGGCAGTGGTACGAAGCAGACAGTTGCACATCTACAGAGGCGGGAAGAAGATTCTCGTTCTGGCAGGTAAAGCACAACCGAAGATTATAAGGGAAGATAAACTGAATGAATTGTTAACACTATAAATAGAGCAAGAATGAAATCATTTGGACAAAAATCGTGGATGCTTCCACAGCCGGTACTGATTATCGGCACATACGACAAGAACGGCAAGCCCAATGCAATGAACGCTGCTTGGGGTGGTCAATGGGACGCAAAGGAGATTATGATTGCCATGGGCGCACATGCCACTACGGAAAACCTGAACAACTGCCCTGATTTCACGGTGACATTTGCCACAAAGAAGACTATGGTGGCTGCCGATTTCGTGGGTGTCGTTTCTGCCAAGAACGATGCGAATAAGATGGTGAAGACAGGCTGGAACGTCGAGAAGGCAGAGAATATCAATGCTCCTGTCTTCACCGACTTTCCCATGACATTGGAGTGTCGCATAAAAGAGAAAATAGACGAGTCAGAAGAGGGCTATTACATCGTGGCTGAGATAGTAAACATCCTCGTAGATGAAAAGTATCTTGCCGAGGATGGCAAGCCCGATGTGGAGAAGATGCAGCTCATCACCTATGACCCTGTGCATCACGGCTACATAGAACTTGGCAAGACAGTCGGACATGCATTCTCAGACGGCAAGGCATTGAAATGATGACACTCAGATACATCTTCCACAGCGGCTTCCTGCTTGAAACGAAGCAATGCATCCTGGTCTTTGACTATTGGATGGATCCTGCTGGAGTCATGCGTGTGTACATGAATACATGTAAACCTGTGTACGTGTTTTCAAGCCACTTCCATGAAGACCACTTCACGAAAGAAATCCTCAAATGGAAGAACAGCATTCCAAATATCACATACATTCTGTCAAAGGACATACTCAAACGAAGAAGAGCTCAGAAAGAGGATGCTGATATATGGATGGCCAAAGGAGCGGTATGGGAAGATGAGAACCTGAAAGTGACAGCTACAGGAAGTAACGATAGTGGCGTGAGTTGGATTGTTGAGACAGAAGGTAAAACAATCTTTCACGCAGGCGACCTGTGCAACTGGTACGCACGTTTCCTTGCTGACGACACACCCGAAGGAGAGGTATTCAGTGAAGAGTTTGGTCAGTATATCAATCCTGTAGCAGAGGAAAAACAGTATCTTGGTGAACTTAAAGATATTCGCAAGATTACCGATTCCTTTGACCTCGTGATGTTTCCTGTGGACGGACGCATCGGTAACGGCTATACGCTGGGAGGAAGGCAGTTTATTGAACGTTTCAAGGTTGGAATGTTTGTCCCGATGCACTTTGTCGTGAGTGGATTTGAGAGTGCATGGCGCATGGAACCTTTCTGCAAAGAGAAGAATGTCGCCTTTTGGTGCATCGAGCACGAAGGAGACAGCATAACAATTTCATAATTAAAACATCAAATCATCAAAACAATGGACGCAAAAGAAAAAGTATTGGCAACAATGAAGGAGGCTGGTCAGCCTCTCAACGCAGGTAAAATCGCAGAACTCAGCGGTCTCGACCGCAAAGAGGTAGATGCTGCAATGAAACAGTTGAAGGCAGAGGGTGCAATCGTCTCTCCTGTTCGTTGCAAATGGGCACCTGCAGAGTAATGGTACAGAACTCGACAACATATTACGTATGGATAGGCGGGTCTTGTGACTACGGTCACAAAGAACGAGCTGGTGGTGCTGCTGTCGTGATAGAACACGGTGGCAGCATCATCAGCCATGATGTCATCAGTGATTTGCACACTACAGAGTTCCGCATGATACTTACGCTTATGGTGAAAGTAATGTACGAACTACCTGACGGTTCAGACCTTCTCTTCCTTACCAACGCAGCATACATCCAGAACTTTGACAAGACACCAACAGCGAAGTCCGCAAATCCTGATCTTATTACCCAGTGCATTAAAGCAAAAGCGCAGCACAACTCGGTAAGTGTCAAAATCGTACAATACCACAAGAGTCCATTGCTCATAGAGACTCATGATATGGCAACGGAAGCTATGGCAAAGACAAGAAAGGAGTATTATCATGACATCAAATGAGCAAGCGTTATTTGCACAGATGCAAGATTTGGGCTATAGCCATGGTCTTTGCATAACCGCACTACAAGTACTATCGCAAAACAAGCTTGCTGTTAGTGAAATGCTGGCATATCTCTATGAGAAACGACCTTCCGAAGAGGCATTCATCAATGAGATTGCAAGGATATGCGAGACATATCAACTCAAGAATCAATAGAATAATGACCAAAGATAACCGCACATATATAGCCATCGACCTCAAATCGTTCTTCGCTTCCGTGGAATGCGTAGAGCGAGGTCTCGATCCGCTCACCACCAATCTTGTTGTGGCAGACGTGAGCAGGACTGAGAAGACCATTTGTCTGGCTGTTTCCCCTTCCCTCAAAGCATACGGCATTGGAGGAAGGGCACGACTGTTTGAAGTTGTGCAGCGGTTGCGTGAGGTCAACAACGAAAGAAGACACAAGAGTCCCCTCCGTTGCCTCTCTGGGAAATCGTGGAAGGACGAGGAACTAAAAGCTCACGAGGATTGGGAGGTTGACTACATTGCAGCCCCTCCACGCATGGCCAAATACATTGAGTACAGCACACGCATCTACCAGATTTACTTGAAATACATTTCTCCAGAGGATATACATGTATATTCCATTGACGAGGTGTTCATGGACGTGACGGCTTACCTTGATACATACGGTATGACGGCACACGAACTGGCTATGACCATGATTCGCGATGTACTGAAGAACACAGGAATAACGGCGACAGCCGGCATCGGCACAAATCTCTACCTCTGCAAGATAGCCATGGACATCATGGCAAAAAAAGCTCCAGCTGACAAGGATGGCGTTCGCATAGCAGAACTCGATGAGAGGAGTTACCGCGAACAGCTCTGGGACTATACCCCCATCACCAAGTTCTGGCGTGTAGGCAAAGGTATAGCGGACAAACTCGCTCAATATGGTATGTACACCATGGGCGACGTGGCTCTCTGTTCCGTAGAGCGTGAGGAATTGCTCTACAAACTCTTTGGCGTGAATGCGGAGCTTCTCATCGACCATGCCTGGGGATGGGAACCTGTCACCATGGACTATGTGAAAGCTTATCGCCCTGAGACCAATTCGCTGAGCAACGGACAGGTGCTTAACGAGCCATACACATTCCAGAAAGCAAGGGTTGTAGTCCAGGAGATGGCGGATGCCGTAGCTCTCGACCTCGTCAGCAAACGTCTCGTCACAGACCAGATGGTGCTGACGGTTGGCTACGACATAGAGTCGTTGACAAATTCCGACATACGTTCCAGATACCACGGCGATGTCACGACAGACCACTATGGCCGTCAAGTACCGAAACAGGCTCACGGAACAATCAACTTGGGCAAGCACACCTCTTCCACAAAACAGATAATGGAGGCTGTGGCATCCCTATACGACCGGATTGTCAACCAAGACCTGCTGATACGTCGCCTCACCCTGACCACCAACCATGTCATCAACGAAGGAAATGTCAGGAAGACAAGCACGGCTCCCGTGCAACTGGACTTGTTCACTGACTATGAAGCATTGAAGGTACAACAGATTGCTGAGGAGGAGGCACAAGCAAAAGAACGCAGGATGCAGGAGACATTGTTGAACATCAAGAGCAAGTTCGGCAAGAACTCCATACTTCGGGGACTCAACTTTGAAGAAGGTGCGACTGCCATAGAACGCAACAAACAGATAGGAGGACACAAAGCATGACGGATAAATATGCTCATATCATTGACTTGCCTCACCACGTTTCAAAGGTAAGACCGCAAATGACCATGTATCAACGTGCCGCGCAGTTCGCACCCTTTGCGGCTCTGACAGGACACAGCGCAGCCATCAGTGAAACAGCAAGGCTTACAGACAGAAAGATAGAATTATCTGAGAACGAGTGTGAAATGCTCAACCAGAGAATAATGTTGCTATTATTGCACCTCAACGAACATCCATCTGTCAGCATTACCTATTTCGTCCCTGACCCACACAAAGAAGGCGGTCAATACACCACACATACTGGAACCATAAGGTCGTGGGATGAGTACGAACAAAGGCTTACCTTTGATGACGGTGCTCAAATCAAGACTAATGTAATCATTGATATAAAAGGGAAATTATTCGACAACGGAACATTATGAAAGTCCATTGCCGATTGAGGACAAATCACACAATTCACCTGTAGAAGCATCCACAAAGGTTGCCACTACAACGCATAGTCAATTCATGCAAGGTTATGACTATCTATCTCGTCTGAAATCATTGTGCTCGTCCCCATGCCACCACGCTCCTAAGAAAGCGAACAGTACACGGAAGACAACGACGATGACAAGAATATCAAATATCTCGTTCATAAGCATTCTAATATACGTTAGTAACAGAAACACCCAACTCTCTTGCCTTTCTGATGGTATAATAAGTTCCACCTCTTTCCCTCCCATCGTAATAGGCAATAATCTGTGTTGCATTGCATACCATAAACTCATCCCTGTCAAGGAAACACCTCGGATAATAATGTTCTGACAACACAATCACCTCGTCTGCTTTTTCAACAAGTTCGTCGTAACACCTCCTGTCATAAGGCTTGAACCTGTCAGCCTGTCCTATGAAAGGTATTGCAGCCGTAAGCACCATTTCTGGGTGAGACAGTTTCAAGGACTGTACGGTCTGAGCTGCCATAAGGTCTATGCCTGTGGCAAATCCCGAAATAAAGTTTCGGATGCCATTATCGTATGCTTCGACAATGGCTCTCGACAAGCGTTGCCTGATTATTTCTCTACGCGAGAAGTCATAGTAACGATGTCCTGTAAAGGCTGCTGATTTAGCCCTGTCAAATGATTTGTTTCTTTTTTTCATTGCTGTACATATTTATATGATGTCTTGCCGAGGAAAATGCCATCTGTAACATGAGCCCCGACCTGTTCTAATCGTGCGGTATAAGCGCAAAAGGAAGAGCCGGTCGTCACAATATCGTCCCAAACACAGACAATTCTATTTTTAAAAAACTCTGCATCTACGTCAATGTCAAATCCTTCTTGTAACCTCTTCATGCGCACTTCTTTCTTGACTTTTGTTCCATGAACGGCAGTCCGTTCCCCTCTTACTCTTACATGTGAAAAACCATCAATGGCACCCGATAGTCTGCACACAAGTTCAGAGAAATCCTTGTTGCGAGCCTCGTTTCGTTCCTGGCTGCTTGCAGGAACACAAGAAAAGACAACCTTGTCTATCTTGCGTCCATATTTCTTCACCAACATCTTTGCAACGCATTTGGCTACTTCTGTATGGTTGTGACCATCCTTAAAGTCATAGATGACTTGTCTGTCAAAAACCGCATCAAACCCAATGTTCTTTATTCGCGTAGGATAGTAACGGAAGAAACTGCTTAGATTCTTGTCCTCCTGTCCCTTGATGTAAACCTTGACCATGTTCATAGTTCTTCTGATTTTTTATTTCCCTCTCGTTAAATCCTTTCGGACTGTGACCAGGGAAGATTTTTTCTGCCTCCAGAAGTACGGGAACGGCAATAAAGCCAAGTCTGCCGTGAAAAATACTCGTTTCAGCGAAAAGGAAGATTGTTCACGAGGTACGACTTGCTATTTGACGTGGACGTGGTAACTTCGCAGAAAAAACTTTCCGCTGTCACTTGTCCGACATGGAGATTGGTGAAACCATCAAGTGTACTGGAGTTCATGTACAAGGGATATTGACCTGTTAAGGATAACTATTTGAAAAATGAACGGAATAGTCAGAAAAGTTGGACTAAATAGAAAAGCCTGTTAGTCTAAATCGTCGTACCTTTGCACCCAGATTCAAATATCGTTTAATTTTAACTCAAAAGTAAAATGAGAAGTAAGATTGAAGACTACAATGCAGTTGTAGAAGCTGCAAGCAAGTTCACTAAGAGCGTTGCCGAGGGCAACAGCAAGTATGCAAAAGAGTTGTTCACCGATGATGCCTGTCTGTTCGGGTTCCTGAATGGAAAGTTTGAACGTGGCAGCATCGAGCAGTTTTATCACAATGTTGACACCGTAGGTGCCGGTGAAGAGTTCAAGACACGCATCGACGTACTTGAACTAGAAGAGACGCTGGCTGTTGTCCGTGTCCTGGAAGAAGGTTGGGGTGGCACCATCGACTTCACCGATGTATTGCTTCTGCTGAAGATTGACGGGCAGTGGAAATGTGTGGCCAAGGCATATAACCAGAACTCGAACACTATCACGAAATAGATTATGAAGCGTCTTTGGGGAATCGTGTCCCTTATAGTGCTGTTGTGCACCGGCTCAATGGCTGTAAATGCTCAGACAAGTAACCAAGAATTATTCAACAACATAACAATGGAAAAGAACAATGAGAAGGTAACTGCTATCCTGAAAGCAGTGGAACTTTATGCAGAGGCTGGTCGCAAAGGGAGCCGCGAGATTGGTCAGCAGGCTTTTACCGAACAAGCCACAATGTCGTGGGTAGAGAACGGCAAGATTACGACCGTACCTATTTCCGCGCTCTACGATGTATTGGGTCAGACGGGGCAAGAAGAAGTAACCTACGAAGTGGTGGATGTGAGCATCGCCGGTAATGTGGCTTTTGTGCGCATCGACTCTTGGTTCAGCAAACTCGGCTCATTCAACGACATGTTCACCTTGGCTGAGCAAAACGGCCAATGGAAGATTGTCAGCAAGATTTATAGCGTTAAATAAGTCGGGAGAATCGTTGGTCTGCAAAAGTTTGAGTACCTTTGCAGACGAATTCTTTTATATAACAGATGAATAAAGTTGCAAAGTTCCCTTCGGCTCTGATTAGTGGCGACTGTACTACATCGTCGCTTCGGCTTGATGGCTGCTGCATCATCGACCAGTGTATCGTGACGGCTGGGGAGCGAGGAACGTTCTTTCTTGAACAGCATCTGCTCTATGTCGTACTGGGCGGCTGCGTAAGACTTACCTGTGGCCGTCAGTCATGGACGGTAGGCAAGAATCAGATGATACTGCTTCGTAAAGCCCACAGCGTCAGCTACGAGAAGGAAGGCTCACCAGAGACGGGACTCTTCGAGAGCCAGTTGTTCGCCATCAACGACGAACTGCTGAAAGACTTTCTCACCACACAGCAAGTCAATGTGCCACCAATGACCGAAGAGCTTAGTGCGCAGGTGTCGCCAATGTCCGACAGGCTTGTGGCCTATTGTTGGTCACTGGCTCCATACTTCAATGATCCCTCACAGGTGAATCCGGGGCTGTTGCGCCTGAAAGTGATGGAACTGCTTTATAATGTGATGGACTGCTCGAAGAACATCTTCCGACAGATGCTCCAGTTGCGTCAACCCGTAAAAGCGGATATTCACCGTGTGGTGGAGGAGAACTACACTTCACCCATATCACTTGAAGAACTGGCGTACCTTTCAGGCAGGAGTCTTTCAAGTTTCAAACGCGACTTCCAGGGCATCTACGGTGAACCTCCTGCCAAGTGGATTCGTGAGAAGCGTCTCTTAAAAGCCCGTGAGATGCTTCAGTCATCACGGATGTCGGTGGCAGATGTCGCATATAGTCTTGGGTTTGAGAATCCAACGCATTTCAGCCGTATCTTCAAGCAGCGATACGGCTTATCCCCAATATCCTTTGTTGAAAAAGGAAGTATAATGAGCCAAGTACATTAGGTTTGTATTCATCTTTTGTGGATTGACAATCGTTCTCTTGCAAAAGCTTACACTATTATAACAGTCATTCCGCCCTTCGGATCCGTGACCCGAAGGGCGAAGCCGTCAGAGAAGGCATCATGTCTTTCTTCCCATCCGCTCATTGAACTCATTGGAATAGAACACACCTAAAAGGTACTGCTCCAGCTGCTCTAAAGGCAGATAGTCAGTGCATCTTGTCCCGAACTCTCCTGGAGAGGAAACTACATAGACGGCATACCTTGCCCCACATCGGGCATCTGCTGCACGAAGGATGGCTTTAGGGTTTATCTCTGTGACCCATCGCTCAAGCATTGTTTTTCTCTGCTTGTTGGTCATATCGCTTAATATTTCTTTAGATACCATTCATTGATATTCCAGACCTCGATGTCGTAGTTGGTCTCATAGCCTTGCGTCTGATAGGCAAAATCAAGTTCTTTACGGAGTATGCTCCTTGCTTCGGCTTCCAATACACGTTTTGAGGTATGTTCTATCTCGTCCTCGTCGAAGAACTCTTCCAGCTCTATGCGGTGGTTCTTCACGATAGCATTCACTGCTGCCCATTTGCTTGTGTAAACACCTGCACACTTTCGATGGCTCGTGCTATGCCATGCATCGGTCTCGTAAACTACAAATATCTGTTTCATAATACTTTGAAGTTGTTGGGAATAGGCAGCATACCTGCCACCTATCCCCGAAATGATTTACTATCCAATCTCAGAAATGATGAAGTCAATATGACCTGCGAAGATGTCATCTGCTTTAATCTCATGCTCATTGCCTCGGTCGTTCTTTTCATCACCAATGAAGGTAATGTCTCCGTCTTTATCCATTCTGACAGCAAGGATAACCACGTCACAAGGCTCGTCATAGTCGTATGCTGCTACAATGGGACAATCTCCCTCAAAGTGCCACTCGTAGCCTTCATCCACCTTTTCGCCATGACGTTGAAGAGCGTTTGCAAGTTCTTCCTGCTCTCTGTGTTTCACCTCCTGCACACTGTCATAGATGGAAAAGTCTTTAAGCCTTGCTTGACGCACCACATGATTATTCTCTCCGTTGGTTTGGCAGATGCTGTAATCATGGAATTGCACTGGCACATAGTCGATGGGAGCTGCCATCCATGAAATGTTGCCAAGTGAAAAATCATGCGCTGTCAAAAACTGCTCAATGTCCTCTTTTATCATGTGGTCGGGAACATTCAAAACCTCGATACGCACATTTGTGCTGTCCATTACGATAATCTTCATAATCTAATACGTTTATAGAGTTATACATTATTTATTGTCATATAGTCGGGAAAGGAATGCTTGAAGTTCAACATCCTTGATGTTGCCAAGCTCGCAAGGTATGAAATCCTTGTTCTGCTCAATCCTTAACGTACCAAGCCCATACTTGCTCGCATCATAAGTAATCGCTGCCATTTCGTTTGCTGACAGATAGCCGTACTCCGTTTCATGCAGTCCTGCTACGATACCATAGAGTGTGAAATCAGAGCCTTCCTGCTGTCCCTCCGTGATATACCAGCGAATGTTGCCGAGGTGAAATACTGCGATGCAGAGTGCATCTTTCTGCTTGCCATCCTGTGAATAAAGAGGATAGTCCGCCAATCTCTTCTGCAACTCAGATGTAATCAGGCGGTTAGTCTTTGTTGCACACTCCTGGGTACTTGCAGAGTTCAAACCTTGTTCGGCTCTGCTTTCATTGTTCTTTTGCTTGTTGAAATCTGTTGTCATATCTCTAAGTTTTTTTCTCCCTTTCGTTAAGTCCTTTCGGACAGGATTGGGAAGATTTTTCTGCTTTCCGAAGTGCGTACAAGACAATCATGCAAGTCTGGCGTGAAGAATACTCTTTTCAGCAAAAGGAAGATTGTTCACAAGGCACGACTTGCAAAATTGTTGAAGTACGCAATAACTTCGCAGAAAAATATTCCCTAAATCCTACGGACGACATGGAGGAACACTATAATCAAGGAAGAAGGTCATAGTATTCCAGATAGAAAGTCTGTTACAACTGTACTGGGTGGGATAATTCCAAATCATCTTGCTGCCAGTGGTGACAACAGAGAAGTGTCATCAATACAAAAAGCCCACTCCTGGGAGAATGGAGCGTTTAGTTCCATCCTAACAGATGTGGGCCGGATTGAAGACTCTTCATGTCACCACCTTTTGAGGTGTGTCTTCCGTTCATAGTCGATAGATCTTGAATGGAAGACTCTCGTCAAAACTGCAACATGGTTTGGGATTGGCGTGGGGCGAAGCTGTATAACAAGTGGGTGGGAATGTCCTTGCTGACACCAACAGCCAGCACGACAACAAAGAACTCTTCGTCATTCTCTGATGACGGAATGTTCATGTCGTGCCTTTGACGGAGAGGCTTTCTGCCCATAGTCGATACACTCGACCATGGAGCAAAGGAAGTCTCTCCATCAAACTGTTAGTGTCTGCGGACATTGGTGTGGGCGAAGGTTAAAATAAAGGCAGGAGTACACTCTATTATCAGGGGAAGAAGCATATTACAAGAGGAAAACCATCTATTATAAGTTGAAACAAGGGAGGGACAATGAAGTATGCAGCTGTGAGCAAGAGCATCTTCTCGACGAATGGACATGCTGTATAGGCAAACTGATTAAGTGGGTAACGCTTGCGTTCCACCTACTCAGTTTGCAAGATACCGTATGTCGTTTCGTGATGCTCCTTCCTGCTGAGTAACCTGGACTTTTACGTCATGCTCCGCTGACATAAATGAAAGGTCTCTCAGGTGGAACTCCAGTTGCATTCTTCATGGCGTGGGGCGAAGCTGTATAACAAGTGGGTGGGAATGTCCTTGCTGACATCAACAGCCAGCACGGCAATAATGGACTCTTCGTCATTCTCTGATGACGGAATGTTCATGTCGTGCCTTTGACGGAGAGGCTTTCTGCCCATAGTCGATACACTCGACCATGGAGCAAAGGAAGTCTCTCCATCAAACTGTTAGTGTCTGCGGACATTGGTGTGGGCGAAGGTTAAAATAAAGGCAGGAGTACACTCTATTATCAGGGGAAGAAGCATATTACAAGAGGAAAACCATCTATTATAAGTTGAAACAAGGGAGGGACAATGAAGTATGCAGCTGTGAGCAAGAGCATCTTCTCGACGAATGGACATGCTGTATAGGCAAACTGATTAAGTGGGTAACGCTTGCGTTCCACCTACTCAGTTTGCAAGATACCGTATGTCGTTTCGTGATGCTCCTTCCTGCTGAGTAACCTGGACTTTTACGTCATGCTCCGCTGACATAAATGAAAGGTCTCTCAGGTGGAACTCCAGTCGCATCCTTCATGGTGCGGGACGAAGCAGTATCATGGAATATAAAACATCATGAAAAAACCTGGATGATTTTTGTTTTTCCCGACAAAGGCTTATTTAGGTGACCTTGACAGCACAAAATCAACAGGTGAGTCCATGTCTTCATGTACACAAGAATACATTGGTACATGTTTATATGTATTCACGTCCACATGAATACAACTAAGTACGAGACTGCCACCATCAGAACATGAAATTCTGACAGTGGCAATCTTCATTATCTTCAATAAACAAAAGAATAGTTTACGTTAAAGTATAAATCAGAAACCTTCATGGTCGTAATAACTATAGACCTATCTACAGTAGTGAAACAATATTGAAGGGATGCTTCATCGTTTGCAGAAACGAGGATGTAGTGTTTCTTCAGATAGTCTATTATCAGACGGCTGTTGGATATAAGTTCTGTATCTATGACAGAATACAGGGTGCTATCGTTTCGCAAGAAACTATACAGAATAGCTTCGTTGCCATTACCAGTCGTATATGCCAACTGAAAACTATCCGCATTCTTGCTCTCAGCCTCGAAATGGTAGCGGTTCATTGTACCACTCATGTAAGTCATCACTTCATCCAAGGACGCACCTTTGACGTGATATGGTTCAATCCATACTTTGAGTTCAGATGTCGGTTTTTCCATTTCTTCAATAATGTCATCACTACCGCAGGAATTAAACACTGTTGCCACCAGCAATGTGAGAATGGCTGTTAAGAAATACTTTTTCATCGTCTTTTTTTTATTTAATTGGTTACTAATATTTTGTATCAATGTTTCCACGTACACATGTCTATATGTATTCATATCCACATGTGGACATGTCCACATGGCTACATAACTTCATGAATCTCTTTCGATCTGATTTTCTTCACTTTACCATGCTTGGACTCATAAGCCTCAATACCTTGTTTCATAACATACTCCATAAAGGAACGGATAGTAAAACCCTCCTTGTGAGCAATGGCTTGTACCTTGTCAACAAGGGATTTTGAGCAAATAAAGGAGAAGTGTCGCCAAGAGTCTTCAGACGCTTCCTTACTTGTTTTTTTCGTTGATGGTGTTGAAGCATCATTTGCAGGCAATGGATCTGCCGGCTCTTCATACCTATCCTGTGGCTTGATGGCAGCACTACCCAAGATGTTGCCAAGCAGGATGTCCATATTCTTCTTTGCCATGGTCTTTATTGATTTCGTGAAATAATCTCCTGTGTCAGCGCAAGGTAATCCTTGGCTCCATTGGAACTGGGGTCATACTCAAAGATGCTCTTTCCGCTTCCTGCTGACTCGGCAAGTGCAATGTTCTCACGTATTCGGGTCTTCATGGTGATGCTTTCGTAGCGTGACTTCACGGCTTGCTCAACCACCTTGTTCAGTTTACGATGGTTGAAGCGGGCTATAAACACACCTCCCAGGCGAAGAGAAGGCTTCACTCTTTGAAGGGTGGTAACGAAAGCATCAAGCATTCTCATGCCTTTGAGTGGAAGAAGTTCTGGGGTCATCGGTACGATGATTTCATCGGCTGCAAGAAAGGCATTCGTAGTGACGATGCCCAATGAAGGAGGGCAGTCAATGAGGATGTAATCATAGTCTTGCTTGATTGGGTCAAGAAGCCTGCATAACAGTTGCTCTCTTGCCAGGAGATTGGTCAAGGCAATCTCTGCACTCGCCATTTCAAGTGAAGATGGGACAAGGTCGAGATTTTCCCTGATATGCTTCACTGGCAATGGTGCACCATCAACAAGAGCATCAAAGATGCTGGTTTCTATATCATCCTCGTTGGGGATGAAATACAGTGTAAGATTTGCCTGCCCGTCAAGGTCAATGAGCAGGACTTTCTTTCCCATTTGTGCCATACAAGCCCCGATAGAGGCAGTGGAAGTGGTCTTTGACACCCCTCCCTTGTGGTTGGCGAATGTAATGATTCTCTGTTTCATACTTTTTTCCATTATGTATATATGTATATATGTGTACTATTATTCAAGACCACAAGGCTACGTGGCTACTTGTATTAACGTGTACAAAGTTACTGACGCTATTATAGCGAGCCTTGTCACTTCTCCTAACAACACATATTGTCAGGAGAAGTGTTAGGATGTCAGAGCATAAACACCTCGTCTCTGAGCACTGTTATCTCAGCGCCGCTGCTCACCTGTACAAGTAGTTCCTTGCCGTAATCCTCAATGATTGTTGCAAAGCGGCAACCTCTCCATGGGATTCCCAGTTCGCAAGACTCTCCCAATAGTTCTGATTCATTCTCGTACATAACTGTATCTGTTTAGTGCGAGAGCACAAGGCTTCCTCATGCCCTCGCTTGTTTCTTATTCAAAGGTGAAGAGCCTTATATAGAAGTAAGTTTCTTCATTCTCATACTCATATTGATTGATGAAGTCAACCATCTGTTCCTCGGTGCGTTCACCTTGTTCGATACCGGTCTTTGACACCCATTCCTCGATAGCATCCTTCACCGTACCGTAAACATCATCGCAAGCATCGTCAAATGGTTCACCATACGCACTTACACAACATTCCTCGGGAAAATACGAACCTTCATCATGGACGTAGTAAACTTCGCATCCACATTCACAGACTCGGTAACTGATAGAGAGTTCATCATGTAGGTGATGGTTTATCTCCTCAAAGAGTTCGTTGCAGGCATCCCATGCGCTTTCTGTCTCGAACGAAAGAAGTGCATTGTTATCATCTTCCTCATACTCTGCCCAATAGATGTGTCCTCTGACGCTAATTCCCTTCGCCTCATAGTTGATGCCATAGAAGTCCGCCAATTCATTGAGCCACACATTCTTGGTGTTCACATTCATACCCTGAAGGGTTTTCCAAAGGTTACTCACAGCCTTGCGAGAACCTGTCACCTTATAGGTGGTAGTTGCTTGATTTGCCATATCTGTTTATTTGTTTATTGTGAAATGTGGGCGGTAAAAACACCGCCACACTATTAGTATTCTGCTATTACTTCGAAGGTGGCATGATGTTCAAGCCATTCCCTTACACATTCCATATTATACTCGCTGGTAATGACTGCCGTTTGTTCATCAACTGCGGTAAAACGAGTGCTTTCATAATCGTCAATCCACTCTTTCAGATTGTTGACTCCCAAATAAGCCACATCATTAAAGACTTCATCTATTACTGCAATGGGTGAGTTGAACTTCACAACGAGCGTATTGTAGGGTGTTATCATCTTGTTCCCTCCTTCCTTTTCAACCACTCGTCACGCTTCTTCCGGCAATCTTCAAGAGTTGCGCATACACAAGAGAAGAGTTCTCCGTCCGTATGTCGGTAGTCATATTGTATAAGTGTACGCCTTTTCCTGCCACTACCTGACAGATATTTCTCGTACTTCTCAGCACCTGCTTTAGTACAAGTGCTTACTCCGTTGATAGTCATTTTTTGTTCCATATCTGAATTGATACTATTGTTACCATTCTGTGTAATAACTCTGGTCATTGCTTTCACATTCCTCTGCCCACTCTTCATCCGTGAAATCAGTATGTAGGCAATCTTCACTGCAATAATAGGCTACACCCATATCCACACAATAGCCGTCACGCATCAGTTTGCCACACTCAGAGCATCTACGGCAGGTTCTGCTTGTGTCCCACCAATAATCCACAAAGGACTCTGCAATAACGTCATCGCTTGTGTTCTCGTCCCACTTGTCACGGTAGAAGTCTGCAAACTTGTTCAACTCGTCCATATTGAAGAGTTCCTTGTCCGTGCCACAAACAGCCTTAGTCAGTCGGCTCAAAATCGATTCTCTTGTCGTCATAATGAAATTGTTTTTCTCCCTTTCGTAGATCAACTACTTCGGGAATGGTTAAAAATTATGTTGCTTTCAGAAGGTGTTACGGCTATCTTGGCAAGGTTTTGATGCAAAATACTACCCGATAGGTGTGGAGATTTTCCATCAAAGCTGAAAGTCTTGACCTTGCAGAAGATGAGACGTAACCATTACCTTCGCAACAGAATTTCTACCGATTCCCAGAAGTCGATGTATGGCAATCATTATAAGAGGTACACTCTTTCAGCAAAGAAAAAAGATATGCACAAAAAAAAGCGACCCGAAGGCCGCTCTTTGATAAGAGGAAGGGTTACTTGCCCTTCTTTGTCTTGCTCTCCTGCGGATCAGGAGTTTCTTCTTTCTCTACAGCTTCGTAGAACTTGGTTGCGACGAGAACCACACGGTTGTGCTTAACACCCTCGGCATCCTGCCATTCCTCAGGCTTGAAATAGCCTTCAACTGTGAGGAGAGTGCCCTTTACAAGGCGGTCGAAGGAAGAGGTGTTCTCGTTTTTGCGCCATGCCTCTACATTCATGAAGGCAGATGTGCGGTTTGTTTCCTCACCATTCTTCTCAGTTCGGCTGATGGCCAGTGAGAAACGTGCAACGCTTGCTGTTGAGAACTGATGGATGCTTGCATCCTTACCTACGAAACCGCTTACTACGAAAGAATTTTCAATCTTTTTCATAACTTTGAAATTTTAGAAGTGAAACATTTATTTTTTACGTTGCTATCAGAGTTGGCAAGGAAAGCAGGTAAGCAAGGAATTACCGAATTATTTCACCTTGGCAGGAGAAAAGTTTTTGTTGGCTGGCTACAGACGGGAAAAAGTTTTTGAAATAATTCAGGTAATAGGGCACTGGTACTTGATACAATGCGGCTTGCACTAACTTTGCGACGGAAAAAGTAATTGTGTCTGCTTCGTCCAAAATAAGAAGTGGCGAAAAGTGCAGAAAATCGAGTAAACGGTGTGAAATTAAGGAAGCAGCATTCAATATCAGAGAAAGCAAGCAAACTACAACACAATGTCCATAGCTGTAGAAGTATGGCAGGGAAGCATGACGACATGAATGAAATGTAGTGGCTTGCAAAACGAAGGACACGACGAAGCGTAAAAGGCAGCAGACACAAAGAAGGCACATCTGAGGATTAGGATGTCGAGAGTAAAGGCTAAATGGTTCTCACAATGATTCGCAGAAGCGGTAGAAAGAAGAAATTCAGCAAAGAGAAAAAGAAGGGCTGACCTTCCTTCCAAAGCAGCCATTCGGTTCTGCTTGTGGAAGATGAGTTTAAATTTATGATTACCCATGTATATATACATGTTTCCCAAACTCAGATGTCAGACCTGAAAAAGTATAGGAAGAGAAGTAAGAATGAGTTTACAGGTTTATGAAAACCATATATATGTATATGACGAAATAAACTTGTTTGTAGAACTTATAATCAGGAAACGACTTGATATTTCTTTCTCTTTGCCGAAAGAATGTTAATTTATTGATGGATTTGAATGAAATCAGTACAAAAGTGCCACAAATAAAAATAATTGTGGTAATTTTGTACCGTTATTGCAACAAGAAATATGAAGAATAGAAACTCTTACATATCATCGGCAAGAATTAAAAGCCAAGGCAGAACCGCTTACTACAAGATGCTTGAAAGTGTACGCCAAGGTGAACTCATACAAGTTCGTCGAGGTGTATATGCTCATGCTGACCAGCTCTCTGCTTGCATGATTGACATAGAAGCTGTTATTCCAGAAGGCATCCTCTGCCTATGGTCTGCATGGAATATCTATGGTCTTACGACAACCTTGCCACAAGCATTTCATGTAGCAATAAAAAGAGACCGGAAGATAATAGTCCCAGAATATCCTCAGGTGAAGTTGCATCACTATACTGCATCTATCCTTGAATTAGGGGCAATAAGGAAGAGCATCGACGGATATAATATTCGTATATACGACATCGAGCGTTGCGTTTGCGATGCAATTAAATTCCGTAACAAAGTGGGACTGGATGTCTGCTCAGAGGTGATGAATAATTATCTTATGAGACATGAGCGTAATATTAGTAAACTGATGGACTATGCTCAACAGCTGCGTGTACATTCTATTCTTGAAAGGTATCTACAAGTAAAGCTATTAGCATAAAAAGAAACAACATGAAGAATAGAATGGACATTCAATATGAATCCTCAGCACAAATGAGGGATGAGTTTAGCAGGAGTCATAAGGGGCAGTTACTCGTCAAACAAAGGCATTGCAAGCACCTACACCAGATGCAACATTCATCAATTGAAGTGCCCATCTTTCAAATGCTGGATATGACACAGCAAAACGAGATTACACTACATTATGCCATGAGTATATAGCAAATCCGTGTTATTTAATGTTAAATATGTTAATTCTTTAATCCCGTAAAATAAGGCATAAAATGAAAAGAACAGAAAACATAATATTCACAAGTAGCTGATAATCAGACCATGTTATTCTCAAACGGATGACGGCTCAATTATCATTCTTATATTTGTAAAACGTTGATAATCAGATGTAACGAAAATCTGCGTGGGAAAGTAGAGAATGTTAATCAGGAGTCACATCCTCAACGTAAGGCAAGAAACGATAAAAGTAACAAAACCACTGTTATTCAGAGATTTAAGAGGATTACACTCTATGTATATCCTACGGCTCAAATATAGTTCAAATTGCGCAATAACTACTGATAATCAAAGCGTTACACCCTCTGTATTGGAAAGTAGAACATGAAAACAAGAGAAAACAAATATGGAAACAATAGTATATATCATTGGAAATCAACGGTTTATGGCAATAAAAATACCATTTCCCACAACGGCTCAACTATTGTTCCTACGTTTGTTTTACATCTGATAATCAATGAGTTAGTTACTCTGCATCGAAAACTTTCTGTTGGCATTATTAGCATATATGGAATCGGCAGCCACACATCTTAGGGACATTCATTAAATATTGGGATATTATTATGATAAAAGCATTGCCAAAAACTATGGAGGTGCATTAAAGTCTCCTTGTTTCCATGCTTGACTCAAGATCACAAAAAACTAGCCTTATCGATCTAATGTTTATACGGCCGATTTTAATGTGATCCTGCGTCAAGCGCAAGATATGGAATATTAATTTGTAGCTTCCTCAATCGAGAATTGAGAAATTTTAGAATACCCCCAAGTCGCTATCTTTGTCGAATCTGCGTTGAATGTCAAAGGATACTTCACACGATAACTTACAATCTTCTTCCCTGCTGCTGATTCTTTTCCTTTCAACATAGAATATAATGTACCTCCTTCAACAGCGATCGGGTCCATAGCATTGCTAATGGTTGGTGCTTTCCCTTCTTCCCGCTTTTGAGCACGTAAGCACAACGTATAAACACGGTCCGTTCCATCAACAGTTTCAGGTTCTTGATTAGAATCCATCGACATTATATATGTGTTCTTCTGATCCGTCAACACAGATGTAAAAGTAGGAATAACAACGATTCTCTTATAATTATTAGAAAATAACAATGCACTTTCGGAACCAGACAAAAGCAATTCATTATCTAATGCCATTGAGTCCAATGGAGAATAACTCAAATCATATTTTGCTAATGGAGAAGAAGCAGCTCCTGTCGCCACATAAAAACCATTTGTACTGGCATTCGCATTATCCGCCGAATCAAAATCGACCGTAAAATTAGCCAACACACAATCTCCAGCACTATAAGTCGGATCATTTGCAATTGTAGCAACATACAACGGATAATAGCCCAATGGATAAATCAGAGTTCTCATCGTAGAAGAATAATCGACTATAGCATAACTTGAAAGCTGCTGTGTATTACCGCCGCCGTCCAAACAAGAGGTTAACGAAAACATACCCGCAGCGATTGCTGCTAACCCTAAAACTTTAAGTTTCTTCATTTTTACTGTTCTTTAATTTTATATTGTTTATTATTTATTAGTTCTTACTCAAAAACCGAAACGGAAACCCGCCTGCAAATTCACATTAAACGGTTTCTCGGAACGGATCGTCTCAATATCGCTTCCGTTATCGAAATAATAACCGGCTCCCACCTCCGCATAAACACTTAAGAAACGGAGCAACGGATAGCTGGCACCGGCCCGGGCATTCACAGACCACATCCATTCTTTCATACGGATATGCTTCTTCTCGTGACGGATTTCATTGTTTTCCACAAATATTTTGGCATTCAACTTACCAGCAACATTAATCTCGGTCATGGCCCCCGCCGCTGCATAAAATTGAATACGCTTCCATTCTGCTATTTTATAGGACAAAGAAAGAGGAATTCCAATAAAATGTAACTTCTGTTTCGTCTCACCATGATATATAGCTCCGGTCTCCCATTCGGAAGAAAGGAATGTATAATTTAAACCAGACTGGAGGGAAAAACGGTCATTTAGAGAATAACTGACACCTAATCCGATCGAAACTGGTGTCTTATGACGAATATTTGTTTTCGGAGATTGGCTATTGAAATACGGGGAATTCAATTGCAACAGTTCCTGATCCGTCATCAACGTATTCTTCAAAGCATAGGCATTTAATGAATTAGATGTTCCAGCACTCACGCTACCACCTCCCATTCCGAAACTCCATCTTTTCGTCCGTACTTTCTTTTCTTCTGTTTTCACAGGCGCTGCATCCGCAAATAAAAAGTGTGTTCCGGTCAGCGTTGCCGTCTCGGTCACTGCTATCGCTTCGGACGCTTCGGATATTTTAGAAGAAATCACTACAACAGTATCACAATCTTCTTCTGGCGAAAGGACAACTTCGTCTGCCGTTATATCCGACCGGGACGTAGTTACGGCCGTAACTTGCGCAACAGCACGTTTTGCCATCCGGTCAACCGGCTTGGAAGCGACGACTGCTGGTGTCACCGATTCGGATCGTTCAGTTAGCCTGTTTTCAACAGCCTCGGTTTCTTTCCGTATCGTTTCGGCTATAGGCAGATGTTCCCGGTCGCGGTTAAAAACATAGACTCCTCCTGTTACAACCAATAAAGAAATAACAGCAGCAGCCCAATAGCGTAAAGTCCGCCGGAAAGAGACAGATTTTTTAACCGGCAAACGGTCAGCTATTGCCTCCCAATCACCCGGCATCGTATCCACTTCAAAGTCTTGCAACTTCGAACGGAACAAATCGTCAAATATATCTCTTTCCTTATCCTTCATTTCTTTATTACTCAATACAATTCATGAATCCTGCGTTGCAATAATTGTTTGGCACGCGTGAACTGCGACCGGGATGTACTCTCCGTTATATTCATCATCTCGCTAATCTCCTTATGTGAATAACCTTCTATTGCAAACAGATTAAACACTGTACGAAAACCAGCAGGAAGCTCCTGCACAAGTTTCATCAACTCGACTGCCGACATATCGGATATAGCAGAACTATCTGGATGAACCAACTCCACCGTATTATCCAGATCGACTGCTTCACGCAAAACATCCGATTTGCGCAAATACTCCAACGCACAATTGACAAAGATCTTTCGCATCCACCCCTCAAACGACCCAAGTCCCGAATAAGAATCCATACTGGTGAAGACTTTCACAAAACCATCCTGTAGCAAATCACGGGCAGTTTCCCTGTCGCTAACATAACGCAGACAAACTCCCATCATTTTACGGGAATACGTTTCGTATAGCTCCTTCTGAGCCAGCCTTTCCCCATTCCTACAACCCTCTATCAGTTGTTTCTCCGTCATTTAGTGTGTGCCTTCATGCCCTTTCCAGGACCATACATTTATTATGATGTTCAAATTATCCGAAACGCTGCATTCCGGATAAATTATTTTTCTTGAAAACGCACAAAGATACTGTATTCTGGCAAATAATCGGAATCGGTATCAATTTTTAGACACAGATTTCACAAATTATGTAACCCATACCTAAATATGCTATAAAGCGATATGTCAAAATATACTTGCCCCTTACTTTTTTAGCAAGAGCAACCAGCTCCATTGTCCACCGGAGTATTCCAGGGTTTCCTTCCAAACCGTTAATATTATTTAGGATATTTAGAAAGATAATAATAGGTTTCTTTCGATAGCACGCTTTCTATATGATAGCGAGTGGAAGATGAAACGGAAAATATATATCCCCGCTCCGAAGTCGTATCGACAGGCAGATAGATGGAGGTATCCCGGATTCCTGTCATCAAGATATTTCGGGCGGATGTCGGATTGATCGAATCCGTCAGCGAATAATAGACGGTATAAGTCAACACGTCCTTTTCCGAATCCGGTTTCTGCCAGGAGAGCTTCAACTCATCCCCTTCCTTTTCCACCCGTATTTCTTCCGGGGCTGCAGGAACCGTATCGTCCAACCAGGACAAAGGAGGAAGTTGTGCCGGATATTTATAATATTTATCCTTCAACTCATCGTATATCCCTTTCGTATTGTCAAGGATATTCGCACAACGGAAGAATGTACAGCCGGCCCCTCCGTAATAACGGCTGTAGTCGATCTGATCCGTTATATCGTTGACGGTCCAGTCTGCCTCTTCTTTCAACATCCGGTACGCGCCCAATCCGGGAACTACAAGGCGTCCGTTGCAGTTATCTACCCAATTGTCAACAAACGGGAAAAAGTTATCATGCAGGTAATACATCATCGGGACGATCATATCCTGCTTCCCGTTCTGCATCCACATTTTCGGATCCTGGAAGACACTTTCATAAGCCGTCCATCCGGCGTTCGGAACACGTTCGATGCTGTTATACTTGCCGAGCGGCGAACTGCTGACCTGTATCCAAGGCTTTACCGATTTCACCCAGTCATAAATGCGGTAAACCATCTTATTGATATTCTCCCGGCGCCATTCTGCCAGCGGGCGTTTCTTACCATATTTATTATACAAGTTTTTATCCGGGAAATATTTTGCCTGTTCCGGATAGCGGATATAATCGAAATGGATGCCGTCGATATCGTATCCGTTCACCAACTCCTTCACTAAAGACAACACATAGTCGGAAGTTCCAGGAACGCCGGGGTCTAAATACCATTCGCCGTTATGACGCTTGCAGAGTTTCGGCTGACGCCTGACAACCGAGAGCTTTCCCTGTTCTATCACACTCTTGTCCGTGCCTAGCGGGAAAGTTACAAACCAAGCATGGCATTCCATCCCCCGTTTGTGGCATTCGTCGACCACGAAAGCCAGCGGATCATATCCCGGCATCATTCCATATTTTCCAGAGAAAATTTTGCTTGCCGGTTCAATAGCCGAACGCCAGATGACATCGCCACGCATACGGACCTGCAAAAAAACAGTATTGAAATTCGCATCCTGCAAACGGTCCAGAATGTCACAGACATCGCGTTGTTGCGCCTTTTGCCCCGTCTCCGTCGTTGCCGGATTATGTGGCCAGTCCAGACCATAGACAGTTGTCAGCCACACTCCCCGAATCTCACGCTTGGGAGGTTCGACTGCATTCGAAACCAATGTCAGTAACAAGAGCAATAACGACAAGCAATACTTTCTCATTTCACACATTTACTCAGCGGTACAAATGTACTGCTTTTTGCACTTCTTCGGGATAGTCGGTAGTCAGAAAGTCCACACGCTTCTCGATCATCTCTTCCATCACCTGAGGATCATTGACCGTCCAGACATTGATTTTCAGTTTCAGATCTTTTGCTTCAACAAACCATTCCGGATGTTTCTGCATCACCTTATAATTATAGTCGAGACCGGCAAAACCGAGTTCTTTCAACTGTTTCGGAGACAAGTCGCCGTTCAGGTAGTAGACCGGAGTCTTCGGGGACAGACGGTGAAGCTCCTTTGCGGCTTCCAAACTGAAAGCGATATATTCGGTGCGTTTCGTCAATTTCTTACCATTCACCATGTCGACTACAATCTTTGCTGCTTCCCGATCCCGCAGGGGAGTCGCATGGGATTTCAATTCGAAAATCAGCTTGGTCTTTTTCAGCTTCTTCGCCCTGTCCAAATACTGTTCCAACGTCGGAAGCGTTTCGCCGTTCGAAAGTTTCAGGTCTTTCAGCTCCGCATAGGAAGCCGTCTGGATATCCTTTCCTTCTATTTTACGGTCATGGTACACAACCGGGACATTATCAGCTGTCAGGTGTACGTCAAACTCGGAACCGTATACTTTGATCTCATTCGCCCGCTCCAACGAACGAATAGAGTTTTGGGCGGACCCTTCCGTTTTCCAATAACCGCGATGAGCGATCACCTTTGTCTTTCTTTTAGCCGACACGGGAACCGCCATCAGTACACACAAAAGAAAAAGAAGAGAGAGTTTCAAGTGTTTCATAACGAGAGAATAAGTTCAATGAAATTATTTTCCAATCTCCGACAAATAGCGTTCCGCCTCGATTGCAGCCGCACAACCGCTACCTGCAGCCGTAATGGCTTGGCGATAATGTGGATCAGCCACGTCTCCGGCAGCAAATACCCCCGGCACTCTTGTCTTCGGCGTACCCGGAACCGTCTTAATATAGCCAACCTCGTCTGTTTCGATCCAGGGTTTGAATATCTTGGAATTCGGAGTATGACCGATAGCCAAGAAGAAACCGTCAATTGCTATATCCACCTTTTCTTCGTCCGGTTCACCCATCCGTTTTACCAGATGTGCACCTTCGACACCGTCTTCACCGAAAAGACCGATCGTGTTATGCTCGAACAAGACCGTGATATTCGGAGTGTTCAGGACACGTTCCTGCATGACTTTGGATGCACGCAAATACGGTTTGCGGACAATCAGATACACTTGTTTTGCCAAGCTGGACAGATAAAGTGCTTCTTCACAAGCCGTATCACCACCACCTACAACAGCCACCACTTTCTTACGATAGAAAAAACCGTCGCAAGTCGCACAAGCCGAAACACCCATTCCGGCATATTTCTGCTCATCCGGCAATCCTAAATATTTGGCAGTCGCACCGGTCGAGATGATCAGCGTTTCCGTCTCAATCACTTTCTCACCGTCAATCGTCACTTTATAGGGAGCAGCAGACAAATCTGTCTCAGTCGCAATGCCAACGCGGATATCAGCACCGAAACGGGCAGCCTGCTTCCGCAAGTCTTCCATCAGTTCCGTACCGGTAACGCCTTCGGGATAACCGGGAAAATTCTCTACTTCGGTAGTAGTCGTAAGCTGTCCGCCCGGCTGAATGCCTTCGTAGAGGACAGGGGACAGATTTGCACGTGAAGCATAGATAGCCGCAGTATAACCGGCAGGGCCTGAACCGATAATCAGGCAACGAACTTTTTCATTCTGAGTTGTATTCATCGTTTTATGATTTATGAGTTATGATTGATAATTTATGGATTATGATTTATGCGTCGATAATAAAATCATAATTCACAAATCACCTCAAATCTATTATTTCAGCATCAGGATAGTCTTTTTGGTTAAAAACAAAATAGCTATCCGGTTGGTTTACTCCCGTTTTCATTTTGCTGATACGGATCGTACTGCTGATCCCATTCTTTGAAAAAACGGCGATCGAAGCCGGAAGACCGGAAAACTTCTCTATCTGGAGCTCCACCCGTACGATATCGCTTTTCTTTTTAGGAACCAGCTCGATATCATGAGCAGCTTTGCCGCTCGGAGCCGTGCTCTCGCCCTTATATTTAGCGGTAAATCCTTTTTCATAGGAACGGAGCAACAGGGCCGGATTCGTAGCCTGCAACTCCTCGCCGGTCGGGGTGGAAACATTGACTTCCTCATTACGCTCGACAAACGACCATTGTGTCGTTCCATCAAACCAAGTGATCATATCAGGAGTCTTCAGTACGAATTTATCACCTTTAATATCGACCGTACCATCAAAGCTTTCCGACACTTTCTGCACATCCGAACGTGTCTGCATCGTAAAGTAAGCAGTCAAGCCGTTAGAATCTTCATAAGCAGAAGCAGCCTTATCCAAAATGGACGTAGCGTTCTGTGCCAATACCCTCACACCGGATATAGTCCAAAAACACAGGAAAACAACAGCCAAAATGCGGCAAACTTTTATTTTATTATCTCTTTTCATGTCGTTTTTTATTTATGATTTAAACTCCCAATCATTAGCAGATCTCAAAAAGGGCTTATAGCACTCAAAACATGTCAATATAGATAAACCAACAGCCCATCCCCATAACTCATAAATCATTTCAACGAATTCAACAACTGCTCCAGGCTGTATTCGTCCTGAATCAAGACCTGACGGGCTTTACTACCCTCGAAAGGACCGACAATACCCGCCGCCTCCAATTGATCCATCAAGCGACCTGCACGGTTGTAACCGATTGCAAACTTTCGCTGGATAAGCGAAGTCGAACCCTGCTGCTGGATCACAATCAGACGGGCTGCTTCATCGAACAACGGGTCTCGATCCGACAGATCCACCGTCCCGGCCGAAGAAGATTCACCGCCTTCACCTATATATTCAGGCAACAAATAAGCAGTCGGATAAGCCACCTGCGCACCGACATAATTCACGATATCTTCCACTTCCGGCGTATCGACAAACGCACACTGAACACGCGTCGGCTCGCTGCTTCCGGTAATCAGAACCAGCATATCTCCCTTACCGATCAAACGGTTAGCCCCCGGGGTATCCAAAATCGTACGGGAGTCAATCTGAGACATCACCTTAAACGCAATACGGCTCGGGAAGTTACTCTTGATCGTCCCTGTAATCACTTTCGTATCCGGGCGCTGGGTTGCCAAGATCATATGGATACCAACCGCACGAGCCTTAGCCGCTATACGCGAGATCGGCAACTCGATCTCTTTGCCAGAAGTCGCAATCAAGTCGGCAAACTCATCGACGATTGCAACGATATAAGGCAGAAACCGATGTCCTTTCTCCGGATTCAGACGGCGGGAAATGAATTTTTCATTATATTCCTTTATATTACGCGCCGAAGCCTCCACCAATAATTTATAACGATTTTCCATCTCGATCACCAAAGAGTTCAAAGTCGCCACCGCATCCCCCGGCTCCGTCACGATCGGTTTGTCGGCATTCGGCAATTTCGCCAGATAATGGCGTTCGATCTTCGAATAAATGCTAAATTCCACCTGCTTGGGATCGACCATCACGAACTTCAATTCGGCCGGATGCTTCTTATACAGCAAAGAGGTGATAATCGCATTCAAGCCGACCGATTTACCTTGTCCGGTCGCACCAGCCACCAACAGGTGGGGAGTCTTGCACAAGTCGAACATAAACACTTCGTTGACAATCGTCCTTCCGATCGCCACCGGCAAATCATACGTACATTCCTGGAATTTACGCGAAGCGACCACCGACTGCATCGAAACAGTCTGCGGCTTATTGTTCGGAACCTCGATTCCGATCGTTCCTTTACCCGGCATCGGTGCGATAATACGGATCTGCAAGGCTGAAAGGCTCAAAGCAATGTCATCTTCCAGATTCTTAATCTTGGAAATACGCACACCTGCTTCCGGGATGATCTCATAGAGCGTAACCGTCGGTCCGACCGTCGCCTTGATAGAAGCGATATTGATACCGAAGTCCTCCAACGTCCGCTTGATCATCTGCTGGTTCTCTTCCAGTTCTTCGCGGTTTACCTCGACATTGCCCGAATCATAAAATTTCAACAGGTCGAGCGTCGGGAACATATAACGGGACAAGTCCAGGCGTGGATCATATTTACCCAATTGAGACTGATCGAATTCCTCCTCTTCTTCGGGCACTTCCACTTCGAAAATCGTGTTATTGCCATTGCCGGCCTCGACAACCGGATCATCCCCACGGGCTACTTCAAATTCAAAATCATCCTTTTGCGAGACTTCCATTTCCACCTCGGCTTTCCGCATCTCGGTTTCCGTATCGAAAACATACTCGTCCGGCCCGATGTTTTCTTCTACTGCCTCATGATATGCAACAGGCTGAGGGGCAGCCACTGTTTTTTCAACAGGGGCATAAACCTCTGCTTCCCCTTCCACCTCTTCTTCCTCTTCCGGCACTTCCGTCGTTTCACTCTTATCCCGTTTCAAACGGTTCTTTAGCCATCCGAAAGAGAAGACATTTTGCAGGAACGGGATCGTCCGTTTACTGGTGAAGATCGCAACAATCAGGAACAAGCCGACCAGCAGCAGGACCGTTCCCGGTATCCCGATATTATTCATCATCACCTCCGACAAATAATATCCGTGCTGTCCCCCCAAATAAATAAACGTATCTTCATATCCACGGATAAAGATAAAAGCAAAGAACAACGATCCCCATATCAGCATGGCCGCACTAAACAGGAAACGTTTCAACAACGATACCCGGCTCAGGTTCATTAGCTTCGCTCCGACTGAACCGAGGAAAAACAGGATCAGGAAAGAAGAAATCCCAAACCACCGGTTCATCAGCAAATCGGCAAGAAAAGCCCCGCGCCCCCCCGTCCAGTTCTCTACTGATCCACGATTGATCACCAGGTCCGACAACGGGATATTCTCGATCTTGCTCTGATCCGCCCCTCCCGTAAAGAAAAACGAAATCAATGCCAGACCTACATATATGGTAACAATGGAAATAACCAATCCGGTAATAAAACGGGTCCGCTCGCTGGTAAAAAAGTTCCGAATCCCTTTAAATTTACTTTCCCCGTTATTCGTATTTTGTTTTGCAGTCGTCTTTTTAGCCATTACACAATTAAATTTACAACACGCAAATGTACATAGAAAATTTCAAGTTCCCTACGACATTCGCATTTCCCTTAGGCTCCAATCTCAAAATTCCGGCAAAACATTTGGGTGCGGTATCCTATATTAGCTTTACAAAGAAAAAATTGCTACTTTTGCAGATTATAAACGCAAGGTATCTACTAAGATAATTAGCATGGAAAAAGAGAACAACCCGATATACGAACGCAATACGCTGGAATTCGTAACAGTTGCACTAGAATTTTGTACGTTTGTCGAGAACGCCGGCAATACCGGTCTTTTCGACTTTCTGGATAAGGCAGTCAAGATCTTGCCCTTGCTGTATCTGAAAGCCACCCTTCTACCCGAAGCGGAAGAAGACGAAGATGCAGAACCGGAATTGACCGTCACGGAAGACATGTACGAATCGGTCCGCAACCGGATCGCCGGACTGCTCGGAGAAAAAGACTCCTATCTCGAAACGTTCCATCCGGATATGCAATACAGCGACACGCCGATCGCCGCCTTTATCTCGGAGAATCTGGCCGATGTTTACCAAGACACGGGTAATTTCATCTCTCTGTTCCGTCAAGGCAATGAAGAAGTTATGCTCGAGGCAATCGTATTGTGTCGTAAAAACTTCTGCGAATTCTGGGGACAACAATTATTAAACGCATTAAAAGCACTCCACGCCGTGCGATACAGCGATGAAGAACTTTTAGAAACCGACAAAGAAGAATGACACAACAATACACACATTCGATAACAAAAGAGGCAATATCCGAGCTTCCCTTAGAAGAATTTACCGGAAGGATCATTGTGATCGACACATTGAGGGATGTTGAGAAAGCAGTCGGCTACCTCTCCGAATTCCAGTCCGTCGGGTTCGACACGGAAACCCGTCCGAGCTTCAAGAAAGGACAACGTTACAAAATATCGCTTATGCAAATATCGACCGACGAAGCCTGTTTTCTGTTCCGCCTGAACCGGATCGGTATTCCGGAAGCATTGGAAGAATTTCTGGCGAATGAAAAGGTGCTGAAGATAGGCCTTTCACTGCGCGACGATTTCGGGGCGATGCGGAAACGCACGGACATACAACCCGCCAACTTCCTGGACTTGCAGAATTATGTCGGGCAGTTCGGCATCGAAGACGCCAGCCTGCAAAAGATATACGCCATCCTCTTCAACAAGAAAATCTCGAAAGGACAGCGTCTGAGCAACTGGGAAGCCGACGTCCTCAGCGACGCACAGAAAAAATATGCAGCCCTTGACGCATGGGCCTGCCTGAAAATATACAATCAATTGAAACAGATATAAATGAAGGAGTGTAAAGTATTTCTCAAACCGAAAAAAGAGGAATCGTTGCTACGTTTCCACCCGTGGGTATTCTCCGGTGCTATCCAAACAATCGAAGGTGAACCGGAAGAAGGCGACTTGGTAGAAGTTTATGGTACGAACGGACGCTTTTTAGGTATCGGACATTATCAGATAGGCAGTATCGCCGTACGCATCTTATCTTTCAAGCCGGTCACGATAGATGCCGCTTTCTGGGAAGAACGCATCCGTATCGCTTACACACTGCGCCAGACACTGGAACTTGCCGGAGTGGAGAACAACAATACATATCGATTGGTGCATGGAGAAGGAGATAATCTTCCGGGACTAGTCATCGACATGTATGCCCACACCGCCGTCATGCAGGCGCATTCTGTCGGCATGCACTATGCACGCCATCAGATTGCCGAAGCCCTGAAAGCCGTGTTGGGAGATTCTTTACAGAACATATATTACAAATCGGAAGCGACTTTGCCTTACAAGGCCAACTTAGACAGCGAAGACGGCTACCTGTACGGTGGTGAAGTGGAGGACATCGCTCTTGAGAACGGCCTGAAATTCTGTGTCGACTGGCAAAAGGGGCAAAAGACTGGTTTCTTTGTCGATCAGCGCGAAAACCGGTCGTTGCTGGAACGCTATGCCAAAGGACGCTCCGTACTGAACATGTTCTGCTACACTGGCGGCTTCTCGTTCTATGCCATGCGGGGAGGAGCCAAGGTCGTTCACTCGGTCGACAGCTCTGCCAAAGCGATCTCGCTGACCAACAGGAACGTGGAATTGAACTTTCCAGGTGATCCGCGCCACGAAGCTTATGCGGAAGACGCTTTCAAATATCTCGAAAAGATGGGAAGCAACTACGATCTCATCATCCTGGATCCACCAGCTTTCGCCAAACATAAAAACGTATTGCGCAATGCCTTGCAAGGTTACCGCAAACTGAACGCCATCGCTTTCGAAAAGATCAAGCCAGGAGGTATCCTGTTCACCTTCTCCTGCTCGCAGGTGGTAAGCAAGGAAAACTTCCGTCTGGCCGTATTCAGTGCTGCCGCCCAGTCCGGGCGCAGTGTCCGCATCCTGCACCAACTGACACAACCCGCCGACCATCCGGTCAACATTTACCATCCGGAAGGGGAATATCTGAAAGGGCTGGTACTTTATGTAGAGTGAGAAGAGGTATGAATTATGATTTATGACTTATGCATCGATGATAAATGATAAATCATAATTCATAAATTTAACTGAGGAAGGCGTAAAATATATACGGAAATATTTCTTTATTTCGTAATAGGTTGTACCTTTGTCTCGCTTTTAAGAGAGATAGAAGTATTATTATATAAGTAAAACATAAAAACTTATTATTATGTCTAAAGTAACAGTTGTTGGCGCCGGTAATGTAGGTGCTACTTGCGCAAATGTTCTTGCCTTCAATGAAGTGGCAGACGAAGTTGTAATGCTTGACGTTAAGGAAGGTGTTTCCGAAGGTAAAGCAATGGATATGATGCAGACTGCTCAACTGCTGGGTTTCGATACTACAGTTACAGGTTGCACAAACGACTACGAAAAAACAGCTAACTCAGACGTTGTTGTCATCACTTCAGGTATTCCTCGTAAACCAGGTATGACTCGCGAAGAACTGATCGGTGTTAACGCTGGTATCGTTAAGAGTGTTGCTCAGAACATCCTGAAATATTCTCCGAACGCAATCCTGGTAGTGATCTCCAACCCGATGGATACAATGACTTACCTGTCATTGAAGTCTCTGGGTCTGCCGAAAAACCGTATCATCGGCATGGGCGGTGCTCTGGATAGCTCCCGTTTCAAATATTTCTTGTCTCAGGCTTTAGGTTGCAATGCTAACGAAGTCGAAGGTATGGTAATCGGCGGTCACGGTGACACGACTATGATCCCGTTGGCTCGTCTGGCTACTTACAAAGGTATTCCTGTAAGTAAGTTGTTGAGCGCTGAAAAACTGCAGGAAGTTGTCGCTTCCACTATGGTCGGCGGTGCTACACTGACTAAGCTGTTAGGTACTTCCGCATGGTATGCACCGGGTGCAGCAGGAGCTTATGTTGTCGAGTCTATCATCCACAACCAGAAGAAGATGATTCCTTGTTCCGTTTACCTGGAAGGTGAATACGGAGAATCCGATCTTTGCATCGGCGTTCCTGTTATCCTGGGTAAGAACGGTATCGAAAAGATCGTTGAACTGGAATTGACAGCTGAAGAAAAAGAACTCTTCGCCAAGAGTGCAGCAGCCGTTCACAAAACAAACGAAGCGTTGAAAGAAGTCGGCGCTCTTTAATAATCGGAAAAAAGGTTTGATAATATAGAAAAGAGGATAGTCCTTCGGGGTTATCCTCTTTTTGTCTATACACCTTCTCCATCTTATAGTTCATATTAAATGATATAAGTTCATTTTTTGGCAGATATGAATCATTTCAACTTCACCCGCCTTTGACACCTTTTGATTATCATGTCATACAAGGGTGAAGGCAGACAACCGGACTGCCTTCACCTCAAAAATTTGCCTTCACCCTGTCTCGTCCAGATTCGGGTTGGCCATGCCCCCATCTTCACATCCACCTATATATATTAAATGAAAAACAAGGATACTACAATATCAATTAATCAACAAATACACAGGTATTAACAGCTATTTCTACCACTCCTTACCTTTTCGCCCTTAGTCGAAAAGGTTTTTGACCTGTGTCGAAAGGGCTTTTGACCAAGGGCGAAAAGGTTTTCGACTAAAGGCAAAAGGTCTATGAGCAGGCTGTTTGACAATAGAAGCATGCCAATTGTCACTTAAATTAGCAGATTTAAACCATAACTTACTTCAATTCCCGAATCTTGATATTGCGGAACCAGATCGGATAACCATGATCCTGCAAGCCGATATACCCTTCATGGGAAATGCCTTCCTGGAAGCCTTGGAAATCTTTGAATTTGCTGTTGGCAACCATATCATCCCACTCTTTGCTCCACAAAGTATACTGAACGACCTTCTTTCCATTCTGGGTATGCGTCACTTTGCCATCCTTCACCTTGATCACGATCGTGTTCCATTCGCCGGCAGGTTTTACCGTTTTCGGATCGGCAGGGAGCATATCATACAAAGAACCGGCAAGGTGGTTTGCCAGCTTGTTGTCGGTTGCATCCACATTATCCAGAACCTGTACTTCGGGAGCTGCATAATAGATCGGTTTGCCCGGAACTTCGCGTACATAATAGAAGATACCTGAATTTCCCATTTTACTGGTTTTCCAATCTACAGACAGCTCAAAGTTCTTGAACTTCTTTTCCTTATACAGGATATCGCCTCCTGCACCGTGTCCAGGTTTTTTGCCCGGAGCGGTAAAGACTTTCATCGCCTCGTCTTCGATTACCCAGTTCGATGCCATACCGGTACTGTTACATTGTCTCCAACCGGTAAAATCTTTCCCGTTGAACAGCAAAATCCAACCTTGTTTCTTTTCTTTTTCTGTCAACGTGTTATTCGCTTTTTGCGCAAAAGAAGGGACAGCAGCCATAACTGCTAAAAGAACCACAAACGATTTAAATAAGTTTTTCATGTTACATTTCATTTTTAGATTAGACATTGAGAATATAAAACTCAACAAAGATAAATAAAAAAAGAGCTGCTCCATAAAGAACAACTCTTTCTTTTCTGTCGGATAATCCTATTTTATTTGATGATGCCCAATTTCGAAGCACTGATGAAGTCGATGATATGCTGGATTTCGTCGCTCATCGGCACCTGGTCCTTAATCATCAGCAAGGCATCGAATATACTGGTGTTACCTTGATAGATGATACGGTAAGCATGGCTGATATGTTTTACGATCTTTTCGCTCATGCCTTCGTGCATCAGGATTACGGAGTTTACCCCGTAATAGGTCGTCGGCTCCAATGCAGCCACGATATAAGGAGGCACATCCTTGCGGAAGCGGCAACCGGTCTGCGTCATCGACCAGGTTCCGACACGACATCCCTGGCTCACCAGCACGTTACCTCCGAAAATCACATAATCTTCAATCATGCAGTTGCCGGAAATCTTGCTCCCGTATCCGAACACGCTGTGATTGCCGATATGCGTGTCGTGGGAAACATGCACGCCTTCATGCAGGAAATTGCCATTACCGATAACCGTCTTCCCGCCAGAATTGGTCGCACGGTTGATCACTACGTTTTCACGGATCACATTGTCATCTCCGATTTCGACGATCGTATCATCTCCCTTATAGTTAAAATCCTGCGGTTCGGCAGCAATGACAGCACCATTGAAGATGCGGTTCCTCTTTCCCATACGGGTTCCACTCATGATACTGACATGAGGCATGATCTCGCAGTCATCACCGATTTCTACATTCTTATCGATGTATGCAAACGGATGGACGGTTACGTTCGCTCCTAACTTCGCGCTTGCATCTACATAAGCTAACGGACTAATCATAATAATCACCTTTTAAATTGTCAATTGCTTTTTACTCTCTTCCGCCACCGACGGCACTATATAAATTGATAACAGCCTGCATACGCTGGACATTGTCGGAGACTTCCGTCAACTGCGCACTGAGCAGACTCTGCTGGGCAGAAAGAATTTCCAGATAAGTGGACTGTCCGGATTGGAACAAAGCATTAGTATAGGTTACCGCCTTTTCCAACTCTTCTATCTGAGCCTTGTCCTGGATAAGTTTTCTATTGGTAGCATCATAAAGATGCAAAGCGTCACTCACTTCCTTTCCCGCTTCCAGAATCGTCTGCTGGTAGTTCATCTTGGCAATCTGTTCTTCCGCTTTTGAGATTTTCAGGTTGGCCACCAGCTTACCATTGTTAAAGATAGGCTGTGCCAACGAAGCCAACGCCTGAAACATAAACTGTCCCGGATTGGAAACCGTAACACCCGAACCATTCGTCCAACCGGCTGTCGCCGTAATATTGATTCCCGGATAAAAAGCGGCACGGGCCTTATTGGTCGTATAATAAGCGCTGGCCAATGTCATCTCGGCCACCTTCACATCCGGACGGTTTTCCAACAACTGCAAAGGAACACCAGCCATCAGCTCTTCTGGCATCACCTGGTCTTCAAGCGTACTGCGGTCGATAGGCTGCGGTGCTTTCGCTAGCAATACAGATAAGGAGTTCTCCACTTCACGCACCTGACGCTTCAGTTCGATCAACGAACCGGATACCTGATGGTACACGGCACGCATCTGGACGACTGCGGCTTCTGTTGTCATGCCGGCAACCTTCATCGCCTCCATAGCCCGCACATTTTCTTTGTAGATATCTACCGTCTTGGAAGTAATCTCCACCTGGCGGTCCAACATCAACAGAGTGAAGTAGGCATTGGCGATTCCGCCGATCAGCTGCGAACGTATCGCTTGCTGCGTGTACTGGCTCTGCAAGTAAGCGGCTTTCTGCCCGCGGCTCGCATTCAATAGTTTACCAAACAAATCGACTTCCCAGCTAGCTGCCGCCGGCAAGGTATAGGCTTTCACATACCCCGTATTTTCCATTTTGGTTATGGTTCCTTGCGGAGCCAGATTCAAAGAAGGGAGGAAAGACAGGCGAGCGGAAGTCAGCAACAATTTGGCCTCCTCTACCCTCAGGATAGCGGCTTGCATATCCACATTGTTTGCCAATCCCTCTTCGATCAAGGCCTGCAATTTAGGATCACGAAAAACTTCCTTCCAGGGCAGGTTTCCCATATTGGCCGTATCTGTTGCTGCCAACGTGTCGGTGGCAGAGACCGGATCACGGTAGATACCGGAAGTTTCGATCGTATCCGGACGGTCATATGCTTTATAGATATGGCAACTGCTCAAAAGAGCGGTTGCACATACCATATATATAATCTGTTTCTTCATTGTCATCTCTTATTTTGTTTTTGCGTACTGTTCTATTTCCGTATTCATATCGCTGTTATCCAAATCTTCCCATTCGATAGGTTTGAATTTCTCCTGCAAGTACTGGAATACCACAAACAAAACCGGAACAATAAAAATCTGGAAGATCATACCGATGAACATACCTCCGATGGCGGCAGTACCCAAAGTACGGTTACCGTGAGCACCTACACCGAACGCGAACATCATAGGCAACAGACCGACTACCATAGCCAACGATGTCATCAGGATAGGACGTAGACGAGCGGCAGCACCTAAAACGGCAGCCCACGTGATACTCATACCCATACGGCGACGGTCGAGGGCAAACTCTACGATCAGGATGGCGTTCTTCGCCAACAAACCGACCAACATGATCAAGGCGATCTGCATATAGATATTGTTGGACATCGTACCTAAGATCATCTTCAAAGCCGGGATATTACCCAAAGCAGCCCATCCCTGTACGAACAGGAAGCTACCCATCAAACCGAACGGAATGGAAAGCAATACTGCCAACGGCAGAATATAACTTTCATACTGGGCGCTCAGCAACAAATAAACGAATACGAAACAGAGCAGGAAGATCAAACCGGTCGTGCTGCCGCTGGTTTCAGCCTCTTCACGCGCCATACCACCCAACTCGTATCCGAAACCGGTCGGAAGTGTCGTACCGGCAACCTCCTCGATCGCTTTCAATGCCTGGCCACTGGTGTATCCATCCGCCGGCGCAACCATCACTTTAATAGATGTATACATATTGAAACGGCTGATAATATCCGGTCCATACACTTTCTTGATAGACACAAACTGCGAGATTGGAGCCATTTCGTTTCCATTGCGGACTTTGATATTCTTCAACGATTCCAAATTGGTACGCAAAGCCGGATCAGCCTGGACCATCACACGGTACATCTTACCGAAACGGTTGAAGTTGGAGGCATACAAACCACCGTAATATCCCTGCATGGTTGCCAGAATATCACTCGGACTGATCCCTACTTTCTTACAGGCAGCCGCATCGATATCGATCATATACTGCGGGAAGTTAGGGTTGAAGGTACTCTGTGCCGACTTGATTTCAGGACGCGCTGTCAAAGCAGCCATATATTGCTTCGTCACATCGAAGAATTTTTCCAGATCACCACCAGTCTTATCCTGCATGTTCAACTCGATATCACTGGATGCGGAATACCCTGGGATCATAGGCGGAGTAAAGAACAGCACCTGTGCATCCTTCACAATCTTTTGCGCACGCATGAACAAACTACCATACACGATATCCGAACTCTGCATCATGGAACGCTCCTCCCAGTCTTTCAACTTGATAATGAACGAACCGTATGAAGGCCCCTGGCCACCGATAAAGCTGAAACCAATAATGGCCGTACGCGATTTGACTGCCGGGTCGGCAGCGATCAGGCTATCCACCTTGTTCATCACCTCTATCGTACGTTCCTGGGATGTTCCCGGAGGCAGCGTCACTGCGCCCATGATCGTACCGGTATCTTCATTCGGAACCATACCTGTCGGAGTCGCATTCATCAAAACAACAAGCAAGACGATACATCCGGCAACGATACCGAACGAAAGCCATTTCTTTTGGATAAAGAATACGACACGTTTTTTATAGCTGTTCAGCAAAGAGTCGTATGCGGCATTGAAAGAAGAGTGGAAACGGGAGACGAAGGTCGATTTCTTCTCATGCCCTTCTTCGTGCGGCTTCAAGAACATCGCACACAGAGCCGGACTCAGCGTCAAGGCGTTCAATGCAGACAAACCGATCGAGATAGCCATCGTCAAACCGAACTGGCGATAGAATGTACCGGCCGTACCGCTCATGAAACTTACCGGAATAAACACGGACATCATGACCAACGTAATGGAGACGATAGCACCGCCCAGCTCGTTCATGGCATCGATAGAAGCCAGTTTCGCTGATTTGTATCCCTGATCCAGCTTGGCATGGACACCCTCGACGACCACGATCGCATCATCGACCACGATCGCAATGGCGAGCACCATAGCACAAAGAGTCAGCAAGTTCAAGCTAAAGCCGATCAGCGATAGCATGAAGAACGTACCGATCAATGCTACCGGGATCGCGATAGCCGGAATCAAAGTCGAACGTAAATCCTGCAAGAAGATATACACAACGATGAATACCAGGATGAAAGCTTCAATCAATGTCTTGAGCACCTCGTGAATAGAAGCGTACAAGAAGTCGTTGGCATTCATACCGACGTCGATCTTCAAGCCCGGAGGCAATATCTTTTCTGTTTCTTCCAGTAGGTTCTGGATATTATTGATGGTTTCCGTCGCATTGGTTCCTGCCATCTGATAAACGATACAAGTTACGGCACTATGACCGTTTACTTTATTGACAAAGTTATAAGTCAGACGTCCCAATTCGATATCGGCGATATCTTTCATACGGAGCACTTCACCATCCGGCAAAGCTTTCACAACCATGTTCTCAAATTCGTTCACTTCCTGCAAACGTCCCTTATAACGGATCGTATACTGGAAACTCTGGTTACCCTGTTCACCAAACGAACCCGGAGCGGCTTCCACGTTCTGCTCAGCCAAGACGCCTGCAACGTCATTCGGAACCAGTTTATACTGTGCCATCACATCCGGCTTCAGCCAGATACGCATGGAATAGTCTGTTCCTAACACGTTTGCATCACCCACACCAGGTACACGCTGTACTTCCGGAATCAGGTTGATCTTGGCATAGTTTTCGATAAATCGCTGGTCGTAACGGTCCTCGGCATCATAAACAGAGAACACGATCAACATGGAGTTCTGACGTTTCTGAGTCGTCACACCGATCTTGGTTACTTCGGCCGGCAGCAAACCTTGTGCCATGGAAACACGATTCTGCACATTGACGGCAGCCATGTCAGGATCGGTACCCTGTTTAAAATAAATGGAGATTTCGGCCGATCCGTTATTCGAAGCCGATGAAGTCATGTACATCATGTTCTCCACACCATTGATCTGGTCTTCCAGCGGCGCAATCACACTATTCAATACCGTCTGTGCGTTTGCCCCCGTATAAGTAGCTCTCACCGAAACGGTTGGAGGGGCAATATCCGGATATTGGGTAATAGGCAAGGACAGCAAGCCTAATATACCCAGTATGACAATCAAGATGGAGATCACCGTTGAGAGCACCGGGCGGTTTATAAATCTATCTAATTTCATATCTTCTGTTTTTAACGAACAAATGGAAGTTATTAATTAAAAGCGGTCTTCAGATTACCTTCGTTCTGGTCTTTCAAGGCCTGATCATATTTCGCTTTCTGCTGTTCCGGCGTGATCGGCTCGATAGCCTGGCCGTCATGGAGGTTCTGTACGCCTTCAATCACGATTTTGTCACCGGATTTCAAACCATTTGTCACCAGGTAATTCTTCCCGTCATCCAGATTAGAGATCTGAATCTCCGTATTCTTCACGGAATTGTCCGCCTGCAAGACGAAAACAAACTTTTTGTCCTGGATTTCGACAGTAGCGGACTGAGGGATAATAATAATCCCATCCATCGTGTATGGGAATATGATGTTGCCGGTACCGCCGCTTCTCAATATATTTTTATCATTCGGGAAAACAGCACGCATGCTGACAGACCCGGTTGACTGGTCGATTACACCGCTAACGGCATCGATCTTGCCTTCCGACTGATAAGTTGTGCCGTCAGACAGCTGCAAGCGGACAGCCGGCATCTTTTCCAGCTGTTCTTTCAAAGTGCCCCCGGCTCTTGTCAGACGCAGCAGCTCTTTCTCCGTCATAGAAAAATAAACATACACGTCGTTGATTTCGGATACGGTTGTCAACGGCTGCGAAACAGAAGGGCTGACCAGACTTCCGATACGGTACGGAAATGTACCGACAACGCCATTCGACGGGCTTGTCACCGTACAGAAAGATAAATTCTGATTTGCGCTTACCAAAGATGCTTCTGCCTGAGCCAGGCTTGCCTTGGCAGACATAAGCTGGTTGACCGCTGTCTGATACTCAAAATCACTGATAATCTTCTGATCGAACAAAGCCTTTTTATTCTTTTCGGTCAGGGTCAAAGTAGCGACATTGGCTTTAGCCATCTCGACAGCCGCTTTTGCCTGTCCGACCGCAGCAGCATACTGGGTCGGATCGATCTGGAACAAAGCCTGCCCTTTACGAACTGTTGCTCCTTCATCCACACATAACTTAACGATAAAACCCGAAACCTGGGGGCGTACCTCAATATCCTGCGTTCCTCTGATCGTCGCCGGATAGGATGTTGTCTGGTCGCTCGTTGTCGAATTGACAGCAAGGACAGCAAATTCATTATCCCCTAACTTCATACCGCTTTGATTGTTCCCGCAAGCGGTTAATAAAGATACCCCTACTGCAAACAATGCAATTTGCCTTAATTGGGTAATAGTAGTTCTCAACATTTGTTTATCCATATTCATTATTATATATCTTCTATACTATTCTTGTTTTAGTCATTAGAAGGCCATCAAAAAGCCATCGCAACGGGTGAGATCCGCTGCATCCATAGTAAAAAAAATTCCACAACGATGCTGTCCTAAACTTATGGGTTCATAGCCTATTCCTCATAAAAAGCGTACAAATGTAGAATCTTTTTGTTGTACTTTTTCCGTTTATACAATCTTTTATACTAAAAAATTGCTTATTTTATATTTCTGTATCAGAGATATATTGAGAATTTGACCAATCGAAAATATATTCGTTTAAATTGATACATAATTTTAACACAGAATTTGTTTATTCAATAATTTATCCTAATTTTACGGCTTATATAACCTAAATAATCAATTCATATGGAACCAAAGTTTATGATATCGGAAGTGTTCGGCACTTCATGGAAGTACACTAAATCTCAGATCTGGGTACTGGTAGGGCTGTTTATCGGATATTTTATCCTGTCATCAATCATTAGTCTGTTCGGTATGCCAGCGCAAGGTTCGATGGTCGGTAAGATCATCGTGAATCTGATCAGTGCCGTCATATCCAGTGCTTTCATGTTGGGCTACATAAAAAATCTGTTCCAGACAATGGATGGAGAAGAACCACAGTTTTCCGCATACGGGCAGCAATCCCGTAAAATCTTCACTTATCTTATTGCCAGTATCATTATGGGGATCGCAGTGGCTATCGGAATATTCTTACTGATTGTTCCGGGTATCTATCTGGCTATCCGCCTGCAATTTTATTCTGCCTATATCGTAGAGGAAGACTGCGGAATTATAGAATCACTGCAAAAAAGCTGGGACTTGACTAAAGGACAGGGGATGCCGTTGTTTTTATTACTGTTGGCCATGATCGGCACTGCGATCGTCGGTTGCATCTTGTTCTTCGTCGGACTCTTTGTCGCCGTTCCTCTTATCTATATGATGCAGTGCTACACATTCAGAAAATTAAATACGATTTCAACAGAAGAAGAAGTACAACAACTATAATATCAAATCATAAATAGACAACAGCCCGCAAAAATAAACATTCTGCGGGCTGTATAGCTTTCCGATCTATGGGTAAGACATATAGAATCAAAGACATTGCAGAGATGTCCGGAGTTTCGACCGGAACCGTCGACCGCATATTGCACAACCGAGGCAAAGTATCCGAAGAGGCACAGAAAAAAGTAGAAAAAGTTTTAAAAGAAATAGACTATCACCCGAACCTGATAGCCCGTTCCCTTGCACTAAAAAAGAACTACCATTTTATCACACTGATCCCTTCTTTTGCAAAAGGCGAATATTGGGATAAACTTTGCGAAGGAATAGATAAAGCAGAGCAGGAACTTTTCAGCTACAACGTGGAAGTCGAACGTATGTGCTTCAATCAATACGACAAAAGCAGTTTCGACGAGCTCATTCCCCGGATCGAAAAAGCCGACTGTCAGGGAGTCGTGATTGCAACACAGTTCCATGACAGTGTCGTCAAGTTGGCATCCCGGCTGGATCAGTTACAAATACCTTACATACTGATAGACGCATTCATTGAAAACACCAATTGTGTGGCCTATTACGGGACTAACTCGTACGATTCCGGATACATTGCCGGCCGTTTGCTATACGAACAAATCAACCCGACCGAAAATATCGCAATCTTCCGCTTTATCCGCAAAGGAGAAATGCAGGTAACCCAGGTCATGAAACGCGAGGAAGGCTTCAGGAATTATCTGGCAGAAAAGAACTATGACGGACGTATCTATTCCGTACAATTACATGCCGACGAACCGGAAAAGAACATAAGCATACTGAATACTTTCTTAGAAGAGCATAAAGAGGTGAACGCAGGTATCATATTCAACTCCCGTGCCCACTTACTGGGAAAATACTTCCGCGATAAAGGAGAGAAATTCAGATTGATCGGCTATGATGTGATAGACCCGAATATCACTTGCCTAAATGACGGTTCCATCACGCACCTGATCGCCCAACGGCCGGAAGTGCAGGGATTCAATTGCATACGGGCACTGTTCCGCCATTTAGTCCTCAAAGAAAAAGTGGAACAGATCAATTATATGCCGATTGATATCCTGATGAAAGAGAATATCAAATACTATAACAATTATATTTGAAAACATAAAAAGGTATTTTTTATCCGTTTTCTTTTTGTTTGATAAATAAATACTATACTTTTGTGCCCAATGTGTGCGCGAGCACAATGAGATAGTAACAATGAAATTATCACAATCATAAACAATAAAAATATGGCTAATTTATTTTGCGTTAAAGACAAAGTTGTCATTATTACCGGTGGAGCCGGGATCTTGGGCAGAGGTATTGCTGGTCACCTTGCTGAAGAAGGTGCTAAAATCGTTATTCTTGACCGTGCAGCCGAAGTTGGTGAACAAATTGTAGCCGACATCAAAGCTAAAGGAGGAGAAGCAAGCTTCTTCCTGACCGACGTATTAAACAAAGAAATTCTGGAACAGAACAAAAAAGATATCCTGGCCAAATATGGTCGTATCGATGCATTGCTGAATGCAGCCGGCGGTAATATGGCTGGCGCGACTATCGGACCGGACAGCACGATTTTCGACCTGAACATCGACGCTTTCCGTAAGGTGGTAGATCTGAACCTGTTCGGAACAGTTCTCCCGACAATGGTATTTGCCGATGTAATGGCTAACCAAAGAGAAGGTGCTATCGTTAACTTCTCTTCCGAATCCGCCTTGCGCCCGCTTACCCGCGTCGTGGGTTATGGTGCTGCCAAAGCCGCCATTTCCAACCTGACTAAATACTTGGCCGGTGAACTGGCGATCAAATTCGGAGAAGGTTTGCGTGTAAATGCAATTGCTCCGGGATTCTTCCTGACGGAACAGAACCGTACTTTGATGACAAATCCGGACGGATCTTACACTCCACGTGCTGAATCTGTCATTGCACATACTCCGTTCAGACGTCTGGGTACACCGGATGAATTATTTGGTACAATCCAATACTTGATCAGCGACGCTTCCAAATTCGTAACCGGAACAATCGCTATCGTAGACGGTGGTTTTGATGCATTCTCTATTTAATCTCACAATTAAAAACAAGACATTATGTATTTATGTGAACAAACATGGCGCTGGTACGGACCGAACGATCCTGTTAGTCTTTCCGATATCCGCCAAGCCGGCGCTACCGGAATTGTAAATGCCTTGCATCATATCCCGAACGGAGAAGTATGGACTGTCGAAGAAATACAGAAACGCAAGGATATGATCGAAGCAGCCGGCTTACGCTGGAGCGTAGTGGAAAGTGTTCCCGTACACGAACATATCAAAACACAAAGTGGAGACTTCCAGAAATATATCGACAACTATAAAGAAAGTATCCGTAACTTGGCTGCATGTGACATCCGTGTGATTACTTACAATTTTATGCCGGTTTTGGACTGGACCCGTACAAACTTGGCTTACACCATGCCTGACGGCTCTAAAGCATTACGTTTCGAACGTGCAGCTTTTATGGCTTTCGATCTCTACATCCTGAAACGCCCTGCTGCAGAACAGGAATATACAGACGAAGAAAAAGCAATCGCAAAAGCCCGTTTCGACGAGATGAGCGAAGATGACAAAGCACTGCTAGTACGCAATATGATCGCTGGCCTGCCCGGCTCCGAGGAAAGTTTCACATTGGATCAATTCCGGGCCGAACTGGATCGTTACAAAGACATCGATGCGGAAAGACTCCGCGCCAACTTGATTTATTTCCTGAAAGAGATTACTCCGGTTGCCGACGAAGTAGGTGCACGTATGGTTATCCATCCGGATGATCCTCCCTACTCGATCTTAGGCTTGCCCCGTATCTTGAGCACTGAAGAGGATTTCCGCAAGTTGATCGAAGCCGTACCAAACAAAAGCAACGGTTTATGCCTCTGTACCGGCTCATTCGGTGTTCGTGGGGATAATGACCTAGCCGGTATGATGAAACGGTTCGGTGACCGTATCGACTTCGTCCATATACGTAGTACCAAACGCGATGAAGCCGGAAACTTCTTCGAAGCAAACCTGCTGGAAGGAGACGTAAACGTTTATGAAGTAATGAAAGCCCTTCTTGAAATCGAGCAGGAACGCGGTTGCTCAATCGCAATGCGTCCGGATCACGGGCATCAGATGATCGATGACTTACACAAGAAGACTAATCCAGGTTATTCCTGTATCGGTCGTTTGCGTAGTTTGGCTGAATTACGTGGTTTAGAACTGGGTATTGCCTGTTCTTTATTCAAATAATGAGTGACGAGTAATCACAAATAGTTTGGCATTGAAAGGCGTCTGATTCTTTTTCGGACGCCTTTTTCATTTTACCTCTCTCCCGTTTCACTTTTTTTCCTATTTTTGTAGTGTCAATAATTTTACAAAATGTCTAAAACACACTACAGCATATTGTCAGTCATATTATTACTAGTGTTAAGCGCATGCCATTCTTTGTGGACGGCTCAAACGCAGCCTGCCCCGCAGCAGGAATCAATCCTGGTCCTGCCGACAACGGATATTCCTCTTCCAAACACAGATTTTGCTTTTCTGTTTCCGGAAGAACCGAAACTGTACGAACAAACATCTCCCCGCAAAAATATAACAATAAACTTCTCCAACAGAGAAAAAAATGATATTGCCGTAACGGATCCGCTCCTGATGGCAGATGAGAATTCGATGCTTATCGATTTAAGCCTGATACAGAAAGAAGACTATGCTTTCCCTTTACCCGGCGCAAAAGTAATCTCTCCATATGCCGGACGTAGAAAACACCATTCGGGTGTAGATTTGAAAACTTGCGCCAATGATACGATCATATCAGCATTCGACGGAATCGTCCGTCTAGCTAAGCCTTATTATGCATACGGAAACGTAATTGTTGTACGCCATTACAACGGATTGGAAACAGTCTATAGCCATAACTCCAAAAATCTGGTCAAGCCGGGAGACTATGTAAAAGCCGGACAACCGATTGCACTGACCGGACGCACAGGAAGAGCTACGACGGAACACCTTCATTTTGAAGTACGGGTAAACGGGCAACACTTCAATCCGAATCTGGTATTCGACCTGCAAGAACGGAAACTTAACAATCAATGCCTGGTATTCACCCAAAAAGGTGGCAAAATTGCAGTGAAGCCCGTCGAACTAATGCCTCATCAGTTCGCAGGCGACTACAGTTACTCACCTGCCTCCTGTAAAAACAAGGAACAGATAGAAAGCAAAAAGGAAACTCTGTAACCCCCTTTTTCAATGCCCCTGCAAAGCTTCTATCAGAAGATTGATATTAACGGTAAACAAGCGGACTGATATCGCCAACAAAATAATACCGAAAAACTTCCGGATAATATAGATTCCGCCTTTTCCGAAAAAGCGTTCGATACGGGCTGTCATGCGAACGACAAAATAGACCCATATCATATTCAGTATTAAGGCTATCACAATATTGACACTAGCATACTCCGCCCTCAAAGATAATAATGTGGTAAACGAACCGGCACCCGCCAGTAAAGGAAAGACCAACGGAACCAGTGTCGCCTCCTTTATCGGTCCCTGATTTTTAAAGATTTCTATATCGAGTATCATTTCCAGTGATAACAGGAAAATAACAAACGAACCTGCCACTGCAAACGATTCGATATCCACATGGAAAAGCCGTAACAGGACATCGCCTGCGTAGAAGAACCCGATCATCAACAAAAAAGAGATAACCGTTGCCTTCATAGCATTCACGTCCTTACCCTTTTCTTTCAAATTGATAATAATTGGAATGGAACCAATAATATCAATCACAGCAAATAACACAATGAATGCACTGATCATTTGCTGAAAATCAAAACTTTCAAACATAAGATACCCTTTTAATTGCTCTAAAGATACAAAATCTTTTCCAAGAGTCGACTGACAAATAGTAACAATCGCTTCGATGGATAACGTTTTTTCATACTAAATCAGAATCTCTTCACGAAAAAATAGCGACCTTTGCGTACACTTATATTGCTCCAAGCAAGAAAGTAATTAAATGTTGTCGGGAGATATGGATATAAAAACGATTTTAAAAAAGTATTTGGTATTTGTCTTTGGATTATATTTTTTAGCTGCAGGAATTGTCCTGATTATACATTCCGCTTTAGGAACGACTCCTATTTCAAGTATAAATTATGTGTTAAGCCTCAACAGCCCTCTTTCTTTAGGGACCTGTACCTTTATCGTAAACGTATTGCTGATACTAGGACAGTTCTGGTTAATCCGAGGGACGAAAAGTCGTCAAGACCAAATATCTATCCTGTTGCAAATTCCATTTTCGTTCATATTTTCAACATTCATAGATTTCAATATGTCACTCGCTGAAGACCTGCATCCATCCAATTATATAACGTCGATTGCGCTGTTACTGTTGGGTTGTCTCATCCAGTCTATTGGTGTCGTATTAGAAATCAAACCCCAGGTTGCGATGATGAGTGCAGAAGGATTCGTCAACTACGCCGCCCGCCGTTACAATAAAGAGTTCGGAAAATTCAAGGTCATTTTCGATTTCACTTTAGTAACGGTCGCCATCATTTTATCACTGATCTTCACTCAACGGATCGAAGGAGTCAGAGAAGGCTCTCTGATAGCAGCCTGCATCACAGGCTATATCGTGAGTTTCCTGAACAATAAAATCATGACTCGAAAAATGCTTTCCAGGGTTTCTTCCATACTATCAAACCTCGCTTTCAATACGAATATTAATTGCATTCATTCCCCTCAGACCGCGTTCAAGTTCAAAAGTAACGATGTCGGTTTCCGAAATATCGGTCAGTGTATTGTTACTAACATGAAAAAAATACTTCTCGTCGCTACCAAGGTCTTTGATAAAACCATATCCTTTTGATTCATTAAAATAATCAACCCTCCCTTTCAGTACTGTAAGTATCTCTATATTTTCTTTTTTGGGGGTAGAGATAAGAATCTCTTCTTGCTTAATTTCTTCTTTATTAGGATTCAATTCGGGAGGAGTCGATGTAATCACGCCGTTTTCATCCACATAAGCGATCATATCATCAAAACTATTTGCTTTGCCAAGCAATTTTCTGTCTTCTTTCTTTTTTTGTTTTTCGGCCCTTCGGGCTTGTTTCTTTTTTTCGTTTTCTCGTTTATTGTATGTTACGGATTTTGCCATTTATCTATATTTATTTATATTAATAATCAATCTATTTTGTAAGAATTCAAAGTAGAATGCCAAGATATTTCCGGTATATGGAAATGCAGGATATAAAAAAACCAAATCCTCTGGATCTTCCTGTTTCTCTATCCATGATAACTTTTGCAGATGTAATTTCTCCATACTCTGCAAATAAATCATTCAAATCAGCATCATTAATGCTATAATTTAAACCTGTAATGTAAATGTTCATTTAAAATTTTATTTTTAATAAATACTAATTAGGGTATGAGGAGGAAAATTAATGGAGAGGCCTACTTAATAATAAAGAAGAACTATACGCTAATAATACGTAACTCAAACTCTGACCCAAAGATAACACTATTAATCGAACCAACAACTATTACAAGCTATAAATTCTCGTTTTTCTTGTTAAGACTGTCAAAACATAATTTCTACCCGGATCAGAGCTCCGTTTCACAGAGGTTGTTATCATCTCAAAAACTCCTAAACCGGACAATCAGCAAGAGTCTTTTTCCGACAAAGACACCCTACCAAATGATCATTTACAAACCCTGTAGCCTGCATATGAGCATAACAGATCGTAGAGCCAAAAAACTTAAACCCTCGTTTCTTCATATCTTTGCTCATCGCATCAGATTCTGGGGTTGTAACCAGAATCTCCTTCAACGATTTGAAATTATTTACAATCGGTTTCTGTTCAGGAAAAAACGATAACGTATAATTATAGAAACTGCCAAATTCCTTTTGAATCGCGATGAAACATCTGGCATTCGTGATCGTGGATGCAATCTTCAGCCGATTCCTGACAATCCCATCGAAAAGCATCAGCCGGTCAATATCATCCGAGGTCATCGCAGCTACTTTCTCAACATCAAAATTATAAAATGCTTTTTTATACCCTTCACGCTTACGAAGAATAGTAATCCAAGCCAATCCAGCCTGGGCACTTTCCAGAACAAGAAATTCGAATAAGGTTTTATCATCGGTAACCAATTTTCCCCATTCCTCATCGTGATATTTCACATATAAATCGTCCGTACCAGCCCATCCACAGCGTCTATTTACAAGATCTTCCATCTTTCATAATTTATGATCTTCAAAGATATTTATTAAAGATGAATATACAAGAAAGGTTGTCTAAAAACTTATAGGCAAATACATTGAACATCACATTTGTTAATACAAAAAAAATCCCGAAACTTTTGAATTTCGGGATTTTGCTTTAATTTACTATTTGCTTTCGCGGTGCGTACGGGACTAACAGATTTTGAAATTACTTTTGATATTCAATAAGTTATAAAGCTTTTCCGAAAAAAGCA